>Ga0209515_10006505_pt1 | contig 14512 bp, 11 predicted proteins | sample Subgroupgradi54m_FD_187454 | JGI IMG/M metagenome (GOLD analysis project Ga0209515, IMG submission 187454) | Subsurface groundwater microbial communities from S. Glens Falls, New York, USA - GMW60B uncontaminated upgradient, 5.4 m (SPAdes)... ...
GCTTCGCTACAGCGTGATGGATACCGATGAATTCCGCTACCGCATGAACATGTATGATCGATTCCTCCGCGACGTACTCGAACATGAGCACGAGAAACTCATCAACAGACTTTCTCTTTAAAAGACTCACACTTAGGTTCTTATTCCCCTCTTAGCATAGAAGAGGAATCAAATTTCTAAATACTTTGAATTACGAAACTCTCTCAGCATTGTCATTGCGAGGAGGCGTCCGACGAAGCAATCTCTATTTCCGAGGTTGAGATTGCTTCTCTCACGGGACGCCTGCTGGCAGTCGCTTTGCTCGCAATGACAGAGGAGAAGCGCATTTCGTAATTCAAAGTAAATATAAAAACCCCACAGTGTGGGGTTTTGATTACTAAAGACTGATAATCTCTTTCCTTTTTCCGCCAATTGAAATATAGCGGATAGGAACACCTACGTGGCGTTCGAGCATTTTTATATACGCCCGAGCCTGATCGGGCAATTCATCTCGAAACCGGGCACCCTCGATACTCCCCCATCCTTGCCATGATGTGTATTCGGGCTTCTTGGTTTCCAGCTCGAACATATCCTGAAGCGCGAGAGACTTGCTGCTGTGCTTATACCCAAGGCATACCTGTATTTCAGGAAGCATCCCGAGTATATCAAGCTTGGTAAGAGCGATTTCTGTCAGATGATTCACCTGTGCCGCATAACCCAGAAGCGGAAGATCAAGCCATCCGCAACGACGAGGCCTGCCTGTCGTTGCTCCAAACTCGCGCCCTGCAGTGCGCAACGCATCATTCGCTTCTCCTTGAATTTCCGTAGGAAATGGCCCCTCTCCCACCCGCGTCATATAGGCCTTTGCCACACCAATGATTCGATCAACATCTTTAGGTGAGATTGCGGTGATTAAACACGCCGCCATACTGACCGTATTAGATGAAGTCACGTAAGGATATGTGCCATAGTCTACATCAAGAAGCGTTCCCTGCGCGCCTTCAAGTAATACACTCTTTTTTACCGCGATCGCCCGATGAAGAAGCGTTGTCGTATCGCCGATAAAAGGAAGTATTCGCTCTCTTGCGTCCGTATAAGACGCCAGAACTGTTTCTAAATCGGGGATAACAGCTCCGTTTCCAGAAAACCGCGAACTTAGCTCTTTTTCTTTCACAAAATAGATTTCATATATCTTGCGCATAAAATTTTTCTTATTGCGCATATCTCCGATGCGAAGCGCGTACCAACGTCCCGCCTTATCTTTATAACAAGGGCCTATACCGCGAAGCGTCGTGCCGATCGACACGCCTCCCTCACTCCCCTTGTCCTCTACGATGTGCCATGGCATAACCATATGGGCGTACGGACTTATTCTTAAACCCCGAAGAGACACGCCCGAACTCTCAAGAAAATTCATTTCATCGACCAAAGAGGGCGGATGGATGACTACCCCCCGATCAATGAGGCAAAGGGTGTCCTGATTAAAAATACCCGCCGGAATAAGATGCAGAACAAAATCGCCGTATTCGTTCATTATGCTGTGACCCGCATTATTGCCTCCGTTATAACGGACAACCACATCTGCCGACTGTGATAGCATATCAACTATCTTACCTTTACCCTCATCACCCCATTGCGCGCCTACCACAATAGTAACTGACATACCTTCCCCTTCATTCAATTATCAGAGAACAAATTGTCCGAGATTGATATTATATTATTTTTAGAATAAAATAAAGCTCATCAGCCTGGGCGCATAGCTCAGTGGTAGAGCACTGCATTCACATTGCAGGGGTCGTAGGTTCGATCCCTACTGCGCCCACCATCTCAAACCTCCCTCTATAAGGGAGATTTGATTTTATATGTGACAACATATAAGCTCAACAAGGATCATTTTAAAAATTTCATACTGGGAGAAAAAAGGTGGATAAAAGAATATTCCGCGATCTCATTCAAGCACGATGGTCATTGAATACGCATATATGCGTAGGGCTAGACACTGAGTGGACGAGACTTCCCCGCTGCATGAACAAGCCCCTGATCCAAGATTCTGTACTCCCTTTTAATCAAAGCATCATCGACGCCACCCATGATCTCGTCTGCGCCTACAAGATAAACTCTGCTTTTTATGAGGAACACGCCATAGAAGGCATGCGCGCATTCATGAAAACAATAGAATATATCCATGAAACAGCGCCTGAAGTTCCCATTATTCTCGACGTGAAGCGTGGAGATGTACCGCATACCAACGCCGCACATGCACGATCAGCTTTCATTACATACAAAGCTGATGCCGTTACCGTGAATCCCCTCCTTGGCAAAGATTCCATTCAGCCCTTCCTAAACTATGAGAACAAAGGGATTTTCGTCCTTTGCCATACTTCAAATCCTGACTCCAGTGAATTTCAGGACATCTACCTTGGAGGCAATCCTCTTTATCAGGTAATCGCCAACCATGTTGCGAATAAGTGGAACACAAATAAAAACTGTGGTCTGGTTGTCGGAGCCACATTCCCTGACCAATTGTTCCACGTGAGACACATAGCTAAAGATATGCCAATCCTAATCCCCGGAATCGGAAAACAAGAAGGCGATCTAGAGCAAACGATACGCGCAGGTGTTGATTCTCAAAAAAGCGGAATAATCATTAATGCATCAAGATCAGTCATCTTCGCTTCTCAAGATGACGACTTCGATCAAGCTGCTCGCAATGAAACATTACGACTACGCGATGCGGTGAGCGGCTACATAGGCATCATCAGATAGCACAAGAGACTAGCTACCCTGCTAGTCTCTTTTTATTATGTATCATGTTGCACGTTTTACACTCCCTTCTTTTTTAACTCTCCGTTCCACGTTTTACACTAAAAATTGGCATAATCAAATACTTAGTATAGATTAAACAAGAAGACAAGCTATTTTACACTATAAAAAACAGGAGAGAAACGTGGCTAAAGGTGATGTTCTTGTTGTGGGAAATGGAAGCAGGGAACATGCGTTTGCATGGAAATTACGTCAATCAGAGTATGTAAAACATATATATGTCACTTCGGCAAACGCCGGTATCCATGGAATCGGTGAAAATATGCCTATAAATCCAGGGGATACGCAGAGTTTATGCCGTTTTGCCCTAGAAAAAGGCATAGATTTGACCGTTGTAGGGCCCGAGATGCCCCTTAAACTAGGCATTGTAGACCTTTTCCACCAGCATAAGCTCACCATCTTCGGCCCCACGGAAGCAGCAGCTCGAATCGAGACCTCAAAGTTATATGCTAAAAAGCTGATGATGGCTGAAAACATACCGACCGCGCATTTTAGAGCATTTGTTTCCCATGAAACAGCTTACGCTCACATACATGAAAGACGCCATCCGCTTGTAATTAAGGCTGATGGTCTTGCAAGCGGGAAAGGATCGTATGTATGCAGGGACATAAACGATACCGAAGCGGCTCTCAAAGAACTTATGATCGATCGAATTCATGGCGAGGCAGGGGATGTGGTTATCATCGAGGACTTCCTTGAAGGAAAGGAGATATCTATTCACACCCTATGCCATGGAACAATAACAGCCTCGTTCCTTACCGTCCGAGATGCCAAAACATTGAAAGAAATGGACATAGGACCAAATACAGGCGGTATGGGCACGTTCTCGCCTGTTCCACGTTTTACAGGCCATGATTTGTTGCACGTGGAACAAACAATCGTAAAGCCGGTGTTAAAAGCCCTTATCAAACGTGGAACACCCTATACAGGATGCCTGTATCCAGGCCTCATGCTTACCCAAAACGGCCCATATGTAGTCGAATTCAATGCCCGATTTGGAGATCCGGAAACACAGCCGCTTATGGCTCTAATGAAGGGAGATCTATTTCTTCTTCTAAAAGAGTGGGCACGCGGAAAGGCAACTGAACCAGTTTTTCATGATAATATGCACGCGGTATGCGTTGTTCTATGCTCAAAAGAATACCCCTCATCAACAAACAACCCTGTTCCTATCTATGGCATAACAGATGCCGAAGCGCTATCCGATGACATCACCGTTTTTCACGGAGCTACGAAGCTCATAAAGAGTCAGCTTCATACAAACGGTGGGAGAGTCTTAAGCGTTACCGCAACAGGTAAAACCCTAGAACAGGCAAGATTACTCGCATATCAAGCCTGTGAGTTCATTTATTTTAAAGGGAAGCAATATCGCACTGATATCGCAAATATATAGACCAAGCAAAAATAAGACCCAATCCACCAACTGGCGGAGGGTCTTTTTATATACTCTATCATTGGGTATAATCTGGGTATAAGCCACTATAACTGTGGATAAATGTCTTATAAGGCATAAAGGACACTTACTATATTGTCCTTAATAAGATAGTTCGGAAAGTTTCATGTTTTACATATGTCTTATGACACAAAACATCTTGGCCAGCTAGGAGAAGACCTTGCCGCTGATCATTTAGTTAAAAATGGATATAAAATCATCCAACGAAATTATCGCAACAAAGTTGGCGAAATTGATATTGTAGCAAGGAAAAGGGGAGTTATATCTTTTGTCGAGGTAAAAACAAGAGAATCTAGTCCTATGAGTGACTTTCTTCCTGAACAAAATGTAAACTTTCACAAACAGGCAAAACTTAAAAAACTTTGTGAAATGTATCTTACGGAATACAATCATCATGAAGATCAGGAGTGGCAAATAGATGTCATAGGCATCATTCTTGATAAATCCCATAAAAATGCTATAATTAACCATATTGAAAATGCGGTCTATGGATAGTGTTTCACATGGAACACGAAAAAATAGCGGGCTGTAGTATACCGGCAGTACACGTGTTTTGGGTACACGGAGACCGGGTTCAATTCCCGGCAGCCCGAAAAGATTTTATATGAACTTTCCACAAAGTTTGTCAGGAGGCGAGTCCATGCTCACCACAAAGCTTGAGCGTTTTTTTGCTTTTATCCGCAGACGTTTCATGCGAAACCAAAGAAACGGCCTTTCTCTTACGGTAGGAATTATAATAGCGGCTACATTCCTTCTCGTCTTCTTTTCTATTCTTCAAGACTATCGCGGACAAGAAGCTCTCATTCAAGCAGATACACGGATTGAAAACCTCGTCTACACGCTCCGTTCAGATAAATTGAATAGCATAATGCTCCTCATTACCCTTTTGGGAACGTGGCAAATCGTATGTACTGGAATTATTGTGATAGGATTTCCGCTCTTTGCGCTTAATCTCATACCTTATCTCTTAGCGCTCATCATATCTGTCGGCGGGGGAGAAATCATCTCCTCACTTATCAAAAACCTCGTTCAACGACCACGACCGCCGCTCACAAGCGCTCTTGTTATAGAAAAGAGCTTCAGTTTCCCAAGCGGACACGCGCTCATTGCCGTAGCGCTTTATGGATTTTTGGCATATATCTTTTACCGATTCAGTGAAACAAAGCGAAAAAAGATATTTTCTCTCATTTTTGGAGTAGTAATGATCAGTATTATTTCATTTTCGCGCTTATATCTCGGCATACATTGGACTTCTGATATCCTGGCGAGCCTTGCACTTGGCGGCGCATGGCTTTGTCTCGTGATAACAGGATTAAAGCTTGCCCAGAAATCAATATGGACCAAAGAGCAAGCCACTATCATAGGTAAGAAATTCATTGTAATTCCCACAGCCGTACTGTTTATCCTTTGGCTCGGCTATATTGGTTATTTTTTTCACGCACAGCATATCCTTCCTCAAGCGGCTATTGTTCAAAACCCTATCCGCATTAATGAAAAAGACATCCCCAATGAAATTTTTACAACACTTCCTCGCTTTAGTGAAACTCTTACCGGATCCCCGATGGAACCCATTAACATCGTTGTTGTGGGGAATTACGACGAGGTACTGCGCGCATTCAACTCTGCAGGATGGTTTCAACCAGACCCCATCACATTGAGCACTACATGGCACACTACTATCGCCTCAATCATGAATAAACCCTACCCCCGCAATATAGAGACGCCGGCATTTTGGAACAGCAAACCAAATGACTTTGCATTTCAACTCCCCACCCAAACCATCCGACAACGCCACCATGTTCACTTCTGGTCGACGCCGTTCCTTACTGACCAAAACCATCGCGTATGGTTTGCCACCGCGCATTTTGATAAAACAATCAATTTTAAAACAATCATTCCAAGCCACCACATTGACCCCAACATAGACAACGAAAGGGAGCTGATCAAAGAAACCGTCGTTAAAACAGGAGAAACTAGTGAAGTTAAAGAATTCCAAATTACCGATGCGGGACATGGAAAAAACCTCGCGGGCGATACATTTATAACTGACGGTGAGGCGTATGTGCTATTTCTCAAAGACTAGAAGGAAAGGAGATTTATACTCAATTTAATTCTTGTAAATTTTAGTATTTGAGATACAATACGATGTGTGCGGGTATCGTATAGTGGTAATACCCCAGTTTTCCAAACTGGCGTCGGGGGTTCGATTCCCCCTACCCGCTTAGCAAAATAAATGTCCCCATCTCATGGGGATTTTTATTTTGCTAATAAGAACGTGGGGGAATCGAACGGGGAGCATGAAGCAAATGTCTTTGCTTCATGCGAACCCAGGATTTTGCCCAGAAGGCAAAATCGATTCCCCCTTACATTTATATTTTTATAAAAAACAGGCGGTCTACAGACACAATCTGTAAACCGCCTTTTTAACCCTTACACCTACACACGGACAGATGGCGATGGACGTACGCCATAGAGGTATCCACAATTCCCGCACAAAGAACTGTCATGCTGGCGCGGGATATCCCCACAACGCGAGCAAAGGTTTGAGTTGAACTTGCAGAGAAAATCCTTAACCGCAAGAACCTGCAGATACTCCTCCTCGGTCAGTCTTACGCCGCAAAGCGTTGTCAGGTTCTGCCATATACCTTGCGCGTATTCTTCCGCGTACGCTGTAGTTTGAAGATGAGTATGGCAAACCGTCACTATGCCAATATACGCAGCTTCCAGATCCGTAATAACCTGCGCAGACACGGCCTCACCCTCCTCTGCAAGAACGGCAGAACAAGAAATTGCATATACGCGGGTTGCCTTAGCCAGGTCACGATATTGTTCGGATTTCATGGACTAACCTCCCAAATTGTGGCTTTAGAGAGCTATATAGTTATATTATATACTATAATGTTATTAAAGTCAAATATAATTACTTGACGTATGTAATCATATATGACATGTTTCGTCTAGCTCTCAACCATTGAACTAGGAGACAGACCATGTCCGGATCTGATGCAGGCGGAACAATATTCGGATTCATAGGGATCATCACCGCTCTTTTAGGAGTAATAGCTCTTATCATGTGGGGGATTGTCACGCTCTTTTCCTCACAAATGTGGATTCTTGCCATAGCCATATGCTTACTCGCGGCGAGCGCCATCTGCTGGACTCTCGTTTGGTACGCCGACAAACAATACTACAAAAGACAAGCAGAACTAAAAAAGCAGTAACCGAAAAAATACCGCCCCCTTATTAACGTAAGGGGGTTTAATAATTATCCAAAAACAAAAACACCCCTGTCGAGAGGGTATTTTTGTTTAAATTTGGGAGTAAATTACTACTTCACTGCCATCTTCAATGCTTTTCCTGCCTTAAACTTCGGCGTCGTAGTTGCCGCGATATGGATCTTCTCGCCGCTGCGCGGATTTACACCCATGCGAGCTGCGCGTTTTTTTACAACGAATGATCCAAAACCCGATACCGCCACTTCTTCGCCCTTTGAAAGAGAGGCAGTGATAGAATCAAATACCATATCTACGGCATCTTCAGCTGCTTTTTTAGTCCCTCCTATTTTTTCATAGACTGCGTCTACGAGTCCCATTTTATTCATATATATATTGTATGACTATTTCCATGCGGCTGCAATGAATACCATTACCGCCTCACAGAAAAAATTAATTACTTGGTAAAAGGCGACCTTTTAACGTTCAACTATTTCTGTGTACATTATAACTCTTTGTTTTAATTCGACAACAGCAAGTTATCCTCCTGCGTCAGACTTCGGAGGACGCGACTCGGCAATTCCGGATACAGTGTGTTTTTGAAAATCGATGAAACTGAAGGGCGAACCGCAGAACATGATCCTCCTGCGTCAGACTTCGGAGGACGCGAGTCGGCAATTCCGAATATAACACGTTTTTGAAAATTTTGAGATTACCAAGGCGTAACCCACAGAACATGATCCCAAAATATATATTAGACAATAAAAAAATAAAATAATCAAATTTCGGGTTGCAAAAAAAGAAAATAGCGCTATACTGAAATCCTATGAAAAAATTATCAAAGAATTTCATCTGGATATTGGCCATTTTGCTTGCGATTGCCACGATCTATTCACTTGTCGCAGGCCAGCTCCAGCCCAAAAAAGAACTTACCCTTACCGAACTCGTTGATAAGATCAACGCAGGGCAGGTAGGCCAAATTGCCGTCATTGACACCGAACTTGATGTTACCATGAAAAACGGCGATCAGTTTATAGCGCAAAAAGAGCTTGACACCGGATTTTCGGATACGCTGCGCAATTACGGCGTTCAGCCCGAACAGCTGCGCAATGTAAACGTCGCGATCAAGTATAACAGCGGATGGAATTTTTTCCTCACCGTAATCCTTCCCATACTTGGACCCGTCCTCTTGATCGCATTCTTTATCTGGTTTAGCGCACGCAAGGTACAGCAAGGATCCATGCAGGCATTTACCTTTGGCCAGAGCCGCGCACGCCTTATAAGCCCGGAAAATCAAAATCAGCGCATCACATTCAAAGACGTTGCCGGCGCAAAAGAAGCCAAGGAAGAATTGGAAGAAATCGTGGAATTCTTGAGAAGTCCCAAGAAATTTCTTGATATCGGCGCAAAAATTCCTAAAGGCGTTCTTTTAATGGGACCTCCGGGAAGCGGAAAAACATTGCTCGCCAAAGCGGTCAGCGGGGAAGCGAATGTACCGTTTTACCACATGTCGGCATCGGAATTCATTGAAATGTTCGTAGGAGTTGGCGCATCACGCGTACGCGACTTATTCAAGCAGGCAAAAAAAACCGCGCCCTCAATTATCTTTGTGGACGAGCTTGATGCTATCGGAAGAATACGAGGAGCGGGTGTCGGCGGGGGACATGATGAGCGCGAACAAACCCTCAACCAGATTCTCGTTGAGATGGACGGCATGGAGACCGATGATCGCGTAATTGTGATAGCAGCCACCAACCGGCCGGATGTTCTTGACCCGGCCCTTTTGCGCCCGGGACGCTTTGACAGGCGCGTCATCCTTGACACACCCGATCTCGCCGATCGTATTGAAATATTGAAAATTCACGTAAAAAACAAACCTCTTGAGGACGATGTAAATTTACGCACCCTCGCTGAACGCACGCCGGGATTTTCCGGCGCTGATCTGGCTAATCTCGTTAATGAAGCTGCCATTCTTGCCGCACGCTTTAACCGCAAGTCGGTAGGACAAATGGATTTCATTGATTCCATTGAAAAAGTCATGCTTGGTCCCCAGCGAAAATCAAACATCCTCACCGTCAAAGAAAAAGAAATTACCGCCTATCATGAAGCAGGACACGCGCTCATCGCGGCTTCCCTCTCTAATGCAGATCCGGTACACAAGATTTCGATCGTATCGCGCGGGCGCGCAGGCGGATACACGCTCAAACTTCCTTCCGAAGACCGCCACCTCTACTCGCGCAAGCACTTCCTCGATGAAATGGTCGTGTCTCTGGGCGGATACATCGCAGAAGAAATAGTATTCGGCGACCTCACCACCGGCGCATCGGACGATCTGCGCAAAGCAACTGATCTTGCCCGCAGCTTAGTCACACGCTTCGGCATGTCGGAAAAAATAGGGCCAATGGTGCTCGGTGAAAAAGAAGAAATGATATTCTTGGGCAAAGAAATTGCAACGGAGCGCAACTACTCGGAAGACACCGCACGCATTATTGATCAAGAAATAAAGCATTTGATCACCGAAGCATACACGCGCGGAAAGGATGTAGTGAACAAACGACGAGACAAGCTCAATGAGATCGCGGCAGTTCTTATTGATAAAGAGACAATTGAACGCGCAGAGTTTGATGCATTGATGAAAGAATCATAATAGCTTGTAGGAATTAGCTGGTAGCTTGTAGGTAGAAGAAAAAATCTTCCTATAAACTATCAGCTACCAGCTAATTCCTACCAAGGGTGTGTAGCTCAGCGGTAGAGCAGGCGTCTTATACACGCCCGGTCCCAGGTTCGATCCCTGGCACACCCATTCAAAGTTTCTCTCTACTCCCAATTTGTTGATAACTTTCTTGACGCTCATATAAAAAAGACGCAAAATGAAAGCGTAATTTCAAACTTTTCAGAAAAATTTTCTGAAAAGTTTGGAGCGAAAAAATTTGCTGGAAAGAAAAGGGCAAGGGAGAGCGCGGGCAAACCCCCAGTCTATTCCTAGGCAAGCCATCATTTGGTTTGCTTTTTTGTTTAAAAACTGCCACTATCGCTACCAGCAGGCACATTTACAACCTACAATATACCAAGAAAGGGCACACCAAATGCCGAATTTCAAAGAGATGCTCACCGAATATCAGAACGCAAGCCGCGTTCAACCATGGGCTGGCACATTTAGCGATTACCTTGATCTTGTCATGGCCAGCCCCCATCTCGCCCAAAGCGCGCATTCGCGTATCTACAAAATGATCTGCGCCAAGGGTGTCACGCATAATGAAACCGACGGCAAAGAGCACTACGAGTTCTTCGATAAAGATCTCTTTGGCATCGACGATCCTCTGTACCGCGTGATCGAGTACTTCAAAGCCGCCTCACTTGGGTCAGACGTGGGCAGACGTATTCTTTTGCTCTATGGACCGCCGTCATCAGGCAAAAGCCAGCTGGTCGTCCTCTTAAAGAGGGGACTTGAAGAATACTCTAAGACAGACGAAGGGGCGGTATACGCCATCGCGGACTGTCCGCAGCACGAAGATCCATTGAACCTTATGCCCCATGCACTGCGCAGGGTGTTTCAGGAACAAACCGGAGTCGCCGTCATCGGCGAACTTTGCCCCATGTGCAGGCTCAAGCTCAAAGAATCGTCCGAAAAGGGCGGCTACGACAACGATGTCTATAAAGTGCCGGTAAGGCGCATTGTTTTTTCCGAGACTGAACGCCTTGGGATAGGAACGTTTGTACCTTCTGATCCCAAATCGCAGGACATCGCAGAACTGGTCGGAAGCATCGACCTTTCCAACATTGGAGAGTTTGGTTCGGAATCTGATCCGCGGGCATATCGTTTCGACGGAGAGCTCAACGTGTCCAATAGGGGCATGATGGAGTTTATCGAAATGCTCAAAGCAGACGAGCGCTTTCTTTATGTGCTCTTAACGCTTGCCCAGGAAAAGAACATCAAAACGGGGCGGTTCCCTCTGATTTACGCCGATGAGTGCGTTATCGCTCACACCAATGAAACGGAATATAACGAATTCATGGCCGATAAAAAGTCGGAAGCGCTCCACGATCGTATGATCATGGTCCGCATCCCTTACAACCTGAAAGTCTCCCAGGAAGAGCGCATTTACGAGAAGCTTCTCCTGGGCACGAAAGCAAACCTGCCCAATCTGCATTTCGCACCGCACATGCTGCACGTTGCCGCAATCTTTAGCGTCCTGTCACGGCTAGAGATCCCCACCACAGCCGGACTAACCTTGTTAAAAAAAATGAAACTCTATGACGGAGAAGACGTTGAGGGCTTCCGTCAAAAAGATGTTAAGCAGATCAGAGAAGCCGCCGTTCGTGAAGGCATGGACGGAATTTCACCTCGCTTCATTATCAACAAGATCTCTAACGCCCTTATCCTGCCTGATACCAAGTGCGTAAATCCGATCGATGCACTGCGCGCCATCAAAGAGGGCATTGAACTTAGCGACTTCAAGAAGGCGGATAGAGAGAAATATCTCAACCTCGTCGCCGAAGCGCGCAAAGAGTATGACGAGACTGCCCGCACCGATGTCCAAAAAGCGTTCTTTGTCTCATTTGAACAAGAAGCAAAAACGCTTGTGAGCAATTATCTCGACAACGTCGAGGCCTACCTTGATAAAACCAAGCTCCTAGATCCTATCACAGGAGAAGAAGTTGCTCCTGACGAAAAGCTCATGCGCTCGATTGAAGTTAAAGTCCAAGTACTCGAGCATGGCAAGGATACCTTCCGCAATGAGATCTTCCGCAAAGTGGCTATGGCGCACCGCAGAAAAGACGATTTTGATTACACCACGCACGACAAGCTGAAAACAGCAATTGAAAAGCAGCTCTTCGAAGAGCGGCGTGACACGATCAAGCTCACCATCACTTCGCGCGCCCCTGACACTGAGCAGCTCAAAAAGCTCAATCAAGTCGTTGAGACGCTGACAGAACGGGAAGGATATTGCGCCGCGTGCGCAAATGAACTTCTCAAGTATGTCTCGAGCTTGCTCGCAAGAGAGAAATAATCTCAACATGCCCTCTGGTGCGGCATAGGCTCGCCTAAGTCGCACCGAGGATGCAAAACTCATTCACCGCAAAGCGAAGGAGCAGAAAGTGAAAACACCGAAACCGTTCGCGGTTCGTCTAGGCGAACTTGAAGCCCTTGCACGTCAGCAGGGGCTTAATTTTTTCCCGGTTAATTTCGAGGTTGTTCCTCAAGATATCATGGTAGAAATCGCAGCCTACGGACTTCCTACGCGGGCGCGCCACTGGTCATACGGTAAAGTATACAATTCACAGCGCTTATTCGGAGAAATGGGCCTTTCCAAGATCTACGAGATCGTGCTCAACAACGATCCGGGACTCGCATTTCTTCTGGACAGCAATCCGGATATTGCAAACCTTCTTGTCGGAGCGCATGTCTTCGGGCATGTTGACTTCTTTAAGAACAATGGACTGTTCGCGCCCACGGATCGCAATATGGTAAACAACGCTATGCATAATGCCCTGCGCGTTGATCGCTATATTGACCGCTATGGACTTGATGTCGTGGAACATACTCAAGACATAGGATTCGCACTGGATCGCCATATTGATGCATATGCAGGAGTGCATCGTGATCTCTATCCGCCGCGAAAGATCGTAGAAAAAGAAGAGACTGATCTTCCTTACGCGGATATCATCGGAGACAGCAAGCGCGGCGTCAAATATGTAGTGGAAGGGGACAGGATTCCTCCGCATCCCGAGCGAGACATCCTCTGGTTCCTCATTCACTACGCAAAAATTGAGGATTGGCAAAAAGATGTTCTTGGTATTATTCGGGAAGAGTCGTATTATTTCTACCCGCAATTCCTTACCAAGATCCTCAATGAAGGATGGGCAAGCTACTGGCATGCCGAGCTCTTTCATGTATGGGAAGGGGTCAATGCCGATGAAATGATCGAATTTGCCCGACTCCATGCAAACGTGGTAAATCTCGGATCAAGATATAATCTGAATCCCTATTTCCTCGGATATAAGATTCTTGTGGACATTGAAGAACAATGGGACAAGAAACGCAAAGAGTGGCTTGAGAAGAGGGACAAAGGCGAGAAAACTGAAGGATCGATGCCGCTCACGGGGCGAGAAAAGTTGTTCGATGTAAGGAGAACGGAAGATGATATCTCCTTCATCAGAAATTACTTGACCCTTGAACTTACCCAAAAACTTGAGATGTTCACATACGGTGATCAACAACCGGCAGGCAATCCAAAGCCCGCGACAAAAGACGCAACCATTGTGCTCACGAGCCGCGACCATGAAGCCATTATTGAAGCGCTCGTGGCGTCCCGCTATAACTACGGCGTTCCGCAGATTTGGGTCAGAGACGTCGTGAATAACACTCTCTACCTTGAGCACGGCAATCGCGCAACATCCTTTCTCGATCGGCAGTTTGCCACTATGACGCTTGCCTACGTTGCGGAGCTATGGAAACATCCTGTTTTCTTGCTCACCTGCGATGAAATGGGCAGGGAAGTGAGCCTTACCTCAAAGCCAACATAACAATAGAAAGGAGCAGATATGTATGATAATGAAATAACCTCGCGCATATCTGACGCAGGTCCCGCATGGGATCTGCGCCGCCGCGGTCTCGCAGACAGCAACCGCCATGATAAGCGCGTCAAAGAAGCCATACGGAAAAATCTTCGGGAGCTCATCGCAGAAGAGTCGATCATCACATCAGACGGTACCAAACGGGTAAGAATACCCATTCGCTACCTTGAACAGTATCGTTTCAAGTATGGACAGCCTCAACAAGGCGTTGGCCAAGGACAAGGACAACCGGGAGACATACTCGGGAGACGACAAGGGGACGGCAACGGTCCGGGAGAAGGACAAGCGGGAGACCAAGCAGGCGAGCAAACATACGAAGTGAATGTTCCCATTGAGGAACTGACTCAAATGATGCTCGAAGATCTGGCGCTTCCCTGGCTTGAACAAAAACCCGAACGTCACGTTGTTTCTGAAACATTGGATTTCGTAGATCTCCGCAGGAAAGGGTCAATATCAAACCTTGCCA
>Ga0209515_10006506_pt1 | contig 14511 bp, 7 predicted proteins | sample Subgroupgradi54m_FD_187454 | JGI IMG/M metagenome (GOLD analysis project Ga0209515, IMG submission 187454) | Subsurface groundwater microbial communities from S. Glens Falls, New York, USA - GMW60B uncontaminated upgradient, 5.4 m (SPAdes)... ...
GGGGATGTGCGTATGAACTTACCAAGCGGAATCCTTCCGATAGTTATGAAAAACTTGCCTCGACCCTTGTCGATGCTCAAGTAGATTTAAATCCTCACCAAGTTGAAGCCGCCTTATTTGCGTTTAAATCGCCATTCTCAAAGGGTGCGATTTTGGCAGATGAGGTTGGTCTGGGTAAGACGATTGAGGCGGGGCTTGTTATCTCTCAGCGCTGGGCTGAAAGAAAACGGCGGATTCTTGTTATCACGCCCTCAAATCTTCGCAAGCAATGGCATCAAGAGCTTCAAGAAAAATTCTTTCTTACTGGAATTATTCTGGAAAGCAAATCTTATAACGCCGAAATCAAGAAGGGGAATTTGAAACCTTTTGACAGGCCCGCAATTATTATCTGCTCATACCAATTCGCTAAAAGCAAAGCTGCGGAAGTTCAAGCCATGCCGTGGGATTTGGTAGTGGTCGATGAAGCTCATCGGCTGCGCAACGTCTATAAGCCGACCAATGTGATTGCGAATACTTTAAAGATTGCATTGCAGGAACGTCACAAAATTTTGCTTACAGCAACACCGCTTCAAAATTCATTGTCCGAGCTTTATGGTCTTGTCAGCATTATTGATGAGCGGACTTTTGGCGATATCGCTAGTTTTCGAGAACAATATCAGGATCTTTCAAGCGACAAAACCTTTGAAGCATTAAAAAATCGCCTGAAACCGGTTTGCCACCGGACATTACGCAGGCAGGTCAATAACATCCCGTTTACAAAACGTCACCCAATTGTTCAGCCATTTACTCCCGCGGAGAGTGAAGACCGGCTCTATAACCTGGTTTCTGATTATTTACGCCGCGATAATCTTCAAGCTCTCCCGAACAGCCAAAGGTCGCTCATAACGCTTGTGCTGCGTAAATTGCTTGCCTCATCCAGTTTTGCAATTGCGGGTGCCTTGGAAGCAATGAGCGCTCGCTTGCGTTTAAAATTAGCCAAACAGGAACCGGCTCCTCTTGATGAAAACCTTGATCAGGATTATGAATCGCTCGATGCAACTGCTGAAGAATGGGATGACAAGGAACCGGAACCGCCATTATCGCAAGAGGATCGCGGCGCAATACAAAGAGAAATTGAAGAATTGGATGGATTTCAGAAGTTGGCTGTTTCCATTACGCATAATGCGAAAGGGCAAGCGCTTCTCCAAGCTCTAAAAGCTGCTTTTGAAAAGGCGGATAAAATTGGAGCGGCTCGCAAGGCCATAATTTTCACCGAGTCCAGACGCACGCAATCCTATCTTCTTCGAGTTTTAGCGGATAGTCCTTATAAAAATGGAGTTGTTCTTTTTAATGGGACAAACACCGATGAGAACTCTAAGAGGATTTATGAAGAATGGATTGCTCGTCATGCCGGAACCGATAGAGTTAGTGGTTCTAGAAGTGCCGATATGCGTGCCGCATTAGTTGATTACTTCCGCGAAAAGGGTCAAATCATGATTGCAACAGAAGCTGGCGCTGAAGGAATTAATCTTCAGTTCTGCTCGCTCGTCGTTAATTACGATTTGCCTTGGAATCCTCAGCGAATCGAACAGAGGATAGGCCGTTGCCATCGTTATGGCCAAAAACATGATGTGGTTGTCGTGAATTTCCTCAATCAAAAAAACGAGGCAGATCAGCGTGTGTTTAGGCTTCTTTCCGAAAAGTTTAAACTTTTCGAAGGTGTCTTTGGTGCCAGCGATGAAGTTCTTGGAGCGATTGAATCGGGTGTAGATTTTGAAAAGCGGATTGCGGATATCTATCAAAAATGCCGCAAACCCGAGGAAATCAAACAAGCGTTTGATCAGCTCCAGACGGAGTTGAAATTTGAAATCGATGAATCGATCTCAACTACCCGTAGAAAACTTCTGGAAAACTTTGACGATGATGTCCGCGACAAGCTACGCATTGGTAAAGCAAAAAGCGAAGCATTTTTAACCCGGTACGAGCAGGCCTTAATGACGCTTACTCGCCATGAACTCAAAGATCATGCTGATTTTAAAGATGAAAACAGTTTTGAACTGAAATCGAATCCCTTTGGTGGAGATATTCTTTTGGGACTTTATGAGTTGCCGCGCCGTTCGGGGGAAGCTCATTTTTACAGAATCAACCACCCTCTGGCCGAGCAAGTTCTTAACAAGGCAAAAGAACGTAATCTTGAGCCCGTTAAAATCGAATTCGATTATTCTGGCCATGAAGGTCAAATCTCGATTTTAAAACCGTTTGTGGGTCAAACGGGTTGGCTCATGGCAAGTGTCTTGACGGTTCAATCCCTTGATCAGTTTGAAGATTATCTAATTCTTGCAGCGATGACGGAAAAAGAGGAAACGCTAGACGAAGAAACTGCTCGAAAGTTATTTTCTCTAGGCGCAGCTTCTATTTCTCCTGTTGCCAGCCTAAATTTACCTGACAAGGTTAAGGAAATAACTAAAACCCAGCAAACGATTATTCAGCGAAGCATTTCTGAACGCAATGCCGTTTTTTTTGAAACCGAAGCTGAGAAATTGGATGACTGGGCGGAAGATTTAAAGCTGGGTCTTGAACGTGAGATTAAAGAGATGGATAAGCAAATTCGCGAAGCGCGTAGGAGCGCTGCCGCTGCCTTGACGCTTGATGAAAAACTAATAGGACAGAAAAAGATGAAAGCATTAGAATCCCAGCGCAATCTGAAGCGCCGAGCTTTATTTGATGCGCAGGATAAAATTGATAGCGATCGTGCTCGTCTTATTGAACAAATTGAGGGGAAGCTTCAACAACAGGTAAAACTGGAAGAACTGTTTAAGATTCGATGGGAGTTGAAATAATAATGGGAATGATTATTGGTTTAATTTGTGCGTTGGTCGGATTTTCCACCGCATGGTTGTTCTTAGGCCGCTCAAAAGGGGTTCCAAAAGAGCAATATGATGCTCTGTGGAAAGAAAAAACGGATCTGGGTAATAAAGTTTTGGAACTGACCAAAGATGCCAGCCGTTTGGAGGCGGAGAAAGGCAGCCTTCAGGAAAGACTCGATGCGGGCAAGAGTGAACTTGAGAATTTTCATATTAAATTTGAGGAGCATTTTAAGAATCTCGCCCAAGGCATTCTGGACTCTCAGAGTGTGAAATTTCAAGAATGCGGTAAGGAAAGTATCAAGGCAATTGTCGACCCGCTTAAAGAGAATCTTCAAGAGTTGCAAAAAAGTGTTATCGAAGCCAAAAGCTTGAATCAAAATATGACTCAGGAAACGAAAAGTTTGGTTCTTGCATTACGTGGTGATTCGACTACGCAAGGTCGATGGGGCGAAATTGTTTTAGAAAAAATATTGGAGCGTTCCGGTCTTCGGGCAGGAGAAGAATATATTGTCCAAGGCAAGGGATTGGGCCTCAAGGGTGGGGAAGGGGAAACTCAGAAGCCGGATGTAGTTATTAATATTCCCGATCCCGATAAACCAAAGCACATTGTCATTGATTCGAAAGTATCGCTGACTGCGTACGATGCCTATATCAATACTGCGGATTCAGAAACAAGAGAGCCTATTTTAGAAAAATATTTGTCATCGGTCAGAGAACATATCAACGGTCTTAGTGGCAAAAAATATGACGTTAATGAAAAGCTTAGTACCCCTGATTTTGTCCTAATGTTTATTCCTATAGAAGGCGCTTTTGCACTGGCCTTACAGTCCGATGCAGAGCTTTTTCCCAAGGCTTGGGATAAAAACATTGTCATAGTCAGTCCCACCACGCTTTTAGCAACTCTCAGAACAGTTGCTGCTTTATGGCGACAGGAACGCGGGAGCAAGAACGTTTTAAAAATTGCCGAACAAGCCGGGAATCTTTATGATAAATTCGAGGGTCTTTTGCAGGATTTGCAAGAGATCGGTAATAAGCTCAAAGGTGCCCAGACTAGCTACGATGATGCAATGAATAAAATCAAAACGGGCCGTGGGAATCTTATCGATAAGGTTGAATTTCTCAAGACTTTGGGTGCTAAAGCCTCCAAACAGATTAATCCTAAGTTTATTCAAGACGCAAAAGATAGTGAGAATGACCAGGCTTGAGCCTGATTAGAAATTGCAGATATGAAAAAATTAAAATATGACATTAAACAACGTAAGCGGGCGAGTACTCTTATAGCTTTGGCATCGACTGAGATTGAAGCTGTCCAAGCTTTGATCGAAAAGCAATTATTCAGAGAGTCGATTGTTCACTTGTATTTTGCCTCATTTTACTTGAGTCATGCGCTGACATTAAAAGACCTGAAGAAAAATAACCCAACTCATGATGCTGTTGATAGCACCTTGCATAAGGTGTACGGCCGAAATAAGAATTTCCCTAAACGTTATATAGCAATGCATTCGAGCCTGCATAAACTAAGAACCGATGTTCACTATAGATCTGCGCATACGCCGGAAGTTCGCGAAATTAAGAGTTATGCCAAGTTAATAGATTTTTACTTTCGATTTGTGAGTAGGTGTATTGTCGAGATTGATTTTCAGGATATATTGAATGACATTCTTCATGAAAATGAAGATGCGGTGAAAGATTTTTCCATGGACATTTACTGTCCCAAAACGTACGCACACCATTTTCGGCTTACAGTATGGTTCCCGCCATTTTATTTAAAAATCTTAAGAATTAAAAACCTATGCCTGCATTTAAAACAAGTTCTGCAAAGAAACCGCATTAATAATCACAATAACTACGTTGCTGGTTTAAATAGCAGGTTGAACCAATATCAGGAAATGCACTTATTGATGATCGATATTGATTCCCTTGACGTAGATGTGGAGGCTAGGTTGAAAAAAATCGGAGGAATTCTTCTAAAGAGTGGCAGGGGTTATCATTTTATTGGGAAAACAATCCTTGCTGATAAAAAGGAGTGGATGAGCGCTCTGCGAAAGATAATGCGAGATAGTATCCTTAAACATCGAATAGACCGAAAGCATGTGAAGATTTCATTGCAGCGCGGTTATTCTACTTTAAGAATGACAGCGAGTCCGGCAAAGCCAGTGAAGCCGAAGTTTTTTAAGGAGTTTTAGTATAATTTTAAAGTCAAAATTTTTTGAAGAAGGAACTTAATTCCCATGGTAGCAAAAAAAGCGAAAACCTCACAAGAAGTAGCCGCGACAGCGGTCGTAGAATCCAATTCACCAAGACCGCGTTTGAACAAACTCATAGTAAGGAATTTCCGTTGTATTGGACCAGAGCCAGTTTGCGTCGAACTGGATGACATTGTTGTATTGGTTGGTGCTAACAATGCAGGTAAAAGCTCTATTCTCCGTGCTTATGAAGTTGTGATGTTGCATGGCTCAAATGAGGGCAAGTTGACTATCGATGATTTTCCTAATGGCCGTATTGATTCAGCCCAACCGCCGATCATTGAGTTGGAGACAGTAGTTTTTGATAAAACAGCTCCCGGAGATAGATGGGTAAGGACTGACACCGCTACCGGTGAAATGTTTGTTAGAGAGAAATGGACATGGGTCGAACCCGGAGCGCCGAAAAAGGTTGGATGGGAGGTTGCTGAGAACAAATGGCATGATTCGGAAGGTCCTTGGGGTGCCGCAAATGTAGCTCAAGCTCGGCGCCCGGAACCGCATCGGGTTGGTGCATTCGACAGTCCAGAAAAGCAAGCGGAAGAAACGGCAAAGCTTCTTAAAGAGGCACTTACTGCACGTGTTAAAGTGCTGGGCAAACAGAAAGCGGATGGTCAGGCAGCTTTAGGGCAATCCGCTTACTTTCAACTAATGGAAACAGTTCGAAAGCTGCAGAAAGAGATTGCCGAAGACGCTAAAAAAACATTGGCATCCATTGAAACTGAACTCTCTAAAACTATAAACAGTGTTTTCCCTGGATATGCCGTATCTTTCGATGCTCGTGCCGAGGATGATATCGAGAAGTGCATCAATCTGTTTAAGGCCGATCCCATTATACGGATGGGACTTTCAGGAGATCATCACGCAACTATTGATAGACAAGGTAGCGGAGCGCGACGGACTTTATTGTGGGCTGCATTGCGTATTCTTTCAGAACAACGGCAAGGTAAAGATTTTCAAGCAGATAAACCGCACGTACTTTTAATGGATGAACCGGAAATCTGTTTGCATCCCGACGCAATTCGGGAGGCATGTCGAGTCTTATACGATCTTCCCAAGAACGGTAATTGGCAAGTCATGGTTACCACTCATTCGCCGGTATTCATAGATTTAGCTCGGGATAACACTTCCATAGTTCGGGTCGAAAGAAAGACGGATGGTTCGGTCCAGGGGACAACTATTTTTCGCCCTAGAAAAGCTCACCTAAGCGACGATGATAAAGAGTGCTTGAAGTTGTTGAACCTTTGCGATCCCTATGTCGCGGAGTTTTTTTTCGGCGGTCGAACAATCCTTGTAGAAGGAGATACTGAATATACGGCATTTACTTACGTCATTCAGCGTGAGCCCGAGAAGTTTAAGAATTTGCACATTGTCCGCGCAAGAGGTAAGGCAACAATCAGATCTTTGTGCAAAATTTTAAATCAATTTGATGCTTCATATGCCGTTTTACACGATAGTGATATGCCTATCGTAAAAAGGAAAGAGCAAGACATGACGAATCCTGCTTGGAGCATGAACTCGGAAATCTTCAATACGGCTAAAAGTCAGATTGAGGCAGGGAAAGCCAGGCTCTTGGCATCTCTCCCAAATTTTGAATTAGCATATTTTGGCGAAGACGCGAGGAACGAAAAACCAGTCACGGCATGGGAAAAATTGAAAAAGGATACAAATGCTTTCGAGAAAATATCAGCTCTGCTCGAAACGCTGATAGACAGAACTAAACCTATTCCCGATGGTGCGATAGCGTGGACGGATTTAAAACAGCTTGAGGATGCATTGCGTAATCGAGGAGTCTTGAAATGAACGGTAAAAAGCAAAAACTCGAACTGACGTGGATTGGAAAAGAGAATCGGGCGAAGCTGGAGCCGAGGATTCTTTTGGAAGATCCGGAGAAGTCGTATCATGCTCCACATTGCGTGAGCGATAACGACATTTTCGATAACAGACTCATATTTGGCGACAATCTGCTCGCTCTCAAAGCTCTTGAGCAGGAATTTGCTGGCAAGATCAGATGTGTTTTTATAGATCCTCCTTATAACACCGGCAGCGCATTTGAACATTACGATGATGGTGTCGAACATTCAATTTGGTTGTCTCTTATGCGTGAACGTTTGGATATTTTGAGAAAATTGATTTCGGATGACGGCTCCCTATGGATCACCATTGATGACAATGAAGCGCATTATCTTAAGATCCTCTGCGACGAAATCTTTGGAAGACAAAATTTCGTGACAAACGCAATCTGGCAAAAAAAGTTTTCTCCACAAAATGATGAGAAACTTATTACGGCTAATCATGATCATCTTCTGATCTATGCAAAGAGAAAAGACCTGTGTGTATTTAATCGTTTGCCGCGAACAAATGAGCACGACGAATCTTTCAGTAATCCCGACAACGATCCGAGAGGAACTTGGTCAAGCGGCGATATGACTTCCAAGACAAAGGCTGCCGGTCATTCGTATCCAATCGTAACGCCTGGTGGTGTGACTCATTATCCCCCCGAGGGGCGACAATGGGCCCCATCGCAAACGAGTTTTCAAAGATGGCTTACTGAAGGAAGAGTGTGGTTCGGTAAAGACGGGAAGAATCGGCCACGAGTCAAACAGTTCTTGAGCGAAGTACAGAACGGAATTGTACCTCTCTCTATTTGGTTACGCGATGAAGTTGGAGATAACCAAGATGCCAAACGTGAGGTGAAACAGTTCAACAATGCCGAAATTTTTGAAACCCCAAAACCCGAAATGCTTGTTCGTAAAGTATTTACATTGGCAAGTAATCCAGGTGATTGGGTACTCGATTCTTTTGCTGGTTCCGGCACCACTGGAGCAGTAGCACACAAGATGGGCCGACGGTGGATCATGGTTGAGCTGGGCGAACATTGCCACACACATATTATTCCCCGGCTAAAAAAAGTGATTGATGGCGAAGACAAGGGCGGTGTTACGGAAGCAGTGAGTTGGAAGGGCGGAGGCGGGTTCCGTTATTACAAACTGGCTCCTTCGCTTCTTCAAAAAGACAAATGGGATAATTTGGTTATCAGCAAAGAATTCAATCCGCCTATGCTTGCCGAAGCGGTTTGTAAGCTAGAGGGATTTCAATATGTACCAAGTGATACTATTTATTGGCAGCATGGCCATTCCACCGAACGCGATTTTATTTATGTGACCACGCAGAACCTCAGCCACGATCAGCTTCAGCAATTGAGTGATGAAGTCGGTCCGGATCGTTCACTCCTCGTTCTTTGTACGGCGTTTCGCGGGAAAGCAGAGTATTATCCCAATTTGACCGTCAAGAAAATTCCCAAGCAAGTTCTCTCCCGGTGTGAGTGGGGACATGATGATTACAGCCTCAAGATAAAAGAACTTCCTGAAGCTCCACGAGAGCCCGGCCAGATTGAAATGGAACTTCAATGATAAAAATCCAAGACCATTTAAAACGATTACTGCATGAATTGTGTTCCTTGACCGGCGAAACCGAGTGGGTTGAGTTTAAGCACAATAATGCGGATCCTGAAGAAATCGGTGAATATATATCCGCATTAGCGAATGCTTCCGCGCTTTCGGGTAAAACCGTAGGTTATCTGGTTTGGGGAGTGGAAACTCCCGGGCATAAAATCGTGGGGACTGACTTTAAGCCCAAGCAAAAGAGAGTTGGTAATGAAGAATTGGAAAATTGGCTTCTCCATTTGTTGTCTCCTAAGATTAATTTTTATTTTCATGAACTGAGCGTTGATGGGTTAAACGTAGTTATTCTCGAAGTGGAGCGAGCATCCAAAAATCCGGTTCAATTTAAGAACAGAGAATTTGTCCGGGTTGGCTCGTATAAAAAATTATTAAAGGATTTTCCTGAAAAAGAGCGTCAGCTTTGGCGGATTTTTGACAGTACTCCTTTTGAAGATTTGCATGCTGCTGAAAATATGGAAGCAGATGATGTCCTTCGATGCCTTGATTATCCGGCTTATTTTGAATTGATGGGGTTGTCTTTGCCCGATAATAAAAAGGGTATTCTGGGGAGCCTTTGTGGTGATGGGATGGTTCTTGTCAATGATTCAGGAACTTATGACGTCACAAATTTAGGCGCGATTCTTTTCGCGAAAAAACTCGATGATTTTAAAAATTTAAAAAGAAAATCAATTCGGGTCATTGTCTATAAGGGAACGACCCGGCTTGAAACGACTAAAGAACAAGTCGGCGCCAAGGGATATGCAGCTGGTTTCCAAGGTCTCATCGAGTTCATACATGGGTTGATTCCTCGAAATGAAGAGATTGGCAAGGCGTTTCGAAAAGATGTGCCGATGTATCCGGAGATTGCAATTAGAGAACTAGTTGCAAATGCTTTGATTCATCAGGATTTTTTTGTCCGCGGCTCCGGGCCTATGGTTGAAATATTTTCTGATCGGATGGAAATAACTAATCCGGGAGAGCCACTTGTAAAAGCTGATCGCTTTTTGGACAGCTCTCCCAAATCTAGAAATGAAGCCCTTGCGTCTTTCATGCGCCGGATAGGAGTTTGTGAAGAGCGTGGGAGCGGAATTGATAAGGTTGTATTTCAAACGGAATTATATCAATTGCCTGCGCCTTTATTTGAAGTCAATGACAGCAACACGAAAATAACTCTTTTCGCACATCGGCCTTTGTCTAAAATGGATAGAAAAGACCGGGTGCGTGCAACTTATTTACACGCTTGTTTAAAATATGTTCAGCGTGAATATTTGACTAATTCGACGCTCCGCGACAGGTTTGGAATTAAAAAAGAAAACAGTGCTATGGTATCCCGGTTCATCAAAGAAGCACTTGATGATAATTCGATCAAATTGGTAGATCCTAGTAGTGAATCCCGAAAACATGCGCGGTATGTGCCGATTTGGGTATAAAGCTTATTTGATGCCGAGTTAGCCGTAATCTTAGAAAGTTCGTAACTAGTTGTTAATAAAGGAGTTGCTATTTGACCGTTATTTTCATACGGAAGGAATGTCCTCTTGAATCGCCACGTTAATGCGATTTCGGGGCGTTTAAGCCTGCGCCAACCACAGCGCCAGTCGCTCGAAATTCTGGATCGCATCACCGAGATTATCTCCCTAAAAAAAGATGCCAGCGCCGAAACAGCGCTTGTAGCCATCCATCAAGAGTTTTCCACCGTTACGGATTTTGAGCGTGAATTTGTCTCGCTTTGCTTTGCGCTAGCCACCGGCGTAGGGAAAACCCGCTTGATGGGGGCTTTTATCAGCTATCTTCATCTTGCGCATGGAATCAATAATTTTTTTGTTCTTGCTCCGAATCTCACTATTTATAACAAACTAATCGCGGATTTTACTCCCAATACGAGAAAGTATGTTTTTAAGGGGATTGCAGAGTTTGCAACGGATGTGCCGGAAATTATCACGGGCGATAATTACGAAACAAAAGCAGGAACTTTATTCGATCAGGTTTTGCGATGCAAGGTCAATATTTTTAATATTTCAAAAATTAATTCTGAGGTGAGAGGCGGAAAATCACCGCGCATCAAGCGACTTTCAGAATATATCGGTGAAAGTTATTTCAATTATTTAGCAGGTCTTCCTGACCTTGTTTTGATTATGGATGAATCCCACCGTTATCGTGCCTCAGCAGGTGTCAAAGCTATTAATGAATTGCGGCCTATTCTTGGCCTTGAATTAACAGCGACTCCTTTTGTGGAGACTGGAAAAGATCCCACGCCATTCAAAAATGTTGTTTTCGATTATCCGCTAGGCAAAGCGATGGTGGATGGATTCGTTAAAGAACCGGCGGTTGTGACACGGAAGAATTTTAATCCTGACGGGATGTCGCAGGAGAGGATAGAACAACTGAAATTAGAAGATGGTATTCGTTTGCATGAAAGCGTGAAAGTTGAGCTGGCGACTTATGCCCAGGAAACGGGCAATGCGCTTGTGAAACCATTTTTGCTGGTGATTGCGCGAGACACGACGCATGCTGGGAAACTTGTTCAGCTGATTCAGTCCGATACCTTCTTTCAGGGTGATTACAAAACTAAAGTCATCCAGGTGGATTCAAGCAAAAGCGGTGCTGAAGAAGATGAAATGATCCAACGCCTCTTAAAAGTTGAACACACGGAAGAGCCCACGGAAATTGTAGTCCATGTGAATATGCTTAAAGAAGGCTGGGATGTGACCAATCTTTATACGATTGTGCCGTTACGGGCGGCGAATGCTCGAACTTTAATTGAACAATCGATCGGACGTGGTTTACGTCTTCCTTACGGGAAGCGCACAGGCGTGACGGCCGTAGATAGGCTTAACATTGTGGCTCATGATAAGTTTCAGGAAATTGTGGATGAAGCAAATAAGCCAGGGTCTACAATTCACTTGCAGCAAGTGATATTGAATCCCGATGAATTGCAGCAAAAGACTGTTACCGTAATCTCGCAATCCAATTTGGCCGGACAGCTTGGTATCCAACCCGATCATTATTCTAGTGCGAGTATGCAGGTTTCGCCTCCGAATTTGCCGCCCTCATTTCAGAACCCTGAAGAGCAAAAAATTGCTCAAATTACTTTTAATGTTATTCGTAAACTGGAGAATCAACCCCAGAAACTCCCTAGCGTTAGTTATTTGCAGGATCCAGAAGTGAAAGCAATGGTTGTGAAGGAAGTGGAGAGCCTATATCGGGCTCCTGCGCAAATGGAGTTATCGGGTGTTGCAGAGCAACCTAATATTGCCGCGATTGTTTCGAAAACAGCGGATATGGTCATTCAGCAGACTATTGATATCCCCCGAATCCTTGTGGTGCCGAAGGGACAGCTGCGTTCAGGTTTTAAATCATTCAAATTGAATTTGGAATCTTTGAAGTACCCAGCTCCTTCGGAAGAACTTTGGATTCAGCATCTTAGAACGAATCAACTTGAAGTGCTTGGGGTTGGGCATGGAGGAATTGAGGAAACCCGGCTCGAGGATTATGTGGTCAGCGGTTTAGTCGATTTTGATGATATTTCATATGATGAGCATGCGGATTTTTTATATGATTTGGCGGGGCAGGTGGTACGCCACTTTCAAAGTTATTTGTCAGAAAAAGATTCCCGGAAAGTTTTGCGGTATTACCAAAAAGATATCGCGCGTTTCGTACATGCCCAGATGCAAACCCATTATTGGGAAGAGTCTGGTGATTACGAGGTGAGAATTAACAAGGGCTTCACGGAGTTAAAACAGCGTGCTTATACGTCCGGAGAGCCCAGACGCGATTTTCGTCAGTCGCCTGCGGATAAAAGCAATATGGCTAAGTATTTGTTCAACGGATTTATTCGCTGTCTTTATCCTGACGAAAAATTTCAGTCTGATTCGGAAAGAAAACTGGCCGTGATTCTAGATCGGGAAGCGATAAAGTGGTTCAAACCCGCAAAGGGGCAGTTCCAAATTTCATATAAGATGGGGTCGGAGATCCATGAGTACCAGCCTGATTTTGTGGCTGAAATGAAAGACGTAATCTACATGCTGGAACCAAAAGCGCGTGGAGAGATGGAAGACCCTGAAGTATTAGCAAAGAAAGAAGCGGCTCTCCGGTGGTGTCAGCAGGCTTCTACCCATGCTGCGACCTATAAAGGGAAACAGTGGAAATATATTTTAATTCCCCATGATGCTATCACTGAAAATATGACGCTTGATGGGCTAGCAGGTTTGATTAAACGTGTCTAAATATTATCGGGGAAAAAGAGTTCGTAATCTTTACGAGCCGGGGAGTAAGGGGCCGTTTCGTTTAAGCCGGTCGCGCATTGATCTTTTTATGAATTGTCCACGCTGTTTTTACATCGACCGTCGGTTGGGATTGGATCGGCCTCCCGGATTTCCATTTAGTCTGAATTCTGCTGTAGATAAACTCCTGAAAAAAGAATTTGATACCTACCGGGCTAAACAATCTGCGCACCCCTTGATGAAAACTTATAGAATTGACGCAGTTCCATTTCAGCATGAAAAGATGGATGAGTGGCGAGATGCCCTGCGCAGGGGAGTTGCTTATTTGCATCCGGCTACCAATTTCATGATTACGGGCGGCGTTGACGATGTCTGGGTAAAACCCTCAGGCGAGCTTCTGGTTGTGGATTACAAGTCAACTTCCAAAGAGGAAGAGGTCAATCTGGACGCGGATTGGCAAATTGGCTACAAGCGGCAAATGGAAGTTTATCAGTGGCTTTTCCGCAGGAATGGTTTCCGGGTTTCAAATACGGGCTATTTTGTTTATTGCAACGGTGACAGCGACCGGGAAGCTTTCGATGCCAAGCTGGAGTTTGATATAAAAGTGATTCCCTATGAAGGGGATGACAAGTGGGTCGAACCCGCGATCTTAGATATTCACAAATGCCTTACGAGCAACCGCGTGCCTGCTGCCGGAGCTGATTGCGATTATTGTTTGTATGCCAAATCTCTGGATGAAGTTTTAAATAGCGCGAAGTAGAAGGTGCCTCGTGGTTACTCCATGCGAATATTCAAATGTTCGCTCTTCTTCGGGTTGAAAAATAGAAGAATTAAGCCAAATCCCGATAAATCCCCTTAACTGGATAAAGCCATTCGATTTCACTGCGGGAAAGAATATGGGGCGAGAAAGAAGGATTTAAGGCGGTGAGAATGACGTTTTTATCTTTGCGGTTGTAGTAACGGACGATAATGCCAAGTCCTTTGACCTTGGCAATAATAATTTTTCCGATTAAATCTTCCAGCTTCTCAATAGTTCCGGTTATCCCAATGATTTTGTCTCCCGGTTTCAACAGAGGGATCATTCCTTCATCCTTGACTTGATAAACAAAAGGGGTGCTGGAAGACGACTTTTCAAAAGCAAACTTCCAGATATTGTTTTTCTTTTTTTCTATAAGTACCGGTATCGTTGGATCTATGCCTTCTTCATCGGTTACCAAAGGCAAGTCGATGGCAAGCAGCTCCTTTTTCTGATCTTCCTTTTTTCTGTAAACCTCTAACTCCTGATTTAAGCGTTCGAAATGCTGAAAAAGTTTTTCCTGCTTCTTTGCCTCCCTAGGATCTCTGAATCTCAAAAACATCCAATTAGCTACCTGCTTCTGAGCTTCACGGAATTGATTTGTGAACCCGCTTTCTTTTTCGATGGCTTCTTTGGCCCAGGACGTAGTTTGTTTCGCGAGTTGAATGTATTTTCGAGAGTGGCGATTTTCGTCCACATATTCAGCCTGAGGCGCTAAATCAAGAAACATCTTGGGGAGTGAACGGACCGATTTTAAAGGTTTGCCGCCAAAATAATCCTTGGCTTCTTCAGGGGCCCGGTCGCGGTGGGCAATAAATAAAATTTCTTTTCGATCCATTTGAAGGACATCGGCAAGCTTTAAAACGACTTCATCGTCGGGATTTCTATCCCCTTGGAGGATCTTGGCGATGTAGGTTCTTGAAATACCGGCTTGCTCGGCTGTCTGGTCGTATGTGAGGCCCT
>Ga0209515_10006508_pt1 | contig 14510 bp, 9 predicted proteins | sample Subgroupgradi54m_FD_187454 | JGI IMG/M metagenome (GOLD analysis project Ga0209515, IMG submission 187454) | Subsurface groundwater microbial communities from S. Glens Falls, New York, USA - GMW60B uncontaminated upgradient, 5.4 m (SPAdes)... ...
AAAATCCGAACTCGACCGAATCAATAGCCTGTTGCAGAGTGGATTTTTAGAGACCGGAAAGCTCATGAAATTCTTTCCGAAGGCTTTTTCAACACCCTGCTAGAAATGGCCCGATTCAACGCTGAATGAATAAGCGGCACCGGTCCCCATTCCCTTGTTAAACGAAAGCCGTGTGGATGCATTTTAAATGCTTCCTTTGCCTCCCGATACTGCTCCCGATTCTCTCCGCCTCCGCACCAATGGATACATCGTGGTCCATCAAAAATGATTGGCAAGCGGCCATAGCCAAAAAGCCGTCCAAGACCATCGAAGATTATTTTTTGCTTCTACCCGGATCCATGTTGGATTGCGAGAATGAAGCGAAAGGCTACCCAACAGTCAAGGAACGGAAGGCAATCGCCCGCAACATTGACATCAAAAATGGGTATGTATCATTCTTCAACGCGGCCCAGCTGGCGTTGTTCCGGAACCGAGACGCTAAGGTGGATATCATCGCAATCCAAATCGGAAAGTCGGGGGCCGGGGCATCTTGCGGTTCGGAAAATTCGTTGCTTCAGTTCGATTCCGATAAAAAGTCCTGGAAGCGGCGCGAAGATTTGCTTCCCAAGAATTTGACCTTCGATGAGCTATTCAAATCCCTTTCAAAACTCGATCTGGAACCCTATTTTTATCTGCCTCAAAAAGGCGTCGATATCCAAGTGAAAGATGAATCTAAGGACAGCATCCTTGCCATATTGCATTGGAATGGTAAGCGGTTCATCCAATCCAATCCTTCAAGAGCGAACTTGGACTTTAGAAGAGGAGAATCCAAATGAAAACGATTGCACTTGCATACGTTTTATTGGTCTCGGCAGCCATTGCCGATTCAGAAAGCAAAATTGACTGTTCGAACCCGGTCGGTGGCCAGGAAGAATCTTATTGCGCGGACCAAAAATACAAGGCATCCGATAAGCTGTTGAACGACGCGTTCAGGAAATCCAAGGCGAATATGGGCAAGACGCAGGTCAAACTACTGCTTGCAGCCCAAAAGGGTTGGCTGCAATTGAGGGACAATCAGTGCGCACTTGAAGTATTCGCCACTCGCGGCACGACGGGAAATAACGGGCAGTACCTTGATTGTTTAACCGAATTGACCCAACAAAGGACTAAGCAGCTCGAATCCACTCCGACGGATTCAATCCTGAAGTAAAACCAGGGCGATTGGGTGCAATCAGGCGGTTCGATTTCCAATCGCGTGAAGTTCTTTGCTCCACGTCTTTCGTAGGGTCCGTAGTTCCTGAAAGGCGTTGCCTTTAGACCAAAGTTCCTGAAGCAGGGCCGACCCGTTTTACCAGACCGACACGATTTTTAGCGCCGCATACCATTGCTTTGAGGGATCGGAAAGCGCTTCTTCGAAGTCACGTCGAGTCGCATATGGCGTGCTTGTTCTCCAGTGGTCACGTGCAGCTTGGGCGACTATTGCCAAATGTTTACCTAGCCACCGCCGGCCATAAACCGACCAATACCAATGGTGGTGTGCGTAGTAATTTGGTTGGTCCGAGTTTACATTGGCCGTGGTGTATTTTACGTCCGGATTTCCAAAGCAACAACCATTAGTGGGCTGAGGAACCCCTGCCGAAACGAAACGGATTTGGTTGGAGTAATCGTTCGGATAGGGCATGGCATAATATTCCATCTGAAAAGCCAGAACATCCAACATATTGAATGTCGGGATATTCACACCGAACATGACCGGCATGCGCTGACGGACGTCATTATAAATTGGACCCTGATTTTTCAGGCCCAAAACGGCCACCTCACCGAAAATTTTCCCATCCTCTTTGCCCAGAGTAAAAAGTTCATTCGAGGATTCTTCTTGGAAGAATCGTTTCGGGTCGAAGGTAAATCGACCCATCAACTTTATTCCTTTAAAGGTATAGAAGGAGGTGTCGCAATTGGCAGCTGTAGCATCGCAACCCGAAGTGTAAAAATTGGTGATTCTTTTAGTGGCAAGCGTGGTAATTGGGGGCGTGGTGAGATCGTCATTGGCGGGTAAGAACCGGGCGAAATCAACTCCTCCGCCCAGCTCCAACGTTTTGCCCACGGGAAGTTTACTGATCCAGGATAGGGAAAGATCATAGAAGGGGAACCATTCCATTTCCGTTGTTAGCATTATATCATTTTGCCATTTGTTCCAGGCTGTGCTGCTGAAGCGCAAGCCGGTAAGGCGAGTTGAAGTCCAATCGAAGGTTGTAAGGAGCCAGCCAGGGTAGGTACCGGAGCGGAACATGTATTCACCTAGATTGCGGGCGTCCTCATTATACTTGTATGGAAATAAGCCGACTCCGATATCTCCATGGAAATCATCCGTCGCCTCACCCAATGAATAAGCCATTTCTCCTTGAGCCATGTACCAGGACCACAGTGGAGCGGCTATTTCTGAAGATCCCCCTCCCACGAGGCCCAACTTGTCGTAGGGGATGGTGCTGAAGGTTACATAACCTTCCATTCCCGCCCGAATGCTCAGATGTTTTCCGGAAAGGAGGTCGAAGGTGAAATTCAGAACGGAGTTGTTGAAAATTTGGCTGGGATAATCCAATCCCTGACTTTTGTAACCATTGACACGAAAGGATTGGATGCCGGCGAATCCATGGGGAACGATGGAAAAGGACTCTACTGCTGATGTGTCGGCACTCTCGGCGTGGGCAGGAAGGTGTGACATCAGAACCGCACATAGTATTAATCTTGGAAAAGAAAAATAAGAGTTCAACAAAACCTCCTTAGGATAGGTTGTAAACGGACCGAATTGATCCGGGTTTCGAGAAACCCGGATACTAGCGGAAGAAAATTACGGAATTTTGAATGTCCTTACCGATTCCGGATATCCAGAGGGAGAAAGACGAATTTTTTGTCCAAGCGAATTAAATTTCGCACCCATTTTTTCGACAGTAGATGGACTGGATTGGATCTTGCCCGCATAAATTCCAACGCCATCAGGAATAATGGTGGGAACGAATCCGGAATATAGATTGGTCATGGCTGGATTTAGAGGTGCGGTTTGCCAAGTCAAATTCGCATAATGGGTGCTGAAATATTTGATGCCCATGGTTGAAAAGCGAGCGCCATGGGAACCCATACGGGTCATGAATCCAACCAAACCGTTATTGACCGGCACCCATCCCACTTCAGCTACGCCCGTCAAGCGCGGCCAAAGCTGGCGATCCCAATGATCGGGATAGACCTTCACTCTTTCCGTAAAAAGAATACCTTCCACGCCCTTCAGGGAATTACTGACTGGGGCCGAGTAAACGGTTGAGAGCGTATGTTGATCACCGCACCAAGTCAGGACATCCGCGCCATCATTGGATTCATTGTGATGGTCAAAATAGAAAACGTCGCAATTAGACATGATATCTCCAGTATTGCCAGCATTGGACTGATGCCAATCCTGGGACAAATTACCGGGTCGTAGGCCATTATGGGACTTCACCTCGTCCCAGGCAATTGTCTTTTTCCCGATTTTTGCGAGCGTGTCTTGAACTTCCTTTGCGAAGGTTGCATAAACATTGCCATCAGTTTGGTTGAAAGCCCATTCATCGCCACCCATCTGGTATTGATCGGAAGGAAAAATGGTTGCGATTTCTCTCCAGAGCTTGCCAATAAAGGTCATCACATAGGGGCGATTCGGATCACTAAGGCCCGTGAACAAGGCACTAATTTGAACATCCTCATTGGAGCGTATGCCATTGGTAAAAACCGGGTTCGAATGATCATCGGATACGAGCGGATTTACGACCCCCAACTGGGGATAGCAGGCGACCATGGCCGCACAATGACCGGGCATATCGACTTCCGGAATGATTTTGATTTTCCGCATGGCCGCATACTTGACCAGGGCCCGCATTTCATCCTGGGTATAATACCACCGTGTGCCGGCTGGAGGGGTAGCCCCACCTACTTGGGTGGTAGATCCCTTGGTATGCAAAAGCGGAAACACCAAGCTTTCCAGGCGGTACCCCTGATCGTTACTGAGCAGCAAATGAAGGCGGTTCAGCTTGTACAGGGCCATGCGATCAATGTGCTCGTACAGGTAGGGCAGCGGCAGGAAGTGCCGGACCGGATCGATCATGCAACCGCGATATTCGAAGCGCGGCTTATCGGTGATTTCCAGCATCGGCAAGGCAATGGCCGCTTTGGCGGCCAGGGAATCCTCGATGCTCACCGGGAACACCTGACGCAAGGTCTGAACGGCGTAGAACTGGCCGGTCAGGGTGGGAGCGGTGATGACGATCTGGGTCGCCGTGATGCTCAGCTTGTAGCCTTCGGCGCCCAAGGCCGCGTCGGGAGTCATGTTGATGACGACCTTCGCCGCAGCCGCAGTCTGGACCCGCGAGGTCGCGAGTTTCGCGTTCTTGAAAAGCTTTTCGACCCAGGGCAGGGTCGAGTCCGATGGCCCATCCCGGTAGATGGGAACCACGGCAGCCGCATCGAAAGCCAAAGTGCCGGCACCCAACGTGATTGAATTCGGAAGGGGGATGATGTTCACTGCGGCCCCCACCCGTCCGGCGAGCAGGCCGAACAAGACCACCGCAATGCTCTTGCAAGTCAAACGATACGTAGCCATAAAACTCCTCGATCTAGGTTAAATCAAAACGAGTAAGCGTTTTGAAGTCTTCCCCCCAACCGAAGAAGGTAGTTCTTTCGCTTGAGGGCTGGGCACGTTGGATTGACGCTGGGAACGCGTTCGCGATACTTTTTGTTTTCTTTTGCCGTCCAAATTCCCAACCTCGCCTAATTCCAAAAGACTCTCCGCCAAGCGGATCTTTCCCTAATTCCAAGGACGTGAAATGACCTTGGGCATGGTTCGCCGTTTCGCATTAGTAAAACTCCTGGACCGGGAAAAAGGCGGGGCCGGCCTTCCAGAGCTCCACTCAAGCCCCTCAAAGCGGAAGTGACGGCGATTGCGGGGCTTTATAACTTTTTCAAGCGAAAAAACCTACCCGCACCCGGCGCCCGGCGCCGGAGTGCATATTCCAGAGGTGACCCATGCGCAATAATCGGAAACTCGCGGCATTATCCAGCGTCCTTCTTCTGCTTGGGTGCACGCCCAAGGATAAGACCATAAAAATTGGTCTTTTGATGGACACCCTGCAGACCGAGAGGTGGCAGCATGATCGGGACGCTTTCGTGAAACGCTGCGGAGAGCTGGGGGCCAAGGTCCTGGTGCAGGTGGCCAACGGCAACGACGCCACCATGAACTCCCAGGCGGAAAACCTGATCACCCAGGGTGTCAGCGCCCTGGTGGTGATTCCCCACAACGGTACCGCTTCGGCGACCATCGTGGAAACGGCCCATAAGGCGAACGTTAAGGTCATCGCGTATGATCGCTTGATCATGAACAGCGATCTGGATCTGTACGTGTCCATCGACGCGGTGGGCGTGGGAGCCCGCCAGGCCGAATACCTGGTGAAGCGCCAGCCCAAGGGCAATTACGTGATCATCGAAGGCGCGCCCACGGACAACAATGCCGCGCTGCTGCGCCAGGGGCAGATGCAGGTGCTCAAGCCTTATATCGACAAGGGTGACATCAAGATCGTCGGCGACCAGTGGGCCAAGGACTGGCTCCCTGTGGAGGCGCTCAAGATCATGGAGAACACCCTGACGCGCGTGGGCAACAAAGTGGATGCCGTGCTGGCCTCCAACGACGGCATGGCCGGCGGCGCGATCCAGGCCCTGGCCGAACAGAAACTGGCCGGGAAGGTGCTGGTTACGGGACAGGATGCGGACCTGGCCGCCTGTCAGAGGATCGTCGATGGCACCCAGACCATGACGATTTACAAATCGCTCACCGAAGAAGCCTATAAGGCCGCGGAGATGGCCGTGGCGATGGCCAAGAATGAACCGCTTACTGGGAATACCACCATGGTTCCCAACGGCAAAAAGGACGTACCCAGCATCCTGCTTGTGCCCATGAGCGTGGACAAGGACAATATGATGGCGACCATCATCGCGGACGGATTCCAGAAAAAGGACGACGTTTACAAGACCTTGGCCGCGGTGAATCCCGATGCGGCCGATGGCAAGGAAGCGGTGGAAACCAAGGAAACCGCGCCTGTCAAAAAATAGCGTCCTGCTGGAGGCCTCGGGCCTCACCAAGCAGTTTCCCGGCGTATTGGCATTGGCCGGCGTGGATCTGACCCTCAGGCAGGGTGAAGTCCATGCCCTGTGCGGCGAGAACGGGGCGGGAAAAAGCACCTTATTGAAAATCCTGGCCGGCTGCCATCCCCATGGCAGTTACGGAGGCGCGCTTGCCCGCGAAGGCGAATCTTTGCGGATGCATTCTCCCGCCGACGCCGACGCGGCGGGCATCGCGTTGGTGGCGCAAGAGCTGGCCCTGGTGCCGGAACTCTCCCTTTTCGAAAACATGTTCCTGGGTTGCGAGCTCAGCCGTTTCGGTCTGCTGCAGAAAGCTGAAATGAAACGCCGCTGCGTGCTGGCCCTGCGCCGCGTGGGCCTGGACGAAGATCCGGAAACGCCGGTCTCGTCCCTGAGCGTCGGCCGCCAGCAACTGGTTGAAATCGCCAAGGCCCTGGACAAGCAGGCGCGCATCCTCATCCTGGACGAACCTACCGCCGCGCTCACCGCCACCGACGCCGACAGATTGAACGCCCTGGTCCGTTCCCTGGTGGATCAAGGCGTGGGCTGCCTGTACGTGAGCCACCGTTTGGATGAAGTCTTCGCCGTGGCCGATACCATCACTGTGCTGCGCGACGGCAAGACCGTGGGAACGGGGCCGGTATCCGATTGGAACAAGTCCAAGGTGGTGGCGGCCATGGTCGGCCGGGCCCTTGCGGAAGACGCCCACCAGGCGCCCGCGCCCATGAAGGGACAGGGGTTGCCTTCGCTGACCGTGGAACATTGGTCGCTGGAACATCCCTCCATTCCCGGACGCTTCGCTGTGGAGGACATCAACTTCGACCTCCATCCCGGCGAAATCCTGGGCGTGGCCGGCCTGATGGGATCGGGACGCACCGCGCTACTGACCAGTTTATTTGGTGCAGGCCGCACGCCTACCTCCGGCCGTATGCGGCAAGGCGGGTCGGATTGGCACGGGCCATGGCAAGGTCCCTTGGAGGCCATGGCCCATGGCATGGCCCTGGTCAGCGAGGATCGCAAGGGTCAGGGCCTGGTGCTCACGGCCAGCCTCAACGAGAACATCGCCTTGGCCACGCTTTCGGATTACCAGCGCTTCGGCCTGATGGATTGGCCGGCTTTGAAAAAACGCGCCGCCGAAACCGCTGTGAGCCTGCAGGTGAAGGCCGCCAATCTCGAAGTGGAGGCAGGCAGCCTCTCCGGCGGCAACCAGCAGAAAATCGTCCTCGCCAAATGGCTGCTGACCAAACCCACCCTATTGCTGCTGGACGAGCCGACGCGCGGCATCGACGTGGGGGCCAAGGCCGAGATCCACGCCTTGATACGCAAGTTGGCGGCGGAAGGAATGAGCGTCCTGGTTGCCTCTTCCGATCTGTCCGAACTGCTCGGGCTCAGCCATCGGATCATTGTTCTCAGCGGCGGCAAACAGACCGCCTTGCTCGAAAGGGATCGCTTCAGCCAGGAGGCCGTGATGCACGCGGCCACGGCCGGGTAACTAGCCGGATAAATAAACCTTGCCGGATAAATAAACCTTGCCGGATAAATAAACCTTGCCGGAAAAATCAAAATAGCCGGATAAATAAATTATGACAAAAATCAGTTTACAGACACTAGGCATGTTGGGCGCGTTGATTCTGGTATGGGTCGCCTTCGCCTTCGCCACGGACGGGGTTTTCCTCAGTCCCCGCAACCTGGCCTTGCTTTCCCGGCAGATGGCCGTGACGGCCATGGCCACCACGGGAATAGTCCTCATGATCGTATCGGGGCAAATCGATCTTTCCGTAGGTTCCATGGCCGGCCTTTGCGGAGCCGTGGCGGCCATGGGTTGCACCAGCCTGGGTCTGGGCGTGGCGCCGGCCATAGTCTTGGCGGTGTTCCTGGGAGCCGTGCTCGGGTTGTCCCAAGGCGTGGTCGTGGCCCGCTTCGGGGTGCCTCCGTTCATCGTCACCTTGGGAGGCATGCTGATTTTCCAGGGCATCCTGCTGGGCTTGACCAAAGGGATTTCCATCGTCCCTCCGGAAGGCTTTCTGCGCATCGGCCAGGAATTCCTTCCCAAGTCCGCGACGTGGGCCTTGGGTTTCGTCGGAGCCGCCCTCTGCCTTTGGCAAGCGCGGCGCGGGCGGGGACTGCTGCTTTGGGGACCGGCTGCGCTGGCGAGCGTCGGAGTGGCCATGCTCTTCAATGCCTACCAGGGCCTGCCGTTACCGGTATTGTTGATGTTACTCCTCGCGACCTTGTTCTGGGTCATCGCCGAGCACACGGCTTTCGGCCGCCAACTTTACGCCATCGGCGGCAACCGCGACGCGGCCTTCTATGCCGGCGTGCCCATCACCAAGCGCCTCATTGCCATCTTCACCATCATGGGCGCGGTTTCGGCCCTGGCGGGCGTGGTCCTGACGGCCCGCGTGGGAGCCGCTTCCGCCGATGCGGGGAAAATGCTGGAGCTGGACGCCATCGCCGCCGCCGTCATCGGCGGAACGTCCCTGCTGGGCGGCCGCGGCCGGGTCTGGGGCGCCATCCTGGGAGCCACGGTCATGGCTTCGCTGGACAACGGCATGAGCCTGATGAATACCGAAGCGTTCTGGCAGCCCATCATCAAAGGCGCCATCCTGGTCGCCGCGGTAACCGCCGATTTGAAGTGGCGGCACCGGAAGTAAGGCTTTCCGGCAACCCGACGAACCTGACGGCGAAAATCGCGAAGCGGCATCGGCATCGCCTATCCCCGGTTATTTTCCTCCCAATCCTTCAGGTTACTGCCTTCCCGATTGCTCCCTAACGACATCACCGCGTGCTTCCCGCACGCAACGGTGCCTTCTTGCGCCCGCCCCCTCCGGAACCTATCTTCCGCCTACCTCGAATGAAAGGAATTCCCATGTTTGTCGTTACCGGAGCTACGGGCAAAGTCGGAGGCGGAATCGCGGAAAAGCTGTTGGCGGACGGCAAGCAGGTGCGGGCCGTCGGCCGCAACCGGGAGAAGCTGGCCGCGTTGGAAAAGCAAGGGGCGGAAATCGCCTTGGGTAACATGGAAGATGCGGTCTTCCTGGCCAAGAATTTCGTGGGCGCGGAAGCCGTGTTCGCCATGGTGCCGCCCGATATGGCGACCCCGGATGTGCAGGCGCATTACGATCGCTTCGGCTCCGCCATCGCCAAGGCCATCGCCGAATCCGGCGTACGTTACGTGGTGCATCTCAGCAGCCTGGGAGCCCACCTCGATAAGGGCAACGGCCCCATCGCCGGACTCCATCGGCAAGAGCTGCGCCTCAACGCGCTCTCCGGCGTGAACGTGCTGCATCTGCGCGCCGGCTATTTCATGGAGAACCTGTACGGCAGCATCGGCATGATCAAGTCGATGGGCATCAACGGATCACCCATGATCGCGGATCTCAAATTCCCGCAGATCGCCACCGCGGACATCGCAGCCCACGCCGCGCTGCGCATGGTCAAGAAGGATTTCACCGGCAACTCCGTGCAGGAGCTGCTGGGCCCCCGCGACATCTCCATGAAAGAGGCTACGACCGCTCTCGGCAAGGCCATCGGCAAGCCGGAACTGCCTTACGTGCAGTTCCCCTATGAAGATGCGTTGAAGGCCATGATGGGCATGGGGCTGTCCCAGAGCATCGCGGCGAGCTTCGTCGAGATGAACAAGGGGTTCAATGAGGGCACCTTGGGCAAGGCCACGCGCACCGCGGCCAACACCACGCCCACGACCATCGAGACCTTTGCGCAGCAGTTCGCGCGCGCTTACTCGGGATAGTCCGGCGCGCGGTTTTTCGCAATCAAAAAACGATAAACCGCGGGCTTCGAATGTCGGGAAATAACGTGTACATGGAGTTTACTTAGGACTGGTCCGGCGGAACGTGTTTGCTTACCGCGTGGAGGGGACAAAATGCTTGTATCGGACGGGCACCCGTGATACAATCTCCCCTGAACGCGGTAGTAGGAACATCCCCACCTTTCCTGCTATCGTTCCGGCCCAGCGGTCCCTAGCCGCTGGGCCTTTTTTTATCGGTACTGAAAATTGTTACTGAATATTGGTATTCAATTTCGAAATTCCGCAATTCCGAAATTCCGCTTCGCCTCTCCCCCTTCCCTTTTTCCACGCTTGATCCCCGGTCCGGCCTCATATCCCGTCATAAACGGCAAGTCCGGGAGGGGGCGTTCCCAAGGGCGGGAAAACCCAACGGAAAATCCTCGGAAAACCCGGGAAACGGCGAAAGAAACCCCAAATTCCCATGCCATCGGCCCTGCTTTGGCCTAAGTTTAGGCCTTATCAGCATGGACAAACCGGGACTTTACCACATCAACCAGATCACCTGGAATACCATCGCCCTTTTGGCTATTGGGGCCTTGGCGGCCCCCTCCCAAGGCGCGGACCTGCATGGCCGCGTCATCGACCGCGGGACCCTGCGCGCGGACGGATCCGCCAAAGGGGTTTCCGGGGTCCAGGTTTCCGTCTACGACGGGAAGAAGCTGATCGGTTCCACGACCACCAACGGCAAGGGCGTCTACCGTATCCGCAAAGTTACCGTACCCCGGTTCCGCGCCATCTTCCTGGCGCGCGGATCCTATCCTTCCCAGGTTTCCCGCGCCTTCGTCCTGAGCGGCGCGGACACTTCGTCCCGGGACGTGTACGTGGACGCGGCGCCAGTCGAGAAGAGCGAGCCGGAAAAACCGGGCAAGGCGGCCCACGCGGATAAAGCGGATAGGGCCGACAAGGATAAAGGCGGGTATTATGCGGGCCTGGCCCGCGGCTTCATGGCCCTGGCGCGGCAGGAATCCTTCTTCCGCGAGGACCAGGAGGATTCCGTCGTCGACTTGAGCGCGTTCTTCGACGCGAGGGATTCGTCCGCGGAGTACCTGGGCGTGATGAGCGAACTGCTGTGGGCGGAATTCCTGTCCCAGGATCGTCCCTTGGAGACCCGGTATTATCTGGCCGCGGCGCTGTTCCCGATCCTGGATTCCCTCGGCTACGGCAAGCTGCAGGGTATGAAGCGTTACCTGGAGGTTTCCCCCGAGGCGGTGCGCGAGGTGGCCAACGGCATGCGCGAGTCGATGCGCAATCCCAAGAAACTGCCGGGCCCCAAGGATGTACGCAAGGCCAAGGCGCCGGTGGAACTGGCTTCGCAGATCGCTTCGGAATACCTGTCGGAATTCGATTTGACGGAACGGGCCAAGGACAAATTCCTGGCCCAATGGAAAAAGACCTGGGGCAAGGAAACGCCCAGCGCCCGCGAGGAAGGGGATGAATCCGCCTTCAAGCCCAACGCCCTGATGACCAAGCTGGCCGCGGCGAAATCGGAGAGCCCGGCGGTCCACTACCTGCGGGGACGCGGCCTGTACGCCGTGCGCGAATATGCCGGCGCCGCGGACGAACTGGGAACGGCCAACCGCCTGCAGGGCAGCCATCCCGCGGCCCGCCATCTGGAAGCCATGTGCTACGTCAAGCTGGGGCGCGGTCAAGAGGCCCTCGGGCGCTTCCAGGCCTTGCGCGAGGACCCGAATCCCTATTGGAAGGCCAAGGCCTTCTACGGCCTGGGCATGTTGGCCGAAAAGGAGGAGCGCCACTCCGAGGCCGCCGCCGATTTGTGGAAGGCCATCCGCCTGAATCCGGAACCCGATGCCATTTACCTGCTGGCCGAAGTCTCGATCAAGCTGAACGACCGCGCGGAAGTGGAAAAGCTCCTGCAAGCGCGCGCGGCCAAAGGCGATCACCGCGCGCACTATTGGCTGGGGCGTTTCGGCGAAGAGGATCAGCAGACCGGCGTGGCCGAGGATCATTACCGCAAGGCATGGGAAGGCTCCCCGGCCCCGGAATACGCCGAAGCCCTGGGCCGGCTGTACCTGTCGCGCGAGGAATACGGCCCCGCCCTGGCGTTGCTGGAGCCCTTGCGCACGCATCTCTCCGCCGCCGGCCACCTGCAGTTGGCCGAATGTTTCCTGCAGGCGGGACGTTCCCAGGAGGCCTCCAAGGAATACCAGGGCGCTTACGCCGTCCAGCAGACCCCCGAGACCCTGTCCCGTTACGTCGAGGCCCTGGTGCAATCGAATCGCGCCCACGAGGCCATCGGCATCATCAACGCCTTCGGCGACCAGAACAACCCCAAGGTGCGCTTCGCCCTGGCCAAGGCCAACGTGGGCAACCATCAGCCGGACAAGGCCCGGCCCATCCTGGAAGAGCTGGTCAAGCGCGAGGACAACAACGCGGACTTCCATTACCTACTCGGCGTATGCTATTACGAGGATCACAACTACTCCAAGGCCAAACGCGAGTTCGACGACGCCCTCAAGTACCGCCAGGATCACCTGGATGCGATCTACTACACGGGCCTGTGCGGCGTGCGGCTCGGACGCACCGAGGCCGCGCGCAACTACTTCAACGAATTGGCCCAGCGTACATCGGCGGATTGGAAGGCCAAGGGCCTGATGGGCGTGGGCCTCACCTTCGCGGCCGAGAACAAGCCCGAGGCGGCGGAGAACTTCTACCAACGCTCCCTGGGCGTGGTGGAGACGGCGGAAGCGGAAGCCCTGTTGGCCCTGAGCAAGCGCCGCCTGGGCGCGCCGGAGAAGTGGGTGCCTTTGGCCAAGAAGGCCTTCGAGTTGGACAATCATCAGCCCAAGGCCGTGCAGGCCATGGGCGAGGCCCTGATCGCGCAGGGGCGCAAGAAGGACGCGGTGAAGCATTTCCAGGACGCGGTGGCGGGCAATCCCAATTCCTGCGATTTGCTCGCCGGTCTAGCCAAAAGCCAATACCTGATAGGCGCCTTCCAGGCCGGGCTCATCACCAGCTCCAACGCCATCGCCATCTGCCCCCAGGAACCGGAGCCGTATTATTACGCCGCGGTTACCTCCGACAAGCTCCGCAACAAGAAGGAGGCGGAGGACTACTTCAAATCCTTCCGCAAGGCCGGCGGGGACGCGGAAATGCTGCCCGAAGAGTACAAGTAGGATAGCAGGGAAACTTCGCTGTGCGGTTTGCCTCCTGAATCCCCGACGGTTCCGTTTTCGAACCCCGTTCAGCCCAATAGAACCGGCCCTCCCGGGACGCACGTCCGAGTTGCTATTTTCCTGACGCGCTTTTAATCAATGTTCCGGTTTTCTTCCGCGGAGTCCGCCCATGGCATCTCGTCGAACCCATACGCGCAAAGCGTGCGCCTTGGCCGCCCTCTTGACCGCCTGCTTGATCGTCCCTTTCATCCTTTCCGACTGTGCTTCCGGAGCGGGGTCCGGCGGGTCCCTGCATTATTCCTACGCCGACCTTTCCGGTACCGATTTGGATCGTACCGCCAATGGGGTCAATGCCATCCCGATCTGGTCGCCGCTCACCGCTCCGGAGCAGACCGCTTTACAGGACAGGGACAAGGCCAGGGCGGGGGATCCCGACGCCTTGCTGGGGCTGGCCATCCTGGCTTCCGGCGATCAGCGGTCGCCGACGGAATACGCGGCCATCCGAGCCGACGTCGCAGCCTTCGTCGCCAAAATCCGCCCGGAGCTTGCCGCTGAAAAGAGCCCGTGGCAAAAAGGGTTCAAGCTGCACCGAGCGATGCATGCGTGCTTCTTTCCTCCGGCCGTGGCCGGTGACGGTACGCCCAGCGGGTATGAATGGGGCGAGAGCCGGCTGACCGGCATCTTTACGCGGCACAAATACAATTGCATCAGCTCCACCCTGCTCTATCTGGTGCTGGCCCGGGAATTCGGCTTCGACGTCAAGGGCGTGTTGTTGCCTTCGCATGCCTTTGCGCAATTGACCCTTCCCGACGGGAAAATCATCGAGGTGGAGACGACCACGCCTTCGGGCTTCGACTGGATCCATGATGAGGCCTTCTATAATAAGCGCGCCACGGCCTGGTTCTCCGCGCGCGGGTTGCCGGCTTCGAGCTATAAGGATTACCAGGCCCGTAAAATCATGGAACCGGTCGAACTCATCGCCGCCAACATGTCCAACCAGCATACGGTCACCGAGCGGATGGCTCCGCCGGACCGCCGCAGGTTGATCGAAGCGCGGGCCTGGACCGATCCGGCCGGCGCGGACGGCCAGGTCAACCGCATCGCGCTCTACGCATCGGAATACAAGTCCCTTTCGGAGAAGGGCGACTGGAAATCCCTGGAGCGGATGTACCGCGTCGTGTCCCCGTCCTTCACGCCCTTGCGCAAGACCTGGGCCGCGGACGCGGAATTGGCGAACCACATCGCGTGGCATGCGTACTACTTCGCGAACGTCCTGCGCGGGGTGGGCCGTATTCCGGAGGCTTTCAACTGGATCGACTCCTCGCTGGCCTGGTTGCGGCTGGACGCCAAGGAAGGCGCGCTTCTCAAATCCAACAATACGGCGGTGATCTGCATGATCACCCGGGAACTGGCCGAGCGCAAGGAGTTCGCCT
>Ga0209515_10006509_pt1 | contig 14509 bp, 14 predicted proteins | sample Subgroupgradi54m_FD_187454 | JGI IMG/M metagenome (GOLD analysis project Ga0209515, IMG submission 187454) | Subsurface groundwater microbial communities from S. Glens Falls, New York, USA - GMW60B uncontaminated upgradient, 5.4 m (SPAdes)... ...
GGGGTCTTTCCGTCTAGCCGCAGGTAACCAGCATCTTCACTGGTATTGCATTTTCACCGGGCGCCTCGTTGAGACAGTCTTCAACTCGTTAGGCCATTCATGCGGGCCGGAACTTCGAACTTGAAGTCAGACTATACCTTCAATAATGTAAGGATATTTTCCAACGATTTGATTCGTCGAGGATTTTTCGTCATGGTTAATGCCAAGATTGAGATTTCTTTCAGTCCCTCTTTTTCTAAATGCTTATTTCCTCTCATGATTTCAGTAACTTTTTTAAAAGTTTCAAAATCCTGTTTTTTCCTTCCCTCTAATTGGTATTTTTCAAAGTGTGGAATAATTTTACTTTGTAAGTCTTCCAGTGATCTTACTTCATATTTAAAAGTTTGGTCACTTTTTGAATATCTTACAAAACCACACCCGAAAAACCCTATTAGAGCTTCGATAAGCTCTTTGTCTTTCTCATTTTGAGAAAGTGAAAAAGATGGTCTTACTTCAAAACCTCCTTTCATTTTTCTTGGCAAAACACCCACATAGAAACTTCCTTCTCCTTCTGTAAATCCAGTAATATAAAATGGGTTTAAATCATTTTTCATTACTTAATTTTACCACATTATTGGTTGGCGTGTTATGGAGGATTAATTCCCCTCCATCCAGAGATTTCTCTCTAAGTCGTTACGGGGTCAACCGAGCACAAACAATGTGCTTGGCGACTTCCCACGGGGTTGAAAGAAAATTTGTCCAAATTTTCCCCTTTCACCGTTATGAGCCAACTTTATATTTATTTGCCGAGCAATTTCCGGTTTTCTTTACCCGGCAAGGGATTACGCTACCTTTGGACGATTCTTTCATTGTTACTAGTGTTAAATAAGTCAATTCTAACACTGCGATGTGATATTTCTACCACATTCTGCATATCGCTATGCAGGTCGGACTATATCATCTTCGGATTTCACGAAGTTTGGCGTGTAGTCTCTGAGGATCCTTCTAAATTAGCTATAATTTCTTGAACTTTTAATCTTCTATTTTTCCCCCCATAATTCATGGGTTTGCGAAGTTCAAGAATTTTTATAATTCCATTTGCGGTTAAGTGTTCACCATTTTTCATGAGTACCGCCACATTACTGAAAATTTGGAAATCTTTTCCCTTTTCAGAACGAAGTCTGTACTTTTGGAAAAACGGAATTACTCGCGAGACAATTTTTTTAAATTCCACTATTTCAAAATAATGGATATTATCCCAGCGTCTTCGAACATAACCACATTGGAACGTAGCTTTCAGAAGCTCTAATGATTGAGCTCCCTTTTGAGAAACACTGAATGTTAGGGATGTTTTCCAGCCCAACTTATACCCAGGATGCTTACGAATAGAAATATTAAAACTTCCTTCTCCGTCAACAAATCCTGAAATATAATATCCAATATCGCTCGCTACTTTTCTAAGCCATTTAGCAGTTTCCTGCTGATTGTCCCCACTGGATACATTTTCACTTTGATTATGGTACATATATCTACTGTACCATAATTTAGTAGTACCAGATACCCGGGAGTTTCCAGCAAATAGCCAAATTTTATAACTACAATCGTCATTTCATAGTTATCGCCGACGTTCACTGGTGCTTCATTCAGTGGGCCATAACCTTGCGGCCATGACTCCCAAACTTAACATTCCAGCACTGGTCAGGCTTCACCCCCTATACATCCTCTTACGAGTTAGCAGGGAGCTGTGTTTTTGATAAACAGTCGGTTGAAGTACGGTTGTTGCAGCCGGTTTCTCATTTAAGTCTCAAAAAGGTATTGTGTGCCTTGGAGGGAGGGTATTCCCATATCTATCCAGATATTTTTATCCAAAGCACACAATTTTCTTAAGATCTAAATGAGAAACCGGCAGGACATATTGCGAACTTACGTCCACTTGTTTGCCTAGTTCCTTAACGAGGTCTCACCCGTTCACTTTAGCATACTTACGCTTGTCCACCTGTGTCGGTTTGCGGTACGGTTTGAATAATCTTTGACCCACTGATTAATAACTTCTTTTCTACTGCAACTTGAAATTTCGGCTATAAATTTTAAAAAACTCGGCAGCTTATCGGCATAGCTGATAAACTTTCTCATTTTTTAAAACTTCTAGCTCAAAATTTCTTCATTTCGTTACGAAAAAAGTCATTAATCAGTGGGTCTTGTTATGCCTTTTCTAGACAACGCGCTCACTTCAATTTTTGGCATTACTGCCAAATTTTCTTTGCTCTGACCTTGCGGCGTGAGCCAAGAACCCAAATCCGATAATGGGCTAAAATTACTACATTGTGCAACATAACAAAAAATCATCCAAGTGTTGGAATATTAACCAACTGACCATCGGGTACGCCTTTCGGCTTTTCCTTAGGACCGACTAACCCTTGGTTGAATACCATTGCCAAGGAAACCTTGGACTTTCAGTGTCTATGGCTTTCACATAGATTGCGGTTACTCAGGCCAACATTCTCACTTCCGTGCGCTCCACCGTCGGTTCCCCTTCGGCTTCACTGCGGCACGGAACGCTTCCCTACCAATTTTTTTGCCCGAAGGCAAAAAAATTCCATGTCTTCGGTATTAAACTTTAGCCCCGGAAATCTTTGGCGCGAATTATCCCTCCAACCGCAAAAGCGGTTAGTTTGGGCAGTGAGTTGTTACACACTCTTTAAAAGATAGCTACCTCTAAGCTAACTTCCTGCCTGTCGAGGACAAAACACCTCCTTTATAACACTTAGTTTAATTTAGGGACCTTAGACGATGATCTGAGCTGTTACTCTTTTGACCATGGAGCTTAGCCCCCACGGTCTAACTGCCTTTTTAAGGAATGCGGTATTCGGAGTTTAATTAGAATACCTGGAGAAACTCCAAGGAATTCTATTTAGTGCTCTACCCCCGCACTCTATATTAAAAGACGCCAGGCCCAAACCTGTTTCGGGAAGAACCAGCTATTACGTAACTCGATTAGCTTTTCACTCCTTACCACAACTCATCCCAGAGGATTGCACGACTCACGGGTTCGGACCTCCCCCCAATTTTAATCGGGGTTCATCCTGGTCATGGTAAGCTCGTCACGCTTCGGGTCTTGAACTTTGGATTTAGGACACGCAACGGAATAATCTTTTTTACTCAATTTTATAATTTTGGCTGCAAATTTGTAACTGCTCGTCAGCTTACATTTATTCATGTAAACTTCCTCGCATTTCCAAATTTTCGCTCAAAATTATTTCATTTCGCTACGAAAAATTACTCTGTTGCGTGCCCTTTCGCGCTTTTAACACTCGCTTTCGCTATGCTTCCACCCCGGAGGGGCTTAGGCAACCCAAAAGTCAAACTCGTTGGCTCGTTCTGCAAAAAGCACGCAGTCACAGCCACATCACGCTACGCGCGATGTTGAAAATACGAAATTCTAATATCGAAATCCAAAACAAATTCAAAATCTAATTGACTAAATTCAAAACCTGTACCACTATTGACAATACTTCTTGTGTATGCTACTATTGAGACACGGACTGTAATTTGTCAATCCAACTCTTTCAAGGAGATTACCATGATGTTCATTACTGGTAGTTTGGATTGTGGGGGCGTTCAATCATTCGATTGTCCCGACATCGAAACTGCCAAAAAAGAACTCATCGAATGGGCTAAAAAGAACAAGCTGAGCGAAAATGAGCGATGGTTTCATCTCGAAACTCTCCGCCCACTTTTCCCGCCTAACTTTTCTCAGCCATGATCGTAAAAAGACAATCGCCCGAAGCCGCGCAGCTTGCTGCCGGCTTTTTTCTTTGTTTAGAATTTAATTTTTAGAATTTGTTTCGGATTTCGAATTTTGGTATTCGAATTTCCACATCACATGCAATGTGATGTGGCCGCTCCTACTCTTTGTAAGCAAATGGTTTCAGGTTCTATTTCACCGGGGTCAACCCCCTACTTTTCACCTTTCCCTCACGGTACTGGTTCACTATTGGTGATATTAAATATTTAGTCTTGGCCGATAGTTCGGCCTGCTTCCTGCCAGGTTATCATGCCCGACAGTACTTAAGAAATCTAACAAGGAGCGTAAATTAATTTTAGAGTACGGGGCTATTACCCTCTATGGCGTCCCTTTCCAGGGTACTTCTTTTAACTAATTACTGTTCTCCCTCGGCAATCATTATTCACTTCTCGACTATCCGAGAATTTGAATAATGCTCCCGACGTTAAACCCTTACAACCCCAATCAAAAGATTGGTTTAGACTGTTCCCTTTTCGCTCGCCACTACTAGGGGAATGTAAAACATCCTAATCACTCCGTTGCTTGCGCAACAGAATAAATAGAATATTTCATTGTTTTCTTTTCCTCCGCTTACTGAGATGTTTCACTTCAGCGGGTTAGCTTCTTGGCATTACTGCCAAAATAATTTCGTATTACCGAAATTGAGTTTCCTCATTCGGAAATCACCGGATCAAAGCTTGCTAGCCAGCTCCCCGATGCTTATCGCAGGCACGCCACGTCCTTCATCACTTTAATATCCCGAGGCATCCACCATTTGCGTATAACCTATTTTCTTGCGTAAGTAATCCATCGGCCAAATAAATTTGGCTCAGGATGAATAGATACAGATTTTATGTATCTTTTATTTTTGTAACACTTTCCTCGGCTGTTTTCGGTTGTCCCGATGCCAAAGGCATCGAGGATCCGCGATTGCATTGCAGTGCAATCGGGACAGCCGACAAGTTGCTACAAAAATCGCTGCACGAAACTTTCGTGCAATGAACTTTATATATGCTTTATTTTACCTGTTACTTTGCTAAATAAGACCCTTTGCCCGTCCAAAGCCTTGCGGCGAAGGAGGGCTTCTTAAAATTAGCAAAGTGCCCTATCGCATTGCGTTTTGAAAACAATGAGTATAAATCCTTTTGGGATTCATTTTGATAAGGTTGAAATTTTCAACGTACAATGACAAACAAAAAATCGCCATTGAAGCGATCCATCTGATAACGCAAAAATTCAGAATTTATCCGCTTCTTTTTTCTGTGTTAGTGATTAAATGATTTATCATGTAAGTACCAGTTTATTCTATTTACAAATCCGTGTCAATAGTACAAACGCACTAATAAAAAAGGGGCGATTTCTCGACCCCTAACCCTTATTATTTAAAAACTTTTCCGGAGGAATACAAGCAATAATTCTTGCTTGTTCAAATCTGTATGATCCCTCCCATACCTCTCTTTTTGAACCCATCGGCCTCATGTCGCGGTTGTTTCCACAGAAATCTTCTGCCTTACGTTTTGCTTCTTCTCCTTCAAATGGACCAATAATACTATCAATTGGCATAGTGCCTGTCGCAAGTTCTCGAAAAATAACGATGTATTTTGGCATACCTTTTTCTCCTTTCAATTAGAAACCAAAAATAGAAGAGGAGCTACCACGACAGACCTCTTTCCAAAAAGAGACTTCAATACTTTCAAAACTTTCAAAGAACGCGCTCTTCATGCTACATTATTTTGCAAAAAAATCAAGAAAGCAACAGCGGCGGCCCGAAGGTCGCCGCTGTTTCAACTACTTTTAACTTCGTTACTTATTATCTATCTTCCTCTTTATATCCATCAAAAACTCCGCTGCTACCTCTTTGCCTCCAAGACCGATAGCAATGGCAACCCCCAAACCAACTGACCCGACAATCCCCCAGACAATAGCCATGTAAAGTGTTTTAATTAAATCACTATTGGGTAGAAGCTGGTCTAAAATCAAGAATATGGTGAAAATCCAAATGGCCCATTTCACAATTGAGGAGGCAATGTACCCATACCCAACTTTCATTTTTTCCACGCTCACCCTAATTACCTTTTCTATAATATCAGAAATAATTACCGCCACCACGAATATTAAAGAAGCCACAATAACATTGGGCAGATAGTTCAACACCTCCGTCAACACCATCCCAAACTGGACGAGTTTGAGTATGTCTACGGCAACCAATAGTGACACGATAACAAATACCCACTTAAAAATAGCTCCAATAAATTCTGACGGATTTACATCTACGTTCGCTCTTAGCAAAGCCTTATGCCATCCTTCCTTATCAAAAAGCTTGTTGAATTTAATGGACTTTAAAACTTCAGATACTATTCTTCCAATACCTACTGAAATCAAGTATCCGATCACAAATACGACAATAGCCAATATCAGGTTAGCAGCAAAACTCACCATCGTTTGCAAAAATGGCTGAATAATAGATAATATCCAATCGTTATATGTCATAAATAGATTTTAGGTGTCAGATTTTAGATGTTAGTAGATATCAACATACCTAAAGTCTAACACTAAATATCTAACATCTTGTTATTTTTAAGGCTATTGCATCATTATCCCTTTTATCCAGGTTACAAATCAAGCCTGACCTGTGGATAACTTTACCTCACATACTTTTCCCACTCTTTAGGTATTTCAATCGATAAGGTTACTCTGGTGTCGGTGGTGGCCGTATGAAAAGACAATCTTGTGGCGCACAAGGCGATGGTTTTATCGTCTCCCCATGTTTCTCCTCCGTATTTTATATCCCCAATGATAGGAAAACCAGCCAGCGATAATTGCGACCTGATTTGATGGAATTGGCCACCCTCTATTTTAATTTTCAATAATGAATATTTTCCAGAAAATGTTACTACTTCGTAATATAATACTGCTTGTTTCCCGCTGGATTTTTCTCTACCTTTTCTTAGCTTTTCATCTTTGATTAAATGATGAATTAATACCCCCTTAGACTTTGGTGGCTTTACTAAAACCAATGCGTGATATATTTTTTCTATGTGGTGATTTCTAAATTGCTCTGACAAACGCGCAGCCCCTTTGCTGGTTTTAGCAAAAAGTATAATTCCTGAAACCGGCCTGTCCAACCTATGGACTAACCCCAAATACACATTCCCAGGTTTTTTATACTTTTCTTTTAAATACTTTTTTACTTCGCCAAAAATACTCATATTGCCAGTATTATCACCCTGACTCAAAAACCCCGCGGGTTTTACTACGGCAATACTGTGATTATCCTCGTATAAAACTTTGACATGCATACGTATCATGGTGTATTTAAATTGCAAACCCCCCAAATAACCTTTTTTTCTGTTTCCCAAGAAAGGGGGAAACGCGATGAGCGTTGAAGTTTTCTTCACCTCAACCCTGCAGAATGGGGCGTTGACCAAAAGGTTTTTCAAAACGCCTTTTACGTGGTCATCTGCTCTCCCGATTGGCACCGATGTTTACTTCCCTAGCAATTACGGAAAAGGAAGCTTGAAAGGGGTAGTGATCAATGTTAGGGTCATGGAAAACTCTACCAGAGTTCTCTTGGGAACAGAGAGACCAACAGAAGATATGCGAGACTTTCTCATTCCAGAAGGCTGTAAAGAATTTTCCAGCTGGTTGGACTAGGCCGCGCATATAAGTCCCGCGGAGAGCAATTTCCGCGGGACTTCTCACATTAACAAACCCTTAATCCTTTTTGCTTCCGCCTCAACTACGCCTCCCTCATATTCTCCGCTATGCCCCGTTTGTCCTTCGTACGAAGGCTTTTTTTGGTCAAGATGGAGGTTAAAAATGTACGCCTTAGCACCCCCTCGGCCTTCATTTTGGGCCTTTATTATATAGAGGTGAAACCTTGGGTAGTCATTCCTATCGACTTTTTTAATTATGCTAAATTGACCATCATTTTGAAAATATGATGGCATATATCCTATTTGTCGCATAATATCATGTATACTCTTGTTTAGATTATTGATGGTAAATTGCATAATTAAAATTGTCGTCCCGATGTCCCGACAAAGTCGTGGACATCGTGGATCCGCGATAATTAAATTTTAAAATCCTTAAGTAATCCCTCTATCGCACCTCTCTTTTTCCAGGATTTAATTTGCATTTCTCTTCTATTTGCCTCAGAGAGGGTTTTATATTCCTCTTTATACACCAACTTCCATGGAGTATATCTCTTGGTTGATCTCACCAATCCTTTATTATGCAAATTAAATCTTTTATCGACATTATTACAATTCCCTACGTAATACGAGTTATTACTTGAAGATTTTAAAATATAGATATAAAACATTTTAAAATTTAATTATCGGGACACAATAGAAACTTCTCCCCCTTTTTGTCCCGATGCCGACAAAGTCGGCATACGAGGATCCCGTATAGAAAATTATAATGTAATTTTCTATCGGGAAAAGAATGCAGGGTGATACCCGATGGTTCGCATTACATCAGTGATGCTATTATTGATATTTGAAATTATAAATTCCATGCAACAAATTGACAAAGCTATTTAATTAATATAACTTGGTGTTAACCTGTAATAATTCTATTTGGGGGAGATCATCATGATTTGGTTGTTCTTTGACACTTTTCCTTCCAAGCTGCGTGGATACGTTCAAGCAGATTCATTTGAAAAGGCGGCTGAAAAAATGGGCTGCAAGCCGAGTGCGAAGAGAAAAAATCACGTCTGGGTTCCCACAAAGATTTCTGAATATGCGGGGCAAGAATTCAAACTGATCGCATTCGATGATTGGTGGAAAAAAATTCGGGAAATTGAGGAACCATGGCAACTTAACGACCTCTTGCGCCAATATCTTGACGGCCATTAATGTTCTTGACATGAGCGGGTATTTTCAACCTGCTTTTTTTGTTCATCCATGTTTAAACTCAACGAATTATACCACTGTTCGAGATTTTCAAAAGGCTACTCTAAATTTAATCCTATTGAGATGTCTTTTTTAGAATCTCCTCCGCAATTATATTTCGCTTATCATCGTCTTTCTCTGAAAAAAAGTTAAAAACCTTTTGCGATTTACCTTCAACTCCTAAATAATTGATAACCTGCAAAGCTGTTCTACCATAAGTTTCTTCAATATCTTGTAGGTGTATTGTTTCACCAGAGAAAAGACCACGAAGTATTTTATCGCGCACTACTTCCATAGATTCTCCTTTTTTCTTTGCAACGTCAGTTACAATTAGTGACAAGAGGTCAACGTAATTCCTATAGTTAAAGAGATTATCATTTAAATTCTCTAAATCAATTTTGAATTCACTTTCTAATTCTTTCTCATGATTGTACATGAGATGCATCGTTAATCCCTCCACAACAGCTTCGTTAAAACCTTCAAAGGAGGTTTCGTGGCTCTGATTTTCAGCCATATAACCATCGCGATATGATGGGTCTTCGTTAGTGCGAAATTTATGGTGGGATTGTAAATGAATAGCCTCATGCAAGATTATAGCCATCCTTTCCAGTTGACCCTGCACTCGTTCGCTATGAATTATTATGGTATTGCCATAGGCTTTATTATAGGCGTCATCATGATTGCCCCAGCCAGCTTCAGTTTCCCATCCTGCATCTGATAAAATATGGACTTGTTCAGGTTTTATTCTTGTCGGCCGGGTATCAATCTGAAGTTCTTTCAATTCCTGCTCTATCCATTCATTTGCCTTCGTAATAAATCTTACCTCCTCTGGAGTTTTTTCAATTTCTCCTTCGAGAGGTTGTAAATACTTTTCTCGAATTTGTAAAATACGAAGTTTGCCAATTTCTTCTGGCGAGCTTTCTATCTGGGGTATTTTTGGCTCTTCTTCTGGATTTGATGTTGGTTGCTTTTCTGACATAATTTTTATTTTTTTAGTTTCCTCTCCTAATTTAGGTCAACTATTTTCTCAAATTCGCAAATAAAATTTATAAAGTCTTTATCCGTGCTTAAACTCAATCACATCCCCATCTTTTACCACATATTCTTTCCCTTCCGTTCTTATTAAGCCCTTTTCTCGCGCGGCGGCGTAACTCCCCACCTTTAGTAAATCTTCCCAAAAAATAACTTCTGCTTTTACAAATTTTTGTTCAAAATCTGAATGAATTACGCCAGCTGCCTTTGGAGCTGTGTCGCCTTTATGGATTGTCCAAGCGCGCGTTTCATCTTCCCCAGTTGTTAAAAATGTTTGTAGACCCAATAATTCGTAACTTTTTTTAATTAAAATATCCGTTCCTGATAATTCATTAAAACCCAGGCCAACCCGTTCTTCTTTATTTAAACCTTCTGATTCGTATTCGTTTGCTACATCTAAAACAACATAATTTTTCAGCGTACCTAAAATTTCACTGCTCACTTCTTCCTGTTTTCCATTTAATAAATATAACCTTGGCTTGAAAGTTAATAATTGGTACTGTCGCATAATAAGAGTTTCATCTTCGGTAAATTCTTGATCAATTAATACCTTCTGCTGGCTTAAAAATTCCTTAGCTTTTCTCAAAATTTGATCTTCCTTAATTGATTCTTTTTTACCAGCTCGTACGTCCCCTGCTAATCCATCAATTCGTTTATTTACCGTATCTAAATCTTTTAAGATTAATTCAACATCTAAAATTTCTTTGTCTTTTAAAGGATTTATCTCTGTTTGAGTGTTAATAATGTCTGGATTTTTAAAAGCGCGCAAGACATACACAATGGCATCAGTTTCCCTAATATTTGCCAAAAATTTATTGCCCAGCCCCTCGCCTTCGCTTGCCCCTTTTACTAATCCGGCAATATCAACAAAATCTACCGTGGCGTATAATTTTTTTGCAGATTTTGATAATTCGGCTAATTTGTTCACCCGCTCATCAGGAACCAAAACAACCCCAACATTGGGGTCTATGGTGGCAAAAGGGTAATTCGCAATCAATACCTGTTTTTTAGTTAATGTTTTAAATAACGTTGACTTACCGACGTTTGGTAACCCAACAATTCCAATAGATAACGCCATAATTTTCGTATTATTGCATATTTTTTTCAAAAAAAACAGCCCTTTTGCACGCGTGCGTGCAAAAGGGTCTTGTTGATTTAGATAACCACTCTTTCTGCAAGAGCGTTATAGTGCAACGATCGTGATCGCGTCCAATGGGAGGTGTGGCAAAAGGTACCCGTTGAACCAATCCGGCGACGAGGAGTTTACCGTGTCATTGTGAAGCGGCGCGGATTCGTCAGACCAGATGATGTTGGCGTGGCCTCCCAATAACTGCCCGGCCAAGGTATTTAACCAAATGACCGAGGAATTAGAAGTCCCAGCCAAGTACCCGCCGGTTGAAGAAGAAATCCCCAGGAATGGGAAAGATTCTCCCGGAAGCACCGTGAAGACTGTGTTGCTCGGAGCAAAGCCGTGAGGCGTTGCCTTGAGCGTGTAGTCGTACGATTGTCCAGGAAGAACCACCTCTTCAGGAAAAAAGGTCACCACAATGACGTTACTATTTCCCGTCACCGCGGTATCCCCCTCCAAACTGGTCCCCGATGAGGTTTGGATATTCACCCAGTCGGTGATATCCGTATTCCCCCGAAAGAACCTGAAGTTGTTGAGGTAACCAGACCCTGTCATGGCAACAAGAAACTCGAGTTGCTTAAGAGAAATGGGGCCCTTGGCATCGGCAGCCACGGCAAGTTTGTACAAGCTCGTCGTAGCACCAGCCGAGAGGTTTGCGCCCTGACCCGAGGGAACATTCAAAGTCGTGAATGTCGGCAACGATTTGAAAACATACACGTCGTTGCCGGTTTGGTAACCGGTTTGTGTGCTCACCAAACCCTGGCTGTTGACGGCCTTCAGGTAGGTCATTGCCACCTTGACATTGAGCCCTGTGGTAACGATGAGCCCGTCAGTGTAGGGAATGCCGAGGTCCAGCGTAACGGTCAACACCTTTGAGGTGTTAGCAGCAATAGGAACTGCCAGGCCGGTGAAGTAGAACCATTTGTGAAATGAATCAAACGGCTGGACTGCCAACCGGGTTGAACCATCCCACAACGAGGCGCTAAGAATAACTCCCTGCGCCGCGGTAAAGACCAATTCTGCCTTCACCTCTTCAACGGTAAAGGAATCGCCCGTTGCGGTCACCTTAAACTTACCAGCCGTCACCGCCTGATGACCCGCCACCGCTTGGTTTAAAGGAGTGCTGCCATCGACGAAAAAGGTAAGAACACCCGGCGAGCAGCTTTCCATACTATGGAGAACCGGATCAGCACCAAGGTAATTTACCTTCGAGACGATGCCACCGCGTAAATCGCGAAACATGGCCTGTGCCAGCTTTACCCCAAAACTGTCACCGGACAGGTTTGTTGCAAAGTCGGCAACCACCTGTATGGTAACGGGGCGAACTTGTTGAACCCACAAAGGCCGCGCCGCATGAAAATCAAGCACGTTGGTCTGCGGGTTTACGTTAGCCTGCGAGATGATCGCTTCGCAGCCGTCCTCGGCCCTGTCGTTGAGGTCAGCTTGCAACACGAACCGTGTTGCATTCTGCAGCGATGCACTGCCAGGAGCAGGAATGAAAAGCATCTCATCGAGACGGGCGAATGACCGTCCAATGGTTTGCACGGTCATTTGTGCAATTGGTTTGTTGGTGGCACCAGGCAAAATGTCTAGCGCTGCCAGCGGTTGGTTTGTAACCTGGGCCAGTGATACCAGAAGAACAGGCGGCAAGGGCGACAAAATGTCGCGCGCCGGAGCCAAACGGTCTTCGAGTCGTTCCACACAGAGTTGGCGGACATTGCGAGTCTTCATGAACAACCTCCTAACATAGTAAGAACTGTCCCCGAACCATTTAGGGACTTACTGTAACTATATCACAGAGGTGAAATAGTGTCAATAAGACGTATGATTTTCGTGTCCCCCCTGAATTTATAATTTTTATCATAACTTATCGCCCTTCTATCCTAAGTTCAACTGTGAACCTGGCGAGAATCGAACTCGCATCTCCTCATTGTCCCGATAATTTCAAAATCTTTTCTTGAAGTCCTTGGTGGACCCTGCGGGAATCGAACCCGCCTCTCCTCATTGCAAATGAGGTGTGCTACCAATATACCAAGGGCCCACCAAGGACTTCAAGATTATATAAAAATGAAATTATCGAGGATCCGCGATTATTAAATTTTCGATTGATTTACGACTTTTCCAAGACTTTATCTGTAATTCTCTCTTTCTAGCAGTTTTAAAATATATGTATAAAACATCTAAAATTTAATAATCGGGACAAATGAGGCACTCTAGCCAATTGAGCTATGGGCCCAAATTTACTTTATTTCTAACACTTTCACTTTTATTTTCTTGCCGCGGATTTCATAGTTAAATTCTTCCCCTGCCTTCCGATTCATCAATTGACTTCCCAGTGGCGACTGATAAGACATTTTATTTTTTAAAATGTTCGCTTCACCAGGCGCCACAATTTCGTAGATTTGTTTTTCGCCGTCCATGCTAATTTCTACGGTACAGCCAATATGGACACTACCCAAATTTTTCTTGTCTAGAATAACTGCATCGTTAATAGCACTTTCTAATTCTTCTATTCTCATGAGCAAAAAGCGTTTACGTTCTCTAGCATCGTGGTACCCGGCGTTTTCTTTTAAATCTCCTTCGGCAGCTGCATATTTAATCAACCTAATATTTTCTGGTATTTTTACCGTTTTTAATTCGTACAATTCGTCTTTTAACCTTTGTAATCCTTCTTTAGTAAAATATTGTGCCATTATTTTTCTTCATCATACCTTTTTTTAGAGAATTTTCAAGCGTAAAAAAGAAAAGCCACTGGTGAAATACCGTGGCCTTGAATGGGAATCAGAGGACTCGAACCTCTAACCTTTGTGCTTAAAAACACAACGCTCTTCCGTTTGAGCTAGATTCCCTATAGGAAAGAAACCAGCAGGGATCGAACCTGCAACCTACGGTTTGCAACGCCGCTCTGGCCGCTTGTACTACGCCCGCAATAAAAGAGCAAAAGAAAATGCTGGACACGAGCGAGAAGAATCAATTAAGGGACTCGAACCTTAATGACCCTTTGGGATGTGCTCGCTCAATGTCCAGCTCCACGAAACGTTTCAAAAAAGGACAGTGAGTTCACCCCTACCAAGTTTTTCAAGAACCTCTTTGGCCACCAAACCAAGGAGGCATCAAGTAAACTTCTAGGAGTGCCACCCACTGTCCAATAAATTATTTATTACCCTGTAATGCGCAATTTATTGGACAGTCAGTCTATATCCATTGTATTAGTTTCTTAAAGTTGTTTCGAATAGCCGGTTTTCTGCCGAACCGCGCAAAACGCTAGGGTTAAAATACAAATTTTATATTTCAACCATTGTCAACACTTTTAAAAAAATGATCCACGAACAGCTTCCGCTACCCGTGCCTTGTTACGACTTAGCCCTTCTTACTGAATCTAGCTTAGGCCCTCTTGCGAGGAACTTCGGCTATCCCCAGCTTGCTTGGCTTGACGGGCGGTGAGTACAAGACTCAGGAACGTATTCATCGCCACGTAGCTGATTGGCGATTACTAGCGATTCCAGCTTCATGAGGGCGAGTTTCAGCCCTCAATCCGAACTGAGACCGGCTTTGGTGGGATTGGCTTCGCCTTGCGGTTTTGCTTCCCATTGTACCGGCCATTGTACCACGTGTGCGGCCCAGGACATCAAGGGCCATGCTGATTTGGCGTCATCCTCACCTTCCTCCCAATTATCTCGGGCAGTCCTC
>Ga0209515_10006510_pt1 | contig 14508 bp, 5 predicted proteins | sample Subgroupgradi54m_FD_187454 | JGI IMG/M metagenome (GOLD analysis project Ga0209515, IMG submission 187454) | Subsurface groundwater microbial communities from S. Glens Falls, New York, USA - GMW60B uncontaminated upgradient, 5.4 m (SPAdes)... ...
CGGTATCATGCTGGGTATCAATACTGACGATCTGGCCCTTGAGTAACTCTTGGTAGGATTCGGTCTGTTCCGCATAATCGGAACCGTTGACAGTGTCCTCAGCAATGAAGTCGGTGCCGTTTAGCCAGCAGGTGGTGCCAGCAGCAGCATACATTAGCACTTGGTAGTTGGTGAAATCGGTTGCCCCGTTGGAGAGTAGACGAGTGTGGCGTTGCCAGTCGTCACCAACTTGATTGTATCCGATGTTGGTATCACCGACGTAAACAGTACCACCTGAAGCTTTAGTGAGCTCGGCGTGGCAGGCATTGGAGGATAGGCCGCCGGACCAGTCCAGGTCAACTTGGTAGCGACGGACAGTGCCGGTGATCGGCGCCGGCCAGTTATCTCCCTGAAAGATATATGGGTTGGTGGAGCTGCCGGTGACAACAAAGCTGCCGGATGTGGTGGAGAAAACGGGGTTCCTAACCATGAGGTCGTGATAGCGGCGGGCGACGATCTGGCCAATGTCGATGCCATCAAATGAGGCACCTGCTGGAACGGAGACGGCGCCGTAGAAGGTGGTCTCGGTGGTACCGAGGGGGTTGACCATAAAGGTTTGTGTGTTGTTACCAGCTAGAATAGTTCCGGTAATCGAGTCGGTAGCAATATAGCCGAGATTAGCGCTAAGGGCAGCGTTTTTGAGGTTGATGCCTTGTGACGAGCCCACGCGAATGTAATTGGCATCTGACGAGAAAATGCGGTTGTGATCGGCATCAGTTTCCCAGTACAAACCTTGGGCACCAGAAACGCGGAACCAGCCACCGTTGGCATAGATGTCACCGTCGGCTTGGAGGAGATAAGAGGGGTTGGTGGCGGTGGTGCCAATGCCGACTTTACCGGCGGTAGACACAGTGAGGTAGGGGCCAGTCAGGGTACTGGGGGTAACCTTCCAGAGTTTAAAGAAAGCGTCGCTGGTTTCACCAATCTGCCAGCCGTTGCCGCCGTCCCAGAAACGAATGGCGTTGGTATCAGCATAGGTGCCGTTATTAGCGGTAATATTGACATCCAGTTTGACGGCCGGAGTTCTGCCGATGCCGACGAGGCCGGTGGAGTTAATGACAAAATCGGTACTGGTGGCTCGGGGTGATAAAAAGATTTGTGAAGTGGAAAACAAGCCGACCGTGTTCATGGTAGTGGCGTTAGATGGTAAGCCTAGATAGATGGTGGTACCGCCGGCGCCAATACAACCTTCATTGTCGGTGGCAGTACCCATACAGATAGCATTGGTCGACCAACCGTTGGTTTCAGAGGCGTGGCCGATCTTGATACCATCGCCAACGGTTGATGGGTCAAAGGTGGGGGTGGAGGCCAGAAAGACGCTGCCTCCGGTCATATGCAATTTTTCTGATGGAGCGGCAACACCCATACCGAGGTTGCCCTCTATAACAGTGTCGCCACCATTACCGACGGTGGGAGTGAGAGCGCAACCAGCAACGGGACAGACCTGGAGGTCATTACCGTTGTCTTGGACAAGGTGGCCGGTAGCTTGGAGTTCTCTGAGGCCGCCGTTAATACTGCTGACGATCATACCCAGGTTGAGTAGGTAGCGGTAGGTAGCGGCGAGGAGACCGGTGGAGCCAGTGGTACCCAGGTCGACATAATCCTTGGAGAGGATGTTTTCGCGGCGGATGTACCCGGCGGGGCAGTACATACCGATTGAGTTTAGACCGCCAGCAAGTTGGCTAATCACTTGGTGTGGGATAATCGCATTTGCGCCGCCACTATAGAAACGAACATCATCGATGGAGCCATTGAAGACCTCATTGGTGGTATCACGGGAGCCGATCTGGAAACCTTTAGCATTTGAGGCACTGCCGGTCATGGTTGCAGAGTCGCCATCAGACGTTGCCTGCTTAGTGCCATCAACATAAATACTGATGCCGTTTCTGGTTTTACTGCCATCATAAGTAACGACGGCCTGGTGCCAGGCGTTGTCGTTAAAGGCAGTGGTGGTGGCGCGCCGCATTAGAACGGTGCCGTCGCCAATGACAAAGCCGACCTTGCCCGCGTCGGCGGCGAGTCCGGTGATGGGATTCAAACTAAAGTTCCAACCGGAAAGAGCGCCGGTACCGGGCATTTTGGTGAGGATGCTTTGAACCCCGCTTCCGGCATAAGAGGTCTTAAACCAGGCGGCAACGGAGAAGGGGTTGGCGCCCGTTTGGTCGAGGACGTTGCCCATGATAACTGTAGAAGTACTGCCGTTGAAGGAATAAGCGCCGTTGACTTTGCCGGTGCCCCAGCTAATGTTGGATGAAGTGCCAGTGTAAGAGACGGCACTGTCAGCGACAGTTGACCCGGATAATTCGTCAAGTTTCCAGTAGCCGACCAGGCTGGTGGCGGCTGGATCGGCGATAGCGGAAGCGGCCTGGGTATCGATGCCTTGGTAGATGCTAAAGCCGCGATAGTCGGTATAAGTTTTGCCAGCGGCGTAGTTTGAGTTGGCACCGCTTTCTTTGACACAGAGGTAGTTTTGGTTGATACTGCCGGTGTTTTGAATGATGATTTGGGCGCCGGTTGGAATGGTGATCTTTTGGCCGGGATACCAAACGAGTTTTTTGCCGGCATAGATGGTTAAGGAAGTACTGCCACTAAGGGCAACATCGCCATTGGCAGCACCGTTGGCATCCTCATAGAGAACACAAGCGGCGCTGATGGTCCAGGTTCCTGTCAGAGGTGGGTCACAGTAGGTAGCTCGAGCATTGCGGGAAAAGACAAAGGAAAAGGCAAATAAAGTCAGCAGAATGATGGAGAGTTTGGTGATGGTTCTCATCTGATGGGGAAAGGAATTTGGCGTGTCTTCCCGGAGTAACTGATACTGAAGGTCATCATGAAGTTCTTTTCGTGAGAATCCTCCATGGTCCAGGTGGCGACCCAGGTGCCGATCTTGTTATCACCGGAAACAAGAGCCATGTCGTAAGTTTTACTGCCGTTGTCGGTGTCAACGGTAACGGTAACACCAGCGATGGGTTTGTTATATTCCAGTTCGATACTCACCGTTTGCTTGGAGCCTTTGGGTGAGTCCAGGGGATCAGCGACGATTTTTTTACCGATTGGTATATCACCAGAGCCACTTTGGATGTTAAATTCCTGCCTGCCTTGGGGTAGAACGAGATAGGGGGTGGGGGCTTTGACGAGGCCGGGAGGGGTGGTGGGTTTGGGGGTGGTGATGCTGATGCTAGTGGTTCTCGCGCCACCCTTGGTGTAGGTATATAAATAGTAGGTCAAACCAGCCACGAGAATGAGCAAAATAGCGAGAAGAAGGTTTGAAAATTTCATTTTTCCAGTGGGTTTCGATTTGGCTTGCCCTTTCTTGTGTTGATGATGGACGATCTTACTATGGTGGGGCATTGCTATATATATAGAGTAGTGTTTCTCGCGAAGTAATGTCAACATCCTATAGTTTGATTTTGGGGTGGTTTTGTGGTATAAAGGAGGCATAATTTAGCTTCAAATCATGGCTAATCCGCCAAAAGTCTGAAGCTAAGTCAAACTCTCGCACTTTCACAATTTCACTAGAGAAAATGAGAGGCTCAGAAAGGAGCTACCATGGCCAAGAAGCTGTTTCTTCCGATCGGCCTCGGCCTCCTGGCCGTGGTTGGGTTCGTGCTTATTGCGCAAGCCTCCGGGGTGGAGGCCCAAGTTGGAGTAATTTCAGCACCGATTGGACTGGTGGTTGATTTTGAAAAGTACAACCAGGACACGGGTGAATACAAAACGATCATAAACACCTGGATGACTGTACCGTATTCAGTTACGGCGCAGTCATGGGCACCTCCACCTGGAGTTCCCAATAATATTGGGTGGAATGGTGCAGTGCCGACCGATACAGCAAGTCTCGTGGGCTTCAAGCCTTGGCTTCTGACGGTGGTGGACAACCCCTATTCGGCGGCACCAACGACATTTTTTTATTTCCATGATGCGAAGAATGACGTTGGGTATACGGGGTGTCAACCACAGGGGGGTATCTTCAACGGTCCAATTGTCTCGGTCATGGTGACTGATATGACCGGACCTAAGGATGTAGTCACCAATACCACCGGTATCCCTGTTGATATGATCTGGTTCAACGAGAACTCGGTCATCTATCAACAGGATCTAAACATCCAACCCGGCCAGACTGTCAATGGTCCAAGTTTTTGGAAGGGGAGCGTCAGTATCCTCCCAACTCACTGGAATGACGATGGAGTGACTTGTTGGTATGTAGCTTGGGACTTACATCAATGGATGCCGGCTGGGATACCGACTCCTACGCCGGCGCCTCTACCTACAAGGACTCCTCCTCCGCCAGCTGTTTTCCCCATCGGAATGGGTGTCACTTGGGAAAAGTATGATCCTCTCAACGGAACGAACACAACGACCATCCAGACACACATCGGGGAACCCCACGCCTTGAGAGCTAAGTCGGCAAGAGCGCTATATTATTGGGAAGGAAATATCCCTGATAATCTGGTTGGTCTTGTCAATCTTAAGCCTTTTGAGGTATCGGTGAAGGATCCGTCGGCGTTTGATGCGACGTTCAACCAAGATCGCATCTTTGCGTCGAATGATTGGTACTACTACGGTGCCGGTGAAAGTGGCTGCGCGCCAGACTTGGGGCAACCATATCAAGGTAGTGGTGCATGGTCAGTGTCGGTGACCGATCAAACCATTGGTCCAGTGGTGACTTTCAGGAACACTACCCCCTATACTTTGACAGTCACTTGGTATAGCGGTGTTCTTCCCCCAGTACAAGTGGCTGTTAGTGGTTCTCTTGCCCCCGGGGAACAAGGACAAAGCCCGACTGGCATATGGACGGGGGCGGCCGTTGCCAGAAATATGGCAGCCGGCGTTAATACGATTTGTAGTTCGTCTTGGTGGAACCTGAAACGTTGGATGCCAGCATTACCGGCACCAACGGCCACGTCAACGAACATCCCGACACCGACCTCCACGGCTATTCCAACAGCCACGGTGACCGCCACTGTTACCCCCATGCCAACCACTACGGCTACGCCATACGTGTGGCGGGCATTCTTCCCTCTGGTGATCAAAGCGCCCTAGCCACCCGGCTGGGTGTGTGAAATGCGAACACAGCCCCACTTCTTCAAAGGAGTGGGGCTTTTTCGTATCATAAAGGTATGGAAAGGGATGAATTTCCAAAAAGGCTGAAGTTGGTAAAGCCGGCGATCAAGAAACTGTGGTGTCGGGGAGACTTGGGATTACTATCGGAAACGAATAATTTTCTGGCGATAGTGGGGAGTCGGCGGATGACGGATTATGGCCGGCGAGTGTTGGAGAACTTTATGCCATCATTGGTCCAGGCGGGGAGGGTCATCGTTTCGGGGATGATGTATGGCGTGGACCAGGAGGCACACATGCTATGCATGAAATACGGTGGGAAGACGATTGCGGTTCTGGGCTATGGACTTAGAAGTAAAACGATTAGTGGGGAAGATGGGCGGTTTATGGGTGAGGTTATTGATAGCGGCGGCTTAATAATTTCAGAATGGAAGGAGATCGAGGGTTCGACTTGGACTTTTCCGCAAAGAAACCGAATTGTGGCTGGGTTAGCGGACGCCATTTTGGTGGTAGAGGCGGCAGAAAAGTCGGGAAGTCTGGTGACGGTGAAATGGGCCGAGAAGTTTGGTAAGCCGGTCTATGCTGTTCCAGGACAGATTTTCAGTGGTGTTTCCATGGGAACTAACAAAATTATCGCGACAGGAAGGGCGAAGATAGTTTTATCTGCTGAGGATATATTGTATTCAAAACTCCCGGATGGCAGACTCGGTTTGCCAGTTATGATGAGTCACCCCAAGAGGACTAATAGTATTGCCAGTCGGATGTTATTTTTGTTAGAGAATGAACCCTTAACAACGGATGACTTGGTCAAAAAGCTCAGAGTGAAGATTGAGGAGATAAGTGTCGCCTTGACTGAGCTCGCTTTGGCTGAGATTATTCAGGAGAGTGGTGGTAAACACCACTTGATCAAAAGTGTATAGTGAAGATATGACAATGACTAATGAGGATAAAAAAGAGTTTCAGAAGATGATCGTGGTTGGGGTGGGTGAGGCGCTGGAGCAGGTGGTGTTTCCGCGATTTGATCAGATCGACAAAAGATTCGACCAGGTAGATAAGAGATTTGACCAGATGGAGAAGAGAATTGATGGGGTTGGGGATAGTTTGGGCAAGAGAATCGACGACGTGGAGGAAAACCTGGGGAACAGAATAACCGTGTTTGAAAGAAAACTGGATGCGGTCACCGACCACCAGGCAGAGAAGTTAGACAATCATGAGAAGAGATTGTGTAGATTAGAAGACGCCGCAGTGGCGTAGTATGTTGGCCCGAGTTCGGTCGGTGGCGATATTTGGTTTGGTTTCGGTTGAGATAGTGGTGGAGGTGGATGTCGCGAGTAAGGGTTTTCCGGCGTTTAACATCGTGGGTTTGCCAACGAAGGCGGTGGATGAAAGTAAAGAACGGGTGAGGACCGCTTTGGTGAATAGCGGGTTTGAGTTTCCGCAGAAGAAGATCACGGTGAACCTTGCACCGGCGGATATTCCGAAGGAGGGGGCGGCGTACGACTTGCCGATCGCGGTAGGAATTTTGATTGCCAGTGGGGCGATTGCCTGGAACGAAACTGACGCCAACGCAGTCTACTATGGCGAGCTGTCTTTGGATGGTAGTTTGCGCCATACCAAGGGGGCGTTGCTTGTCGGAGAGTTTGCCAATCGGCAGAAGCGAACTCTATTCTTACCCATTTTGTGTGCTAACGAGGCAGCGGTTTTTGAGGCTGTTTTGGTCTTTCCATTGCGGAATATTGAAGGTTTGGTGCTACATTTGCGCAAAGAGAAACTGATAAGGCCATTGAAACCGATTGATGTCGCTGAGCTAGTCGAAAAAGCCAGTTATGATTTTGATTTAGCAGAAATTGCTGGACAGGAACTGGCGAAGAGGGCGTTGATGATTGCGGCGGCCGGAGGACATAACTTATTGATGTCCGGTCCGCCCGGATCGGGCAAAACCATGTTGGCCCGCGCGCTACCATCGATCTTGCCGATTCTTAATAAAGAAGAAAGTTTGGCAGTGACGGCGATTTACTCGGCGGCTGGGTTAATCGGCCCCGGGGAGGCGATCATGAGACGACGGCCGTACCGGTCGCCCCACCACTCGACTTCGCTACCTGGTTTGATCGGCGGAGGCAGCCATCCAACGCCTGGGGAAATCAGTTTGGCGCACTTGGGAGTGCTTTTCTTGGATGAAATGGCGGAGTTTCCCCGAAATATTCTCGAGGCGCTGCGCCAACCGATGGAGGATGGGGTGGTGGTGATCAGTCGGGCGGCCGAAAGAATTGAGTTTCCGGCCCAGTTCATGTTGGTGGCGGCAGTAAATCCCTGCCCGTGCGGCTATCTGGGGCACCCGAGAAAAGAATGTCAATGTGGAACGAGACAGATCGAGCAGTACCGGCGGAAGATCTCGGGACCGATCCTTGATCGAATTGACCTGTGCGTGAGTGTTCCTGCGGTAGAGGTAGAGAAGTTGGTGGAAGATGGTGATAAAGCCAAAAGAAAAACCTCGGCGGAGGTAAGAAATGAGGTAGAACTTGCTAGATTGGTACAGAATGAGAGGTTGACAGGAACGGGTCCATTTACTAATGCTCAGATGAAAAACAAACAGGTAAAACAGTTTGGATTGATGACGACGGAGGCGGAAAGACTGTTGGCTCTGGCGGTGGCTAAGTACGACTTGTCAGCTCGGTCGTATTTTCGGCTGATCAAGGTGGGAAGGACGATCGCTGATTTGGTGAAGTCAGAGAAAATTGAAGCAAATCATATTGCAGAAGCGCTCCAGTTTCGGGAAAGGGTGTTTTAGAGGATTGTTCTAGGGTTGGGTTTGGATTAACCAGTAGTTAAATTTAACATCATTGGCAAGGCCTTGATTGATCGAAACCGTGAAGCCGACGCCCGCCTGTTTGGTCTTGACATAGAGGACTTGATTGGCAGTATCAGTGATGGGGGTGAGGTAGATATAGGTACCGGCTTTGACGGAGGAGTTTGTGATGGTGAGTTCAGTGGCACCAGCTTTGATGATGGCGGTGCCGATGGTAGCGTTGCTACTTAGACTGGCTGAGGAAGTGGCGGTGGCGGATTCGGTGGCGGCAGAGGCGATGATCAGACCATTGGTGGTGACTTCCTTGGTGGCGAGGTTATTGAAGTTAGCGGCTCCGGAAGCGTCAATAGCACCGACTAAGTCGCCGTGATTGTTAAAGAGGGAGAGGAGTTTGCCTGAGTCGGTGGCTTGGGCGGTTTCTTTACCGAGAACAAGTTGTCCGGAGACGGTGGCATTGGTGGTATTGAGTTGGTTTGTGATAGTTTGTTTGCCATTGATATTATTAGCATAGAGGTTGCCGGTAATGTTTAGGTCGCCGTTAATGTTGACTTTGCCGTCTGGGGTGAGGATCATCAGACCGGCGAGAAGATTAATGGGTTGATTGGCGGTGGGTTGGAGATAGAGGGCAGTGTTGTTACTGTTGATCGAGTTACTGATAAGAGAGGTGTTCACCAGCAGGGTGTCAGTGATGATGAGCGGTTGGTTCATGAGGGCGAGTTGGCCGGAAATAGTGGCGTTAGAAGTGGGTAGACCGGCAATACTCATCGGGTCTGGCTTAGTCGAAGGAGAGTTAAGGGAGTTGAAGTCTGAGTACTTGGCTTTGATCGCGGCAAGGATAGCGCTAGCGGAGGCGTACTTGCTGGTGAGGTCGTCGATGACCGGGGATTGGATGTTGGCGGCATAAAGGGTGCCGGAGATGGTGGCTTCATTGGCGACGACAGCGCTGATGCTGGCAGTTTGGGCGGAGATGGTGGTGGCAGTAAGGGTGTCGATGTCCGCGAGAGGAGAGATCAGTTTTTCAGTGTGAATGAAGCCGACGGAGAGGTTGGCGACGAGAAGTTTGGCGTAGGAACCGATCTCGGTAATGGGGTTGGTGCCGACGGTGAGTTGGTATTCGTTGATATTGGTTTTGGTAAAGACAGGATCAAGGGCGATAGGGTTACCGTTGACCAGATTGGCTAGGGGTTGGTCAGGTGAGTTGATGACGAAACCAGAGAGGGTGTCGGTGGCAGAACGGGCGTTGGCCCATTTTTCTGAGTCAAAGCGGGGGGCGGTCAAACGGTAACTGACAGTGGTGGGTCGACTACTGTAGATAGTCAGGGTAAATTTGGTGGGGTCGACCTCGTACCAGGATCTGGCGGCGCTTCCCGGGGTAAGGACGACAGACATTTGACTGAGGTGTTTGGTCAGATCGGTGACCTTGGAGAAAAGCCAGAGGTTGCTACCTTTGGGGAGATTAGAAAAGTCGATCACTTGGCGGTAGCCAATATTGTCGACCAGTTCGCCGGTGGTAAGGTTACCCGCGACTTCTTCGTTTTGGCCAACCATACCGGAGACGTAGGTGGCGTATTTATCACCATTGATGGTGTAGGGAGGGTCGACGGTACCGACGTCGACTTTACCAGTGCCGGTAGCGCCGACAATGACTAGAGCGCCAGCGTTGCCGGTACAGCCGGCGGCGGGAGTGAAGCCGATACAGGCGGTGCCGGCGACGTTGATGTTGCCGGAGACAGAGGCGTTGGCATCAAAGGTCCAGTCACCGTTGCCGAGGTGACGGGTTTGGACGTTTACGACGGACTGGCCGTTACTAGTGAGGATGCCGCCGCTAAGATTGAGAAATTGCCACTCAAGGGCAGCCGCTCCGAAGGCGCCGAGACTTTGGGTGCCGGTGGTACCAGGAACGATATTACCACCGGTAGTGATCTTCACTCTCGGCAGACCTGACGATGATGCGGCAAAAATGTCGGAGTTAAGGGAGTTGTCAACAACAAGGGTGGCAAAGGAGGTGGCACCGGAGACACTTGCGGCAGGAGCCGTGCCAACATTTCTTCTAACGTCAAGGGTGGCAAGAGGCAAGATGGTATTGATGCCGACGTTGCCACCAGTTTTAAGATACAGAGAAGTGGCGTTTGAGTTTGCAATATCGATAAAATCGAAATCGTTTGAGCTATTTTTTCTTAGAGCCCATTTGTCAGTTCCGCGATCCCTAAAAATAAGCTGGGAAATTTGTGCTGCAGTTGAACCAGAATCGAAAACTGAAGTAGAAGCATTATCTCCGGTGCTCTTAACCCTAAATGTTGCAGTTGAGGCTTGTACGTCGAGAGTAGTTACGGGTGCAGTTGTCCCAATCCCGACGTTGCCATTTAGGAAGATACCGGCATAACCTGTGCCGGCGCCAGCGCCAGCGTCGGCATAGACGGCGTATGCCGTGGTGGCCGCGGCGGCGGTAACGGTAGAGTAGAGGCCATAGGTGTTTTTGGCGCCGGTAGCGGTGACGTAATTGCCATAGAGATTGGTGGTGGCACCAGCGTTATCGCCGGTAGCGGTGATGTAACTGCCGTAGGTATTGATGATGCCTCCAGTAGCGCCAGTTCGAGTGACTGAGGTGTTGAGTCCGTAGGTGTTCTCGGTGCCGGTGGTGACAACGCCGGTGTGGTTGATAGTGGTACTAAAGGTGGAGTTGGTGGCGGCTATGGTACTGGCCGAGGTGAATTTGGCGAAGGCTGGGATTTGGTCATCGGTGGTAATGGGGGCATTGCTCTTCCAGATGGCATAGGCCTCTTGGGCGGAAAGGATGGAAGGAAAGAAGGCAAAGTCGTCGATGAGGCCGTTGATTTGTTGGTCGGGGGTAGTTGAGGAGCCGACGTAAAGTTTGGCCCCTGGTGCCGGGGCGGTGTAGGTGCCGCCGGTGGCCGCACTAGCGCCGTTGCGGTAGATTTTCAGTCCACCGGAGCCATAGGTAAAGACAAGATATATGGGAGTGTCGGCCGAGAAACTAAAAGCAGCAGTACTAATGGTATTGGTGCCATCAGTAAAGGAAAGGAAGCCGGTAGCGCTGGCGAAAGTGGCTTTGAGATTGCCTTCGCTAAAGAGAGTGGCGTTTTGTTGGGTGGTGTTTGGGTTACCTGGGACCCACCAAAGTGAAACTGAACCACCGTTGTTCACGTTGGCGTTGGTGATCGGATTGGTATAAGAAAGGGAAGCGATGGTGCGGGTACTGGTGCTGGCATGAGCCGCGCCAGTCCAGACATGACCGTTACCCATGGAGCCGTCGGCGTAAGGGGTGCGATAGGTCTTGGCTTCGACCTGGACGGCGTCAATAAAGGCATTGACGGTACCGGTGCCATTTTGTCCGACTTCGACATAAGGTGACGTAGGTGTGCCGGAGGTGGTAATTGAGGTGGAGTAGCGGGTCCAAGTATTGTTGAGGATAGCTGTGGTGGAACCGACGATGGCCCCATCAACGAGACGAAGACTAACTTTGCCGCTGCCCTTTACCCAGGCGGTGGCGGTGTAAGTAGTCGTGGCAGAAAGAGTGATGCTGAAGCGGGCGGAGTTAGCGGCAGTATCGGACTTGAAGTTCAAGCTATTGGTGCCGACCGCACTTTCGGTAGCGACTTGGGAGATGATGGCGCCGCCGCCAGCGGTGATAGCGGCCCAGCCCGTGGTGTTGGTTTCAAAACTGGGGTTGGTGACGAGATTGGTGGTGGTTTCAGCAATTTGAACACCCTTGCCAAATTTGGCGGGGCGGAAGATGACGCCGTCCTTGATAGTCCCAGCTTGGCCGAGGTGGGCGTTTTGGTTACCAGTGAAGTCGGTTTCATCGGGTTTGGGTCCATCAAAGCGGGCGACGAAGATGGGAGCACCGGTGACATAACCGGCGTTGGCGGCAGAAAGGTTCCCCGAACCGATTTCCAAGGTTGTTTTGGGTGCCACCGTGCCAATTCCAACTCTGTCATTGGTAGTATCAATATCTAAAACTGTGGTGCCGGAGGCATCTTGGAACTGCATGGCCGTGGTTGAGTTACTCAAGGACCTTGAAAGCAAGTTACCATTATTGTCAACTCTAAACGCTTCAGCTAGGTATGGTTGGGTTACCCCGGTGGCTCCAGAACCAATCGGGTATTGGTCCAGTCTAGATGAGATTTGGCCAACGACCCTAAGTAAACTATCCACATTCAAGTTAGATTGCGTCAGACTACTTCCAAACGGATTGTAAGAACTGGCCAGAAAATCCTTGAAGCTAGTATCATTTGACTCTGACCATATGCCCCCGGATTGACCAAAGACCATTAAGGCGCCGGTGCCGTAGCCTTTGGACACAGACACGGAAACAGTGGTGTTGGATCCATATGCCGTGCCCACATCATCGGTGGTGTTGATGGAAGTGGAATAAAGGTCAGAGATGGTGTCGTTATCCATGCCCATAACCGAGATGCCGCCTGAGGTTCCAACATAGATTAAGCCTTTGTCCATAAACGCGTTGACGGCCTTAACTACGTTTGATCCGCCGTTTAGTTTTTGTCCGCCGTCGGCTGTGACAGTAACATTCCTAATAGTTTGAGCAGAGTGGAAGGTTCCAGAACCATTATTACCTGAGTTTAGTGCCCGATAGCCTACCTGGTACATGTGGGAAACTTCTGAGGCAGTGGCTTGGGTGGCAGAAATCATTGTTTCATCAACCCTAGCCCCTAGCGCATTAAAGGCAGTGGTTGCCTGGGTGGCTCCAATTTGGAATCTGGTTGGAGTTTCGGGGGTGGTGACGGTCCCAGTGGCCATAGAAACCCCGTTGACAAAACAACTTAAATTACCGGCGCCATCTGAGGTCAGGACAACATGATACCAAGTATTGGTTACAGCGGCGACAGTGGAGTTAATTTCGGTAAAGGCTGAACCGTTAGCAAAACAGAAGATATTAGCATTGACACCATCACCCTTAGTTCCAATACCCCAGGAGACTTTAGAGGCGGTATTAGCGTCGGCGGAGACAGCCATTTCTCTGACCCCATTGGTGACAGTTAAGGTAGTGGGGAAGATCCAGGCGGAGACGGTTCTGATGGTATTAATTGTGCCCAGGAGGGTACCGGCGACCGAGGTGGCGTTATTAGATGCACCGGTCATGGCAATGGTGGTCCCCCTGACCCCGGAGGCGGCATAGGTTAATCCTGAAGCGGTCAAGGTATTGCCCTTAACCGAAGCGTCAGCGAGGTTGCCTGAAGCCTCGATGCCTGGCCACATACCCCTAACGTCTCCAAGCATCTCTTCAGTTATTTTATTGGAATCATAATACTTAACCGAGCCTGCAGACTCTGAACCTTGTTTTTCTTGAATCACGGCCAGTCCGGCATTGTTAGCGGCATAGATGGTGTTGGATTTTCCGTCTATCGTGGAGGTTGATTGGGTAACAAATAGCTGATCGGGAGCGCTGGTATTAATGGTTGGGGCAGAAGTCCATAAGGCCGGGATGGTAGCGGTGGAGTAGGTGGTAGAGGTGGCAACGTTGTTACCTGACAGGGTTGACGCTTGATACCAAACATCTAGCTCAGAGTCAGTTGAGTTTAAGCTGTATGTGACGTTGTCAGGGGTAATTTTAACCGACTGGTGAGCCTTGGAGGCAACACCTAAATTGGCGATAGTTTGATCGGTTTCATCGATTAATGACAAGCCGCCATTGGTTCCACCATCTGTGGCTACGGCGAAATATGTTTTGCCATTGATAACCGTAACGGTGATGTCGTTGATGACAGCGTTAACTAAAGCTGGAGTGGCCGATAAAGTGGTCCAGGTGACGGTGCTATTTCGATTAAAGACATTTTTGTTGTCGGTAAAACTGCCGCTAGTGTTGTATTTGTAGGCGTAGTCATTTTTAAAGTCAATAACAAAGGCCTCACCAACAGACCCCCTGGCAGAGTAATAGATGCGACCATTTAGTCCGAAAGCGGAGGAACCAGTAGAGTTGGTGGTTTGTCCAATCATCTGCTGGGTGGTGGTAGTGCCTTTATCAAACTCCATCCAGAGGGAGTTATCCTTAGCATCAAAAACTAGCAGTTGGGTATTGGTAACAACTAAAATAGCCTTTTTGGGGAAGGCCTGGGCTCCACAGCGAGTGTTGGTGCCAATGATACAGGCGTCGGCGGCGCTTCTGGTTTCGTTGTACCAGGATGAACTTTGAGCTCTTTCATCTGAGGTCCAGCGGCCACCGTCGGCGTCCTTAGTTGTATCATAAACAAACACTTTGTTAACGTTTGAGATAGTTATCTGGTTTTTGTGTCCACCAACTGTCAGTTCTTTACTATCCAGAGTCATATAGGTATGATCGGTGGAGGCGATATTAATTAATTTTCCGGAAGTCAGGATGCCAGTGTTGTTATTTACCTTCGGATCAGGAGGGGCGATGTTGAGGGCAGTGCCGGAGGTCAGAGAACTGGCGGTCAGGTTGATTGAAGAGGAGTTCCCCGTGCCAGTTGCATTAGTTGAGACGACAGATAACGTGCCGTTAGGGACTGTCGTCCCAATGCCGACGTTGCCAGCTCCATCAACAAAGAGTCCAGTGGTCCCCTTGGGAGAGAGTTGGATGGGACCAGTAGAAGCACCACCAAGAGGAA
>Ga0209515_10006511_pt1 | contig 14508 bp, 14 predicted proteins | sample Subgroupgradi54m_FD_187454 | JGI IMG/M metagenome (GOLD analysis project Ga0209515, IMG submission 187454) | Subsurface groundwater microbial communities from S. Glens Falls, New York, USA - GMW60B uncontaminated upgradient, 5.4 m (SPAdes)... ...
CGCTACGCCCTCCTTCAGGCCGAGCGTCTGAGCTCTGGCATCTCCGCCCCGTTCAAGGGGTGGTATCTTTAGAAGGGTGTCCTTGAAGTTCGCTGAGAAAACTCAAGCCGGGCTGTCATTGCGAGGCACGACGAAGGAGGGCCGTGGCAATCTGGGGTGGCAACCCGTCCTCCCCACCAGATTGCTTCGTCGTCCCGATGACATCGGGACTCCTCGCAATGACCCGCCACGGCGGGGGGCCTTTGTTCTGACTCAGGACACCAGGGGATGCCGTCACTGCTGGTCAATGCATGGGGTGTCAGGCACGATAGGTCAGGCTTTGCTGTGGCCTTCTCCACTCATGAGCCTCCATGTTACAACACTTCGTGGAGCCGGCTGGGGGCGACCGGGGCGGGCTCAAGCAGGTTGTCTATGGAAGGCGACGCATGTGGTACACTCTACACAAATCTAGACAGGACCGAGGTGACCTCCTGTGCGTCAGGCCGGACTAGCGCCCCATCGGCTAATGAGCCCCCGCGACATCTTCTACGGCTGGTGGCTGGTCGGGATAACCATGTTTGTCCTGACAGTGATCATCACCCCCATCTTCCAGGGTCTGGGCTTCTTCTTTGTGGCCCTGGAGCGCGAGTTCCACTGGAGCCGCACCGTTCTCTCCCTTCCCTTCTCTCTCGGCCGTGTCGAGGGGGCTCTTGTGGGACCCGTGGAAGGCTACCTCACCGACCGCATGGGAAGCCGCCGAATGGTCCTCATCGGGTTTGTCATCCTGGGCGGCGGCTTCATCGCCTTCAGCTTCATCCAGGGCGTCGTCGGCTACTATCTCACGTTCGTGGTCATCTTCCTAGGCGCAGGGCTGGGGGGATTCGTTCCTCTCATGGCAGCCCTCAACCATTGGTTCGTTCGGAATCGGGCCAAAGCCATGGGCATAGGGTTGATAGGCAGCAGCTTGGGAGCCCTGTTGGCCCCTCTCCTGGGTCAGGCGATTCAGGGCCTCGGCTGGAGACCCATCGCCCTCTGGTTGGGAATTGGTGTGGTGGCGCTGGCAATCCCTATCGCCTCCTTAGTACGCAACCGCCCCGAGGAGTACGGCCAGCGCCCGGATGGTGACCCTCCCCATGACCCCACCACCGAGGCCTCCGTTGCCGAGACGGCCGTAGAGGACGACGCCAGCTTCACGGTGGGAGAAGCCATACGGACCCCGGCCTTCTGGGCCATCGCAGCCGCTCACGGATTCTCGGCTGCATCGGCGGTAGCCATAGCTGTCCACATTGTCCCCGCCATGACCGACATCGGCATGTCCCTGGCAGGGGCAGGGACTGTGGTGCTTACCTACGGAGCCGCAGGAGGGATTTTCCAGCTATTGGGGGGCTTTCTTGGAGACCGCGTCCCCAAGCCCCCTGTCATCGCCGCCTTCGTGGTCGTTCAGGGGATGGGCATGCTGGTAGCCGCAACCATCCATACCGTGCCTGGCGCCTATCTCTTTGCCGTGCTCTTTGGGATTGGCCTCGGGGGACGGGCGCCATTGCTGACGGCTATTCGGGGGGACTACTTCGGGAGAAGGAACTTCGCCACAATCCTGGGAGTCTCACAGGTCCCGATGAACCTGATCATGATGGGCGCCCCGATTGCAGCTGGCTACTTCTTCGACACCCTGGGGAGCTACACAGTGCCCTTCCTCGGCTTGGCGGCGCTTAATTTCCTGGGAGCTGCCTGCATGCTCTTCGCTCGCAAGCCAGCGCTACCTGCCTCTCGCCAGAAGAAGACGACAGCCCAGCCCCCCGCGTGAAGACAGGAGTAACCCCTTTCGCTCTTACGAGCAGGCGAATCGAGCGACGAACAGGCAAGGTCGATAGATCCAGCCAGTAGGTGATTCTCGTATCCTCTGTATCTGATGAGCTTCGGACCCCCTCGGGACTCGCAGGAAGGCAGGCGCCTCCCATCCACAGGAGGAGGAGACCATCGAAGCCGCCGATCGCGCCACAGCTAGTCAGCCTGGTTTCCCCTGGGTCCGAGCGCTGCTCGCTGCGCTTTGGGCGAGCATCGTTCTGACCGCGAGCACCTGGCTGGCAGCGCGCGTGCTCGGCGTCGAAGCACCCTTCCAAACCCTGGCTGACCAGCTGACCCTGTGGCTCCCTCCCCGCGTGTTTTCCTTTCTCCTGTTCTATCTGCAGCATTGGGCAAAGCCACTGCTTCTTGTTGGGCTCGCCGGCGCCTGGTCCGTCCTGGGAGGGGCCATGGCTTTGGTGATTTGGCGGACAGCTTGGCCGTCAGGAAAAGCAGCGACCGCAAGCTCAACTGTGCCAATACTGGTGGGCGGTGCTCTCTTGTGGTTGCTTTCGGCTGCTCTCCTCTCGCCACTGGCAGGCGCCGGATTTGCCGGCAGCAGCAGCCCTGGAGGGGCCTTCCGATGGTCAATGGCCGCTCTCCTGCCTCTGCTGCTGTACGGCTTGGTTGTTCATCTGCAACGCCCGAGTCGCCCCACCGTATCGCAGCCAACTCCTGGGTCACCCACCAACCCACCCCTTCCTCAATCAACCCCTGCATCTTGGCCGCAGTCGCTCACAAGACGAGGCCTTCTTGTCCAGGCTGGCATCACCCTCGTTGCCATGGTCGGAAGCGCGCTGTTTGTGAAGGACGCCTTGAAGCTCTCTCAGGGAGTGGGTGAAAGCGACGCCAAGGGAGCTGCAGACACTGTCGCCGAACCCTCGGGCCCACAGGTGGAGACAGCAGTGACATCCACGGGCCGGTTCTATGTGGTGTCCAAGAACTTCTCGGACCCGAACATCGACACCGGTCAATGGAGCCTGAAAGTCGGCGGCCTTGTCCAAAACCCCTATACGCTATCGTATTCGGACTTGGAGGCAATCCCCACGCATCAGCAGCATGTGACGTTGGAGTGCATCAGCAACCCAATCGGCGGCAACCTCATCGGCAATGCCCTGTGGACTGGCATACCCCTCGCCACCCTCATTGAGAAAGCCGGCCCTTTCCAGGATGCGGCGTTCGTGCTCACAAGATCGGAGGATGGGTACACCGAGAGCCTGCCGATTGGGCTAGCGAAGGACTCGGACGTACTCCTCGTCTATCAGATGAACGGCGCTCCCCTCACCCGTGCGCATGGCGCTCCGTTACGGCTCCTCGTGCCGGGGCTTTATGGTATGAAGAGCACGAAATGGCTGACTGAAATAGAGATCGCCGCGAAGTACCGCCCCGGCTATTGGGAGCAACGCGGCTGGGACGAGAACGCCGTCGTTAAAACCATGTCCAGGATCGACTATCCCAGCAACGGGACTCGGATACCTATGGGCCCAATCACCCTCGCCGGTGTTGCGTTCGCAGGCAACCGCGGAGTCCAACGAGTCGAACTAAGCGCCGACGACGGCGTCACCTGGCAACCCGCGACGGTTGAACCGGCGTTATCCAAGTACAGCTGGGCGCGCTGGTCGACGATGTGGCAGTTCCCAAATCACGGAGACTATACACTGCTCGTGAGAGCCACAGACCAGACAGGCCAGGTCCAGACATCCAGCCTTTCTGAGGACTTCCCTGACGGCGCAAGCGGCTATCACTCCATCGGGGTTACCGTAGCCTAAAGAACAGTATTCGTCCTCTGGCCATTCGTTCTGAAGCGGTGGAAGGAGGCAGCGGGCATGGCGCAAATCAACACAGTCCTTGGCCCTATCGACGCCTCGAAGCTCGGATTCACCCTGGGGCACGAGCATGTCTTTGTGGCCTCTGCCGGTGTTCGATACGTTTATCCGGAATTCGTGGATAAAAAGGCTATCGTCAAGAAAGCCGTCCGGGAGCTGCGACAGGCCGTGGAAGAGGGTGTCAACACCATCGTGGACGTCAGCGTTCTTGACCTCGGTCGCGATGTCAGGGTGGAGCGGGAAGTATCCCGTCGGACCGGTATCAACATCATCGCCGCCACGGGCAACTGGCTGGATGTGCCGAGGGTATTCGCAGCCGCAGACCCCAACAGGCTGGCTGACCTCTATGTGCGGGAGATCGTGGATGGAATCGAAGGCACAGACGTCCGCGCAGGCGTGATCAAGGTGGCCAGCGATGGAGACAGCGTCTCAGCGGCCAGCGAGAATATCATTCGGGGCGCCGCCAGGGCCTGCAAACGCACAGGCGTGCCCATCACCACCCACACAGGAGCCGCCGCCAGGCTTGGGCTCAGGCAGATAGAAATTATCGAGCAAGAAGGGGCCGACCTCGACAAGGTGGTGATTGGCCACAGCAACGACTCCACTGACCTGGACTACCTGACAGCCATCCTACGAAAGGGCGCGTGGCTTGGGCTGGACCGTTACCCGGGAGGCGGTCGGCCAGGCATCCCTGGCTGGGAGGAGCGCACCAGGGTGGTGAAGCAGCTTCTCGACATGGGCTGGGCTGACAAGATCATGCTCTCCCATGACTGGGTCTCCTCGATGCTCAACGCCCGCCCAGATATGCAAGCGCAGCGGGAAAAGAACAACCCGGATGGATACCTGTTCATCACACGCAAGGTGTTGCCATACCTGAAACAGTTGGGGGGCACCGATCAGCAGATCAAGCAGTTGATGGTGGACAACCCCCGGAGGTTCTTCGGCGTCAGCTAGGGGAGCTGGGGAAGAAAGGGGAGTGCAGAGGGGCAGAGCCCCTTTGCCAGGGGTCTGGGGGTGACCCCCAGATATAAATCCCTCCCCCTTCCTGGCCAGAGCCTGTCCTGAGCCTGTCGAAGGAAAGGGGGATAGGGGGATAGTCGTCCGCCTCGGGCGGATTCATCACCCTACTAGGGGAGCCTGAGCGCCCGATCTGAGTACGGTGGCTCTCCGGGCCGTTGCGCAGGCTCATCCTGCCACAAGGATTGTTGGCTGCTGGATCAACGCCGAGGCCTCATGCAGTCGAGGTTACCGCACCGAGGTTCGCCTACTTCCCCTTCTTGTGGCGAATGTTCGCGACGTCGAAGACCACGCCATCAGCATTCACAGCCTGGACCCTGATCATCGCTTTGTTAATGACTATGTAGAGGAAATGGGTCTTGGAATCACACCGGACCACCCAATCCTCAGGTGTTCCACATTCATAAAGGTAATGTCCCCCTCCACCGGTCACGATGTACGTCACGCCTTCAATGGCAGAGCTTCGTTCGTAGAGATGATCATGACCGGACAGCACAAGGGTGACACCGCAGTCCCGGGCCACGGGGTGCACCATCTCCCGGACCGCAACGCTAGAGCCATGCAGTCCAGTGGAAAAGGGTGGCTGGTGTCCGTAGATGATCTTGACCGGCGCCGTAGAAGAGCACACCTCGTGGCGCAGCCATTGCCGTTGTTCTTCCGTCACAACTGTACCATCGTAGGCGAAGAAGGCTACGTCGCCGGCCGTCCACGAGAAATACCTGGGTTCTTGGGGAGAGCCCAACACCTCACGGGTGGACACACCGGCATGGTCGTGGTTACCCCAGCTTGCTCGCCACTGGTGCTGCGGGTACGCGTACAAACACCGTTCAGGGCCATAATAGTTGCTCTCGGTCGCCGTGCCATCGGGAGCATAGAAGTTATCACCGGTTGTCAAGACAAGTGTGAAGCTCCTGCTCTCGCGCCATTCGCACATGGCTCGCGTTAGTCCAGCTTGCTCGGGGAGACCGCTACCAAAGTCCCCCTTGACGGCAAGTCGCAGGGAATCTGGCTTTGCTTGCGACGGCGCTATGCCTCCCGCGTCAATCGCACCGGGCGCCAGGAGAACGAAGGCGACCAGTGCCACAAGGATAAGGTTTCTACTCTGGCGCATGTTTCGCCTTAGCCCTGTACTCCTCCAGACCGTCCAGGAGGGTCATCCAGGCCAGCAGGGCGCACTTGATCCTCACGGGGAACCGCCGCACCCCTTCCAGCACCCCTGCCTCGCCCAGGCTTAGCCGCTCGGGCTCAGAGAGGTCTTTGCCCTGCATCATCCTGCGGAACAGCTCCGTAAGCCCCTCCACCTCCTCCACCGTCTTGCCCTTGAGGAGCACCGACATGAGGGAGCTTGAGGACTGGCTGATGGAGCACCCCCTCCCTTGCACCCCCACCTGGGCGACTCGGCCCTGGCCGTCCAGGACCAACTGGATAGAGGACTCATCGCCGCAGAAGGGGTTGAGGCCGTGGGTCTTGATGGTGGGAGCCTGGAGCTCCTGGGCATTGCGGGGACGGCGGTAGTGGTCCATGATGACCTCTCGGTACAGCTCGTCCAGGTCCGAGACGAAGAGGTCGAGATCAGGTGAGGACATACTACAATCCCTCCAAAGGAGCTTGAGGAGAGCGCCTCGCCGCCGGCCTCGCTACCTGGGGGAGCGCCGCCCGACGCCGTTGAAGTAACCGATGGCCCGCTTCAACGACTCGACGAAGAGGTCGATCTCCTCCTCCGTATTATACAGGTAGAAGCTGGCGCGGGCAGTAGCGGCAAGGCCCAGCCGGTCGCGGGTGAGGGGCATGGCGCAGTGGTGGCCCGTGCGGATAGCAATGCCCTCCTGGTCCAGGGCCGTCCCCAGGTCGTGGGGGTGGATGCCCGGCACGTCGAAGGCCACGATCCCGCCCCGCACACTCAGGTCCCGGGGGCCAAAGACGTTGACCTCCTCCAGGGGCTTCAGCCGCTCCAGGGCGTACCGGGTCAGCTGCGCCTCGTGGGCCCGCACGTCCACCATGCCGAGGTCCTGGAGGTAGTCCACCGCTACCCCCAGGGCGATGGCGTCGGCGATGCTGGGGGTGCCCGCCTCGAACCGCCAGGGGATGTCGTTCCACGTGGCCCGGTCCCACCACACCTCCCGCACCATATCGCCGCCCGTCAGGAAGGGCTCCATCTCCCGAATCACCTCGGGCTTCACGTACAGGACGCCGATGCCCGTGGGGCCCAGCATCTTGTGGCCCGAGAAGGCCAGGAAGTCGCAGTCGATGTCCTGGACATCCACCGCCTCGTGAGGGACGCTCTGGGCAGCATCCACCATGAACAGGGCGCCCACCTTGTGGGCAGCCTTGGCCAACTCCTTCACCGGGTTAATGGTGCCCAGCACGTTGGACATATGGATGACCGAGACCAGGCGGGTGCGGGGCGTGATGATCGTGTCCAGCCGCGACAGGTCCAGGAGGCCATCGTCCTTCACCGGGATGAGCTTCAGCGTGGCCCCCGTGGCCTTTGTGACCTTCTGCCAGGGCACCAGGTTGCTGTGGTGCTCCATCTCCGTCACCACCACCTCGTCCCCCTCGCGCAGGTTGGCGAGGCCCCAGGCGTGGGCCACCAGGTTGATGCCCTCGGTGGTGTTTCGCACCCACACGATGCACTCAGGCGCCGGCGAGTGGAGGAAGCTGGCCACCTTCTCCCGCGCCTCCTCGTACCGGGCGGTGGCCTCCATGCTCAGCGCGTGGACGCCTCGGTGGACGTTGGAGTTGTAGCCCTTGTAGTAGTCCACCAGGGCCTGGATGACCTGTCGTGGCTTCTGGGAGGTAGCGGCGTTGTCCAGGTAGACCAGGGGCCGCCCGTTCACCTTGCGGGACAGGATGGGGAAGTCTTGGCGGAGCCGAGCAACGTTCAGCATGAGTTCCTTCTTAGCCCCTGGCAGGGTGCTGAAATACCCTTGTTCGACCATCCCCCTTCCCCCTTCCTGGACAGGAAGGGGGTGGAGAGTATATCTGGGGGAACACCCCCAGACCCCCGCCAAAGGGGCTGCGCCCCTCTGTACTCCCCTTTCCCAGCACCCCCCTAGCGCCACCGGCCTACCACAGCTCCTTCAGCTTGGCCATGGCCAACTCATCAATGCGGGTGCGGAGGGGCTCCGAGCCAATGGAGTTGATGACCTCCACCACAAAGGCCCGGGTCAGCATGTTACGGGCCTCCTCCTCGCCAATGCCACGGCTCCCCAGGTAGAAGAGGGCGTCCTCGTTGATCTGCCCGCAGGTAGCCCCGTGGGCGCACTTCACGTCGTCGCAGTAGATCCAGAAGGCCGGCTTGGTGTCCGCCTCGGCATGGGGAGAGAGCAGGAGGTTCCTGTCCTCCTGGCGCGCGTCCACCTTCCTGGCGCCTTCCCGCACGATGATGCTGCCGTGAAAGACCGAGCGGGCCTTGCCCCCCAGCACGCCCTTGTACACCTCCCGCGTAGTGGTGTAGGGCTTGGCGTGGTCCACGATGACCTGGTTGTCCACGTGCTGGGAGCGGGTCACCAGGTAGATGCCGTTGAGAACACAGGAGGCGCCCTCATCCCCCATGAGAACGTTCAGGTCGTTCCTGACCAGCCCGCCCCCCAGGTCCACGCTGACGGAGGTGAAGCTGGCGTCTCGAGAGAGGGCCACATCGGTGGCGCCAATATGGTAGGCCTGCTCGCTGTGGCGCTGCACCTTGTAGTGTTTCACCACCGACCCAGGCCCCACGGCGATCTCCGTGACGGCGTTTGAAAGGTACCGGCCCTCGCCCAAGCCTCCGTAGCTCTCAACCACAGTGGCCTGGCTGCCCTTGCCTGTAAGGATGAGCACTCGCGGGTGGGACGCCAGGTCCGGCTCGCCCGTGGTGAAGAGAAACAGCAGGTGGATGGGCGCTTCCACCACCACACCGTCGGGGATGTGCACCAGGGCCCCGTCCCGCAGGAAGGCCGTATTCAGGGCGGTGAAGGCCCTGGTCTCATACGCTGCGTACCGCGCCAGGTGACGCTCCAGGAGAGGCCCCTGAGCAGCCATCGCCTCCACAAGGCTGAGGACAGAGACGCCCGCAGGCAGCGAGGCCACGGAGGAGAGCGCCTCTGCGTAGGCCCCGTCCACGAAGACCAGGCGCGGCCACTGGGGCTCGCCGAAGGCGAACCGCTCCATATCCCCACGCTCGATGGGGGCAGGGGTGGACGAGGGGAGGGGACGAAAAGGGACCCGGCTGAGAGGGCCAACATTGGTGTACTTCCACTCCTCGTTTCCCCGGCGGGCGGTGGGGAATCCCATCTCGCCGAACTTGAGAAGGGCCGCCTTGCGAAGGTCCTGGAGCCAGGAGGGGTCCCTGGCAAAGCCATCGCGGGACAAGGCGTCAAAGGCCTGGATGTACCTGTCCACCGATGCGATCTGCTGGGCCATGCGTGGAGACCTCTAGCTCCCCGACCGAAGGGCCGCCCCGGCCGTCTCGAACTTGTCGTACCCCTCGGCCTCAATCTCACGCGCAAGATCGGCCCCGCCAGACAGAACGATGCGCCCGTTGACGATAACGTGAACTCTATCTGGGGTGATGTAGTTGAGGATCCGCTGGTAGTGGGTGATGAGGAGGAGGGAGTTGTCGGGCCGCTTCAGCTGGTTGATCCCCTGCGCCACGCTCCGGAGCGCATCCACGTCCAGGCCCGAGTCGGGCTCGTCCAGGATGGCCAGATTGGGCTCGAGGACCGCCATCTGAAGGATCTCGTTGCGCTTCTTCTCGCCGCCCGAGAACCCCTCATTGACGTTGCGCTTGGCCAGGTTCCGGTCCATCTCCACGACCTTCACCCTCTCGTTGAGAAGGCGGTCGAACTCCAGGACCCCCATCTCCTCCTGGCCTCGGCTCTTGCGTATGGCGTTGAAGCCCGCCCGCATGAAGTGGTCCAGGCGCACGCCGGGGATCTCCGCAGGGTGCTGAAAGGAGAGGAAGAGGCCTTTGCGGGCCCGGTTTTCCGTCCGCATGGCCAGCAGGTTCTCGCCTTCAAAAAGGACCTGCCCCGATGTGACCGTGTAAGAGGGATGGCCCGCCAAAACATAGGCCAGGGTGCTCTTGCCCGACCCGTTGGGGCCCATGAGGGCGTGGACCTCGCCCGCCTTGACCTCCAGGTTGATTCCCTTGAGGATCTGGACGCCGCCGATGCCCGCGACGAGGTCGCGGATGACAAGCATGGACGCCATGGTCACTCCTTAGCAGGTTGTTGAAAAACTCTTTTCGACCATCCCCCTGCCCCCTTTCCTTCGACGGGCTCAGGACAGGCTCTGGCCAGGAAGGGGGTGGAGATTATATCTGGGGGATACCCCCAGACCCCTACCAAAGGGGCTTCGCCCCTCTGGACTCCCCTTTTCACCGCACTGTTAGCCTACGGTCCCTTCCAACTGCATCTCCAGCAGCCGCGTGGCCTCCACGGCGAACTCCAGGGGGAGCTGCTTGAAGACCTCTTTGCAGAAGCCGTTAATGATGAGGGCGTGGGCATCCTCGCCCGTCATCCCCCGCTGCTGGCAGTAGAAGAGCACCTCCTCGCTCACCTTGCCAGTGAAGGCCTCGTGCTCCAGGTGGGCCGTGTTGTTGCGGACCTCCACGTAGGGAGTCGTATGGGCGCCACACTGGTCGCCCAGCAGAAGCGAGTCGCACTGGGTGAAGTTCCAGGAGTTGTCCGCCGTGGGCATGATCCGGATGAGGCCCCGATAGGTGCCGCTGCCGTGCTGGGCCGCTATGGTCTTGGCAACAACGGTGCTCCGGGTGTTCTTCCCCATGTGGATCATCTTGGTGCCGGTGTCGGCCTGCTGGTACCCCTTGGTCACCGCCACCGAGTAGAACTCGCCAATGGAGTTGTCTCCCTGGAGGATGACGCCAGGGTACTTCCAGGTGATGGCCGCCCCGGTCTCCACCTGGGTCCAGGAGATCTTGGAGCTCTTGCCCGCGCACTTGCCCCGCTTGGTGACAAAGTTGTAGATGCCGCCGCGGCCCTGCTCGTCGCCGGGGTACCAGTTCTGGATGGTGGAGTACTTGATCTCCGCGTTGTCCAGGGTGAGGAGCTCCACCACCGCCGCGTGGAGCTGATTGGTGTCCCGCATGGGTGCGCTGCACCCCTCCAGGTAGCTCACATAGCTACCCTCGTCGGCGATGATGAGGGTGCGCTCGAACTGGCCTGACTCGGCGGAGTTGATGCGGAAGTAGGTGGTCAGCTCCATTGGGCACCGCACGCCCTTGGGGATGTAGCAGAAGGACCCGTCAGAGAATACGGCGGAGTTAAGAGCTGCGTAGAAGTTGTCTGTATAGGGGACCACCGACCCCATGTACTGGCGCACCAGGTCTGGGTGGCTCTGGATAGCCTCTGAAAAGGAGCAGAAGATGATGCCCTTCTTGGCCAGCTCCGCTTTGAAGGTGGTTCCGATGGAGACGCTGTCGAAGACGGCGTCCACCGCCACACCGGCCAAGCGCTTCTGCTCCAGGAGGGGGATGCCCAGCCTCTCGTAGGTCTTCAGGATCTCGGGGTCCACGTCCTCCAGGCGCTCAATGTTGGGCTTCACCTTGGGGGCCGCGTAGTAGACGCCCTTCTGAAAGTCAATGGGAGGATAGTGGATGTGGGCCCACGTGGGGAGCTGATCTTTCTCCACCAGCGACAGAAAGTGCCGCAAGGCCTTCAGCCGCCACTCCAGCATCCAGGGGGGCTCGTTCTTCTTCTCTACGATCCAGCGGATGGTGTTTTCGTTCAGGCCGCGAGGGGCTGACTCCTCCTCGACCTCCGTCACCCACCCTTGCTCGTAGCCACGGCTGGCTACCTCCTGGACGAGCTTATTGCCGGTGGTCATCGCCTCACCTCATTCTATGTGGCCGCTAGGGGATTTCGTTACGCCGCCTTCTTCTGCACTCGCTCACGCAGGGCTGCTTCTCCCTTCCCGTACTCCTGAACGTTGTCGAGGTTCTCAACGTCCTTAAGATACCCGCAGTTCAAGCAACTGGCGTAGAAGCCGTAGGGGTCTCCGGCAAAATATATGGCGCCACGGCACTTGGGACAAGCCCTGAGAAGTAGCATTTCCGCCTGGCCTCATCGGGAACGGAACTTGACCTTGCCATTCGGCTCTCGAATTGATTACCTTTTTGATCATCAATTCTACGGCAAGCGTACCACGGGCTCTAGGGAGTGTCAAGGCCCTTCCCCATTGCTCTTCTGACGGTCTTGCAAGTCCGCTCCAAAAGCCTCCCGACCTGGGGTGTTTTCATTATGCCGCCGATGGAACCCTTCCGCGAAGGGGCGAAACGAAACCGCCCTTCCCGTTGGGCAGGGCGGTAGCTCTACAACTTCCAGGATCCTAGGCTAGACGGAAAAGGAGGTGCCACAGCCGCAGGTGGTCTTGGCGTTGGGGTTCTGAAACTCGAACCCTCGACCGTTCAAGCCGTCGGAGTACTCCAGGGTGGTGCCGGCCAGGAAAACGTAGCTCTTCTTGTCAACAAAGAGCCGGACGCCGTTCTCTTCGATGACCTTGTCATCGGGGCGTGGCTCCTCCTTCTCTATGCCCAGTTGATAGGTCAATCCCGAACAACCACCGCCCTTGACGCCCACCCGCAGACCAAACGCGTTCAAGCCCTCCTTCACGGCAAAGGCCTTCACCTTCCCGGCAGCCTTTTCGGTGATCGCAATCGTCAGTGGCATCGCCGCCTCCCTCGTCGACTCTTCGGGCGATAAGATGTGCGCCTCGCTCAACTTCTCATTCTAGAAGTCAGCTACCGCCATGTCAATGGCCTGTACTGGGTCAGAAGACATCGGACAAGGCCTCCTTTCCAGGAGAATGGGTGGTCAACCAATCTTGATAGAACCGGTATGAAGTCTTGTAGCCGAGGGCCTGGTGGGGCCGCACGGTCTCGTACACCTGGTTCCAGCGCAGAAGGGCCGCCTCCTGCACGCTGACAGAGGCCCTAAACGCCCGAGCCCCCAGAAAGGGGGCCCGGTTAGGTACGATAAGAGCACCGAGCTTGGGAAGCCTAATGGCCGGAGCCACAGCTACAGTTGCCACCACAGGCGCAGCCGGTTTTCTGCATATTGGGGTTGTCGATGACGAACCCCGACCGCATCAGGTCCTCATGGTAGTCAATGGTGGTGCCCTCCAAGAGAGGGGCGCTGTCCCTGTCCACCAGGATGCGGACACCATCCTGATGGAGGGTGATGTCGTTCTCAGTAACTTCCTTGTCCAAGGACATCATGTACTGAACTCCCTGTCCCATGGGTACCAGCAGCACCCTAAGGGCCGAGTCCACTTTCCCCTGTTCCTCCATAACGGCCTTCAGCTTGTCAATGGCCAAGGGCGTCAGGGTAACCCAGGCGACTTTGGTCTCAATCATGCTCACTCCTTTTCTTAGGGATCTCCGCTTCCGGAAGGCTTAACTGCATCGTAGCAAGGAGCCAAGCCAAGAGTCAAGGGCTCTCAACGCCTTCCCCAATAGCTCCGCCTCGCAGCGACAGCTTCTGAAACGACCTCGACTTCATTCGTTATGGCGAGCGCCAATGAACCCAAGGGTGCCGTGCAAGCTTCAAGAGGATGGTTGCGCTTCGGCAGGTTTTGTGGTATATCTGAAAGAGTAGTGGAGCGCGGCAGCTAAGGGAGGGGGTATGCCTTCGCGCTACCAGCGGGAGATCGAAGAGATCCTGTCGCAGACGGGCAAGACTGCCCCGCAGCTGCCGGCAACGCCTAAGGCCAAGGGTCGGCGCTCCTCCGGTGGTTGGGGGTCGGTGGTGGCCCGGGCCTTTGGACTCTTTCCCTGGCGAGTGTCACCTGCCAAGCTCATGGTCGCCAGCATCGGCATCCTGCTGGCCGCCCTTCTTCTCAATGTCTTCAATGCCCCTGGCGTGAGTCCCCTCGTCATCGTGGGCATCGTCCTCTTCATCGTGGCCTACACCCTCTTCTTTCTTCCCTCTTCCCGGCCAACCGTAGAGCGCCGCTGGAGAGGCCGACCTGTGGAGTACCCTCGCGTCTCGTGGCGCCAGCGCCTGCGCCGCTGGTTTAGGCCGTAGCAGGGTGCTGACAACCCTTTTCGACCATCCCCCTGTCCCCCTTCCCTTCGACCGGCTCAGGGCAGGCTCTGGCCAGGAAGGGGGTGGGAATTGTATCTGGGGGACACCCCCTTTTCCGCATCCTGCTAGCCCGCTCGGGCCGCTTCAATCAGAATCGCCGCCACCTCCGGGCGCGTGAACGCCTCAGGAGGCACCTCTCCCCGGCGCAGCATCTCCCTCACCTGAGTTCCGCTCAACGACACCCTCACCTCTTCGCCGTGGGGGCAGGTCTTGCTGGTGGCCATGCTCCCACAACGTGTGCAGAAGAAGGAGTTCTCAAAGAAGAGCGGGGTGATCCCCAGCTCCCCTGCCCCGAACTCCCTGAAGATGTGCTGGGCGTCGTAGGTCCCGTAGTAGTTGCCCACGCCCGCGTGGTCTCGCCCCACGATGAAGTGGCTGCACCCGTAGTTCTTGCGGACAATGGCGTGGAGGATGGCCTCCCTGGGCCCCGCGTACCGCATGAAGGCGGGCAGCACCCCCAGGACCACCCGGTCTCGCGGGTAGTAGAGCTCCATCAAGACCTCGTAGCACCGCATCCTCACGTCGGCGGGGATATCGCCGGGCTGAGTCTCCCCCACAAGGGGATGGATGAACAGGCCGTCCACCACCTCTAAGGCGCACTTCTGCAGGTATTCGTGGGCCCGGTGGATGGGGTTGCGCGTCTGGAAGCCCACCACCGTCTCCCACCCTCGCTCGGCGAAGACACGCCGGCTCTCCAAAGGGGAGGCCGGACAGTCGGCATACAGGGAAGGAGTCGGCCTGCGGAAGGCCCTGACTTTGCC
>Ga0209515_10006512_pt1 | contig 14508 bp, 12 predicted proteins | sample Subgroupgradi54m_FD_187454 | JGI IMG/M metagenome (GOLD analysis project Ga0209515, IMG submission 187454) | Subsurface groundwater microbial communities from S. Glens Falls, New York, USA - GMW60B uncontaminated upgradient, 5.4 m (SPAdes)... ...
CGATTACAAAGAGCATTGAAACTAGATGAGAAAAAGAAGGAACTGCCGCAACAAAAATACTTGCCCCAATAGTTGTTAGAACAAGAGTTAATAATCGAGCAGATAGAACTTGACCAAACAAAAAATTTTTATTCACGCCCTCGGCGGTCTTTTGATACCATTGATTTAATCCAAAATCAGCTAATACGGTTAGTATTTGGATTAACATTACAAAAAGCACAAGATCTCCAAAAGCAGATGGAGGTAAAGTTCTTGCTGCAAGAATAAAAACGATGGTACTGAGTATCTTACTTAAAGTTAAGCCAAAAAAATATACTCCAGAACGACGGAAAAGTGACTTTAGCATACGCTTATTAATTTATTCCCCAACTATATAATGTTGCCGGCCAGATGGAATATGGATTGTCGTCAAGAGGATAGTGATCGAGATATATTTCTTTCTTAAGATTTTTTTCTACAAAAGCGATCACATCATGTGGTAAAGATGAGTCATCAATAAAAATAAAACCTTTGGAATAGCTGTTCATCGCTTTCTTAAAATCAGAAAGATTACTGATGAGTTGGACGTTGTTTGATTGAGGAATGATTTTTTCACCAGCGGAGTTTATGATAAGTGGAGTGAATCGCGGTAGACCATTTATGAGACCAGGATCGCTCTGCCAACGGAAAGCATAAGCTGGTTTATAATCCTGTCCAAGATACCAGTAGAGACGATCCCACCAGGTATCGATGACTGCCGTTTCGCCTTTTTTAAGATCACCCTTTTGTTTTATTATGTTGTATACCTGATGATAATCTATAAGGGCAATTTCTCTAAAATCGTGATTTACTGAATAAAACCTTTTAGGTTTATTTACAAATTTGTAACCATTTATAATAATAAACAATACAATCAAAATTGGGATCGTCTCACTCAAGAATTTATATTTATTTAATTGATATCTTTGTAGAATCAGGTTGGATATGTGAGTAATAGCGTATCCAGCAAATATAAATAAAAAAGGAAAAATAGGCAAAAGATATCTCAAAACATATGGATGGAATAAAAAGGAAATAAAAATAAGCTGAAAAACAATGTAAAAAACAATTGGAGTAACAAGATATTTTTTCTTTATCATTCCAAGTATTATTCCAACAATACTAAGGAATGTAATCAGTCCATACTCTCTCCACAGAAATGAGTGGTAGTACCATAGATTGTTTGCTTTTAATACTCCCAAATAATAAGTACCAATTAAATTTGATAAGAAACCAATTTTGTAGATGATTACAAGAAGAGAAACAATCAATAGGTAAGACCACGGACTTTTTAACCAAACCTGCAAAATCTCACGATGATAAAAAATAAAATCGGCAACGAGGGCTATAAAAAGAATATAAAACATTGAATGGGTAAGTATGCCAAGAAGACTTGATATAATAATGCTTGTGGCTATTACAATTGATCCTCTGTTTTCTAGAAGTTTTAAATAGAAAAAAATCGTTAATAAAACCAAGAGCTGTAATAATACATATCCCCTAGCCTGCCTGCTCCACACGATCATGAAATAGGAAAATGTAGTTAAAAGGCTAGCGCTGACTGCGGTAGTTTTGTTAAACATTTTTTCAGCAAGATAAAAAACTAGAAGAGGAACAAAAGATCCGACAATAACAAACGGGAGACGAGCTACCCATTCGTGTTGGCCAAAAATTTTAAAAAAAAGAGCTACTAGAGAATGCGTGGTTATATTATGTGTCTCAAAGTAAATATCCGGATTGTTAAATACATTAATACCATATTTAAGAATGTACTTTGCTTGATTTGCGGTGCTAAATTCATCAACCCAGAAAGGATAGTTGCTAAAAGCACCGTAAGCTCTTAAAAAGAAGGAAAGACCGAAAATTAAAAGGAACATGATCGTCAAGGAAAAGCGTTTCATCAAAACAAATTATATCAAAAGTAGAGCCTTTAATTAAATTGATAGCGAGTTGGGAGTGTTATAGAGTATGGAATGCCTAGGTTAAGGAACATAAAACGTCTAATTTTTTTAATTGCACGTTCAAAAAAATCAGCATTTTTTTGAGGATATAATTCTCTTCGATCAAGGAGCATAAATGAAATTTTATTACTAGCAAAGATTTCATTACTTTTTTCATTTTTTGGTTTTTCCAACCAAACCGTTACAGGCCCTTCCTTCAAATGGAGCGGGACATCAAAAGAAACCAGGCTATCAGTCCAATCTTTAACTGCAATTTCGCCATACTTACTGCTTAATTTATATCCTTTATCATCATCGGTTTTCCAACCAAAATTAAATCCTTTTAGCTCAACAAGACTAGCATAAATTACTTGATGGGGATTGACATCTGTTATATAAAAGCTTCTTCGTAAAGTGTTTTTATATGTTAAATAATTGCTCACGAGAAGGATTACAAGGGCAAAAATAAAATAAGTGAAACTAATAATCAATATGTTCCTTGACAGTGCCTTTGCGGTTAAGCGTTTTTTCCCATGGCTGTATAATAGAGATTTTAAATAATAAAAATTAAAAGTAGAATAAAAAACTCCTAATTGAGGAAGATAAAAAAGTAGAAACATCGATAATATTAAAAATATGGGAGTAGATAGCAAAGGATGGGGCGAGGTAGTCTTTGAAAAAGAATAACCTAGAGATAAAGAAATTATAAGGTAGAGAACCAATTCTTTTTTTGGAAGTGAAAATAGAGATACTTTATTAACAACCTTTTGATTATAAGAAATTGACCATCCAATACCGGCTAAAATTAATGAGATAACAATAAAAAACTTTAAATCAGATGGCTGTGGAGCCAACAGTCCGAAAAAATTCACATCTGGGAAAATCTTAGAAGCTATTTGAAGAAAAGCGGTATAGCCGATAAAACTGAGAGAACCAGCGTATGAGGCGAGTTTTAATATTTCCTGGGGAAATGAAATTCTCTTATTGGTCATTTTTTTTAAAAATGGATAATAACACTTCTTGAAAAACTATTAGTATAAGTAAATAATAAATAATCGTTGATAATATTTCCGCTGTTTTTTCATAACTTAGGTAAAGCATGAAAGGAATTAAAATCAAAAACATCAATACAATTGTAATATGAACGCGAGAAGGTATTGTAAAGACAAACACGGTAGGAACATAGACAAACATGAGGAAAGTTGCAGAGTCGAGAGGGCCAGTAATTGCAGCAAATTTTCCACTATTTAGCAAAACAAGGATAGCTGTAAGCCAAAATAGTAAGAAAAATACCCCTTTTTTCATAAAAGTTTGATTCGTGCTTTTTTAATAATTTGTAATTGATTTGAAATAGATTTAAAGGTCAAATATAAAAGCAAGATGATAGTTGTTCCTATAGACACAGCTATACTTGGATAAAAATAATCTCGAGGTTTAAAATAAAGAGTCAGCTTAAGGTTAATTGAACCATCGGGGTTTTCCTGATAGTATTCTTGTGGGAAATTTTTTCTTATATATTTTGAATCAATTGTCCAGCCATTGGCATAGTCAAAAACTAGATGGTCAGGTTCAGGAATTAAAACTTTTCCACTTTTAAAATATAACCCCCAACCTTTGTGGTGAGGATCAAGAAATACTAAGTACTTTAGGCCTTTTAGATTGGCGATATCAATATCATATCGATAACTTGCTCGTTTCTTGTAGATTACTTGTGAAAAATTATTAGGTAATTTATTAAGCTCTTCCGTTAAGTATATTTTTTCACTACTGAAACTTTTGTTAATTTCATATAATGAATATCTTTTACCAAAATCTTTAATCCTGCGACCTAAAATTACCTTTTTAAGATTTTCGTTTTGAGCATTATAGAGATCTCCACGTGAAGAGTATGTATAAAGATAACTTTTTTTTAGTTCATCCGAAACATCATTATTGACGATAATATACTTTACATTCATCTGCTGAAAAAAATGTACCACAGGGTCCGTTTTTTGCTTTAAAATATTATCAATAAGGCTTTGTGAAAACTTAGATGGGAAACTTAATAAACCGTCAAGATCGTTCTTCTTTGTCAAAAATTGTAGAGGTGATACACCTGAGTAATAATGGTTAGAAAATTTTTTATCTTGTATCAAAATATAGTTGGCAGTATTTATAGGCAGCCACAGAAAGCGAGACGACGTATCCATCTTACTTATATATGTAACAAGGCCATAAAAATCCCGATTAAGATCTGATAGAGTAGTATAAGTATTCGTCGTCGTCCATAATTGATTTTTATAGTACTCACCAAAAATAAATGGTTTGGCAACTAATAATACAGTACTAATCAAAACAAGACTAAGGAGCGTATTTATATTTTTATTTTGTTGATCAAAAATAATTTTTATGCTTATTCCCAAAAGGAAAGCGTAACTGAAAGCCATAGCGGGAGCAAATTTATCAAACATATTGCGAAACATTACAAATCCAGGAATATTTTTGTTGAACCATAAAAAAAGATCTAATCCCCAACTACCTATATTAACAGTGAAGAAAAAAAGAGTAATGAGCCATGATGAGAGCGCTAATAAATATAATTGTTTATATATCCTTTTTGTTTTTTTTAAAATTAGAAAAGGAAAAATAACAATTAAAGGAAAGATAAGATTGAGAGGTAATAATCTTTCATGCCAGTTTGAGAAAATTGCATAACTGTTCCAATTGAAATCTTTTTGAATATTTTTATGGAATAAGTTGAGCAATGGGTAAAGGATTTCATTATGTTTAGATACTTCTCTAATAAGGTATTCATTCGTTTTTTTAGTTTCGGAAGAGAGTACAAATGAAATAGTGTCACTTTTATTTTTGTCAGAATTATAAGGAGCATAAAAAAAATGAAATAGCCAATGAAAATTTAGTAAAACAATTAATAAGACAAAAAATACTGAAAAAAATATGAATCTTTTTTTAGCTTGCCAAAAAATATAGATGAGTAATGGGATAGAGGCTAAAACAAGAGCAATAATCCATGGCACCGAAAACAAAGTAGCACTCATGACGGCTAGTAAAATTGCGTCCAATACTATAAAAACCAGTTTATTTTCTTGGACGCCTAGAATAAATAAGTAGAGCGAGAGAGGAAAGATAGAGATGAGGTAGAGTCCAAACAGTTGAGAGGTCCAAACTGTATAAGCTGTAAAAGTCGAAAAAATGTATGTAAGTCCTGCAATAACTTTTGTCCAAAAATCAAACCAGTTTTTGTTTTTTATCCAAATTCCAAGCAGAAGATAAAAAAAGAAAAAACCTAATGAGAGATTAAGACCAAACATAAAAAATTGAATATTAAGAAAATAAAAAATGTTTTTTAAAAACAAAATTAAAAGCACAAACGGAGAAAGATATGTTTGAGAAAAATAATTGCCTAAAGTTCCAAGTTGATTATCAGAAACCAAAGAAAGAGTAAAATTCTTAAAATATTCAAACGGGAATAAATAATACAACTTTGAGTCATCTCCTCCAACAAAGTATAGATTACCCCACAAAAATAAAGGGATTAATAATATAAGAAGAGATATAAAGAATATTAATAATTTTTGTTTCATTAAAACATTTATTTTAGAAATGTTCTGATTTTAACTGATGTATCAATTAGCTTCTCTTTTTTACCATCCCAGTAAAATGAAATTACCTTTTCCGGCAATAAATCGTATTTTTTATAGGTTTCCAACAAGGTATTAAAATCGGAGAAGTATCCAAAACCAGCGCCATTAATCTCTTTATAACCCTGGCTTCCAATATTCCAGATAAAATTGTCATTTAGGAGGGCCGAAGGAATTTTTTTCGTGTCATAATACCAAACCATCAATGTGTATCCCATCCCTTGTTGCATAGGTAGTGGATTATTTGAAATATAATAATCCTGATTTCCTATTATATAAAAAATATTCTTATTGCTAAGAGTTGGATGCGTTTGTTTTATAGTATTTAATATATACAGTCGTACTCGAGCAATCTTTACCTGATAAGAAATCTCATCTTTTATAACTTTGATGTGGAAAAAAATTAATAAGCTAGCTAAGATTATAGGAATAAGCACCAGAATTTTTGTTTTTTGTAAAAAGAAATTTAAAATATATCCCAAAATCATACCGCCGCCAATTGCAGCTAAATAGTAATAACGAGAGTCCATGTATGAACCACCTCTATCTAAAACTGCGTAAGGAAGAAAACTAAAGAGGGTTAAGAATATTGAAAAAAGAAGAAAAGTAGTGTCTTTATACTTATTATTTCTATTTAATAATAAGACTAAACTTACTATTATTAAAGTGCCTATAACAGCAATCAAATCAGAAACTATTGTTTGAGGCACCAAACCAGCAAGAGGGGTGGAAATAACAAATGGATACTGTAGTTGGGTAAATTTATTTGCTAAGTTATAGAAAGTTAAAGGAGGAACAAAAATCTGGAAGAAGCCGGTAATTGGGTATAGTATAAGATGTAGAAGGACTCTTTGATTAAATCCTGTTCCACCACTCACAAACACTCCCACTTTTTTATCTATTGATAGGGAAAACTCTGAAAGACGAAAAAGAACTATCGCTCCCCCATAGAATATAAAAAGAACATGAGTTTTTATAAAGTCAATGGAGGTTCGTTTTTTGTTGTATATAAAATATAACGCTGGTATGAAAACAAATAGGAAGATACCGTTTTCCTTAAAAAGTAAAGATATAATTGTTGAAAAAAACGAGAAGAGAAGCCATTTCTTTTTTTTCTCTTCTAAAAACTTTAGATAACTTAGGATTGAAAGAAGAATCAAAGTAGTAGCAGGAAGAGTACCAACTGCAGCTGCCCAGGTTACCGCCTGATGAGCAACAGCGTTTACAGCAAAAAAAAGAGAGGCAATAAAGGCAATGACATTCTTTAACGTGATTTTTTTGACTAAGTAAAAAACCAGAACACTATTGACGATATGCATTAATATTGCAAAAAGTGCTGTTGGGATTACAGTAAATTTAAATATACCAAAAAATATAAGGTTCAATGCCCTAACTAATGGTCTCCCTTCTCCGAAAAGCAACTGTAGTGGAGATGTATATTTAATGATATTGCTTGTGCCTTGAACAAGGTTAAGTCCCAGTACTTGCCATTCATCCTGCTGATAAAAAGTCTGAGGAAGATTCCAAAAGGTGAAAACAATAGCGATTGCTAGAACAATAATAAAAAGAATATTGCCTTTTATAATCTTTTGCATAAATGTCTATTGTGTATGATACTAAAGTGTATTATACTAATCAGATTAAATAAAAGGAGGTGATTGTCGGATATGAACAAAGCATTACTTTGGGTTTTTTTAGGAATACTTTTTGCTGGGGTGACATATCTGTTTGGTGTGCAGTGGGGTTTTATTTCTAGCCCAAGCGATCTACATAATAGAACTAATCAAGAAGCAGCAACACTTGGCGTGACTTCTGTAAGAGACGAAGGGATAACACTACATATTCTTATTACAAATAAAGGATTTGAACCGTCTACCAATACGATAAAACCCGGAACGACTATTTACTGGCTCAACGATAGTAATAAGCCTGTTTTCATAAGTGCGATTGCTGGTGCAGATAGATTATTAAACCCGATTCTTAATTTGGGACTAGTCAATAAGGGTCAATCAGTATCTGTAAAATTTAATGTGACAAAACATGGAATATATAGTTATAGAAATGATTATAACTCGAGTCAAACAGGCGATATATTTATTAAATGAGTATCTTTTGATATTGTAACTCTACCATATATTTATGGTTTGTTGCTAAAAGGCTGCTTAATATATGTATGGATACAGTAAAAATAAAGATAGATGTTACAGTAAATTTAAAAACCCCTAAAATATTAAATTTAAAGTCCTACCCAATGGTCTTCCTCCCCCAAACAATAATTGAATTGGAGATGAGTATCTAATAATATTATCGGCCTTGTACAAGATTGTGTACTAATGCTTACCATTCGTCTTGCTGATAAAAAGTTCTCGTAAGATCAAAAAAAATGAAAAAGATTATAAATAAAGATATAAAAATAAGGCCAACATTTGTCTTGCCCAACATAAACTAATTATATTTTCTAAAAAAAATTGTTATATTAGATGCCCCGTATGGAATATTTTTAAATAAGTTGTCAACTTTTTCGGCAGTTTTGTCTAAAGATCTAAACCTAAAGATATAAGCTAAGATAAATAGAAGAACTTTGAGTAGATGCCCTGTATAAAATACGTTAATTGTTTTCCAATTAATAAACCTTTCTTCTAATTTCTTCCTTGTATATCTTCTCAAATGGCCAATCTTCTTATCATGATAGAAATTTATTGGAATAAAAAAAGGCCAAATATATCTATATGCCAACGGTGTAGCTACCATAAGGCCTGCACCATATTTAGTGACTCTCTCAATTTCCTTAATTGCCTCCTTTTCTTCTGGTAAATGTTCTAAGATTGCATTGGCTGTTACTATATCTGCAATCTTGTTTTTAATTGGAAGGAATGTCGCATCTGCGCATACAAGTAAAACTTTACTTTCAATACCAAGTCTCTTAACTTTTTCTTTTAATTTTAAAAGCATAGCAAGCGATAGATCTAACGCTATAACTTTAAAGCCTCTTTTTGCTAATTCTATAGCCATATATCCATCTCCCGTTGCTATGTCTAATACAACATTGCCTTTTTTTGGATTTAAATTTTCGAAAAATCTCTTTAAGTAGCTGTCCATCCAAGCAGTAAAAATAGGACCGTCCTTACTATATTCATCGAAATATTGAATTTGCCCTTCATTGTAAGGGGAAATTTTATCTATCAAAATAGGGATTTCATTCTTAAATTCGTACTTATGATTACAGTTAATACAAATTAAATAATGATCTTTGTACATCAGATTCATTTTGCAAATAGGGCAACGTAAATAAAGTAGTATTTCATCTTGAAGGAAGTTTTTTCTCATATATTCAATAAACGATTAAAACAAATTATATCATTAATAAGATTGAACTTAATGCAGAAACTGGCTATGATTAGTACATGAAATCCATTAAAAAATTACCTAAAGTCTCTTTTATCATACCTACCTTAAATGCTGCTCATTTTCTTCCTTCATGCCTCAATGCAATTCGTACCCAAGAATATCCGCAAGATAAGATAGAAATTATCGTAGCAGATGGCGGATCGACTGATAAAACTATTTCTATAGCTCAGACAGCGGGAGCAATTATTGTTTCTAATCCTGATATTATTCAAGAACCAGGAAAGACACGGGCCATTGAGGTAGCTTCAGGGGAGGTCCTTTTTTTTACTGATGCCGATAATACATTAGCTCATTCCCACTGGTTGAATTGCATGCTAGAGCCTTATTTAAAAGAGAAAAACGTAGCTGGATTATTACCCCAAACTATTCCTCCGCCTGATTCCTCTAGTTTTAATAGATATTTGGGTTATCTTTTCACCGATCCTTTTACCTGGTTTGTGTATGGGAATGGAGCGAATCCGGTAGACTATGAGAAGGAATATATACCTTATAAAAAGACAGAAGACTATACCCTCTATCAATTTGATGTTCGAAATCATCCTCTTTTTGGATTAGCTCAAGGAGTAGGTACGACAAGTTCATTTAAAAAAAAAGGAATGGGGAGAAATGATGATATTCTTTCCGGTATTCAACTTATTGCCAAGGGAGGATTAGTAGCCTATATTCCAAAGGCAGGAGTGTATCATTATCATGTAACAGGATATAGTCAATTTTTACAAAAATACCGATGGAGGATACGAAATAATTTTCTACAAAAAATCAAAGGTATGGGATTTGTGAACAGGGAACAATATCTTAATACTCAACGTCGATGGAAAAAATTTATGTTTATTCCCTATGCCTTCACAGGCCTACTCCCTTTCATCGATGCTCTCCGATTAACCATCCGCTACAAAGATATAGTTATGTTGTGGCATCCGCTCGCTTGTATAGGGTTGGCTTTTGAAATTCTCAATGAAGGTATAAAATATAAGCTCGGTATTAAATCTAAACTTGCCAGTGTTTATGGAAAATAATTATTGTTAAGTTTTGCTTAGGAGGAAATCCCGAGTTTTCGCTTCTTTCATTAAAATGAGAGAGTATTAACGCGGATGAATTTTTTGATAATTTCATTTTATAGATACTGGTGCTTTAAATACCAATTACCCGTAATCATGATTCCTTTTTCAAATGAAACGACCGGTCGATAGTTTAATTCTTTTTTTGCTTTCCGAATGCTATAATAATAATTTGTGGTCATCACTCGAACCCGTGTTGGAAAAAGTGGGGCTTGAATACCCATGATTTTTGCCACTCCTTGAGTAATATTTGCAAGAGCCAGTCCAAGGGAGGTTGGAATGGAAAGAGGAAAAATTTTAGTATCAATACTCTTCGCTACAAAGCGCACTATCGAGGAAAATTCAATTGGCTGATCTCCACCAAGAATATATTCACTTGCTTGTGATGAAGACAGTTGTGCGAGACGTGCTCCTTTAACAAGATCTTTTACAAATACATAGTCCATTTTATTTTTTCCATTACCAATCATAACAAAAGTATGATTTTTGATCGCCTTATATAGTTCATACAATTGTCCTTTATCGCGTGGACCATATACACTGGTTGGTCTTATAATAGTATAGGGCATCTTCACCCTATCATATAATTTTAAGACTCTTTTTTCCGCCTCATACTTTGACTGACCATATACTTCGCTGTATGTTTTTTTATGTGTTTCATCCCAATTAATGATATCACCTGTCCAAGCTGGAAGACCATATACGGCAATTGTCGAGAAAAATACAAATTTTTGTAATTTATTCTTACTTGATGCATCTAAAAGATTTTGTGTTCCATCAACGTTTACTTCTTTATAATCTCGATATGTTGTTCCCTTCAAGCCACTCAGAGCGGCTACATGATAAATAATTTCGACTCCTTCAACAGCTTTTTTTACGAAAGCTTTATTACGTATATCGCCGCGTACTATTTCCAAAGGTGTTGTAAATAGTTTATCGATTTTGCTATTCTCCGAAATCAAAAGTCGAAGTCGTTCAGGTTTCTCACCATCTGCTAATAAATGATTGACAACATGACTGCCAATAAATCCTCCCGCACCCGTTATAAGTATTTTTTTCATAACAATAGCGATAACAAATTATAGACCATTTTGAGGCTATAACAAATGCTGTTCGGTTATCAAAAGAGTTATAATACAGATTATGGAACAGAATAAATCGATTATTTATGTCAATTTTGCTCCTTATGATAATGCCGGTCGGATTCTTGATTATCTAAAAGAACAGTTTCCCATAGTGATTCTTTTTTCATTTGATTTTCATAGATTAAATAAAAGATCTCAGTCGAATTATTTGAAAATTTTTCAAAATGGAAGAAAAATACAAGAAACCAAACTGTTCAAATTACCTACTCCAGAAGCAATTCTTTTTATTTCTCTACCTTTTATTACTGTCCTTATTGGTATACAAATGCTATGGCATATTTTAAAATTAAAAAGAAGACTTGGCCAATTCGACATATATCTTACTGTAAATGCTTTTACAGCATGGATTGGCAATATTCTAAGAAGTTTAGGAATAGTACAAAGAACAATTTTTTGGGTATGGGACTATTATCCTCCTGGTTTTCCAAACTGGAATATTAGATTAGCAAGGTGGACGTATTGGAAATTCGATAAAATAAGTTCTATCTCCTCCGATTCAACGATCTTTCTTAATAAAAGACTTATAGAATTGCGACAACAAATTGGTGTTTTGTCTACGAAAAAAAATTATCCAATAGTTCCTATCGGCACAAATATAGGTTCGATCTCGTTTGCTAAAAAACATATAATAGGACACTTGGGCGTTTTGAAACGAAGTCAAGGTCTGGACTTACTTTTTGATAATTTAGAGACTTTGACCAGAAGGATTCCTGATCTTAAAATAGAGATCATTGGCTCGGGTCCAGATGAAAATCACTTCAAATCTCGAGTAAAGAGCTCTCAACAAGTGAAGTTTTTCGGCTTTGTAAAAAATGACAATAGCGTAGAGAAAATCATCAGAAATTGGAGCCTCGGTGTGGCTACGTACATTCCCGATACAAGCAACGCGGCCTATTGGACTGATCCTTCAAAAATTAAAGCCTATATCAGCCAAGGTGTGCCTGTTATTACGACAAGTATTACTCCATTTTCACAAGAGATTAAAAAAAGCGGCGCTGGAGCAGTCATAGATTATTTTGACAGGCAGCAATTTATTAACGCTGTAATAACCATTTTAAAAAAACAAAAACAATTTAAACAAAGAGCATTTTTGCTAGCTCAGGAGTATTTCTATCAGAAGCTCTATCCCAAATTATTTACAAATCTGGGCTGAGGTAGAGATCCTTTAAAAGCATAAAAAAAAACTTGATCCCTGTTAAAGTATGTAACTTAGACTTTCCCCACGCTCTTGCCTTTTCGCGACTTGGAATTTCCAAAATTTTAAAACCTTTTTTTAGACACTTAACGACCATCTCTTGTTCGACACAAAAATCATTAGATATGATGTTAATTTTTTCAGCTGCAGATTTTCTTATAGCTCTAAAGCTATATAATATATCACTAAGATTTGTTTTAAATTTATGATTGACCAGACTAACCAAAAAATCAGAGCCTGCAGAACGTATAATTCCTGTGAAATTCATATTTATATCAAAACTACCACCAGTTCTTCTGGAGCCAATAACAAGGTCAGACATCTTTTGTAAAATAGGAAGTATAAACTTAGGAATATCTTTTGCTTCGTGAGATCCGTCAGCATCAAATAAAACAACGACTTCACCTTTAGCCGCTTTAATTCCCAATCTAACACCATCACCTCTTCCTAAGCCGTTGTCTAAAATAAATTTAGCACCCTCTTTTAGGGCAATCTTTTTGGTATTATCTTTTGAATGGCCATCAACTACAATAATTTCATTAGCATATGGTCTAACCGATCTTAAGATTTTACTTATGCCTTCTCCCTCATCTTTGGTAGGAATAACAATTGTTACTTTTGACCGATCATAGCTCATTTTACTTTTTAATTCTAACTACGCAGTAAAGAGATAAATCTCGAGGTAAAAAAGAAAAATAGTTGATAATTTTATCAATATTTACTTCTTGTTCTATCGCTTTAATTATTTGTTTGTGTCCTGAGGGGTGAATATCGTTTGGATTAAAGCTTAAAATGTGATCAATAATGAGATCTGTCACAGTGTTTTTAACAGGAAATCCTATAATTAAATAACCTCCAGGTTTTAAAATACGATACATTTCCCTCACTGCTCTATTTAATTCTCTACCCTTGAAATGTTCTAGCACACTAACACAGACTATCCTGTCAAAATAATTTTCTTTGTACGGAGTTTTAAATATAGATCCAACAATAAGTTTTGCCTTAATCTTTTCGCGGCTTAGAATCTTTAGTACTTTTTCTGGATAAGGCATTGTATCAATTCCATAAACCTCTGTTGAAAGTTGAGCAAGTGTTGGAATAAAAGTACCGCCACCATAACCAACATCAAGCGTTTTCTCTACTTTTCTGTCTCCCAGTAACGAGAGAGCAAGATCTAGCCTCTTTCTCATAAAGTATCCTTGTACTGGCCGGTAATATTGGTCAATAGTACTATCGATATATTCATATTTTAGAGGAATAAGATTTTCTTTTTTGGGAATTCTTAATTTCATTTTATATTTTTAGTCGCGGCAACAATTTAAATTCTGTGACATTAATTATAAAAGGTGTGTCACTAAAATCAAGTGATACAGAAGAGATGTGTTTATTAAAAAATTGACCAGATCCTGCAAAAATTTCCGCTTCTGGTAATTTTATGATTATTTTTTGTACAAAATTATTTAATTGATATGGAAAATATACATATTGGGTAGCTCCATCCGATGAGATATCTGTTTCCCATGACAGCTTTCCCCAGTAAACATCAAGCCCACGCTGTTTTGTATCTGAAATATCCTGTTGCGATGGTAGGAATTTAAACATATTTCTACTGTCGTTTAAGAGCGTATCTCTATCGGTGTAAAGCTGTAAAACCTGTTTACCCTGGGCAGTTACAACTTCGAATTCATCAATTGAAGCAAAATCTCCGGAAGAAGTTGTATTTACAACAATTTTTATATATCTTGCTTTTATTGGTTTTTCAAATTTATCTATATCACTGGACTTACTATTATTTTTGACTGTTTTTTCCTTATTCCAAGTTGCGCCATCAGTTGATGAAAAGAATGTGTATGTTGCTGGAGTTCTGGTTGGATATATTGCGCCCCACACAACAGCATAAATATCCTTTTCTTCACCCAGATCCGCCTCTATCCAAGCAGGGATTGCATCAGCAATCCATGAAGATCTCGGTCCTGCATTGCCATCGATTAAATTATCTGCAACTATATGTAGGAAAGGTTCTCCTGGTCGTTGGGACATTGTTGGAGAGGTCTTAATTTTTACATTGTCCAAGTAGCGTTTTCTATCAATAGAATAATCAAC
>Ga0209515_10006513_pt1 | contig 14505 bp, 17 predicted proteins | sample Subgroupgradi54m_FD_187454 | JGI IMG/M metagenome (GOLD analysis project Ga0209515, IMG submission 187454) | Subsurface groundwater microbial communities from S. Glens Falls, New York, USA - GMW60B uncontaminated upgradient, 5.4 m (SPAdes)... ...
ATTAATAATCCCTTGTCTTATGTTTTAGATTGCAGGAAACAAATTGAATCAGGCAAATTCAAAAAATCACCAAAAATTGTTAATCTGGCTAAATTTGCTATAGAGAAACTGGAAAAAAAATCCCATAGGGCAGATCAACCCAAAGAAGATTTTTTAAATGAGATAGATGTGATCTTGTTTGATTATCACAGGGCTATAAAGAGAAAAGTTTCATCCCAAAAAGAACTTAAAGTATATTACCAGCAAACTTTTTTTCCGGTGATTAATTTGATGTTAATAGGGTTAAAATCTAAACTTCGGGCAAAAAATCTGCCAGAGCTGTCATATTGCCAGGGCATAGTCTATACCATAAGAGACTTGGAAACAGATTGGCAAAGAGGAATCATTAATATCCCCAAAGAGATTTTGCAAAAATCAAAACTGACAGCAAATAGTAATATTGATAAAATCAAGAGTAACCCAATAATTAAAAATTGGTTTAAAAAAGAAATGATCAAATGCCAGAAAGATCTGAGAATTTTAGAGGAAAAATTAACCAAAAATAATGAAAGCTTGACAACCAGATTCTGTCTGGGGCTAGCCAATCCCCTTTTCAAATTGTCTGCTCAGTATTTGGAAAAAAAATGAAAAAAAATTTCACCTTTTTATCTTTAATCATAATACCTATTTTGGGATTAAATATTGATGCTTCGCTAAATAAAACTTCTTTAGCTAACTTATTAACTTACTCTGTTTGTGATAAACCTATTTTATACAAAGTAGACAGGGTAGATCCAAAGTTTGATCTATCAAAAGATAATTTTATAGAGGATGCAAATCAGGCTGCTCAAATTTGGAATAAAATTTTAGGCAAAAAATTGTTTGTCTATGATACCCAAGGAAGTTTAAGTATTAATTTAATCTATGATGAAAGACAATCTCTAACAAGTAAAGTTAATCAATTGGAAAATACTGTTAAATCAGAACAGCAAACCCTCAAACCAGAAATCAAGGAATATCAAAATTTAGCTGCAGATTTTAAACAAAAAATATCTGCTTTAAATAAAGAAATTGAATACTGGAATAGTAAAGGTGGAGCCCCACCAGATGAGTATAACAAAATAATTCAACAGCAGCAGGAATTAAAAGAGCAGGCAAACCGTTTAAATACCATGGCTCAAAATTTAAATGTTTCCACCAATAACTATAATTCCCAAGTCAGTGAGTTAAATCAAACCATCTCTACTTTAGATAATGCTTTGCAGGAAAAACCTGAGGAGGGGGTATTTAAATATCCGGAAAATGTTATTGAAGTTTATTTTAATATCAGCAGTCAGGAATTAATTCACACTCTGGCTCATGAATTGGGTCATTCAATAGGATTGCAGCATAGTACTAATTCCAAAGCAATTATGTATTCCAAAACCAACCAATCACTTATCTTGTCCCCGGATGACATATCAGCTTTAGAAAAACTATGCCAAAGACACAGCATCTTTGAATTACTCCAATATTATTTTAACTTAATACTCAGCAGGTATAAAATTAAAAGTTAAGGCTTATGAATCTCTAAGTGGTGATATACCAGTTGAGGAGTTTATTAAGTCCTTCAAGTCCAGTTTAAATAATCTTCAATTTTGGTAGCGATCTACTGTTTCGCTCGAACATATTTTACTAAAAATTACTAGATTTTTAAAAGCTTGGCAAGGAAAAGGGGTTAAAGGGGAAAAGGAATTGCCAAAGCTTTCCAAACTGCATTTGTATTCGCTTCCTACCACAGGTGTCGATACCAACCTCAGGTGGCAACCCCTACCTCAATCTATCCATCGCCATCACATTGCGGTTCAGCCGCTCAGGCCTTCGGCCTTCGCTTGCAAAATCGACGCATTCCTTCGACTTCGCTCAGGACAAGTCGGTGTCGGTTCGCTCATCCCGATTTCATCGGGATTCGCTAACACCAGAAAGAGGAATTATCGCCAGGAAAGGGGAAGGAAAAAAGGGGAAGCACTATGGCACTCCCTATGATTTGTTTCATGTTTTAAATATATAATGGAGTAGGGAGATTAGATTGTTGCAACAATCTACTTACCACAATGAACCATTGTGGAATGGTGCCATTACCATAATTAGCTTATTCTGACAACCTAATTACCATTGAATGGTGTGCGTAGCACCATTAATGGTAACCATTAACAATGGTTAATGGATGGTAATGGTAAATATTAAGATAAAAGAATGCCCCGCAAACCCATACCCCCTTGTCGGCGGGGTTTCTATTTGCTCTTAAGTAACATGAAGTTTATCTTAATCTTTAGGGTTTCGCGTCCTTCTGTTAGTCGGCCGCTCAACAAGTGAATTCCTACCTGCCTCAGGGGGTGCCAGAGGGGGCTTGCTTTCCAGCACTGCTTCGCAATAAGTCTTTTTAAACCTCTATCTTTTTCTGATACCTTCCTTTTACAAAATTCCTCTTCGCCGCTCGCCCCCCACGCCTTTCTGAATTCCGTTTCATTTATCTGTCAATTTATATTTTCCTTATAAAGGGATGTAACTCTTCGGAGTGCGGCGCGTGATAGCGGCTTGAAAAGCCGCCTGTCTTGTCCCTCGTCAAACTCGGGACTGCGACCCCCCTGGGTGCTGCGACACCCTTTTTTGGGTTTTCCGGCGGGTTTGCGGGGCTGGACACGCCGCCACAAAAGCAAAGACAAGAATTGGAAACTATTTGATATACTCAGAAGGAAATGAACATCAGTTTAAAAGATATACGAAGTCATCTTAAAAAAAGGCTTATTCTCTATAAATCACTCTATCAGGACAAACGTACACCCCTTTTGGCTAAAATCATTTTGTGGATAGCAATTGGATATGCATTTCTTCCTCTTGATCTAATTCCAGACTTTATTCCAATCATTGGCCAGCTGGATGATATTTTAATAGTACCTGGCCTTATTTACTTAGCTTTAAAATTTATCCCCAAAGAAGTTTATTTAGAACACAAAAACAAAATACTTGGTTAATATCTTTAACTAAGGTTGCACTCCCTATTTGTTAGCTCTATACTGAAACTGTATGGACAATCTGCCCAAAAATCCACCTGATGATAATGGTAGCAATCCTACCCCTCCTTCTTTTGGATCTAGTTTTAATCCACACTCTAATCCTGTAGATCCAAATAATCCCTACTCATCCCAGCCTACACAACAACCTATTTCTGCTCTCCCTAACACCCCAAATCCTCCTGATATCCCTGACCCTCACCCTGACTCTGTTCATTCTGAAGTAGCCCAAAACAGACCAAGAGATGCTCATGGTCACTTTATCCCTTATGAGCATCCTGTTAATTCTGATATAAACCCAAATCCTCATGCTTCACCGCCAGATGCAGCTAATAACTCTATCTTCCCCAGCCTTCCTCCTTTAATTCAGACTAATCCAAAGAGTGATACTAAAGATGAAGATCCACCTTTGCTCAAAGTAACTAATCCTGTGACTTACCTTAAAAGATGGTGGAAAAAGATTATGTCCAATGAAGGAATGGACTTTGGCTTTAAGTTTAAAGTTAAACCAGTCACAGCTGTTATTATTACCACCCTTATTTTATCCAATGGAGTGACTTTTGGGGTAACTTACTCATTTGCTAAAATCTTCTTTCCCAACTCATCTCCAATATTACACAGACAAGTGGTAAATCAAGGCACAATTCAAAAAAATGCTCAAGGAGTATATTACCTGATGGCTGCTGCTGATTCATCACTTTGGAAGCTGAAAGTTAAAACAAATAATATTAATCTTTCTGAATTAGTAGGTAAGCAAGTGATAGTTACAGGAAACTTAACCAAAGAGAAAAATCTTATTGAAGTATCTGAAGTTATTATATCTGAGCAAGAATCCCAACCCTCACCAAATTCAACCTTACCTCCTGCTTCCTTAAACCCTACACCGTCTGGTGCTGGGCTGAATATCCCCAATCAAGACTTACTCCCTAAATTATACTCAGGTTTACAATGGGATCTAACACAAAGAAAAGTATTGTTATTTACCTCAGGTAAAAGAAGGATAGAACAGGAAGGAGTATATATGGAGTCAGCTCAGGTTAATACCTACCCTCAAGATTTTGTTGGTTATTATACTGCTCAGCTAACAAATGCTGGTTTTAAAGAAACTCTAAATTCTAAAGATCCAGATGGAATAACAATGACTTATGCCAAAGATGATCTGTTTTTAACCTTTGGTGTTAAGAATGTCTTTTCTGGATCTGGGGATAATAAAAAGGTTGTGGGGTATAAAGCCTTTATTGAACATAATTAAACCCTACCTTGTCATTCCCGCGCAGGCGGGAATCCATAAATATGAGTAAATTAATTACAGTTTCAGAGAATTTACTTCAGGGTATTTTGCCTCATGTTAAAAATACTCCTCTTGAGAAAAAGATTAAAGATTTAATAGAAAATACTGGCAAGTACCAGACACAAAATATAACTTACTTTCCAAAAAAAGGAAAAGTTCAAAGAATAGTTGACGGAGACACCATAGTTTTAACAAATGGCTCAATTGTCCGCTATGTTGGCATTACTTCAAGCTCAAGATGAGGCCAAGAAAAACAAATTTGGTATTTGGAGCAAATATTATGACTAAAAATAAAAAAATTAATGTTAAAGGGGTCGAAATCGGCACCTTTAAAAAGAACGAGAAAGATTATATTTCTCTTACTGATATAGCAAAATATAAAAATTCTGAAGCAGGATTAGTTATTTCGCACTGGTTAAGTACCCGATTTACTCTTGAGTTTATGGGAATATGGGAACAAATGTATAACCCCAATTTTAAAGTAACGGAATTCAGTAACTTTAAAAATCAGAGCGGATCTAATGGGTTTGCGTTATCAGTTCAGCAATGGGTAAATAAGACAGGTGCTATAGGAATTTTTGCCACAAGAGGAAGATACAACAGTGGTACATATGCACACAAAGACATCGCTTTTGAATTTGCTTCCTGGATAAGCGCCGAGTTCAAATTGTTTCTTATCAAAGAATTCCAGCGACTCAAGGAGGAAGAAAATCAGCGCTTAGCTCTGGGTTGGGATATAAAACGCACACTGACAAAGATCAACTATAAAATCCACACTGATGCGATCTCCGGGATTATACGGATGTGACTCAGTTAGTAATATTGGCAAACTTGGAAGGAATAAACGCCGAACTTATCCGTCGTGGATTACCTCAAAGCGAACGTTTAACACAGCTCAATGAAATTGCTATTATCCAGATGCGCTCCCTACTTGGCAGTCCAGGTTTGAAACAATTGAAATAATTTCCAATTTTTGCTATAGCACTGAGTGCACTAAAGTGGTGAGTGTAATCGAACCAATCGAAGTGCTAGAATTGAAGTCATGAGCGAAGCTGATTCAAGAATTATTATAGATAGACTTCTTCGTGAAGCAGGTTGGGATATTGAAGATAAATCTCAAGTGTCCACTGAAGAAGCTGCCGCTGATGGTAGGGCTGATTATTTATTGAAAGATGCTCAAGGTCGTCCTCTGGCTGTCATTGAAGCAAAGAGATTTTCTATAGAACCAACTCTAGCTCAACAACAGGCAAAAGACTATGCAGGATCTATTTCCGCTCCTTTTATTTTTCTTTCTAACGGAGAGGTGCACTACTTTTGGGATTATAAATATGATTCTTCAAGACCAATAGACTCTTTCTATTCCAGAGAAGACTTACAAAGAAGAGATAAGCTTCATAAAATATCAAAACCTCTAAATGCTGTGTCTATGCCTTCAAAATTCACCCACTTCAATAAGGAGTTGGAAGTCAGACCTTATCAAATTAACGCCATAAAAGCTGTGGATAAAACGATCGAAGATGGAAAAAGAAGGATTCTAATTGAGATGGCAACTGGTACGGGTAAAACCCTAACCATGGCTATGATTATGAAAAGATTATTTGCAGCTGGTCTTGTGCAGCGAGTTTTATTCTTAGTTGATAGAAAACAACTGGCAGAACAAACAAAAGATGTCTTTGCAGAATACTTAAAAGATACTCCTTCCAAGGTTTGGTACGGAGGCAAGCCAAAAGAATTGGGGCAGATCGTTATAGGTACACTTCCTACAATTGCTTCACAGCTTGAACGCTTCGGTCCTGGACACTTTGATCTTGTTGTTACAGATGAATGTCACAGATCAATTTATAATGTTTACCGAGATTTATTAAATCACTTTGATGCTCTACATATAGGTATGACTGCAACTCCCAATTTAGGTTTTTATGAATATGTTAATGAAAAAGAAAAAAGGTTAGTTAGAAATACTTATGAATTTTATAAATGCTGGAATCATGCAACTAAAACAGGCGAACCCACTTTTGCATATGGAATAGTAGATGGGATTAAGGATGGATTCCTGGCCAACTATAGCATATATTTAGCAAAATCCAGAATCACTGCAGAGGGAGTGACATTTGAAGGAGTTGATTATAAACCTTCGGAACTTGAACGAACAATTACTATAGAATCCAGAAACAAATTAATGGTTCAGGAATTTGCAGAAATGGAAAAGCAACGAGGTGGCGATCATCTTAGAAAAACCATAGTTTTTGCAGTTACTAAAAATCATGCAGCACAACTTAAAAGATTTTTTGATGAAGTTTTTTCAGAGCACAAAGGTAATTATGCTCAGATTATAACTTCAGATACGCCAAACCCAGGTCAAATTATTAAAGATTTCGAGAAACAAGAATTTCCTATTTGTCTAATTTCAGTGGGAATGTTAGATACGGGTATTGATTTACCAAATATTGAGAACTTGGTAATGATGCGTCCCACCGCTTCAGCTGTTTTATATCAGCAAATGAGAGGCCGTGGTACAAGAAAAGAACCAAAAATTGGAAAGGAATCTTTCTTAATATATGACTTTGTAGGAAATGCAGAAAAATTCAATGACCCTATGTTGGAAAATGCAGTTCCAGGAGAGAAAGCTTTACCAAGATACTTAGTACAAGAAATTGAAGAGGAAGAAGCAAAACGCAAAAAGGAATTTGTAACTGTTAAAGAACAGGAACTTTCTGATGAGATGCAAACAAGACAAATGATTTATGTGGGCCCAGAAGGAATGGCAATTGATAAGAAAAATTATCAGGAAAAGTTTAAAGAAACAATAGAAAAATTGGCTGATGATGAAATTGTACAAAAAATCTTATCAGACAAAGAAGTAGAACAAGAGGAATTGGATAAATTAGCAGTTCAGTTGAATAAACCAGACGATTATTTCAATGAAGATAACCTAAAAGAGGCATATGAACAACCTACTGGCTCTTTAGCTGATTTTATAAAGGCAGCCTTGGGTAAATATGCATTTCCGACTAAAAAAGAAAGAATAAACAAGAATTTTGATTCTTGGCTTAGACAAAAAGATTTTACTATCGAACAAATTATGCTTTTATCTCAACTTAAAAACAGATTTGTAGTTGGGGATAATCAGATTAGTGCTGATGACTTTAATAAACCTCCACTTAGGGAGCAGGGTGGGATACAAAAAGCTGTTTCTATTTTTGGTGAACAGAATTTAAGAAATGCCCTGGATGAGCTCAACCAAACAGTTTTAATATGACAAAACAAGAACTTCTGAATATTGTAGATAAATTAGCAGATAAATTTTATGGAGCAGGTGTAACCAACCCTATTACTTATATTGAACAAATAAGCCTTTTATTTTTTCTTAAAATGCTAGAGGAATGGGATGATGCATCAACTCAGGCTGATAGAATTTCAGGGAGAGAACCTAAGTCAAGCTTTGATGGACAAAATGAAAAATTTAGGTGGTCTTTTTGGTCTGTTAATCCAAACAATGAAGAAATGTTTAAATTTGTGAGAGACGGCGTAATTCCTTTTATGGTAGATATTCCGCAGCATGATGATGTTAAAAGGTTTTTTAGGGATGTTAGATACTCAATGCCAGATGCAATTACGCTACGTGAAGTAGTGGATATAATTTCAAAAATAAACTTTTCGCAGTTAGACGCTGATACAAAAGGTGATGCCTATGAACATTTAATTAGTAAACTAGCGGTAGCAAAAAGAATGGGAGCTTTTAGAACTCCTAGACATATCATTAGAACCATTGTAGAAATGGTCGACCCAAAGCTTGGGCAAACGATCCTCGACCCCGCTTGCGGTACTGCAGGATTTTTACTAGCTGCCTATGAACATATAAAAGCAGCAAACTCAGAAAATCCAGAAGAAGTTATTACAGAAAATGGCTCTAAATTTTTAAAGGGTCATGGAGATAATATTAGAGAGGCTGACTGGGAAATTTTACAAAGTAAAACTTTTTATGGCTTTGATGTGTCTCCAGATATTACAAAGATTGCTTTAATGAATATGGTACTTCATGGTTTAGATGCTAGTAATGTATTTAGACGAGATTCCCTAGCAGGATCATCAGATGAATTTGAAACAATGAGTTTTGATGTAGTTTTAGCCAATCCTCCATTTGCTGCAGATGTAGCATTAGAAAGAATTCGCCCAATTTTACCAATCAAGTCCAAAGATTCAACAATTTTATTTTTGGGGTTGATGGTAGATTCTTTAAAACCAGGCGGAGTTTGTGGGGTAATTGTAAATGAAGGCTTCCTTTTTGGTAGAAATAATGCAGCAATGCAAATCAGAAAATATATTTTAGATAAAACAGAACTTCAGGCAGTTGTATCTTTACCTCAAGGAGTTTTTAATCCATATGCAGGAGTAAAAACTAGCTTTTTAATCTTTAAAAATACAGGAAAGCCAACAGAAAAAGTTTGGTTTTATGAGGTTGAGAGAGATGGTTATTCAACTGGGACAAATAGACATCCCCAACCAGATAAAAATGATTTGCCAGATTTGTTAAAACGGTGGGAAGAAATAAAGAAAAAAGGTGCTTCGCAGTCCGAAGCCTCGGCGAAGGACTGGACAGCAGATAGAAAGAAAATAGAAGAAAACGACTTTACCCTTTCAGCAAATGCTTATAAACCAGCAAGTCTGGGAAACGAAATAAGTCATCAACAGCCAGGAGAGATCTTGAAAGAAATAGATTCTATTGCCATTGAAATAGAGAATCAAAAAAAGATTATAAAAAAATTAATTACATGATAAGTGATGCAATTACCTTAATTGATTTTCTAAAAAAAAATTGGGAACAATATCAAACGATTAGTGCGTTATTTAATTGGGAGGGAAAGAGATTGGATGGAGATGATAAGATTGTTATTCAAAAGATAATCATAAAAGACCAAAAAGATAAATGGTTCTACAAAGTTAAAGAATTAGAGCCCTATGTATTCGTTTATATGCCTCTTATTCCCACTGTACATCTAGACTATGGATTACTTGAAGGAGATACAAATCCAGATGCTAAGATATTTCGATTTGTTGGGAATATATTCTCTTCAGTTATTTCGGGGGGTAACTCAAACATTAAGACTGATTTTATTATAGTTGGATACAAACCTAAAGAATTGCTTGGAAAGAAAGAGAGTCAATAAAATGGCAGAAATTAAGTTAACAAGAATTAAATCTATTTATGGAGATGTTAAAGGTCTCATTAGTCAAATTCCCCTTGCTGTAACAACTGGTACAGTTGACCAATTTATAGTTTCACAATTTAATCAAACACTGGATATTTTAACAGAAATAACTGAAACAGACTTTTCCCAGTATAAAGTACCAGATAATCAGAGAGTCGAGAGTTGGCCTGAAAAATTTGATGCCAATGTTGTTAGGGTTCAAATTGGTCGAGTTATTAGCAGATTAGAGCAGGAATATGGTTTTGGCCAAAACGATCAACCATCAGTAACACCAGGTATTGTTATTTTTAACAAAAATCAGAATGAGATTTCTCTTCAAATAAATTACACAATCAGTGATTTGATAAAAGATAGCCAGGATGAGGAGAGTAAAGAGAAACTAGGAGAATTAAGAGATGAGTTAGAAAAACCTAATAAGAATTGGGACACAATCAAAAATATTCTAATTTGGATATTGAATTTTAGTAAAGACCTTTTCCTTAAAATAATACCCATACTTCTAGAGAAAAAGCTCTAAAATGAAAAATAATTGGCCGATGAAAAAATAAGAGTAAGCTTTATGAATATTTTCGAATGGTTAAATGGTAGTCAAGGAATTGCTCAGTGGATAACTGCTTTAGTCGCCACTATTGCATTATGGTACGCAATTAAGGAATTTTTCTTAAAAAGAAGACCATATATAGACATCGAAATTCAATACGCAGCAAATCCAGACAGTAAAATTGGTGGCTGGTTATTTTTCGCACTTTTACTTAATAAAGGAACTTTTCCAGGAATTGTAAAAGTTAGAAAAACTGAAATGAGAGTGGGTGATGAAATATATCCATCAACCGTAAAAAACAAACTTATAATTTCCCCGGGTGAGAGCAAAAAATCAGCTTTAATAGGTTCAATTAATAATACAGGTATTAAAAAAGTTTTAAGTCACGAATATCATAGTAATCGAGTTGAATTGGAAGTAGAAGTTATTTCAGGGGAAGCAGGATCAGATAATCTTAAATATATAACAAAGGTAAGCTACCTTATAGATATTTCGGGAGAAAAACCAGAATTTGTATTAATCGAGGAAGATTTTAAATGAAAAATAATTGGCCGGAACCTAGTGAGAATATAACCGCCTTACTAATAGTTGCCCATCCTGATGATGAAACTATTTTTAGTGGTGGTACAATATTAACTTTCCCTGAATGGAATTGGCATATAGTATCTCTTACATGGAGTATAAGTGATGAACCAAGAGGAACTCAATTCCAGAAAGCGATAGAAATGTACAGATCATATGGTGTAAATATTTCTTCGTTTCAATGTTTGGGAAAACTCGATGGGGATTTATCAGAAGAGAAATTTCAAAATTGGAAAACTAGTATTTCCAATCTCAATTTATCTCCATCAATTATCCTTACGCATAATACTGAAGGTGAATACGGTCACAATCATCATAAAGCAGTAAATAGGATTTGTAATGAATTATTTACAAATGTTTGGGAGTTCATCTGTCCTGGTGCAACCAATGTAGCACCTCAACCATTTAAGTCTAAAATCAAAATTATACCTTTAACTAGAGATATACTGAATAAGAAAGTTGAGATTTATAATAGATCCTATACTTCTGAGCTAAATAATTGGTGGAATTTATCTGATTTAATGCTATATGAGTTTAAATCAGGTCCGGAAATTTTTACACAAGGTGATGAAAATGAATAATTGGCCGGTGAAAAAATTAGGAGAAATTTGTAGTACAACACAGGGTGTACAGATACCAAAGTCAGATCAAAAAAATCATGAGGTTGATGGTTACAAAAGATACCTTTATATTTCAGACTTTTACTCTAGTGAGAATTTAAAATATGTACAAGATAAGTATCCAGAAAAAATAGTTACAGATAGAGATATTATCATGGCAAATACTGGAACACCAGGTAAAGCATTTAGAGGAGTAGATGGAATATTAAGTAATAATCTTTTTAAGATTTCCATAAAAGACTCGCAACTCGATTCAGGTTATTTATTTTATTACCTTACTTCTAGTAATTTCCAAAGAATCTTACAATCCCAAATGAAACATGGAATACAAATGCATTTAGGCCATGTAACAGTACAAAAACAACAAATAGTAATACCACCCAATAATATTCAGAAAAAAATTGTAGAGAGATTGGATGCGATTAGGAAAGCACAAGAGCTTTGTGAGGAGCAAATCCAAAAAACCGAAGAACTTTTTGAATCTATTCTTGAGACAGAGGCTACTTCAGATTCTACAAATATACATGAGCTAAATTTTTTTACCGAAAAAGTTACGTATGGATTTACAAATCCTATGCCAACTAGTAACGAAGGTCCATACATGGTGACTGCAAAAGATATTACAGAAGGTGAAGTAAATTATTATTCATGCAGGAGAACTACACAGGAAGCTTATGACAAACTTATTACAGACAAAAGTAGGCCAGAATTGGAAGATATTCTATTAACTAAAGATGGAACTCTTGGAAGAATAGCATTAGTCACTATTGTTCCATTATGTATAAATCAATCTGTTGCATTAATTAAACCAAATAAGACAACGGTGATCCCCCAATATTTAAAGCTTTTGTTAGAATCTTCAAAATATCAAAGGATAATGAAGGCAAATGCCGGAGGAGCAATCATAAAACATATTTATATAACTACAATTGATAAAATGAAGATTGCAGTACCAGGTTTGAAAAAACAACAAGAAATTGTTAAAAAGCTGGAGGCAGTGCAAAATTACAAAAAACTTTTGCAAAAAGAAAAATTACTCCTCAAAGAACTTTTTGATTCTGTCATAGACAGATCCATGAAAGGGGAATTGGATAATTAAAAATTTACTGGGGTTATTATCCAAGAGTCTTTCTTATTTTTTGGCTCCTCAGCAATAGCAACTGGTTTTTCGTCACTAGATATTTTTTCCAATAATTCTCCGTTGGCCTGGTTTAATTCCTTATCAGTATTTGAAAATGGCACAAAGGAAACATCCTGTGGTAATTCAGGTACATCATTACTTTTTGTTAAGTATTTCAATAGCTTTCCTGCTAATTCAATATTTTTATCAGTTTGTACTTTTGTGCTCATATTATTAATTAAATTTACTTCCTATCAAAGGGTCGTAATAATACTGTAAATTGTATGTTAATACAAGTCAAGACCTTCTCCTTTAAGGAAATTTTTTCTAAATAACATATAGTTTCTTTTGATATCATTAATTATCCAAGTAAGTTCAAAATCCTTGTTTTTGTATTTCTTTATACCCGATAAAGACTCAATGTTACTTTCGTCTTTTAGGGAAATTCTTATATGTCTATGTAATGATCCCCTGCCTCCATGATCGTCATATCTCACCACCCATTCCCAACTATTATTAATACTGATTTCAAATGAAACATTCTCGATTTTTCTGATATTGTTTTTTTCATTTTTCAATACTGAAAACGAAATACGATCGCCTCCGGCAGTGTTAAGTGGAAAATCTCCACTTTTTGTATTTAAAACCTCTTTTTGTATAACCCTCTCTAGTCGGAATACAATTTTGGAGTGTTTTCTTATTCTTTTAACCATAATAAATTTTTGCTAAATCGAATACATGTATAATACTATAGACTTATCATTTATGTCTCAATATTACAACCCAAACCCTTCTTCGCGTAAGGCTACGGAAGGGCAAGGCAGGACAAAAAAGCTTTATGATAAAAACTCAAAAGATATTTGTGGTGATGAATAAAAAATACTATGGCTAAAAAAATGGAAATGGAAAATAAAAAACCACAAATTGCTATCTACCAAGTTATTGGGGATGAGCAAAAAATCCGTGTCAGGATAGAAGAAGAGAATGTTTGGCTGACGCAAAAACTAATTGCGGAACTTTTTAATGTCAGTATTCCCACGGTTAATGAACACTTGAAAAACATATTTGAAAGCAGTGAATTAGATGAAAATTCAGTTATTAGGAATTTCCGAATAACTGCCACAGATGGCAAGGATTATGAAACAAAGCACTACAATCTTGATGCAATTTTGGCAGTTGGCTATCGTGTGCGGTCTGACAAGGGAACGCAGTTTCGCAAATGGGCGACAGAAAGACTTCGAGAATATCTCATCAAGGGTTTTACGCTGGATGATGAACGGCTCAAACAGGGCGGTGGTCGAGCACGCTATTTTCAGGAATTGCTCCAACGAGTCCGTGATATCCGAAGTAGTGAACGGATGTTTTATCAGAAAGTGACAGATATATATGCGACAAGTATTGATTACAAAGTTGATACTGAGTTGACGCAAAAATTCTTTGCCACTGTGCAAAACAAAATGCACTACGCCGTGCATGGCTCAACAGCAGCAGAGATTATCACCCAGCGTGCTGATAACAAAAAACCTTTGATGGGACTCACTAGTTTTAAAAGTGATTATATTACAACAAGTGATATCGTCATTGCGAAAAACTACTTGACTGAATCAGAGATAAATCAGTTGAATCTGATCGTATCGCTATATATTGATTTCGCGGAATTGCAAGCCACCAGTGGCCGTTTGATGAAAATGCAAGATTGGATTATCAAGCTGGATGAATTTTTGACCATTTCTGAAAAAAAGTTATTGCATTCGGCAGGTAGTGTGAGTGCGAAGCAGGCAGAAAAGAAAGCATTGGCGGAATATGAAAAATACCGCAAAGAGCGGGACAAAAAATACGTTTCCGACTTTGACCGAGAAGTAAAAAAGCTTTTGGAGAAAGCTAAAAAATAATGTCTCAATATTACCCTCCTTCGCCACGTACCGTCCACCTCGGTATGCACCCCATGGTGTCGTACTGGTACATGACTACGGAAGGGCAAGGAAGGCAGAATAAGAAATTTTTAGTGTAATAATTTATGGATTTTGGTAAGATACAATTAATATAATAATCTATGGATTTAAAAGCAAAGTTTTTAAAAGTTTATGCTAATTTGCCTTTGGGGGTAAG
>Ga0209515_10006514_pt1 | contig 14498 bp, 15 predicted proteins | sample Subgroupgradi54m_FD_187454 | JGI IMG/M metagenome (GOLD analysis project Ga0209515, IMG submission 187454) | Subsurface groundwater microbial communities from S. Glens Falls, New York, USA - GMW60B uncontaminated upgradient, 5.4 m (SPAdes)... ...
TCGCAAGAATTTCTTCATGGAAATATCTTACTTGAGGTCGTTTTAAAGTCAACAGGAAATTCTTGCGAAAAGATTCTGAGCGTACTAAACTAAACCCATGATCCAATCGACTCAAGAAAATTACGTTGGCCGTTTTTGGAAGAAACAAGAGGGGAATCGTATTTTGTGTGTTTTGTGCCCGCGCCACTGCTCGCTCGCCGACGGGCAGCGCGGATTTTGTTTTGTCCGTCAAAATCTCGGCGGGCAGATGATTTTAACGACGTATGGCCGCAGCAGCGGCTTTTGCATTGACCCCATCGAGAAAAAACCGCTCAACCATTTCCTCCCTGGAACCAGCATCCTTTCCTTTGGAACCGCCGGATGTAATCTCGGATGTAAATTTTGTCAGAATTGGGATATTAGTAAGTCTCGAGAGTTTGATCGTTTGACGGATCAAGCAACGCCCAAAGCCATTGCCCATCGGGCAAAAGAACTGGGTGTCCCAAGCGTTGCCTTTACTTACAATGATCCGGTGATCTTTGCGGAGTATGCGATGGATGTCGCCGATGCCTGCCGGGAGCTAGGGATTCATCCGGTTGCCAAAACCGCCGGCTATATTACCGACGAAGCCCGTCCGGAATTTTTCCAGCACATGGATGCCGCCAACGTGGATTTAAAAGCCTTCACTGAAAATTTTTACAAAAAAGTAACTCTGGGGGCGCTCCAGCCGGTTTTAGATACGTTAGTTTATTTAAAAAAAGAAACCAAGGTCTGGTTTGAAATCACCAACCTTCTCATTCCCGACGAAAATGACAGCGACCAGGAAATTCATGCCATGAGCGAATGGATCGTAAAGAATTTAGGGGTGGATGTGCCGCTCCATTTTACCGCGTTTCATCCGGATTTTCGGATGATGGACAAACCGCATACCCCCGCTCAAACTTTGACCCGGGCCCGCGAGATCGCGCTTTCCAAAGGCCTGCAGTATGTTTATACCGGCAACGTGCACGACCCGAAGGGTTCCAGCACCTATTGTCCCAATTGCAAAAAACTTTTGATCGAACGCGATTGGTATGAACTGGGCGAATATCATTTGAAGAATAAAAATCAATGTGAATACTGCGGCGCCCTCTGCCCGGGCGTTTTTCAAAATGCCCCCGGCGATTGGGGTGCTAAGCGAGAGGTAGTAGAAATCCGCGAGGGGAAATAATGGGCTGATTCCGTTCAGACGAACCCAATTTTTCTAAAAAGTATTGTAGAAATTGTGTCCGGACTTCACTCCATCAACCCATTATTTCCCCTTGCCAATGTTTTTTTGCTTATGTTGAACAGGAGGAAAAATGTTTAACCGCGACCAAACCGTGTTGCTCGTCATCGACGTCCAGGGGAAACTTGCTCATCTCGTGCATGAAAAAGAAATTCTTTTTAAAAATATCCAAGCCATGATCAAGGGCGCGCAAATTTTAGAAATCCCGATTTTATGGACGGAACAGGTCCCGGAAAAAATCGGAAATACAGTTTCCGAAATCGCCGAACTCTTGAGGGATCAGCAGCCCATTGAGAAGGTCAGTTTCAGTGCGTTCCCCAATAGGCGGTTTAAGGAGACGCTCAGTGCTTTAAACCGAAAACAAGTTGTGGTGACCGGCATCGAAACACACGTCTGCGTTTATCAGACGGCGGCGGATTTAATTTTTGAAGGATATCAGCTGCAGATTGTGTGCGATGCGGTTTCGTCACGCTCGTCGGAAAATAAACGGATCGCGCTTGAACGCCTCAAACAGCTCGGCGCTCAGATGACGTGTGTGGAGATGATTCTTTGTGAACTTCTTAAAACCAGCAAGGATGAACGGTTTAAAGAGATTTTGAAGTTGATGAAATAAACGAAAGGAGATTCATGTCTGACGTCCAAGAAAAAAATGAAGATATCGAAGTCGACGCCTTGTTAGAAGAACATCGCCTTTTTTCTCCCTCGGATCAGTTTAAACAAAAGGCGCTGATCAATGATCCTTTGATTTATGAGAAAGCCAATAAAAACCGTGAGGCGTTTTGGGCCGAGTGCGCTGAGAAACTCGACTGGTTTGCGAAATGGAGCAAAGTTCTCGAATGGAAACCACCTTTCGCCAAATGGTTCCTCGGAGGGAAACTCAACGCCAGTACTAACTGTCTCGACCGGCACGTGAAAACCCGGCTTCGAAATAAAGCCGCGTTGATTTGGGAAGGCGAGAACAACGATCAGCGGACGTTGACCTATTGGGATCTTTACCGGGAAGTCAATAAACTCGCCAATGCCATAAAATTGTTGGGAATCAAAAAGGGAGATCGCGTGGCCATTTACATGCCGATGATTCCGGAGGCGGTTGCCGCGATGCTGGCGTGCAGCCGGATCGGCGCGGTGCATACGGTTGTCTTTGGCGGTTTCAGTCCCGAAGCCTTGAAGGATCGCATCAACGATGCCGAGGCAAAACTTTTGATCACTTCCGACGGCGGATACCGTCGGGGAACAGTCATTCGTTTGAAAGAGGCCGCGGATACAGCCGTGTCGCAGTGTCCTTCCATCAAAAATGTGATTGTGGTTAAGCGCGTCGGCAACGAGATTAAAATGGCTGAAGGCCGCGACCACTGGTATCACGATGTGATGAAAGAGGCTAAAAGTTATTGTGAACCCGAGGCCATGGATTCAGAAGATATGCTTTTCATTCTTTATACGTCGGGAACAACCGGCAAACCCAAAGGGATCATTCACACAACCGGCGGCTATCTGACGGGTGTGACCATGACGACCCAGTGGGTTTTTGATTTAAAGCCCGAGGATGTATTCTGGTGCACGGCGGATGTGGGCTGGGTGACGGGGCACAGTTACATTGTTTACGGCCCGCTGGCGAATGCCGCAACGCAAGTGATGTATGAAGGCTCACCCGACTGGCCGCAACGGAATCGTTTTTGGAAGATCATTGAAAAATACGGCGTGACGATTTTTTATACGGCCCCGACGGCGATTCGCGCTTTTATGAAATGGGGAACCGAATGGCCGAAGGGGTGTGACCTTTCAAGCCTTCGATTGTTGGGAAGTGTCGGTGAGCCGATCAATCCGGAAGCCTGGATCTGGTACCATAAATATATCGGTCATGAACGCTGTCCCGTCGTCGATACCTGGTGGCAGACCGAAACCGGAAGCATTTTGATTTCACCTCTACCGGGATTGACGACGCTTAAACCCGGTTCGGCTACGAAACCTTTACCCGGCATTGAGGCCGCGATCCTCAACGAAAAAGGCGAGGAGATCAAAGAAGGCGGCGGGTATCTTGCGTTGATGAGCCCATGGCCGTCGATGGCGCGGGGGATTTATGGCGACCCCGAACGTTTTCAGCAGACCTATTTCAGCAAATGGAAAGATGGAATCTATTTCACCGGTGACGGCGCCAAGCGTGACAAAGACGGTTATTTCTGGCTGCTGGGACGCGTGGATGATGTCATGAATGTCGCGGGTCATCGCATCGGCACGATGGAGGTCGAAAGCGCTTTGGTTGATCATCCATCGGTCGCCGAGGCCGCGGTCGTTGGGATTCAGGATGAAATCAAAGGGCAGGCGATTGCCGCTTTTGTGACATTGAAAGAAGGAAAGCAGCCCGGAGGGGAAATGGAAGGAATTTTAAAACAGCATGTTGTGACGAAGATCGGGGCTATTGCCCGTCCGAAAAAAATTATTTTCACCGCCGACCTTCCCAAAACCCGAAGCGGCAAGATCATGCGAAGGCTGCTGCGTGACGTCGCCGAAGGCCGCGCGCTGGGGGATGTCACAACGCTGGCGGATTCGAGTGTGGTTGAAATGCTGAAGAAGAAGTATGAAGAGGAGAGCTAAAAATTTCTAATTAATGGAGAATATATGGAGCCTAAACATTGGCATTTTAGAGAAGCATGGGCCAAAAGTACAGATACCCCTTTACGTTTTTTTGTGCATTTATTGTTTGTAGTTGAAGCAGTAATGGGAATTATTCTTATTTTTGGTTTTAAATATGGATATGATAAAAATATCCTGTTGTTAATTGTATATGCGGTTATTGGGTTGGGAGCACTTGCTTTAATTTTAGTTTTTATTCTTGTCGCATTTTTTCCTAAGAATTTAGTTTTTGATAAAGAAGCTCACTTACTTGAGAAAGCTTTATCTTACGGCGATGATTCTCATATTATGAAATATTTTGAACTTTCAGAAACTAGGAGAACTACTGCCCCTCAAGTCTTAACCTCTTCTAAGGATTTAGAGAAGAAGGAGGGGAAAATCTAATGTTTAAGGCATTTCTTATTACTTATGAACTTAGAAACAAACTCATAGCAAATTATAATCCATTATTTGACGAGATTAAGAAAGTATATAAATGGTGGCATTATTTCCCGAATGTTTGGATAGTTGTTGTTAATGAGGATGTCGCTTCTCTACGAGGGAGATTATTACCTTTAATTTATCAAAATGATAGCTTATTAATTATTGAAGTTAGAAAAATTTCTGATGGTTGGTTACCTTCTGATGCATGGCAATGGATTAATCAAAATGTTTCTTCTTAGAAGCTATCCGAAAATTTTTAAAAGTATGTCATTCCCGAATGCTTTAATCGGGAATCCAGACGAGGAATTCTTAAAACTGGACCCCCGACTAAAACATTCGGGGGTGACAGTTTTTGAGATAATTTTACAGAACCAAGACTTGAGGTCACAGATTGTGACCTCAAAAAATTAGATTCCATGTTCATTGACACTCAAGCCCAACATTGCGCACAGTTAATTACGGATTCGAACTCAATCGCCGTCTTAACCGGCGCCGGGATATCGACGGGTGCGGGGATTCCGGATTTTCGCGGGCCGCAGGGACTGTACGTGACTCGCAAGTACGATCCGGAAAAAGTATTCGATATCGATTATTTTCTGCGTGACCCCAAACCATTTTTTGATTCCGCCCGTGATTTTATTGGGCTTGAGGAGAAATTAATCCAACAATGAAATAGAAGAAAGGTATGAAAAATAAAATTCAGCTATTTACTTCTTTATTTTGTTCCATCATCGGTCTTCTTTATGCCGCAAACAGCTTTGGCCAAATACCGCCAGCGAAAGGAGCGAACATGAAAATTTCCAGTCCAGCCTTTAAACATAACCGAACGATTCCTTTGAAATTTACCTGCGAGGGAGAAGATAGAAATCCGGAGCTGACGATTTCCGATGTCCCGGCGGATGCAAAAAGTCTCGCGCTCATTGTCGACGATCCCGACGCGCCCGGCAATACGTGGGTGCACTGGGTGGTTTTTAATATTCCAACCACCATTCAAGAGATTGCGCAGAATAATGTTCCGGGAAAACAAGGCCTCAATGACTTTGGCCGTCTGAATTACGGCGGCCCGTGTCCGCCCAGCGGCGAGCATCGTTATTTTTTCAAACTGTACGCCTTGGACACAACGCTGAATTTTCCCGAGGGCATCACTAAAAAGAAATTGGAAGAGGCGATGAAAGGACATATTTTAAGTCAGGCGGAATTGGTCGGGTTATATCGGAAGGTAAATCAATAATTGCAGAAAAAATATTGCAGAGTTTAGGCTTTCAACTAGAATGAGTACCAATGAATAACCTCCAACAATACTTCAATTCCTCCATCGGAAAAAAGCAGATCGTGGCTGCGACCGGACTGCTTCTCATTTTGTTTGTCATCGGGCATTTGGCTGGAAATCTGTTTATGTACGGCGGGCCGCAGGCTTTTAACGGTTACGCGAATTTTTTAAACCACCTCCGCCCGACGCTGTATGTGATTGAATTTGCTTTACTGATTATTTTTGTTGTCCACATGTATGTGACGGCTTTGTTGGTCTTAGAAAATGTTCAAGCCCGAGGGAAAGGTTACGCGGTTTATAAACCCGTTGGAAAACGATCGTGGGCGACGAGGCTTATGCCGTATACCGGAACTGTTGTCCTTGCCTTTGTGATCTGGCATCTTTTGGATTTTACCTTCGCCGATCATAATGGCCCGCGCAGTTTTATGCCGGATGGAAGCCAGATGGGACTTTATGGAGTTGTGTACAACTCGTTTTCAAATCCATTCCACAGTTTCCTTTATATCGTGGCCATGATGGCCGTCGGTCTTCATCTGGCGCACGGCATTCAAAGTTTTTTTCAGACCTTTGGATTCAACCATCCACGTTATACCCCAATGATCAGTGAAATCAGTAATGCTTTGGCAACTTTGATCACGCTCGCTTTTAGTTCGATTCCGGTTTATGTGTTGTTGGATAGTGTCAATAAATTACAATAAACAATGTACAAATTACAAACAAATAACAAATCCAAATACACAATTTTAAAACCAGGTATTGTTTGTGATTTGTGTATTGTAATTTGGAAATTAATACAATGCTCAACTCAAAAATTCCCTCCGGTCCACTGAAAGACAAATGGACGAGTCATAAACTTCATCTGAAATTGGTCAACCCGGCCAACAAACGCAAGTATACGATTATTGTGGTGGGAACCGGGCTGGCCGGCGCCTCAGCATCCGCGTCACTGGCGGAGCTGGGATATCAGGTGAAGGTTTTTTGTTTGCAGGATTCTCCCCGACGGGCGCACTCGATCGCGGCGCAGGGCGGCATCAACGCGGCCAAAAATTATCCCAACGACGGCGATTCCGTTGAACGCCTGTTTTATGACACGATCAAAGGCGGGGATTTCCGTTCGCGGGAAGCGAATGTGTATCGCTTGGCGGAGGTCAGCAATACTATTATTGATCAGTGCGTTGCGCAAGGCGTGCCGTTTGCGCGCGAGTACAGCGGTTATCTGGACAATCGTTCCTTCGGCGGGGCGCAGGTTTCCAGGACATTCTACGCCCGGGGGCAGACGGGCCAGCAGCTTTTGCTTGGCGCTTACAGCGCTTTGATGAAAGAAGTTGGAAAAAAGACGGCCGAGCTTTATCCTCGCCGGGAAATGTTGGATTTGGTCGTCGTGAACGGCGCTGCCCGCGGGATTGTTGTTAGAAATTTAATCACGGGACACTTTGAATCGCACGCGGCGGACGCAGTGATTTTAGCGACGGGCGGTTATGGAAATGTCTTCTATCTTTCCACCAACGCCAAGGCCTGTAACGTCACCGCGATCTGGCGCGCGCACAAAAAAGGCGCCTACTTCGCCAATCCCTGTTTCACTCAAATCCATCCCACTTGCCTCCCGGTTCATAGCGATTACCAATCGAAGCTGACTTTGATGAGTGAGAGCCTGCGCAACGACGGCCGCGTGTGGGTTCCCAAAAAAAAAGGCGACCAGCGCCGGCCATCTGAAATCCCCGAGGAGGAACGCGATTATTTTTTAGAAAAAAAATATCCGAGCTACGGAAATCTTGTGCCGCGCGACATCGCCTCCCGCAACGCCAAGGAACAATGCGATTCCGCAAAAGGTGTGGGCCCGACGGGGTTGGCGGTTTATCTGGATTTCACCGACGCCATCAAACGCGTCGGCATCGAAGGGATCAAAGAAAAATACGGAAACCTTTTTGATATGTATGGAAAGATCGTCGGCGTTGATCCTTATCAGGAGCCGATGATGATTTATCCGGCGATCCATTACACGATGGGTGGATTGTGGGTCGATTATCATCTGATGAGCAATCTCCCCGGACTTTTTGTTTTGGGCGAGGCGAATTTTTCCGACCACGGGGCCAATCGATTGGGGGCAAGCGCTCTGATGCAGGGTTTAGCTGACGGATATTTTGTTCTCCCCGTTACGATCGGTGATTATCTGGCAAAAATTTCTCCCCAGGGCACTCAAAGTGCAGACTCGGAATTCAAAAAGTGTGAAACAGAATCTGCCGAAAGAATAAACCGTTTGCTTTCGATCAACGGCAAACGCACCGTCGATGAATTTCACCGGGAGCTGGGAAAATTGCTATGGGATCAATGCGGCATGACGCGAAACGAAAATGGTTTAAAAGATGCCCTTTCAAAAATTCCGCAGATCCGCGAAGAATTCTGGAGGAATGTGAAAGTGCTGGGAACCAATGAAGAATTCAATCAAGCCCTGGAACGCGCCGGCCGGGTGGCGGATTTTCTGGAATTTGCAGAGCTTTTGGTGACCGATGCCCTTCATCGTCGAGAATCCTGCGGCGGGCATTTCCGCCAAGAATTTCAAACGCCGGAAGGCGAAGCGTTACGCGACGATCAAAACTTTTCGTACGCGGCGGCGTGGGAGTTTAAAGGAGTAGGAGTTCAAAGCGTTTTGCATAAGGAAGATTTGAAGTTTGAAGAAGTCCAGTTGGTGCAGAGGAGTTATAAGTGATGAAAATAAGTTACGATCCGAAAGCAGATGCTTTGTACATTAGATTAAGGTCTACAAAAATCGATGAGAGTGATGAAGTTGCAGATGGAATAGTTGTCGATTATGATGTCTCTGGAAAACCAGTTGGTATAGAATTCTTGAAAGCAGCGCGGCTTTTAGGGGGTCGTAAAGAGCTGCAAGTTGAAATGGCATTAACAGGAGATGTTAAGGGATAAGATGTCAAAGATAATCACCCTCACCCTCAAAATCTGGCGGCAAAAGGATAAAAATTCCTCGGGGCGTTTCGAAACGTACACGGCGGAGAATATCGACACCGACATGTCGTTTTTGGAAATGCTCGACGTCGTCAATGAACGCTTGACCAAAGAAGGCAAAGACCCGGTTGCCTTTGATCACGACTGCCGCGAGGGCATCTGCGGGACGTGCGGGGCGGTGGTGAACGGCCAGCCGCACGGGCCGCTTCGCGCAACAACGCTTTGTCAGCTGCACATGCGGCATTTCAAAAATAATCAGACGCTCGTCATTGAACCGTGGCGTTCGCGAGGATTTCCAGTGATCAAAGATTTGGCCCTTGATCGTTCGGCGTTTGACCGGATCACAACCGCCGGCGGATTTATTTCGGTCAAGACTGGTTCAGCGCCGGAGGCTAACACTGTTTTGGTTTCTAAAAAGGATGCTGAGCTTGCGATGGATGCCGCACAGTGCATTGGCTGCGGCGCGTGTGTGGCGGCCTGCCCGAACGCCTCGGCCATGCTTTTTGTGGCGGCCAAAGTCAGTCACTTGAATATCCTTCCTCAAGGCCAGCCCGAAAAAGAATCCCGGGTCCTCGCCATGGTCAAACAAATGGACAAAGAGGGCTTCGGCAATTGTTCCAACGAATACGAATGCGAAGCCGCCTGCCCTAAAGAAATCAGCGTTTCCACAATCGCCCGGATGAATAAAGACTTTCGCCGGGCTGTTATGCAAGAGTGATATGAATCAACTATGACCTAAGGAGGGCAATTTTATGAAAGCGATTAAATTTTTGGCGATACCAGTGATTTTAGGGTTATTTTTTTTAGTTAGTGTCGGTGAAATCCTTTCCTACGAATTTAACGACGGACATTTTCATCTAACGAACTATGTTCAAAAAGGTCCAACCATTAAGGATTTTTTAAAAATAATGGGAGATAAAACCAAGCGAGTTGCTTTATTTGGTATTCCTTTACAGCAGAAATGGGACTATTTTGTCGATGGGGATCGTCCTGTGGACTATTATCTGAGTTCGGACGCGGAACTTTACTATTATTCTTTCGTAGATGCCATGATCGCTGAAGAATACCTTCAGCTGTCATCGGAGGATCGAAAGCGTTTTGATCCGATGATCACCGGTTTTAATCCTACCGATATGTATGCGACCGACCACATCCAGCGGGTGCTGAAGATGTATCCTGGAGTTTTTTCAGGTATCGGAGAATTTACTATTCACAAAGAATTTGTCTCCTCCAAGGTAGCCGGGCATACGGCCAGCCTGTGGAATCCCGCGCTCCATGAAATTTTATCACTTGCCGGTAAAATAGGGCTTGTCGTGATTCTTCACAATGATATTGATACAGTCCGTCCCGCTCCTGAAAAAAGGCCTGCCTATTTTGATGCCTTGAAGGAATTGTTCAGATTGCATAAAGATACCACGATCATCTGGGCACATACGGGACTTGGACGTTTCGTAAAACCGACAGAGAACCATCTGGATCTGTTAAAAGAACTATTGAATAGTGATGATTTTGCCCATGTGCATTTCGATATTTCTTGGGATGAAGTGGCTAAGTATATAACGAGCAATAAAGAATCGACAGCATCCTGGGCAAAATTGATCATGGCTTATCCCAATCGGTTTATTTTTGGTACGGATGCGGTAGCGCCCAAGAATCAGAAAGATTATGTAAAAAATTATAATGACTATAAACCTCTGTGGGATATGCTTGATAAAGAGACGGCATTAAAGGTTAAGTTCGGTAATTACGAACGCCTATTTGATGCGGCAAGGCAAAAAGTCAGGGCATGGGAGACAAGCAATTTAACCAAATAATCTCTAGAAGTTATCCGAAAATTGTCACCCCCGAATGTTTCTGTCGGGGGTCCAGTCATAGTCTCGTCTAGATTCCCGACTAAAGCATTCGGGAATGACAGATTTTTAGAATTTTTGGATAAGTTCTAAACCCTTTTAGCTTTTTTGTATTAAAATAAACCCATGTTCCCGCAGATCACCAAAGGAATTCTTTCCAAATACGACACCCCGGGCCCGCGTTATACCAGTTACCCAACGGCGCCGGAATGGTCGGTAGAGATCACTCCACAAATTTATCATTCCAAGTTAAAGGAATTCGGACAAAGTCCCAAAACTCTTTCCTTGTACGTTCACATTCCTTTTTGCCGGAGCCTTTGTACTTTTTGCGGCTGCACCGTGGCCATCCGAAAGCAGGATGAGAAATACGGTGATGAATATCTGGAATTTCTTTTTAAGGAAATGGAATTGGTTTGTGACTCTATCGGAACCAAAAAGCGTATCCGCCAGCTTCACTGGGGAGGGGGGACGCCCACTTTTTTAAGTGAAGATCAGATGGAGAGGCTTTTTAAGAAAATCGCGGAAAGTTTTGAGATTGACTTTACCGGCGAGATTTCAATTGAAGTCGATCCGCGCACGATTGACAAGAGTAAACTCCAAAAGCTTCGTCAACTTAAGTTTAATCGCGTCTCGATGGGCGTGCAGGATTTTGATCCTCAAGTGCAAGAGGCGGTCAATCGCATTCAGCCTTTTGAACTCGTCGATGATTGTGTTCGTTGGTGCCGGGAGTTAAAATTTCATTCTGTTAATTTTGATCTCATTTATGGACTTCCTCATCAAACCAAGACGAGTTTTCGACAAACCATCGAGAAAGTCATTGAACTGCACCCGGATCGAATCGCGCTCTACAGTTTTGCTTATGTGCCGTGGCTGAAGAAACATCAAAACAAATTGTCGCTGGAGAGCCTTCCTTGCAAAGACGAGAAATTAGAAATCTTTTTACAATCCCGAGAACAACTTTTGGAGAACGGTTATCAGGCCATCGCCATGGATCATTTTGCATTAACGGCCGATGAAATGTCCAAGGCCTTTAACGCTGGAACGCTTTACCGGAATTTTATGGGTTATACCGTCAAGCCCGCAGACGAATATATAGGAGTGGGTGTTTCGGCGATTGGATTTTTGGAAAATACGTACGTCCAGAATCATAAAACGCTTCCCCAATATTACGAACATTTAAGACGAGGTGAACTGCCCGTTGAGCGGGGAAAAATTCTTCTCCACGACGATCAAATCCGTCAATGGGCGATTCATCATTTGATGTGTCGGTTTGAAATCGATAAACAGGAATTTCAAGAGCGCTTTCAATTGGAATTCGATCAATATTTTGGTGAGGAACAAGAACATCTTTCGCGTTGCGTGGAAGATGGTTTGATTTCTTTGTCATCGGAAAAAATAAAAGCGACCGAGCTGGGGAAAATTTTTATTCGAAATGTGTGCATGGGATTTGATTGGTATTTACGCCGGCCAAGCGCGCAGCGGCGGTTTTCGAGGACGGTTTAGTGGTCATTAAAAAAATGGCCACTTCTATTTTCCTCCAAGCCTTCCAAGGCGCCAACAAAACGATTCCCGTCTGGTTCATGCGCCAGGCGGGGCGGGCTCTGCCTGAATATCGGAAACTTAAAAGACGATATTCCCTGCAAGAGATGTTTCACCGGCCGGACCTTGCCGCCCGGGTGACGTGTTTACCGGTTGAAACGCTGGGCGTCGATGCCGCGATTCTGTTTGCCGATATCCTGACGCTGCCGGCCCAGATGGGATTTCAAATTCGTTTTGACAAAAACAATGGCCCGATCATTTCGAATCCTCTTCGACGTTTAAGGGACCTCCGAAATATCCATGACTTCCTCGATCTGACTTATGTGAGTGAAACAATTCAGCAGGTTAATCAAGCGCTGCCGCGGCAAGTGCCGCTCATTGGATTTGCCGGATCGCCTTTTACCGTGCTTTGTTATTTGATCGAGGGTGGATCATCGACGAGTTTTAACACGACGTACCGTTTTATGAATGAGTATCCATCGGCCTTTCAAAAATTGTTGACGATTTTAACCAAGAATACGATTGCCTACTTAAATCTGCAGAAAAACGCCGGGATCAAAGCCTTTCAGCTTTTTGATACCTGGGGCGGAATTTTGCGCGAAACGGATTACGCCGACTGGGTTCTGCCTTATGTCCAAAAAATTTTTAAGAACGTTGATCTGCCATCGATCTATTATTTGAAAAATTCAAATCACTTGCTGGCGTTGATGGAAAAATCCGGGGCGGATTTTTTGAGCGTTTGTCATACGGTTGTCTTCGGGGAGAGTCCGATTCTTAAAGAAACCAAAAAAGGCATTCAGGGAAATTTATTCAACGGTCTTTTATACGCCGACCGTCGAGTGCTCGCCCAAGAGATCCAAAACCTTTTAAACGGGGCGAGGCAGTATAAAAAATATATCTTTAATTTAAGCCACGGTGTCTTTCCTGATACCGACGTTGATACGTTGAAGTTTATTGTGGAGAGGGTGCATGGATTTAAGCGGAAATGATATATTGAATCTTCCGTCATCCTGAGCGAAGCGAAGGATCTCACAGCTTTGAGATTCTTCGGCCTGTTGGCCTCAGAATGACGGCATAATTTTATGGCTAATAAATCAATTATCGTCATCGGCGGTGGAATCAGCGGTCTGAGTGTATTGCATTTTCTCAAGAAAAAATACGCCAGCCAGACGGATATTTCTATTCAGCTGCTGGAAAAAAGCAGCCAGCCCGGTGGGACGATCAAGACGGTCGTCCATCGAGAAGGACTTTTTGAATGCGGCCCCAACGGATTTTTGGACTCTAAGGAAATCACGCTGCAGTTGATTCGGGATATCGGTTTGGAATCGAGTTTGATCGCCGCTAATTCTCAGGCGAAAAAAAGATTTCTTTTTATCAAAAATCGACTGCATGAAATTCCAACGGATTGGTTGAGTCTGTTGAAATTTAAACCTCTGCCGTTTTTTGATAAGCTGCGTCTGCCGCTGGAAATTTTTGTCAGCCGCGGTGATAACCCCGATGAAAGCGTTTATGATTTTGGAGCTCGTCGCTTCGGTGAGAATTTCGCGAACGTTTTTTTAGATCCCCTGGTCAGCGGCATCTACGCGGGCAATGTCAAAAAGCTACATTTCAAATCGGTCTTTCCCAAAATTTTTGAACTGGAGCAAAAGTACGGGTCTGTTTTGAAAGGTTTCTTTCGTTCGCGTCGCTGCGCTGCGAATGGATCATCCGCTGACGCTGTGACTCCTTTGGGCGCGGGACGTTTAGTTTCTTTTCCCCAAGGCATGGCGCAGCTGACCAACCGGTTATTTCAACTTTTTAAAGATTCGATCCTTTTAAATCAGGAGGTTCAGTTGATTGCACAGAGTCAAGATCAGTTTGTGATTCATGCCAGTGAACGGGTCCATCATGCCGACGAAATTTTTCTTTGTGTTCCGGCCCACAGCGGAGCCGCAATGCTAAACGCCTCCCATCCAGCGTTGGCCGCGGAATTGAACAAAATTTCTTATGCCCCGGTCGCGGTCGTGGGACTCGTTTATCGACGAGGTTCTTTCGATCAGCTGCCGCAGGGTTTCGGATATCTTACTCCTCGATCGCAAAACCGTCCGGCCCTGGGAGTGGTCTTTGACAGTCAAATTTTCGCGGGCCGTGTTGATGAACATCATGAATTGTTTCGCGTCATGATCGGCGGAACCGGTTATCCCGAGGTGATCCGTAAGACTGAAGAAGAATTAACGGCCTTGGCCAGGGAGGAGATTTCTACCGTCTTGCCTTTACGTAAGGAAGAGTCGCCCGTTGAGACTTTTGTTGTTGTATGGCCGCGGGCCGTTCCGCAGTATAATATTGATGATATCAGTGCCAGAGTCACGATTGCCATGGAAGCCAACAAAATAAATAATTTTCATATCGTCTCAAATTTTCTGGGCGGAGTTTCATTGAATGATTGCATCGCGACCGCTCAGACGGCGGTCGAGCAATTATTCTAAAAACATTTAGAAAACATCGGAGGAGCCAATCACATGGATAAGAAAAAAATCGAACAACCCTGGCTCATTATTCACAAAGATATGACCAAGAAAGGCATTCAATTGTCGTTCCA
>Ga0209515_10006515_pt1 | contig 14496 bp, 8 predicted proteins | sample Subgroupgradi54m_FD_187454 | JGI IMG/M metagenome (GOLD analysis project Ga0209515, IMG submission 187454) | Subsurface groundwater microbial communities from S. Glens Falls, New York, USA - GMW60B uncontaminated upgradient, 5.4 m (SPAdes)... ...
TTTGTTTTTTCTTTTGAAAACCAGAAAAATAATTCTTTTGAAGATTGAATTATTTCTCTTTCAGTTTCAACCAACAATGTTCCATCATTGATTTGTTTAAATTTATGTTTTTCCCAGATATATGAAAAGACAATAAGATGATAAAAAGCCATAAGAAGAGACATCATCAAACCATGAAACCCATCTTTGTAGCCCTCCCTTGCGAAAAATCTGCTTAAAAACTCCTTAACTGGAAATCGAATAGCATCTCGGGAGTCAAAAACATATCCCTTTTTTAAGAGCTGCTCTGCTTCATTAGGCCCGTAAATCGTTCCCAATTTTTGAAGGAATTGAGAAATACTATCATAGTTGTAATGTAAGATATGCTCGTTAAGCTCACCAACTTCTCCTTCGACTTTGACCATTTCATGAACGTGTTCCTCTGGAAATTTTCCTTTTCCTTTCTTAAATAAACGCAATTGGGGATCCGGATACCAACCTGTGTGTTCCATCCATTTCCCAAAAATAATATTCTTTCTGGGAATATAATATCCGTTCGTTTCGGATTTCGGATTTCGGATTTCGGATTTTATTTCCTTTTGTAATTCAGGTGTAATTCTTTCATCTGCATCCAGGCAAAAAATCCAATTATTTGTCGCTTTTGAGAATCCAAAATTTTTATTGATATTAAGCATTGGATAGTTGGGCCTTACAAAGATTTTAGAAGTATATTTCTTTGCAATGTCCAGTGTTTTATCACTCGATGTCCCATCAACAATTATTATCTCAGAAGCAAAAGTCGCTGATTTGAGACAGTCTTCAATTTTTTCCTCTGAGTTAAAGGTGGATATAACAACTGAAAGTGATTTATATTTGCTCATATTTTTATTCCGAATCTTACCAGATCATTCTTTATGCTTTTGCCCGCAAGAATAAATAAGCTTATTAAATAAACTAATGCACCTATCAGTATAACAAAAATAAGAGATAGAAAATCTTTTGCGAAGATGTTTGAGGCAATATAAACAACTAACGTCATTAAAACGGCTGAAGCTAGGGGCTTGGATATACTGGGAAGAAATTTAAAGTCAATAATTGTTTTTACTAAGTAAACCGTATATACAATAGTAGTCGTAACCAAGAAAGACGCAACTGCAACTCCGTTATATCCGTATAAATATATGAACAGAGGCGTTAATATCCAAATTAAAATAGTCCATATAACCATAAGCCGCAAAGTTATTTTAACTTTTCCGCTAGCATCCAAAACGTTAACTAGAATTCCAGACAAAGAAGAGACAGCGGCATTTAGACAAAAAAATACAATGCTAAAAATTGCGGGCTCCCATTTATTGTTCCAACTTGGATAAAATCTTATTATGTAAGGGGAAACTACAATCAGACCAAAAAGCATTGGAAACATACTTGCACTAACAAAAAATAGAGATTTTTCAACTGCATTTTTTAGAAAAGTTAAATCATTTTGGGCTCTAGAATATGCAGAGAAAGTTACTTTGGTAACACTATCAACCACGTAGCGAAACACATAAAAAGCAAGACGCTGCGCAAAACCAATATATCCGATCTGGGTAAATGACAGAAAGCGAATAAGAATCACAGTTAGAAGATCGTCTTTAATGGTGCCCAAGATATTTTTCGCCTGAAACTGTATTCCATATTTAAGATAATTTAAGGATTCTTTGTTTATACCAATACTTATTTTCCACGGAGCAACAAAATAGTAAAATGGAATTCCAATGAGTGCAGATATTAAAAACGCCCAGCTGAAAGAGGAAATTCCATAACCGTCAAGAGTAAGTACTACAAGAATCCCGTTAAAAACTAAAGATTCAATAATCTGAGGAAAAACTAGCTTACCAAAATTCAAAGAACGCTCAAGAAGTATTGATGGAATTGTCTTAAAAGAAGAAAGAAAAATTGTGAAGACTAAAACCAGAAGAAGTCTTTGGCCCTCTGTATTCAATTTGAAAAAACTTGCAAGATCTCCTAAAAATATCAGGACAAAAATAAATATTGTCAAAGATATTATGGCTTGAATAGTAAAGCTGGTGGTAATATCTGCTTGTTTTAAATCATGCTTTTTCTGTATAAGAGCTGCTCCCAAACCAAAATCCGTAAAAAATGCGATTACTCTTTGAATGGCGATCACGCCGGTGTAAATTCCTATTTCTTGAGCCGCTAAAACACTTGTAATAACCAAAAAGGCGGCAAAAGAAATAATGTTTAGAAAAAAAGTTCTGGATATCAAAGTGAAAACTCCGCGAATAGATCTTTTTATAATTTGCTCTCCATTAAGTTTTTCCATATTATTTTTTACTCTCCCAAGGCCTAGTTTGCAATAATCTTTTTATGGACATAAGATCTCCCCATATTGTAGATATCAAACGGACTGTTGAGCCAGGATTATCTACCCAATGAACAGGTTCTTCATAAATTTTATATCCGCTTTTTTCTGCAACTATCAATAATTCTCCATCAAAAAACCATTCGTTGTCTTTAATTTTTGGGATGAGATTTTCGACAATATTACGATTTACTCCTTTAAAACCGCATTGCGCATCGGTAAAATGAGTGTGGAAAAAAAATTGTATAAAAAAGAGGTTTAAAACTCTGGAAGTTAATTCCCGTAAAAATGTTCTTCCCTCAACCCTTGCGCCTTTAGCAAGTCTTGAGCCAATTGCGACATCATATCCTTCTCCCAACTTCTCAAGAATATTGGGCAAATGAATAAGGTCAGTTGAGAGATCTAAATCCATATAAATGCAGTAATCGCATTTTGACTGACTCCAAACACGCTTGACTGCTCGTCCTCTACCTTTTTGCTCTAGTCTAAAATATATAATTCTAGGATTTTTCTTTGTTAGAGTAGATGCAATTACGGGAGTGTTATCTGCTGAAGCATTATCTGCAATGGTAATATGCCAGTCATACGATTTCAGATTTTTGCTGCAAAAATTATAAAGAGTTGTGATATTTTTCTCTAGTTCTTTTTCCTCATTATAAACAGGAATCGTTATTTCTACACTTTTTTTATTCATAATTTGCTTTACTTTTAAATAAGATTATACCAAGAGCCATAGCTAAAAGGCCAATAAGGGAAACCATATTTGATATTTTTTCTATATTAGTTTCCTCAACTCTAATATTTGTTTGCCCTTTAGCAACTTCTTTTTCACTCTTTGGTTTTTTAAAATTAGGAGAAAGATATTCATCTGAGATTCTTGAGGTGTCCCATTTAAGAGTGTGTTCATTTGTGTAATCTACCGCAGTTTTATGAAGAATAGTTTGGGGATTAAAAAGTTTTATGTTGAAAAATAAAAGAAAAAATACTAATGTCAATACAATTAAATAAGGCTTAATTTTATACTGACCCAGTAAAGTAACTACTGATCCTGCGAGTACAGAAGAAAAGAAGGACGTAAGTATTAAGAATCTCCATGGATATTGAAAAAAAGCCATTGCTGGAATTGCCTGCCAGACAGGTTTAGAAATTTCAAGCGTAAAAAAAACGGATATAAAAAATCCCAAAAAAGATATAAAAACAATTCTTCTCTCTTTATTTTCCCTTATCCGTCTGACAAATGTAGTGACGCTTAATGCTAATAAAGATAGGACTATATAAAGCTTGCCGATTTTGAAAGAAAGTCCGTCAGTGCATCCTGGGACTGATCCTCCAAAGCCCCACAAACTATCCCACAATTGTCCTAGGCAAACAAAGTGATCTTTAAAATCTGCTCCTCCTCCAATTTGAGAAAAAACATTAGTATTTCTTATTTCCACAAGTGCGGGAATCCAATAAAAAGCAGAAAGAGCCAAACCCAAAAGAAGGACTAATGATGAAGGATTAATGATGAAGGATTTTTTATTTTTGAAAGCAATATAACAATTTAGTAATACAACAATAAATAAAAACGGGGTTACCATCAATGCGGTCAGGTTATGAGATAAAATAATTCCCGCATAACCTACTGCTCCTATTAAAACGTTTTTTTTGTAAACTCCTAATGCCAAAAGAGGAATAAACGCATAAGCCCAAAATTCTGCAACGTCGCCTCGAACATAAATATCAACCGCATGGTATGGAGCATAGAGATAAAAGAGGCCTGAGATTATTCCACCAAGCTCTCCAAAAAATTTCCTTGCTAAAAAGTACATGAAAACACCTGCCAGAATAACTCCCAACCCCATCATAATTTTTGTAGCTACAAGCGCATTAAATCCTAAAAGTATAAAGGCTCCGCCTATGTAATAGGCTAAGGGTGCATAAAAATTGAACAGAGGATACCCATATCCATATCCTAAATCCGGAACCCATCTTACCGGAAATACTCCACTCCCAAGCATTTTTCCCATCTCAAAGACTCTTGCCACCTGAGTATCATCATGCATTGGAAAAAAACCAGGAATAAAGAATGGCTTTACTGCCCAAAAAGACAAAATTAAAATGAAAAATAAACCGTAATTTTTTTTAAGAAAACGCATATTTATTTCTTTTTATTATGAATAATAAAAGTATAAAAAAACTTGATATGGAAATTATATCGCTAATTAATCTAAGAGGCGTTTCCCCAAACTCTGCATCAACAATATGATTACCCGAAGGAACAGAAATATCCATCACCCCTTTTTCATTAGAATAAGAAATAGCTATATTTGCTTTGTCAACACTAACTTTCCATCCCGGATAATAAATAGTATTGATCCTAACTATACTTTCGTATGATGTATTTACGGAAAATTTAACTCTTTTTGAATTAGAAAAAACGCCTTCAATAACTCCTTGTCCTTTTATTATTTCTACTTTGCTAGATGGTCTTTGAAATGGAAATTTTTTAACCCATAATGGCATCAATTCATTGGAAGAAGTTGTTGTGGCATCATTAGTTAAGTAATAATCATCTGCTTTGCTAAAATAGCGCTCCGGCTTGGCGTACGGCAATACAAAAAATATGGCGGTTGCCGCAAGAAAAACAATCATATATTTTCCGAAATATTGTTTGCATAAAAACCCAGCTAACAAGCTTACCAAAAATCCCAATATGCCAAGAGCTGTCCAGGGATAATTAATTTCTGAGAATAGAGGGATATTTTTCCATAAAAAATCAGAAGGTTTAAAAAGTAAAAAAGTGTAAAAAGATGAAATAATTGTCAATAAAAGTGCAATTTTTCTGGAATTATCTTTCGCTTCTTTTTTATTTTTTAAAAACGTGAATAATAGAGATAAAATAACCACAATAAATATTGCAAGATGCACCAAGCCCAATTGATAGCTAAAGCCATTCGGATCTGTAGGAACACCATACCCCCATCTTGGTAATAAAAACTCATTAAGCGTTACAAAATATAAATTCCGATCTGCAATGGGCATTCGTGAAAGCAGAATGTTATTTTTCTCAAAGAGAGCAGGGATCCAGAAAAAAGCAGACATTCCTAATCCCAAAACAATACCTGCAACAAGCTGTTTTATCGATTTTTTATTTTTTAAAATTATTTGACCTATTATAAATGACATATAAACCGGCATAAAAAGAACAGTCATAATATTATGTGTCATGATAAGAATAGCTATAGAAATTGCAATACCACAAACTGAAAAAATAGAAAATTTATTAACTAATTTAATAGTCAAATAAAATAAAAGGGGAAATAAGACAAATGAGAGCGACTCGCCTATTGACCCTCTTACATACAAATCAACCATCCTGTATGGGAAATATGTGTATAATATGGCACAAACTATTCCCGCCCAAGTATTTTTCCATAAAAGCCTGCCAGCAAGAAACATAAAAAGACCCGACAATAAAACACTTACTGCAAAAATGAATTTAACTGCGTCTACAAAACCACTTCCTAAAAAATGCAAAACTATGCCCAGATAATAAGGGAAAGGATAGGCAAAATTAAACAGAGGATAACCATAATTAAAATTTAAATCTCCGCTATATCTTACGGGAATCTGAAGATCACGAAGACTCCTAAACATATCTCCCAACCTGACAACCGCCCATTCCCCATCATGAGTCGGAAAATAGCCTGTGTGAAAAAGTGGCAATATAACAGGAACGCTCACAAAAAGAGAAAATAATATTATCAATATCTTCTTCATGTTTTAACAATTTTAAAAGCTACTTTTCCATCTGGAAATTTAATAACTTTTAGAACTTTTGCTGTATTTGGAATTTCTTCCGGAGTACCAATAAGAAGCGCGTTTAGAATTTTAACATCCCTTGAATAATCAATATTTCTAAACGTATACTTCCCAATTACCCTTTTAAATCTGTCAATTATTCCATTTTTATTGTAGTCCCAGTTTTTTTGATACCAGAATGGCTCTATTTTATTGTAGAAAAGATAATATATGTAGGGCTGGTCGTATCGATACGTCATGATAATTTTATCAAACTTTTCTTCATTGTCTTTTGCAAAATTCAGCGCATCTTTATATCCATACTGCCAAAAATACCCATACTCAACTGGCGTATGCACATAATATTGATGGAGATAATAAGAAACATTGAAGATTAAACAAACCGTAATAATAAGAACCAACGCTAATCTGACAAGTAAATTTTTCAATAGCATTATTTTTTCCCAAAAAAATACTACTCCAACTGCTGCAAAAATATGAAATCCCAAAATCATTCCAATTGCCCTTACGGGATGAGGAGTTCCTGTTGTTATCGAAGCGGGAATTGGGGAAAGTAAAAAAGAGATAAAAAGAACCGAAGTGTAACGATCATGTTTTTTAAGTAAATAATATATGCCTGCCAATATAAAAGGGACGTCCCAAAGATAAAGCATGCCTACATTAACAGCGTGATGCTGTACTCCTCCATCTCCGTGAACAAACAAGAAATCGGGATTAAAATGATCCAAATATCCCTTTGCAGCTGCAAGAAAATAAACTATGCGTCTGTTATGAAATACTAACCCAACATAATCATTATTTTTTTTATCATAATTAATTTCCTCAATAGAAGCATTTATAGCTGTTGGGTCGGAAAAAATAGTTACCATAGATAATCTTGAACCTGTTCCCGCTGTTCCCAAAAAACTATTCCAAATTGGAAAAGAGAAAAGAAAAAATATGAATAAAGAAATTATTGCTTGTTTTTTAAAATTCAAAACTCCTTTCAAAAAAATAATAAAAAGAGCTAGGAGAAATAATGGAACAAAAAGGCGAAAGCTGTGATATGAATACAAACTTAATGAAAATAAAATGCTGGATGGATAAAAAAAGTTCCCATCCTTAAGTGCTTTCAAAAAAAACAGTAAGCCTGCAATAAGGAAAAAAAGTCCGATATTTCCTTCAAAGGCGGCTCTTGAAAATTGCAAATGCCAAGGGGAAATGGCAAAGAAAAATGCAACTATAAGAGAAGTAACTGTTTGTTTTTTATTTTCCCATGTAAATAAAATTTCTTTTGTCAAAAAATAAACAGCAATAACCGTAAACACTCCAAATAACGCAGCTGGAAATCTTACAGCAAACTCATTAAGACCAAATAGAAAAATTGGAATAGTATCTAAATAAACATATAGCGCTGGCTTGTAGTCATCGAAAGATCGAATACTTAAGGGAAATTTATTCCCATACTCATCAGCTCCGGTTTTGAGAACTGAATAAGCATTATAACCTATACTCGTCTCATCCCAATCAATACTAGGCGGATTAACTCCCAATTTATAGAAGCGTAAAAATATAGAAACTAAAATAATTAGAAAAAAAATTATTGTAAAAAAATTCTTTCCGAAAGATTTATTCATAAATTATATTGAATACCTTAGTCTCGTCTTTTCTGTATATAGTCTTTTGATGCGTGGCATTGCTAAGACATTCCCCTTTATCTACATAAATAATTTTTTTACCATTTTGAGAAATATTATTCTCCTGAGAAGGACATGCATGCGGCACAAAAATGAATTTACCAAAACCTGCATAATCTCTATCTTTTGGAGATCCTTCAGATAGATACAGGTTGGGATCATATTCCATATAAAAAAGGGCATGGGGATATATCCCGCCTGCATCTTTTGTGACTATTATCTTATCCACATTATTATATGAATTTTTAATAGTTTTTACCATTTTGCCGAATCCTTCATTTCGGTACCAATTTCTATGAATTGGTGCATGAACAAAATACTGATGGAGAAAATAGAAAAAATTACAAGTGAACAATATAACAACAGAAAGAATAATCAATTTCTTAAGCAATTTCTTTCTATTTTGTAAAACATATAAAAACCCAAAAGCACTTATTATCTCTAGCATTGGGAGCATGAGTAGGGACCGCCGGACATTTGGTATATCATCTACTGTTAGAGCAGCAATAATTGGAACAATTAATATCCATAGCAAAGGGATCTTATATATTTTATTTTTATGTACTGCCAATACAATTAATCCTATCAGCAAAAATGGTAATTCTATTACGTAGAGAAGTCCCATGCCTTCAACCCTAAACCACATGGGCAGTCCGCCTTCTATAAACAAGAATTTGCCGGAAAAATAATCAACATAATTTGAGATATAAGCTAAGGAATAATTTATAAATTTATTGTGAAAAAATTGGGTGACCTTTACGTTAGTACCCATCACTCCGTCTTCCCTGATTTGCTCCTCCATCACCAACTTGGTTCCCACTGATCCAAAAACGCTAACTTGATTAAATCTGTTTGCACTACCCTTAACTCCAAAAATTAAAAAGGAAACTGTTATTATTAAAAACAAAAAAGAATAAAAAAGAAAATTTTTATACCTTAGAAAAATAATAACCGCAAGAAAAAGGAGAGGAACAAAAACACGAGGAGTAAAATACATAAAAAAACTTATAGCCAATATTAGTACTCCGGGTATAAGGAACTTTATTTTTCTATTTTCCAAGCTTAGGAAAACCAAAGCAAATCCTAATACAACAAAAAAAAGAGAAACAAGTGTTTCCTCGCTTGACCTTGAAAAAACAATGTGCCATGGACTAACAGCAACTAAAAACGCTGACAATAATCCTATTTTCTTATTGTGAAAAATTGAGAAAGATAATAGGAAACAGGCTAAAACTGTTAAACTACCCAGAAAAGCACCAGGAAATCTTGTTGAAAATTCATTTAAACCAAATAACTTAATTGGGAGTATTGTTAAATACGAGTATCCTGTTGGATTGTAATCTCCAAATACTTCTGTTTGCAAAGGCAGCTTGTTGTTATTCGAATCTCTTCCCGTATGCAAAAGAAAATAACCATTAACACCATTTATTGCCTCGTCTACATGAAATCCATTTGGAATTAGACTTAGTTGATAAAATCGTAGGAATATTCCGACTAAAAATATCAATAGAAGGATAATAAAAATAGCACGTTTTTTATAAAGATTTATCATAAACTATACGAAATGCTTTGGTTCCGTCTTCTCTGTAGATATATTCAATTTTTTTATATTTTAAAGACTTATCTGATGGGCAATCTCCTTTGTCGATAAACAATATATTATTAACTTTTGGAGACTTATCATTCCTTTGCACTGAAGGACAATCCTGTGGTACAAAAAAGAATTTCCCAAATCCGGTGTAATCAGTATTCTTCGTTGATCCTTCTTCTTGATAGATTTTAGGATTGTATTTTGAATAAAATAAAACCAAAGGATAAATCCCGCCCTGAAATTTTGACATGATAATTGCATCATAATTCTGATAATTTTTGTTAACTGCATTCATCATTCCTGAAAAACCATTATTGCGGTACCATGTATTGTGAGTTTTTGCATTGTAAAAATATTGATGGAGAAAGTAAAGACTATTTAGCAAAAGTAACAATCCCAATATAAAAGCTGTCTGTTTTCTATATTTAAAATTTTTAATAAATGCTAAAAAACCAAATGCCGCAACAACTTCAAGCATTGGGAACATCACGATAACTCTATTTATATTCGGAACATCATCCATAGTAAGTGCTGGAACAATAGGGGCGACCAAAATCCAAATTAACGGAATTTTATAATATATATTTTTTTCTCTAATAAGGTAATATGCCCCTAAAAGAATCAGAGGAAATTCTAAAAGATACAAAAGGCCAGCTCTTGGAATGTTATACCAAATTGGCAATCCCCCTTTTGTAAAAAGAAAATTAAATCCGAAATAATCAAAATAATTATTGATAAAGACCAATGAAACGTTGGTTAACTTATTGTGAAAAAAGCGGGATTCAGTATTGTTCGATCCGGCAATTGCGTCTTCTTGAATTTGCTGCTTTTGAAAAAATTCTGTTTCGAAAGAAGAAAAAATATTTACCTGACTATATCTTCCCGTTCCTCCTTTTATACCAAACACCAAAAACAATGAAATCACCGATACAAGTATAAAAGAAGAAAATACTGAAATTTTATAATTCTTTGGAGACTCTATTATTATCTGCAAAAACATTACAATAAAAACCAGAAAAATACCAGGTACAAAAACACGAGGCATGTGATAGAAAAAAAGACTCACAGTGAGAGAAATTGCACCCATTAGCAAATACCATATTTTTTGTCTTTGAAGACTGTAAAAAAATAAACCAAATCCAGTTATAATAAAAAAAAGCGAAACAATTGCTTCAGCGCTTGCTCGTGATAGAACAAAACTCCAAGGAGCAATAGCAACCAAAAAAGAACTTAACAAACCCAATCTCTTGTCTTTAAAAATAGCTATTACAAAAAAATAAATCGCAAAGATAGTTATTGAACCAAATAGTGCTCCTGGAAATCGAGTTGCAAATTCGCTAAGTCCCAAAAACTTAATAGGCAATATTGTTAGATAGTGGTAACCCGAAGGTCTATTGTCACCAAACATATCTATATATAGAGGGTATTTATGGCTGTTTTCGTCTTTTCCGGTAAGAAGAAGTGAATAGCCATTATAACCTAGAGACGCTTCATCAATGTGAAACCCAACAGGAAATTCGCCTAATTTGTCAAGACGCAAGAATAAAGCCAATATAAAAATCGCTATTAAGATGAACTTTGTTGAAAAAAATTTATTCTTAAACATTATCCTTTTTTAAGCTTTGCAATGAGTATAAACAGCATTGTCAAAGAAAGAGTAATTAAACTAATCTTTGATCCCAAATCGAAAGATTCGGGATAATAGGAAAAAATTACTTCATGCTCACCCTTTACAATGGGTACCGCTCTAAACGAATAGTCTGCTCTATATATCTTACCATTTTTTCCATCAACACTCACTTTCCATCCAGGGTAATAATTATCAGAAAGAAATAGGAGCATGTTTTCCGAAGTTTTTGTTCGCAAAACAATTTTATTTGGCTTATAAGTTTCTATCTTAATTTCTGCATTTTTGTCTTTTGAGAATTCAGTTCTTGGAAATATATCTTCTTCCAAAATGATTTTATCGCGAATATCAAGCTTATCATCAAAAATCATTTGTACAATTTTGTCTTTATCACTCTCAACCACAAAACCTCCTGCTAAAAACACACGAGGTAGAACATTCATATTCTCATAAATTTGCCAAGGAGACTTTTGCCAAATTAGTTTATAGATAGAATTGTCGAATGTTTGATTATCTGCTTTTTCTGCTGAAATTGGAGAGTCAACCTTATTAAGAACATATTTTACGCCCAAAAGATTTAAAAAACGTTGTCTGTATCTATTTTCTTTCAAGTCACTTGAACCATAACCTGGTGCAATATTTGCATCAGAACGAGATAAGGAATTCGTAATTTTTCCATTTTTTGATGCGGAGATTAACTCTCCATATCTTTTACTTTGTAAAGGCTCGTATCCCTCCGCTGAGAAAATCTCCTCATAAGTTACGAGGTTATTTTCCAAAGATGCGCTGCCATATCCCCAAATCCTATTTATAGAAGCGTTATTTTTTATGTAGACAAGAACGTCTGTTTTCGGATACACATATTCTTTTGGAGAAAAAGGAGTAATTTTATGAAAAAAATAAAAAAGATCAAATATAGTAAAGGCAAAAATTGCGAGGATAACAAATTTTAATCCCACTTTCTTCATGCCATATGTTAATCCTGCAAATACCATTAAAAAAATCGTTGGTAAAATAAGATTGTTTTTTGTTACAGAGATGTTTATTAACAATTCTTTGTTCGTTGAAAATTTTAATAACCCAAATACTAAGGCCCAAATAGTGAATAAAATTGCAGAAATTATTCCTATAATTAAAGCGAGTTTTTTATTTGTTTTTAGAATATACAAATCAAACCCAAATGCGGCAAGAATGCTGCCGCTAAAGGTAAATAAACTCAATATTCGGGTAGGAACTGTTGTGGACAGAAGAGGAATAGGCAATAAATATAAGAATCTTGTCACAAACAAATCCGTTGCCAATAATAAAGAAGTTGCAGCTATTATGGTAAAAATAATTATTTCTTTTTTCCTCCCTTGATTTAATACTGCGTAAATTGCAAAAATAAAAGGTATAAATCCGAAATAAGAAACTCTTTCAATATATGTTCCGTAGAACCAGTGATTTCGGCTTGCGGGATGACCAAAAAAGTTTGGAACAATAACTGTAATTGCATACCATGCTGGATTAAGCAATTTTTCAATTTGGGTTAAGGTATAATTATTTCTTGAAGAATAGGAAAATAATTCCAGAGTTGGAAGCAATTGAAAAGAAGAAAGCAATAATGGACACAAGAGGGTAATAAAAACAAAGAGTAAAAGTTTTTTAAAATTTAGATTTTTGAGATATTTTGTTTTTAATAAAAAATAAAAAATTACTGAAAAGACAATATAAAAATAACCTTGTATATACCCTGCTAAAAAAGAACAAACCAAAGTAAAGATTAAGAAAAGGGCATTTTTTATAGAAAAGCGTTGAGCGAGTTTTTCTGTAAAAAAAAGCGCTAGTGGCAACCAAAGAAATGTATGACCCACGTTTCCGTATTCCATCCAAACAACCATATACGATGAGAACGCGAATACTATTGCCCCAAAGACACTCGCTAAATTACTAACTTTAAGTTCACGTAAGAAAACATATGTAAAAAAACATGACAGTAAAGGAATTAAAAAAATAAAAAGGGTCCATGCATTCAAAAAATTAAATATGAAAAATACCAAATTTATAGGATAGAGTGCATTGGACTGAAAATTGGCCATCAAAGGATTTCCTGAAAGATTATATGGATTCCAAAATGGAATTTGACCATTTTTTAAACTTTCTATTGTAAAATACTTCCAAGGAAACAATTGCCTTACAACATCGGGTCCTTGGGCTTTATTGGGTACTCCCCCTGGTCCATAACCGAAATATGAATTGGTATTGTAGGGACCATAATATCCAACCAGAAGGTCGCCTGGAAAAGGAATTTTTCCTTTGATAGAAGGATAAAAGAAAAGTAAAGATACGATTGTAAATATAAGACTTACAAGAATTGCTGTTCTCTTCATCTTATTTTATCCTATAAATACTCGTGTAATTATTTGTTCCACCTTTAAACTGTAAAATAGGATTTAGACTCCAAGGAAGTGGAGCAGTACCTATATTTTTACAAGAAGAGCAAGGCTGATAAAAGAAAAAATAAGTGGGATTTTTCTTGCTTTCCTCAATTACCTTTGCAGGAATTTTATCCTCAATTGGCCAATATCCTTCAATTCTAATATTGGGATTGTTAATAAGATAAATTTCAAAAGCATACGGCATTAATCCGAACGTTCCCTGTGTTGCAATATATATCTTTCCTTTTTTTGCCTCATTCTCAAAAAATTTTATAGATTCTTTTACGCCTCCGCCTGCCGGCCAACCAGTCACATACTGAATAATATCTGATTCCGGAATATGGGATTTATCAAAATCAGTCAAAATTAGATAATCTGCCCTAAGAGCTAATAGGAAAGAGAATAAACAAAAGATGAAAAATAGATATATTTTCTTAAACCTGCTATAGATATTTACTAAAGAAAACGCAATTAATGGAAGTAACGATAAAATCATAAAAAATATAAAACGAGGATATAGTGTTCTGCCAAAAAGCCCCAATGCTACAATTGGAATAATAAACCACAAGAATAGAATTATTTTTTCTTTAATAAAAGACTTCGTAATAAAAAAAGATCCAAGCGCAAGAGCAAGAAGCGGCCATGTTAAATAACGATTCACCCAATCCCAAAAAGCTTTCCAGTTGCCAATGAAAAAATTAAAAGGGTGATCTAGCCATTCTTTCAACGGATAAACAAAAATCGCATTCTTATCAGCAATTATGTGAAAAAAAGGAGAAAGTCTTAAGACTGAGTAAAAGCTATATGTAATTGTAGCTGCAATAATTGCTAGAAAAATCCATTTTAAAATTCTTTCTTTTGTTTGTTTTTCCCTCCAATTAAATAAAACAAGAGAGACTGGAAGAAGATATATGCTGAAAAAAGCATTTGTTTTAGTGAGAACTCCTCCTCCAACTACCATTCCCAAAAGTAATGCTATATCAAGACGAATTCTCCGAACCAAAAGAACAATCAAAAATAAACTCCAGACAGCGAAA
>Ga0209515_10006517_pt1 | contig 14488 bp, 12 predicted proteins | sample Subgroupgradi54m_FD_187454 | JGI IMG/M metagenome (GOLD analysis project Ga0209515, IMG submission 187454) | Subsurface groundwater microbial communities from S. Glens Falls, New York, USA - GMW60B uncontaminated upgradient, 5.4 m (SPAdes)... ...
AGCCAGGAAGATGGGCGCGAAGATACGTGGGTCGTTCAGACCGGCAACCAGATGCGCGTCGATCTCTCGACCCTCCGCGACGGCGTGGTGGACCGCCATGAATTTCACGAGAGCGGCGTGCTCGTCCGCGCCGAACTGGACACCGACTTCGACGGCCGCATCGACGAGTGGCAGCAGTTCGACAAGGGCAGATTACGCGAACTTCTCGTCGATACGGAACGATCGGGCCGCCCGGATCGTCGTCTCATATACGCGGCAAACGGATCGCTGGAGCGGATCGAAGATGTCCGGCCATAACCGTCCAGCCGCGTCGCGAGCTTGGCGCGCCGAAGCCGCATGGCGAAGGCGGGCCCTCGTCGTCTTATCAATCGCCCTGTGTTCGTTCGCCAGCGCGCCGACGGCGTTTGGCCAGGGCACCGCGACAAACGCGCGATTCGTGCTCGGGCCATTGCAGTGGGCGCCCACGCTTCAGCTTCGGGAAGCCGGGATCGATTCGAACATCTTCAACTCGGACAAGGACGTCAAACAGGACATGACCGGCAGCTTCGTGCCCGCCGTCGATGCGTTGTTGACGCTTGGCATCGCGCAGGTGGCCACGCAGGGCAGCGCTGAATATGTCTACTTCGAGCGGTACAAGAACCAACGCGCGCTCAATGGACGCGTGAACAGCCGGGTCACGCTTCCTTTCAGCCGCGTCCAGCCGGTGGCCCTGGTCTCCTACGCACGGGTGAAAGAGCGCGCCGGGAACGAGATCGATGTTCGCGCGCCGCGGACCGAACAGGGGTACGGCGTAAACCTGACGACGAGGCTCACCTCGCGCGTTGCCCTGACTGCGACCATCGACAGGGCATCCATCACGTACGATTCCGGAGTGACGTTCCGCGGCACGGACCTCGCGACGCAGTTGAACCGGCGGTCGACCAACCTCATTACCGGGCTTCGCGTGGCCTTCAGCCCGCTGACGTCGTTCGTCGCAAACGGCGGGGTCGGCCGCGACGAATTCGTCTTGCAACGGGAGCGCAACACGGACAATTTTCGCGGAGATGTGGGTGTCGAGTTCGCGCCCGACGCGGTGATTGGGGGCCGCGCGAGTATCGGATATCGCAAGATGCAGCCGCAACATGACTCTGGAACGCCTGGCGGCGCGGTCGAATCCGGGGGGCTGACCTCGGCGGTCGATTTGAGCTACACGCTGCTCGGACGCACTCGCTTCAATCCGCGCTACTCGCGGGACAAGAACTATTCCATCAGCACGACACAGCCGTACTATGTATCGACCGGCGCCGGCCTCGAGATTCTGCAGACGCTCTTCGGGCCGTTCGGCCTCGCGGTGCGCGGCGCCCGCGAAACACTGGCGTACCAGGCGACCGCCCTTGCCGCTGCGCGGACCGATGTCGCCGATACCCTGGGCGGTGGATTCACGATTCGCCTCTCCACGCAGGGACGCATCGGCCTCAACTACGAAGATTCGAAGAGGCGGTCGGATGCGGGAGCCGAGTTCGGCTACGGCCGCCGCCGGATCTACACTACTGTCACGTACGGATTCTGACCATGACCAGACTGTTTGCCTCGTGCCTTCTCGTGGGTCTCTTCACCGCCTCCGGGGCGGGCGCGCAAACCACCGCGCCTCGTGCCGACGGCGCGCAAGCGACCATCGCGGCAGCCCAGCCGAACGAATACGTGGTGGGCGCGCAGGACGTCCTGAAGGTCACCGTGTTCGACGAGCCGACGATGTCGGGGAGCTACCGCGTCGACAGCGACGGCAGCTTTCAGTACCCGATGCTCGGACGCGTGCCCGCCGTCGGCAAGAAGCCGCGTGACATCGCGCAGTTCCTGAAAACGAAGCTCGAAGACGGCTACATCAACCGCGCGCAGGTGACGGTGGACGTCGACCAGTACCGCAGCCGCAGCATCTTCATCGTCGGCGAAGTCCGGTCGCCCGGGAAGTACCCGATGACCGGGGACATGACGCTCATCGAAGCGCTCGCCGCGGCGGGCTCGACGACGCCAAACGCGAGCACGGAAGTCCTGATTCTGCGTCCGCGCGATTCGACCAGCGCGCAGCCGCTCACGCCCGAGCAGATGGACCAGGCGAATGTGTTCCGCCTCAGTCTTGCGGAGCTCCAGCTTGGCCGGTTGTCGCAAAACCTCGCGCTGATGGAAGGCGACACGATCTTCGTGCCCAAGGCGGAGAAATTCTTCGTCACCGGTCAGATCAGGTCTCCAGGCGCCTACACGTACGAGCGCGGCTTGACGGTGCTGCAGGCGATCTCGCTCGCCGGCGGACTCACGGAGAAGGGATCCAACCGTCGCATCAAGGTGATCCGCACCCTCAAAGGGAAGAAGGTCGAGCAGGGCATCGACCTCAGTGACGCGATCGAGCCTGGCGATACGCTCGTGATTCCGCAGCGTCTGCTGTAGGAAAATCCCAAATCCCAAACCCAAATCCCAAACCCAAATCCCAAATTGCGATTCAGGGACATCGCCTTGGGAGTTGGGAATTGGGCGTTGGGAGTTGACTAAACCCAATGTGCGGCATAGGCGGCGTGTTCGGCTGGTCGGAAGCCGAAGGATTCGACGCCACCCGCGCGTCCGCTGACCTGAGCGCCGCGCTGGCCCACCGGGGTCCCGACGGCGAAGGAACCCTGCTCGACGGCCGCACGCTCCTGGTCCATCGGCGCCTTGCCATCATCGATCCCACCCCGGCCGGCCGGCAGCCGATGACGACGCCCGACGGCCGTCACTCCATCGTGTTCAACGGCGAAATTTACAACTACCGCGAGCTCCGGGCGGATCTGGAGAGGGCGGGCGTCCGCTTCTCCACGTCATCGGACACCGAAGTGCTGCTCGCGCTCGTGGTGCGCGACGGCATCACGGCGCTGACCCGCGCGCGCGGCATGTTCGCGCTGGCGATCTGGGACGCGCGCCAGCGCAGCCTGACGCTCGCGCGCGATCGATTCGGCATCAAGCCGCTCTACGTCGCCTCCCGCCCGCACGGGATGGCCTTCGCGTCCGAAATCAACGCGCTGCGCCGGGCCTCGCTCGTCGATCGACACGTCTCGGCCGCCGGCGTGCTCGCGTTCATCGCGTGGGGCTACATTCCGGCGCCGCTGACATGGCTCGAAGACGTCGAGAGCCTGCTTCCCGGCACGTGGAAGCGCTGGCACGACGACGGACAGCTCGAGAGCGGGACGTTTGCGGATTACATCGGCGCGTACGGGGGCGAGAGCGCCCTCGGCGGCGTCCTCGACGAGGCGGAGCTGCGCGCGCGGGCCACCGAGGCGATTCGGGACACCGTGGCGGCGCACCTCGTGGCGGATGTGCCCGTGGGCATTTTTCTCTCCGGCGGCGTCGACTCGGGCGCCGTCGTCGCCACGGCGCGTGCGTTGACATCCGGACCGTTGCACACGTACACCGTCGCCGGCGACGTGCCGGCGATGTCCGAGCTGGAGGAAGCGAGACGGGTCGCGACCTTCTTCGAGACGACGCATCACGAGCTGATGATCGGCGCGGCGGCCATCGAGCGCGCGCTTCCGTCGATCGTCCGGCGCCTCGACTCGCCGAGCGCCGATGCGATCAACTCGTATTTCGTCTCGCAGGCGGTGGCGCGCACGCGCGTGAAGGCGGTGCTGTCCGGCGTGGGAGGCGACGAGATGTTCGGCGGCTATCCGAGCTTTCGCCGAATACCGTCCGCGCTGCGCGCCACGAAATGGCTGGCGCCGGTGCTTCCCGTCACGGTGCTCGCGGCGTCCGCGATGTCGGACTGGCGCGCGCGGAAATGGCAGCACTTCGCCGGAATGCCGGACGTGGTCTCGGCGTACCGCGCCGTGCGCGGACATTTCATGCCCGAGGAATGGCCGGCGCTCATCGGCCCGGCGTTCGACGGCGACGCGGGCCGCGCGGCGTTCGAGACGCTCGAACGAGTCGAGGCCCGCATGTTCCGCGCGTCCGAAGGAGAAACACCGATGGCCACGGTCGCGCGGATGGAGACGAGCGGATATCTGCAGGGGCAACTGCTTCGCGATATCGATGTCGTGTCCATGGCGCACGGCCTCGAGGTCCGCGTGCCGTTCGTCGACCACCGGCTGCTGGCAGCCGTCTGGCCGGCGGCCGGCCGGCATCCGCATGTGCTCGACGGCAAGCGGCTGCTGCACGAAAGTCTCCTGCGACCGCTGCCGCCGGACGTCGCCGCCCGCCGCAAGCGGGGATTCACGCTGCCGTTCGACGAGTGGATGCGCGGCGGGTTGCGTGATGTCGCCCGGCAGGGGTTGCAGTCCGCCGTCTCGCTTGGATGGGTGAACGCGCGCGCCGCCGCGGATGTCTGGAACGACTGGGAGCGGGGGCGCGCGCACTGGTCCCGCGCGTGGGGACTGTCGGTGCTGGGACAGTTCCTCCAGGAGGCGGCATGAGCACGGCGCCGCCGTCCGCACTGCCGGTCACGCACATCCGCCCGGGAACGCGCGCGGTGAGGTTCACCCTCAACGAGGTCTGGCACGCGCGCGAGCTCCTGTACTTCCTGGTCATGCGCGACATCAAGGTCCGCTACAAGCAGACCGTGCTGGGCGTCGCGTGGAGCGTCCTGCAGCCGTTCCTGACGATGGTCGTGTTCACGATCTTCTTCGGCCGGCTCGCGAAGATGCCGTCCGACGGCGTGCCGTATCCCTTGTTCTCGCTGGCGGCGGTCGTGCCGTGGACGTACTTCGCCGCGGCGGCGGCCAACGGGTCGTCCTCGCTCGTCGGCAACCAGCATCTGCTCGCGAAAGTGTATTTTCCTCGCGTGCTCGTGCCGCTCGCGGCGGTGCTCATGCCGGCGGTCGACATGGTCGTCGCGTTCGGCATGCTGATCGTGCTGATGGCGTGGTATCACGTGACGCCCACCTCCGCCATCGTGACGCTGCCCTTGTTCGCCGCGCTCGGCGTGCTGACCGCATTCGCGGTGACGCTGTGGACCTCGGCGCTGAGCGTCCGGTACCGGGATGCGCGTTACGTGCTGCCGTTCCTCATTCAGATCTGGCTGTTCGTGACGCCGGTCGCCTATCCCGCGTCGATGGTTCCGGAGCGTTGGCGGCTGCTCTACGCCCTCAACCCGATGGCCACCGTCGTCGAAGGATTCAGGGGCGCGCTGCTCGGCACCCCGGGCGCCGGATCGATGACAGGTGTCGCCGTCGTGGTCGTCATCGTGTGGCTTGCGGCCGGCCTGGCGTACTTCCGCTCCGTTGAAGGATCGATCGTTGACCTTGCTTGAATCCCAAAGCCCAAACCCGATTTGGGATTTGGGTGTGTCCCATGGCTGACATCGCCATCAAAATCTCCGGGCTCGGCAAGCGGTACACGATTGGTGCCCGCGAGCAGGAGTACGACACGCTGCGGGACCGCATCGCCGCCGCGGCGGCGCGTCCATTTCGCCGGATGGCGCCGGGCGGGTTTGCCGCCTCGAAGACGATCTGGGCCCTGAAGGGACTCTCGCACGAGATTCGCAGGGGAGAGGTCGTCGGCGTGATCGGCGGCAACGGGGCCGGCAAGTCGACGCTGCTGAAGATTCTGTCGCGCATCACGGAGCCGACGGAAGGCGAAGTGGAAATTCATGGCCGGGTCGGTGCGCTGCTCGAGGTGGGGACGGGGTTTCATCCCGACCTCACTGGCCGGGAAAACATCTTCCTGAACGGCGCCATCCTCGGCATGCGCAAGGCGGAGATCGCGCGCAAGTTCGACGAGATCGTGCGCTTCGCGGAGATCGACGAGTTCATCGACACGCCGGTCCGGCATTACTCGAGCGGCATGTACGTGCGTCTCGGCTTCGCCGTCGCCGCGCAGATGGAGCCGGAGATTCTGATCGTCGACGAGGTGCTGGCGGTGGGCGACGTGCATTTCCAGCGGAAGTGCCTGGGCAAGCTCGATGACGTCGCGCGCAGCGGCCGGACGGTGCTGTTCGTGTCGCACAACATGGCGGCGATCCAGCGGCTGTGTACCTCCGCGATGCTCCTCGAGCGCGGGCAGCTCGTCCGCACTGGCGACGTGCGATCGACGGTGGCCGCCTATCTGTCCGGTGAGGCGCGCGACGGCTATCTCGCAGCGGTCCGCACCGGCAAGGCGCAGATCCTGTCAGCCGATCTGGAGGACGAGGCCGGCCGGCCGCTCGAGACCCCGAACTGTACCGATCCGATCGTGTGCCGGATCTATTTCACCTTGCCGCATCGTTCGCCCGTGACTCGCATCGGGATCGGGGTGCTGTCGTCCGACGGCGTCCACATCTTCACCACGAACACCGCGGACGCAGGGCAATCATGTCCGTCGGGCCCCGGTGAGTTCGATGCACGGGTGACCATTCCCCCGAACACGCTGCTCGTCGGCGATTTTCACCTCACCGTGTGCCTCTGGAACGCCGGCGCCATTCTCGATCTCCAGGAGCCGGCGCTGTCGTTTTCAGTCGATGCGGGCGCGTCGCGGCTGTACGGCGAAGGGGGAAGGCGAAAGGGCTACGTCCACGTCGATTGCCCGTGGTCCGTGACGCCGCGGGTCGAGCTTCCGGCGGGAGTGATCGAGTGACGCTGGTCGAGTGCGATTCATGACGCGGTCCACCGGATCTCCATGCACGTTCCCTGTCTGATTATCGGCGCCGGGCCCACGGGCCTGGGCGCGGCCTGGCGGCTCGATGCCCGCGGCGTGCACGATTGGCTGCTCGTCGAGGGCGGTCTCGTGCCCGGAGGCCTCGCGCGCTCGATCGTCGACGAGCACGGCTTCACGTGGGACCTCGGCGGACACGTGCAGTTCAGCCACTACGAGAGGTTCGATCGGCTCATGGACGAACTGCTCGGCGCCGACGGCTGGCTGTACCACGAGCGGGAGTCGTGGGTGTGGATTCGAGAGCGCTTCGTTCCGTATCCGTTTCAGCTCAATCTGCACCGCCTGCCCGACGCCGACGCGGCCGCATCGCTCCGTGGCCTGGCGGCGGCGGCCGCCGCGCAATCCGACTCCCTGTCCCATGCGACGCCTGCGAATTTCGGCGAGTGGATCGACCGCACGTTCGGCGGCCCTATCGCGGAGCTGTTCATGCGGCCGTACAACCGAAAGGTGTGGGCCCGCGATCCGGAGCTGATGGACTGGCGATGGATTGGCGATCGCGTCGCCGTGCCGGACGTCGACCGGGTGCGCGACAACATCCGCCTTCGCCGCGATGACGTCTCGTGGGGGCCGAACAACCGGTTTCGCTTTCCCCGCCGCGGCGGCACGGGCGCGGTCTGGGACGCGCTCGCGAAGCAATTGTCAAAGCGTGCCGGCACGGGAAGCCCGCGTCTCCTGTTCGGTTCGACGGTCACGCACGTCGACACGTCCCTTCACCGCGTGGCGCTCGCCGACGGGCGCGAGATCGGCTACGACCGGCTGATCTCGACGATGCCGCTCGATCGATTCGTCGCGATGAGCGATCGCGTCCGGGATCTGAGCCACGCCGCGCGCGATCTCGAGTACTCCTCGACGCACGTGGTCGGCGTCGGCCTGCACGGCGCTGCGCCGGACGCGCTGGCGCACAAGTGCTGGATGTACTTCCCGGAGCCGAACTGTCCCTTCTATCGCGTCACGCATTTCTCGCACTACTCGCCCGACAACGTGCCCGATCCGTCATCGCAGTGGTCGCTGATGGCGGAAGTCTCGGAATCGGCGCACCGGCCGGTCGACAGGGCGACCATCGCGTCCGACGTCGTGCGGGGGCTGCTGGCAACCGGGCTCATCGACTCCGGGGCGCAGGTCCACCATGTGTGGCACACACGTCTCGAGCACGGCTACCCGGTGCCGTCGCTCAATCGCGATCGCGGGCTGACCGCTATCCAGTCGGCGCTCCAGGCGAGCGACGTCTTCAGCCGCGGCCGGTTCGGCGCCTGGAAGTACGAAGTGTCGAACCAGGATCACAGCTTCGCGCAAGGCGTCGAAGCCGTCGACGCGTGGCTCGACGGCTCCGAGGAAGAGACGCTGGAACGTCCGGACGTCGTCAACGCCCGGCGGCCGCCGGCGCCTGCAACCGTGACGCGCGCGTGATATGCCGTCGATAGTCGCTCAGGCCCGGCGCGTTGCGCGCGGAATACAGCGCGAACTGTGGCCCTCCCCGGAGCGCGCGATGCTTCAGCGCCTCGAGCGCGAGTTCGCGCGCGCTCCGCGTTACACGCATGGCCGCGTCACGGCCGGCCCGTACGTCGTCGAATATGCGGATGCCGGATCCGTCTGGCCGCAGTGGGAGGACATCTTCATTCACCGGACCCTCATGTTCGAGACGAATGTCGAGACGCCGAGAATCCTCGATTGCGGCGCGAACGTCGGCGTGGCGTCGCTTTTCTTCAAGCAGCGATACCCGCGCGCGAGCATCACGGCCTTCGAGGCCGATCCGGCGATCGGGGAAATCTGCCGCCGGAACCTCGCGGCGAACGGGGCCGCGGACGTCGAGCTCGTGACCGCGGCGGTGTGGACGTCCCGCGGCGAGACGGAATTCGTCTGCGAAGGCTCTGACTCCGGCGCCGTTGCCTCGCTTGGCGTGATCGACGGACGCGTCCAGGCCGTTCCGACCGTCCGTCTTCGCGACTATCTCGGCGAGCGCATCGATCTGCTGAAACTCGATATCGAAGGCTCCGAGTTGCCGGTGCTCGAGGATTGCGCCGACATGCTCGGCGCGGTGCAGGCGATGACGATCGACCTTCATGAGTTCGACCCGGACCACCGGCAGACCGGCCGGGTCTTCGAGCTCCTCGCTCGCGCCGGATTCGTCTTCGACCAGGGTCACCTCGCCCTGCTGCCTTCACGAGCTCCCGCCACGCGGTCGCCCTTTCCCGACGCCGCGCCCGCCTGGGCGATTACCGTGCGCGCATGGCGACGCTGACCTCTCCCAACGTGATCTGCGTCCTCCCCGACAAGCTCGGGGGGATGCTGAACATCATCGATGGGCTGTTCCGCTTTCGCCGGCCTGATGGACTCTCCTACGGCGCCGTGCTCACCCACAATCCGCTGTCCACGGATGCCAGGTTCGGCGGCACCTTCGACGCGGACTACCAGTCGACGTTCGAGTTCCGGCTGCCGGTGGAGAACCTGCACTCGGTCCTGCGGCGGCTGCGGGCGGCGATTCCTCGAGGCGACGGTGTCCTGGTCGCCAACGATCTGCTGGAGCTGGCGCTCGTATCGGCGTTCGACTGCCACCGCGCCGTCATCCAGATCCTGCACGGCGACAACGACTACTACTACGACCTCGCCGCGCGCCATGAGAACGTCATCGACGCGTTCGTCGTGTACGGCGCCACGATCGAGCGGAAGCTGCAGCAGCGGCTGCCGCACCGCACCGCGGATATCTACTTCCTCCCGTACGGGCTTCCCGATCCTCCGCGCCGCAGAACCCCCACGCCGGGACCCCTCCGCCTCCTGTTTGCCGGCCGGTACGAGCACGGTCAGAAGGGCGTCCTCGATCTTCCGCTCATCGACCGCGCGCTCATCGACCGCGGCGTGGACGTGTCGTGGACGATGGTTGGCGCCGGACCGGATGAGGAAAAGCTGCGCGCCGCCTGGCCCAACCCGCGCGTCAATTTCATGGGACGGAAGACGACCGCCGAGGTCATGGACATCGCGGCCCATCACGATGTGTTCGTTCTGCCGACGCGCTACGAGGGCGTCCCTGTCGCGCTGCTCGAAGCGATGAGCGTGGGACTTGCGCCGGTCGTCAGCAACGTCGAGAGCGGCGTGGCGGAGATCCTGTCGGATGGTCGGAGAGGACTGATGCCGCCGGTCGGCGATGTCGTGGCGTTCGCCGATGCGATCGCCGCGCTCGATCGGAACCGATCGCTCCTCGAGTCGATCAGCGAAGCGGCGTGGCGGTACGTCGCCGTTCATCACAACGTGCGGGAGCGAACCGACGCCTACCAGGCCCTCTTTGCGCGGTACCGCGAGCTGCGCCGGCCGCGATCGCCGGAGGCGGCGCTCCCCTACGGGAGCAGGCTCGATCATCCCTGGATTCCCAATGTCGCGGTGCGCACGGTGCGCACGATGATCCGCCGCGCCAGGGGTAAGCCCTACTAGGGTTCCTAGGGTTCAAAGGGTTCAAAAGGTTCTGGTGCGAATTGTTCAGGCGGCCGGTTGGTACCTCCCGAACTCAACCGGTGGAACGGAAGTGTACGTATCGGAGCTCTCGAAACGGCTTCGCGCGGCGGGGCACGACGTCCTCATCGCCGCGCCCGAGGCGCTGGGCCAGGCCGAGCGGACCTACGACGAAGATGGATTCCAGGTGTACCGCTATCCGATTCCCGCGCGCGTCACGCGCGACGAAGCGCAGGGGCGGGTCACGGTGCGCGGCGCGGAGCGGTTCCACGAGTGGCTTCGGCGGGCGCAGCCCGATGTCGTCCACATGCACACGTTCGTGACGGGGCTCGGCCTTGCCGAGCTGAAGGTGGCCAAGTCGCTCGGCGCGAAGGTCATCGCCACTACGCACTCGGCAAGCCTCGGGTTCACCTGCCAGAGGGGCACGATGATGCGGTGGGGCACGGACCTCTGCGACGGCATCGCGCAGCCGATGAAGTGCGCCGCGTGCCAGCTACAGCATCGCGGTGTGGCGCGGCCGATTGCCATGGGCGCCGCGCTCATCCCGCCGTCGATTGGCGCGGCCGGGCGCCGCATTCCCGGCAGGCTCGGCACGCTCGTCGGGATGACCAACCTGATCACGTACAACAAGAGCGCCCAGCGCGAGATGCTGGGCATCGTCGATCGATTCGTCGTGCTCACGGACTGGGCCCGAGACGTGCTCATCGCCAACGGCGCGCCGCGGCACAAGATCGCGCTCAATCGCCTCGGGGTTCGCTTTCCGGTCACGTCCGCGACGGGCAGACGGTCGGTGGCTCCCGTGACCGTCGCCTACATCGGCCGCTTCGATCCGATCAAGGGCATCGCCGATTTCGCGCGCGCGATCTCGATGGTGCCGCGCTCCGCGCCAATCCGCTTCGAGTTTCATGGCCCTGTGCTGTACCGGCAGGACCTGGCCGTGCTCGATCGGCTCAAGCAGATCGTCGGGCCGGATGCGTGGGTCACATTTGGCGGCGAGCTGGACGCGGCGGGCGTCAGGTCCGTGCTCGAGCGTGTGGACGTCGTCTGCTGTCCGTCACGCGTGGTCGAAGGTGGTCCGACCATCGCCCTCGAGGCCCATTCCGCACGCGTGCCGGTGATCGGCACCGATATTCCGGCCTTGTCGGAGATCGTTCGCGATCGCGAGAACGGCCGGCTGTTTCGCCCGGGCGACGTGCGCGCGCTGGCGGCGATCCTCAAGGAGCTCGCAGCGCAGCCGGACATCGTCAACCAGTGGCGCGCGAACCTGCCGATGGTGCGCACGATGGACGACGTGACTCGCGATTACCTGGAGATGTACGCCGCATGATCGGCGGCGGCGCGATCAAAGGCCTGCTCGGGCCGAAATGGACGACGTGGGCGCGTACGGTGACGCGCGGCCTGGAGCGTCCGGCCTGGGGCAATCTGCGCCGTGTCACGCCGATTTCGGCGACTTATGGCTTCGACAGAGGCACGCCGATCGATCGCTATTACGTCGACAGGTTTTTCACCGCTCATCGGGATCTGATCAGAGGGCGGGTCCTCGAGATCCAGACCAAGGATCACATCCGCCGGTACGGAACGGACGTCGTCGCCGCCGACACGCTCGACATCGTTCCTGCATTTCATCCGACCTATTGCTGCGACCTGGCGCAGGCCAGCCAGGTGCCCTCGGGCAGCTACGACTGTTTTCTTCTGCCGAACACCCTCTGCTTTCTTCGCGACCTCGACGCCGCGCTGCGCGAGGCACGGCGCATCGTGCGCGCCGGGGGCGCCATCCTCGCCACGGTGCCGGGGTTCGTGCCGTTGACACCGGATGTCCCGGACTACTGGCACGCGAGCGCCGACGGCTGGCGCGTCGTCGCCGCGCGCGTCTGGCCCGATTGCGAGACGACGATCGAGACGCACGGGAACTGCCTCGCCGCTGCCGCAGCCATGTACGGAATTGCGGTGGAGGAGCTCACGGCGGGGGAGCTTGACGTCAACGACCCGCGGTATCCCGTGCTCGTGACCATCGCCTGCCGAATACGCTGATGCTGACACGCGAGCCGAGCGCTCCCGAGCCGGTGTTTCCGGGCGTCCGTCGCGCCGTCAAGCAGGCGCTGTTCGCCGCCGGCTATTACCGCCGGCGGCTGCCGCAGATCGAGTTTCCCGGCATCGCCATCCTCTGCTATCACGGCGTGCGCGCCGACGACCACGAATCCGCGCCGTTCAACGAGCTGCACGTGACGCAACGGACGTTCGAGCGGCACTGCCGCCTGCTCGCCGAGCTCTGCAATCCGATCTCGCTCGACGATCTGCGCGCCGCGCGCGCCGGAATGCGTACGCTTCCGCCGCGGCCGGTCATCGTGACCTTCGACGACGGCTACCGGGGTGTGCTGGACCATGCGCTGCCCGCCCTGGAGCGCCACGGCGTCCCCGCCGCCGTCTTTGCGTGCACCGGGCCGGTGCTCCGGGCGCGTCATTTCTGGTTCGACGTGCTGTACCGGCGCGACGGTGAAGCGGCCGTGCTCGAAGCGAAGGGCGCTCCGTTCGACGAGTGGCGCGCGCGGGCAGAATCGATCGACACCCCCGCGGAGGCCTGCGAACGGCATCGGCCTCTGACCCTCGAGGAGCTTCGCCGGCTGGCCGCCAGCCCGCTGATCGAAATCGGCGGTCACACGATGTCGCATCCCACGCTGGCGCTCACGCCGGTCGACGAACAGCGGCGCGAGATCGTCGGATGTCGCGCCGCGCTGCGCGACGCCATCGACAAGCCGATCGAATCGTTTGCGTATCCGTACGGAAACCTGGAGCAGGACTATCTGCCGGAGACGGTCCGCCTCGTGCGCCAGGCGGGATTCAGCCTGGCCTTCACGACCGCCCCGTCGTTCGCCACGCTGCAGGACGATCCGTTTCAGATTCCGCGATTCGTCATGCTCGAGAGTGTCGACGACGTGGAGCTGGCGCATCGCCTGCTTCATTCGTGGCACGGATTGGGGGAGCAAGCGTGAGCCGTCGAATCTGTGTCGTCACGGCGGGACGTCTCTCGACGTGTCCGCGGATGTTGAAGGCCGCCGACGCCTTTCACGAGGCCGGCTATCGCGTGCGGATGGTCAGCACACGCACGGCCGGATGGACGACGGCGGCAGACGAGGAGATCGCGGCGTCGAGAGGCTGGCAGTGGCGGGTCGTGAACTACGGCCGCGCCGAGGCCCCCGCGACGTGGCTGCGGTCGGGCGCCCGCCACAAGGCCGCGCGCGCGTTCGCGAATCTCGTGACGTCGGTGCCGCCGTCGGTCGCCACCGCGGCGTTCGCGCGGGTCCATCGCGAGCTCGTCGACGCGATTCTCGAAGAGCCTTCCGATCTGATTTACGGTGGAACGGCCGGCGCGATCGCGGCAGCGGCGGAAGCGGGACGCCGGAGCGGCAGCGCCTTCGCCGTCGACTTTGAGGACTACCATTGCGCGGAACACGCATCGCCTGACCGCGACCTGTCGAACTCGCTCGGCGGTCTTGTCATGCGGTCGGCCTCCGAGGGCGCGGCGTTTGTCACGGCAGGCAGCGCGGCGATCGCGCGCGCGTGCGAAGACGAGCTCGGGATTCGCGCGATGCCGATCCACAACGTCTTTTCTCTGCCGGCATCGGCTCCGAGCCGTCCGACCGGCGAGCACGCGTTCTCGGCGTACTGGTTCAGTCAGACGATTGGCGCCGGCCGCGGGCTGGAGGACATCGTGCGCGCTCTTGGGGTGACCGCCCGCCCGGCGTCGCTGAACCTCAGAGGGTGCGCGATCCCGGGATATGTCGAAGGCCTCCTCGGCCTCGCCCGCACCGCAGCGCCTCGAGTGGATATTCGCGTGATGCCGCCGGTGGGTCCGGCGCGGATGGTGGAGGAGTGTCGCGCGTTCGACGTCGGAATCGCCGCCGAGCCCGGACAGGCGCGGAACAACGCGCTTGCGCTCTCGAACAAGGCGACGACATACCCGCTGGCAGGCCTGCCAGTGATGATGACGAACACGATCGGGCAGCGTCCGCTTGCAGAGGACCTCGGCGAAGGCGCACTCCTGTTCGTGCCAGGTGACCACGAGGGCCTCGCGCAGCAGCTTCTGCCGTTGATGACCAATGGCGATCGCCTCGCACGCGCGGGGGCGGCCAGTTGGGAGGCCGCGCGGCGCCGCTGGCACTGGGAGCACGAGCTCGAGCGTGGGGCGCTCCTCGCCGCGGCCGCGAAGGTCTTGTCGTGAGCCTGCGCATCGCGATCACGGCGGACCCGTACCTTCCCGTTCCGCCGCGCTTGTACGGCGGTATCGAGCGCGTCGTCGCCATGCTGGTCTCGGGCCTCGTGCGGCGCGGTCACGAGGTGACCTTGATCGCGCACCCCGACAGCCGGACGCCGGCGCCGCTGATCGGCTACGGCGTGCCGCCGCATCGCGGCTGGTACCCGCGGG
>Ga0209515_10006519_pt1 | contig 14484 bp, 14 predicted proteins | sample Subgroupgradi54m_FD_187454 | JGI IMG/M metagenome (GOLD analysis project Ga0209515, IMG submission 187454) | Subsurface groundwater microbial communities from S. Glens Falls, New York, USA - GMW60B uncontaminated upgradient, 5.4 m (SPAdes)... ...
CGATCTAGTGGCTCGAGCTGATCACCAGGTCGTAGGGATCGAGATCGAACTGTTCGATAGCCGTCGGAAAGAGCGGGAGGTAGCGCCGGTAGTGTGACCTGGCGAACGGAAGCGCCTGCACGAGCGAGGTGGAGATGCGGTGCCGCTCGATCGTCTGCGACACGGAGCCTCGCGCGTGAAACAGCGTGAAGATGTCGGCATCGGGATAGAGCTCGCAGAGCGCCTCGAGGACCTTCTCGCCCCCGCGCATTCCCGTCAGCCAGTCGTGGGCGAAGGCCACTCGCATGCGCGTGTCAGTTCCTGCTGCCGACGAGGCGATAGATCTCGTGCGTGCGCGACACCGAGCGCTCCCACGAGAAGTCGCGCGCGCGCACGAGCCCTTTTCGGCGCAGCTCGCCCGCCAGCGCCGGATCGGTCAGTACCCGCCGCACGCCGCCGACGATCGAATCGACGTCGTAGGGATCGACGAGCACTGCGGCGTCGCCCGCGACTTCGGGCAGCGACGAGACGTTCGACGTGACCACCGGAGTCCCGCTGGCCATCGCCTCGAGCGGCGGCAGGCCGAATCCTTCGTAGAGCGACGGGAAGACGAAGACCGCGGCGAGCCGATAGAGCACTGCGAGCGTGTCGTCGGGAACAAATCCGAGGAAGCGCACGTGCTTGTGCAGCTTGTGGCTGTGCACGGCCCGCCGCAGCGCCGGGAGCTTGGAGATCTCGTCGCCGATGATGAGCAGCTTGAGCTCTTCGAATTCGCCCGTGCGCAGCTCGGCGAACGCCTCGATCAGCCGCACGAGGTTCTTGTGCGGTTTGATCGTTCCCGCGTACAGCACGAAGCCGTGATCGAGCTGGAAGCGCTCGCGCACGCGCGCGACGTCCTCGGCGTTCGGCTCGACCCAGAAATGCTCGTCAATCGCGTTGTAGACCACCGAGATCTTGTCCGGCGGCACGTTGAAGAAATGCAGGATGTCGCGCTTGGAGGCCTCCGACACGGTGAGAATCCGATCCGACTGCTTCGCGGCGCTCCACATCGAGGCGCGCGCGTAGGCGTACGCCGCGCGGTTCGGCAGGTACTGCGGAAACATCAGGTGGATGCAGTCGTGAATGGTCACGACCGACCGGCAGCGGACCGCGACCGGCAGCACGTAGTGCGGCGCGTGAAACACGTCCGGTTGCTCGCGCATCAGCACCCACGGCACGTGGAACTGCTCGCGGAGCGAGTAGTTGGCTGATGGCTCGAGGACGGTCCGGAAGTTGGATCCCAGTTGCTCCGCCACACCCATGTCGGGCTCGTGGCAGAGCAGCACGTACTCGTTCTCGCGATCGATGCGCGCGAGGTGCCGCAGGAGGTTCCGGATGTAGGTGCCGATGCCGAAGTCGTGCAGCTTTCGGGCATCAATCGCCACTTTCATCGATTGTGATGATGACAGGGGACAGGGGGAAGGGGGAAGGGGGATGAGGGATGGGGAAGGAACCTTGCTATCGCTCCCACCCATCCCAGTCGAGGCGATACTTTCGTCGAAGATCCCGGATCGTCCCCGGATAGACGCCGGATCGGCGCGCGACCTCCGTCGCCTTGTCCATCGTGTCCTTGATCTGGATCGCGTTGCCCTTGATCGATGCGATCCACGACGCGCAATCGTAGGCAGTGGTGGATGTCAGCCGCACCCCATTGGGCTCGTAGAGCGCGAACCAGGGGCGGGCCGCGCCGGAGGTGGACGTGCTCGCAATGCAGAGGCGCGCGCTCTTCTCCCACGTGGCGTCGATCTGATCACCGTTTTTCGACGCCCAGTCGAACACCTTCGCGAGCTCACCTGCGCTCGCGGTGCGCCGCGAATCGCTGTCAACGGGCCCATTCATCGCCTGATTCAAACCCGCGAGCGGTGTGCCGGAGGAGGCAGGCATGCTCTGCCCGGACAGAAGCTGCTTCGCGTGATCGATGGCGATCGCGAAGGCGAGCCCTTGTCCGCTTGCGCCCATCGAGTTGATGCCGATGACTTGCCCGCCGCGATCGAGCAGCGGGCCACCGCTGTTGCCCGGGTTGATGGCGGCGTCCGTCTGGATGAGCGTGACGTTGCCCGCCTGGCGGATGGCGCTGACGATGCCGCGGGTGACGGTGTTCGAGAGCGAACCGAGCGCATAGCCGATCGCGATGACTTCTTCGCCCGGCCGCGCGCTGGCCGCCGTGCCGAGGCGGAGCGTCACCTGGTTCGGGTTCGCGCTGTACACCTGCAGCACGGCGAGATCGTAGCCGGTCGAGACCGTCATCACCCGCGCCGTGTACTTCACGCCACCGGCCTGTAGCTGAACCGACGTCTGGCCCTCGACGACGTGCGCATTGGTGACGACGAGATCGGGACGGACGAAGAAGCCGCTGCCGCGGGCCGTACCGGTGTCGATCGACGCGACGGCGGGAAGCGCGGCGCTGACGACGTCCTCGATTGACGAGGGAGCCGCGTTAGCGGGCGCTACCGGTGGCTGCGCGAGCGCGGACGTGCCCGTGACCGGCGCCACGAAGCCGTTCGATGCGGGGGCGGCGGTCGTGGTCGTCTCCGACGGGGATGCGGCGGCTGCCGGAGCAGACACCGCCACTGGTGCGACCGCTGCTGGCTGGTTGCTTTGAGAGCGGACGATGAAGCCCGCGACGGCCAGGCCGACTGCCGCGCCGAGGATGAGCAGCAGCGACGCGGGCGGACCGCTGCGCTGGCGCTCGGGCGCAGGCGCTTCCGGCGCCGAAGACGGCGGCGCGGCCGGCTTCTCGTACCCGCATCGGCACGTGTCGAGCCGCGAAGGGACACGCCGGGCGCAGGACGGGCAGGTCCAGGAAAACTGATCGCCAACCGGTTCTGTCATGGCTTGATCGGGATATCGGGCAGTTGTCCCCGCACCTTCAGGTACAGCCGGAGCGCCCAAGCCCATCGGGGATGGTGTTTTTCGTAGAACGCAATCTGGCTGCGCCGATACGCCTGCTCGGTCGCGGCCGAGGCGGTTGCACGCGATTGCCCTCGAAGGTGAATCACCTCGGCATCAGGCGCAAATAGCACGCGTCGCCCTCGCGCACGCACCGCCGCGCAAAAGTCGACGTCCTCCGCGTACAAGAAATAGCGCTCGTCCATCAGCCCTACAGCCTCGGCGTCCGCGCGCCGGACCAGCATGCAGGCGCCGCTGACCCAATCGACGTCGCGGCGACGCCGCGTGAGCCGGTCGACGTAGGCGGTGATTGCGCCGACGCCACGGTCGTTGCCCCGCACCAGCGTCTTCTGCCGGAGCTCGGCGAGAGGCGAGATCATGCCGCCAAACGACAATTCCGCGCGCCCGTCGCCGTTGACGAGCCGCGGCCCCGCGATGGCGGCGTCGGGCCTGGCATCGAGCGCTGCAAGCAGCGTGTCGATGGCGCCGGCGGGAACAATCGTGTCGGGGTTCAGGAGCAGGATCAGGCCGCCGGAGGTCCGCTTCATCCCAAGGTTGTTGGCACGCGCGAATCCGACATTGGCGCCCGCGTCGATGACGCGGACCGTGGTCCATCGCGCCCGGATGGCCGCCGCGGTCTCGTCGGTCGACGCGTTGTCCACCACGACGATCTCGTGGTCGATGGCCGGCGGGTGTTCGACGAGCGACGCGAGGCAGGCGTCGATGTGATTGCGCGAGTTGTAGGTCACGATGATGACCGACACGCGAGGACGCGTGAGCGGATCACCCATGCGCGCCGCAAGAGATGAGCACGTTCAGTACCTGCCGCGCGCAGTCGGTCCAGGAATAGCGCGCGAGGACTCGCTGTGCGGCCGTGAGGATCCGCGCGCGCTCCAATGGGTCGAAGAGGAGCGTTGTGAGCGCGGCTTCGATGAGCGCGGGATCGGGGCGCGCTACATAGATCGCGGCGTCGCCGCAGACCTCGCGCGCGACGGGCGTGTCGAGCAGCAGCACCGGGACTCCGGCCGCAAGCGCCTCGAGCGGTGTGAGGCCGAAGCCTTCGTACTCGGACAAGAAGACAAACGCGGAGCCGCCTGCATACAGCGACCGAAGCTCGTCGTCCGGCACGTACGAGCGCAGCTGGACGCGATCGCCAAGACCTGTGGCTCGTGCGATATCGACAAGGTCGATGTGCGGCGATGTCCGATTCTCTCCGACGATCTCGAGCCGTGCGTCCGGGTGAACGCGCGCCAGGCGCGCAAATCCCTCGATCAGCTCAGGCACATGGCGGCGGTTGAAGATGGAGCCGGCGAAGAGGACTGTCTGAGACAACTCATTCGCCATGCGGGGTGGACCCTTCATCCCTCGACTATGCTCGGGATGACCCTGAGCTTGTCGCCCCTCCACTCCGCTCGGGGCGACCTTGAGCCTGTCGAAAGGTCGAAGGGTCAGGTCCGCCACTCCCGGATACACGACAACGATTTTCGCGCTGTCGATGCCGAGATGCGTCACGATCTCCCGCTTCGAGAACTGCGAGATCGTCACCACGCGCGCGGCGGCACGCGCCGCAAGCTGCACGGTTGTCCGGCGCCGCGCGCCCTCGCGCCACGAGAACCACTCGGGCCGCGCCGCAAACGACACGTCATGGATCGCCACGACCATCGGCACCGGGCAGAAAATCGGTCCGCTGTATCCCGGCGCGAAGAGCACGTCGGCCCGCGCGTCGCGGACGCTTCGTGGCAATCGTACTTGCTCCCACAGCGTCCCGCCTGCCCCGAGCGAAGTCGAGGGGCCGTCATCGTCTGGTGCGCACATGATCAATTCGTGCGCCTGCGCTTCGGGCATCGTCCTCCAGGCCGCCAGGACCTCCGCGAGGAAGCGACCGACGCCGGTCGGCTTGCCGCGAAGCTCGCGCGCGTCGATGGCGATCTTCATCCGGCCTGGCGGTCGGTAAAGGCCCGCCCTACCTGCTTCGGCGAGTCACGTCGCGCACGCCGCCGTTCCACGGCGTCCACGTACGCGCGCCGCAGCGTGACCGCCGAATCCGCCCAGGTGAAGCGGTGGGCGCGCTCGAGCCCCGCGCGCGCGGCCTGCAGCGACCACGCGTCGTCGCGAATCGCGAGCTCGATCGCCTGCGCGAGCGCGTCGGCATCGCCTGGATCGATCAACGCGCCGGCGCCGCCAACGACTTCGGGGAGCGAGCCGCGCGAAGACACGATGACGGGGATGCCGGCTGACATTGCCTCGAGCGCGGGCAATCCGAACCCTTCGTCGAGCGAAGGCATCACGAGGAGGCGGGCCGACTTGTAAAGCGCCTCCCGCTCCTCATGCTGGACGTAGCCGAGATGCGTCACGTGACCCACGAGGGGCGCCAGGGTGATGCGTGTCAGCCACTCGGCCGCGGCAGGCGTGGCGCGCCCCGCCAGCACGAGCGGTGGCACCGGCACCCCACTGTTCAGCACGCGCGTGTACGCGTCGAGCAGTTTGCCGATGTTCTTTCGCGGCTCGAGCGTGCCGACAAACAGCACGCACCCGTCCGCGGGGACGTTGGGCCCGCGTCCCAGCGTCTTCCACGACGGGGCGCCGGGCGGGCAGACATAGATCCGATCGTCTGCGATCCCAAGTCGATCCGCGATCTGGCCTTTGCCGTACTCGGTCGATGTAATCACCGCGTCGGCGCGGCGGGCGTGGCTGGTCACAAGTTGTGGGTAGTCGCGCCGGACCTCGGCGCCCGTCTGTTGCGCGCTCGAAAGAAAATAGAGGTCATGAATGGTGACGACCTGGGCTGCGCGGCGCGCCGGCATCAGGAGCGGATGCGGTGAGTGAGCGACATCAATTGGCGCCTTTGTCCAGGCGAGCATCTCCACCGGCGGCCACTCGCGCCGGTGCCACAGGTAGTTCAGGACCCGAACCGGGATACGCCGATCGATCACGCGCGCCCCGAGCTCGGACCCGAGTCCCGCCGCGGGTCGATCCTTCCACGAGCTCGTGAACGCGATCACGTCGTCCGTGTTGACGCTAGTGTAGGCGCGTATCAGCTGACGGATGTACTCGCCCACCCCGGTGCGCTGCCGCAGGGCGGGCCGGTAGTCGACGAGGATGCGCACGACGAGCAGGGTACACGCGCTTCGATCCGATATGCTAACGTCTGCTGTTTCAAGCGCTTCGCTGGATCACAAGCCACAGAGACACAGAGTCACAGAGACAACGAACCTTCTCTGTGTCTCTGTGACTCTGTGGCCCGTGGGTTGGAACGGGATGAAAATTGCGGTCATCGGTACCGGCTACGTCGGGCTCGTCGCGGGGGCCTGCTTCGCCGAGAGTGGCAACGACGTGGTCTGCGTCGACAGGGACGATGCGAAGATTCGCACGCTCCGCCGCGGCAAGATGCCGATCTACGAGCCCGGCCTCGAGGAGCTCGTCCGCCGCAACCGGCACGAAGGCCGGCTGACCTTCACGACGACGCTGCCGAAGGCCGTCAGGGGCGCCGGCATCGTCTTCATCGCCGTCGGGACGCCGCAGGGCGATGATGGCTCCGCCGATCTGCAGCACGTCCTCGAGGTGGCGCGCGAGGTGGCGCGCGCCATGAACGGCTACAAGGTCATCGTCAACAAGAGCACCGTGCCGGTCGGCACGTCGGTCAAGGTGCGCGAGGTCATCCGCCGCGAGACGACGCATCCGTTCAGCGTGGTGAGCAACCCCGAGTTTCTGAAGCAGGGCGCGGCGATCGACGACTTCGTCAAACCCGATCGCGTGGTGATTGGCGCCGAGGATCCGCGCGCGAAGGAGATCATGCTGGAGCTCTACGCGCCGTTCACGCGAACCGGCGCGCCCATCATGATGATGGATTGCGCCAGCGCGGAGCTGGCGAAGTACGCCGCCAATGCGATGCTCGCGACGCGCATCTCCTTCATGAACGAGATGGCGAACGTCTGCGAGCTGGTCGGCGCCGACATCGATGAGATCCGCCGCGCGGTCGGATCCGACAAGCGGATAGGGCCGTCGTTTCTGTTTCCAGGCGTCGGCTACGGCGGCAGCTGCTTTCCGAAAGATGTGAAGGCGCTCGTCCATTTCGCCGCGCAGAAGGAATACGACTTCAAGATCCTCAAGGCGGTCGAGACGGTCAACAGCGCGCAGAAGACGCGGCTGGTCGCGAAGATGCGTGCGCATTTCGGCTCGCTGAAGGGCAAGACCGTCGCCGTCTGGGGCCTCGCGTTCAAGCCGCGCACCGACGACATGCGCGAGGCGCCGGCGATTCCGCTGATCGAGGCGCTCCTGTCCGCGGGCGCCGCCGTGCAGGCGTACGACCCGGAGGCGACGAAGGTCGCGAAGGGCATTTTCGGGACTCGCGTGACGTTTGCGGGCAAGAACTACGACGCGCTCAAAGGCGCCGACTGCCTGGCAATCGTGACCGAGTGGAGCGAGTTCCGGCGCCCCGATTTTGCGAGAATGCAGAAGCTGATGCGATCGCCGGTCGTCTTCGACGGGCGCAATCTCTTCACGCCCGAGCAGATGAAGCAGAACGGGTTCACCTATTACTCCATTGGCCGCCACTGACCGTCCGACGGTGCTCGTGACGGGTGGCGCCGGCTACATCGGCAGCCACGCCGCGAAGGCGCTTCGCCAGGCCGGCTACCGCGTGGTCATCTACGACAATCTGTCGGCGGGTCATCGGGACGCGGCGCTCGGCGCGCCGCTCGTCGAGGGCGACATCCGCGACGTGGACGCGGTCCGGCGGGCGCTGCGGGACAGCGGCGCATCGGCGGTCATGCATTTCGCCGCGTGGCTGACCGTGTCGGATTCGGTCCGCGATCCGATCGGCTATTACCGCAACAATGTGATGGGCGCGCTGGCGACGCTCGAGGCGATGGCGGCGGAGCAGTGCCGGCAGTTCGTGTTCTCATCGACCTGCGCGGTCTACGGCGAGCCGGATGACCCGCCGCTGCGCGAAACGCATCCGACGCGCCCCATCAACTCGTACGGCCAGACGAAGCTTGCGGTCGAACATGCGCTGCCGCATTTCGAACGCGCCTATGGAATCCGGTCGATTCGCCTTCGCTACTTCAACGCGGCGGGTGCGGATCCGGACGGTGAGCTCGGCGAAGACCACTCGCCCGAGATCCACGTGATCCCGCGCGCGTTCGACGCGGCCACCGGCGGGCCGCCGATAGAGATCTTCGGCGAGGATTATCCGACCCCGGACGGCACGTGCCTGCGCGACTACATCCATGTGTGCGACCTGGCCGACGCGCACGTAGGTTCGCTGCGGCGGCTCGAGGCGGACGGCGGCTCGGCGACCTACAACGTCGGCACCGAGCGCCCCTCGTCTGTCCGCGACGTCATCGCGTCGGTGGAGCGAGTGACCGGCCGGACAGTGGCGCGACGATCCGCGCCGCGGCGTCCCGGCGATCCGGCGGTGCTGTTCGCGTCGGCACAGCGCATCCGCGGCGATCTCGGCTGGATGCCGCAGCGCCCGGAGCTCGACACGATCGTCGGCGACGCGTGGCGGTGGCATTCGACGCACCCGCAGGGTTTCCGCGGGCAGGCCCCTCGATTGGGCTCGGGGCAGGCCCCTCGACCCGGCTCGGGGCGGGCCGCGAGCTGATGTCGAAACTCAGACACAAGCTGACCGACCCCCTGCTGTCGGTCGTCATGCCGGTGTTCAACGAAGCCGCGACGGTCGAGGAGATCATCCGGCGCGTGCTGGCCGTTCCGATTCGCACGCAGCTCATCGTCGTCGACGATGGCTCGACCGACGGCACGCGCGACGTGCTGACGCGTCTGCAGCGTGAGCTCGGCTTCCCGCTGCTGCTGCAACCGCGGAATCGCGGCAAGGGCGCGGCTCTGCGCGCGGGCTTCGAGGCGGTTACCGGCGACCTCGTCGCGATCCAGGACGCGGACCTGGAATACTCACCCGAAGAGTTCCCCGCGCTCATCGAGCTGATCTGCGACGGCCGCGCGGACGTCGTCTACGGCTCGCGGTTCATCGGGCGGCACCGGGTGTTTCTGTTCACGCACTATCTCGGCAACCGGGCGCTCACGCTGCTGACCAACGTCCTCTACAACACCATGCTCACCGACATGGAGACCTGCTACAAGGTGATGAGGACCGATGTGCTGCGGTCGATGACGCTGCGGTCGAACGGCTTCGGCATCGAGCCGGAGCTGACGGCGAAGATCTTCAAGCGCGGGTACCGCGTCTACGAGATCCCGATTACCTACGACGGCCGCGGCTACGAAGAGGGGAAGAAGATCGGGTGGCGCGACGGCGTCGTCGCGCTCTGGGTGCTGTTGCGATACCGGTTTACCGAGTGAATGCCCTTGTCCGCCTGATCGCCTACGCGCGCCCGTACCGCGCGCGGCTGGCCAGCGCCATGGTCGCCATGATCATCTACGGCGCTGCGTCGGCGGGCGTTGCTGCGCTCATCCAGCCGATCCTCGACCGCGTGCTCCCGCGCCGCGAGGAGCTGGGGCTGATCGTGGCCGCGATCGTCGGGGTCTACCTGATGAAAGGGATCGCCGCGTACGTCTCCAGCTACCTCATGACCGACGTCGGCCAGCGGGTGGTGCGGGACCTTCGCAATATCCTGTTCACGCACATCCTGGGACAGTCCGCGGCGTTCTTTTCCGCGCAGACGAGCGGACGGCTGATGTCGCGCATCACGAACGACGTCGGGCAGGTTCAGCAGGCGGTGTCCGAAACGCTGGGCGACCTGGCGCGCGAATCGCTGTCGCTCATCGGCTTTGCGGTGCTGTTGTTCTATTACGACGCGCGGCTGGCGATGGTCAGCCTCACCAGCGCGCCACTGATCGTGTACCCGCTCGTGCGGCTCGGGCAGCGCGTACGACGCACGACGCGGCGAAGCCAGGAAGCGCTCGAGCAGATCACGCACATATCCGCCGAGGCGTTCACCGGCCACCGGATCGTCAAGGCGTTCGGGGCGGAGCAGCGCGAGACCGAGAAGTTCGAGAATGCGTCGCAGCGCCTCTATCGCACCAGCATGAAGGTGACGAGCGCGCTGTCGGCCCTTCCGCCGTTGATGGAGTTCATCGGCGGCGTCGCCTTCGCGGTCGCGCTCTGGTACGGCAGCCAGGAGATCGCCGCCGGCCGCCTCACCACCGGCGAGTTCGTCGGATTCATCGCGGCGCTCTTCATGATGTACGGGCCGGCGAAAAAGTTGAGCCGCGTCAACGCCAACCTGCAGCAGGCCATCGCGGCCGCCGAGCGCATCTTCGAGATGCTCGACACGCACAGCGAGGTGCAGGAGCGCGCGCAGGCGGGCGATCTTCCGCGGTTCCGCGAGGCCTTCGAATTCCGCGACGTGCACTTCTCGTACGCGGGCGCCGACGATGCGACGCTGCGAGGCGTCTCATTCGGCGTGCGCGGGGGCCAGACGCTTGCGATCGTGGGGCGGAGCGGCGCCGGCAAGACGACGCTGGTGAACCTGATCCCGCGGTTTTACGACGTGACCCAGGGGGCGATTACGATCGACGGCCAGGATGTGCGCGACGTGACGCTGGCATCGCTGCGCGGTCAGATTGCCATCGTGACTCAGGAGACGGTGCTCTTCGACGACACCGTGGCGGCCAACATTGCGTACGGCCGGCCGGGGGCGGCGCCGGCGGCCATCGAAGCGGCCGCGCGCGCCGCGCACGCCCACCAGTTCATCACCTCGCTCGACCAGGGCTACGAGACGATGATCGGCGAACGTGGGCAGCGGCTGTCCGGCGGGCAGCGGCAGCGGATTGCGATCGCGCGGGCGATCCTCAGGGATTCGCCCATCCTGATCCTCGATGAAGCCACCTCATCGCTCGACGCCGAGTCGGAAATGCTCGTCCAGGACGCGCTGTCGACGCTCATGCTCAACCGCACGTCGTTCGTGATTGCGCACCGGCTGTCGACCGTCCGCCGCGCCGACGCGATTGTCGTGCTCGAGCACGGGCGCATCGTCGAAACCGGTCGTCACGAGGAACTGCTCGCCCGGGGCGGCGTGTATGCGAAACTCTACGAACTACAGCTGCAAGAGGAGCCGACCGACGAGCCCGAGCGCGTATGACCACGACGTTTGTAACCACGAAGGTCACGAAGGACACGAAGTTTTGAAAACATTATTGTTCTTCGTGTTCTTCGCGCGCTTCGTGGTTGAATTCCGATGATCAAGTCCATGACCGGCTTCGCCTCGCTGACGCACGAGGATGAGCGCGCAACGATCGGCGTCACCGTGCGGGCGGTCAATCACCGGTTTCTCGACATCCAGCTTCGTATTCCGCAATCGCTCGGCGAGGTCGAGCCCCGGGTGCGGGCGCTGCTGCAGAAGCGGCTCGCGCGCGGGCGCGTCGAGCTGCAGATATCGATGCAGCTGCGCACCACGGCGACGCCATCCGTGGAGTTGAACGAGGAGTTCGCCAACGCGCTGTCGGCGGCCATGGATCGAGCGCGTGAACGCGGCCTGGTGGTGGGCGCGCTGACGCCAGGCGACCTGCTGCGCCTGCCCCAGGCGATCAGCGTGCGCGATCGCGCGGTGGAAGCGGATCCCCAGGCGGAAGCGCAGCTCGCGGCAAGCGTCGAAGCAGCGGTCGAGCAGGCGCTTGCCGATCTGGATGCCATGCGGATTCGCGAAGGCGGCCACCTGCGCGTCGACCTCGACGCGCGCAAGGATTTCCTCGGCAGCGTGATCGCGCGCCTGGCGAGGGCAGCCGATGAGGGCCGGTCGTCGCTCGAGGCGCGGCTGCAGGAGCGCGTCCGCGAGATCAGCCTCGATCTGCCCGTCGACGAGGCGATGATCGCGCAGGAGATCGTGCGCGCGGTGCAGCGGTCCGACATCAGCGAGGAAGTCACGCGGTTCCGGGCGCACCTGGCGCACTGGGACGCGCTGACCGATGCCGACGAGCCGTGCGGCCGCAAGCTCGATTTCCTGCTCCAGGAGATGAACCGCGAGGTGAACACGATCGGCTCGAAGGCCGACGGCCTCCGCGTGTCGGAACTGATCATCAACGCGAAGGCGGAGCTCGAGAAGATGCGCGAGCAGGTCCAGAATGTCGAATAAGAAGCGGGGCCTGCTGTTCATCGTGTCCGCGCCGTCGGGCACCGGGAAGACGACGCTGGCCGAGCGGCTGGTGCAGAGGGTCCCGAATCTCTGCCTGTCGCGGTCGTACACGTCACGGGCGACGCGCCCAGGCGAGCAGGACGGCGTTGACTATAATTTCATCAGCCGTCAGCGGTTCGAGGAGATGGCTCGACACGGCGATTTCCTCGAGTGGGCCGACGTCTTCGGCAACTACTACGGCACGGGCGCGGCCGACACCGAGCGCTGCCTGGCCGGCGGCCAGGACCTGGTGCTGGTGATCGACGTGCAGGGCGCCCGGCAGGTCCGCGGGAGCGGGATCGAGTCGATCGGCGTGTTCGTGCTGCCTCCGTCGGCAGCCGTGCTCGAGCAGCGGCTGCGGGGGCGAAGCAAGGACTCGGACGAAGAGATTCGGAAGCGCCTCGAGGCCGCGCGCCGCGAAGTGACCGAGTTTGCCGCGTATGAATACGTCGTGGTGAACGACGAGCTGGACGGTGCGGTCGATCGGCTGGGCGCGATCGTGCAGGCCGAGCGGGCGCGCGTGAAGGCGATGCGCTCGACGGCCGAAACGATTATTGAGACGTTTCATAGACAACGGACGTCATAGACACAGAGATTGACGAATTGACGAATTGACGGATTTACGAAAGGTCGAATTTATTGACCATTGGCCAATCCACATCCATGAATTCGTAGATTCGTAAATACCAGGAGGGAGATTCCGTTGGAAAGAGCGCCAAAGGAAAACCGGTTTGAATTCGTCGTCCTGGCCAGCAAGCGGGCGCGTCAACTGCTGAAGGGCGCGCAGCCTCGCGAGGCCGGGGACACGAAGATCGCGATCGCGCAGAAGGAAGTGCTCAGGCGCAAGGTCGTCAAAATCGAAGACTGAACATGGCTTTGATCGCCCTGGGAGTCACCGGCGGCATCGGCGCGTACAAGTCGGTCGAGGTGTGTCGCGGGCTCCAGAAGCGCGGTCACGAGGTGGTCGCCGTCATGACCCGCGCGGCGACGCGGTTCGTCGGTCCGATCACGTTCGAGGCGATCACGCGTCGGCCGGTCATCACGTCGCAGTGGAAGCCCGGCGCCAACGCCGACATCGAGCACATCGCCATTGCGGACGAGATCGCGCTGCTCGTGGTCGCGCCGTGCACCGCGAATGTGATCGGCAAGTTCGCGAACGGCATCGCGGACGATTTCCTCACCTCGCTGTATCTCGCGACGAAGGCCCCCGTGCTGATCGCGCCGGCCATGAACACCAACATGCTGGGACACGACGCCGTGCAGCGGAATCTACGGACGCTGGCGGCGCGCGGCACCCGCTTCGTCGAGCCGGGCGAAGGGTATCTTGCCTGCGGCTGGATCGGCAAAGGACGGCTCGCCGAGCCCGACGAGATCGTGGCCGCCGCCGATCGCCTGCTCGCGCCGCGCGACTCGCTGCTGCGCGGCCGGCGCGTCGTCGTGACCGCGGGACCAACCTACGAGGACATCGACGCGGTGCGGTATGTCGGAAACCGATCGAGCGGCCGGATGGGATTTGCGCTCGCCGCGGCGGCGCAGGCGCGCGGTGCGCACGTCACGCTCGTGGCGGGACCGACGGCCATAGAGCCGCCCGTGACGGATACGATCGTGAAGGTGCGCAGCGCCGCGGAGATGCACGCCGCCGTGATGCGCGCATCCGAGCACGCGGACGTGGTCATCATGGCTGCGGCGGTCGCCGACTACGCCCCGGCGCAGACAGCCTCGGAGAAGATCGCCAAGTCCGACGGACCGATGACGCTGACGCTGCATCGAACGCCGGACATCCTGGCCGAACTTGGCCGCGCGTCGGCGCGGCGGCCGGGATCAGGTGGAGGATCGAGCGCCGACGCCCCAATCCTGGTCGGCTTCGCCGCCGAGACAGCCGACCTGCTTGCGAGGGCGCGCGCGAAGCGCGTCCGCAAGAACGCCGACCTCATCGTGGCCAACGACGTGTCGAAGGCGGGCGCCGGATTCGACGTGCCGACCAACGCGGTCACGATCGTCGGGGCTGACGGCGAACAGACGCTGCCGCTCCAGAGCAAGGCGCGGATCGCCGAGGCGATCCTCGACCGCGTGGAACAGCTCATTCGCGCCCGCGCCGACGCTCCCGCCCGCGCCTGATTCCATGTCCCGCGATCAGCTCAAGGCCCACCTCGAGTTCTTCGAGGAGCTTGGCGTGGACGGCATTCGCCGGGAGCCGGAGTGGCGGGCGAGGGTCGATGCGGACACGAGCGGCGCGGATGACTTCGTACCCGTCTTTTCGTCTCCAGATGCGGCGCTGAAAGCCGTTCGCGAAGATCTCGGCGACTGTACTCGCTGCAAACTTCATAAGCTCGGGCGGAAGCAGATCGTGTTCGGCGTCGGCAACCCGAACGCCGATCTGATGTTCGTCGGCGAAGCGCCGGGCGCGGATGAAGACGTGCAGGGCGAGCCGTTCGTCGGCCGCGCCGGGCAGCTGCTGACGAAGATCATCGAAGCGATCGGCCTTGCGCGC
>Ga0209515_10006522_pt1 | contig 14481 bp, 16 predicted proteins | sample Subgroupgradi54m_FD_187454 | JGI IMG/M metagenome (GOLD analysis project Ga0209515, IMG submission 187454) | Subsurface groundwater microbial communities from S. Glens Falls, New York, USA - GMW60B uncontaminated upgradient, 5.4 m (SPAdes)... ...
TAGAAAAATTAAAATTAAGAGAAATGTCGAGCGTAAGATTAGCTTTAATCATTTGGATTTAGTTCGAAGTAGTTTCGAACTTTGTCCAAGATACACCGCAATTTTTATTTCGTATGTATTGCTAGGTAAATATCTTCCAAGGCGCGGACAGCGTCGCCGGTAGCGATGTTGTTCTGATGATAGAGGACATTGGTGCAGTCTCCGGCCGCCCAGATGCCGAGAACTTCGGTTTTCTGATTTAATGGATTTATTTTTACTCTGCCGAATTCGTCAAGCGGAACAAGCCCTTTTACAAAATCAGTATTTGGAATTTGCCCGATTTCAACGAAAATACCTGTTATTTTCAGCTCTTGTTCTTGCCCTGTGGTTCTGTCTTTAAAAACTATTCCTTCCACAAATTTGTCACCCTTCACTTCCAAAATATTCACATTCTTGATGGCTTTCATTTTAGGATTTTTCAAAACTTTCTCTACGGTAATTTCATCCGCGCGAAAGGTAGTGCTACGATTTAGAAGCGTGACAGATTTACAATAGGCAAGCAGTTGCGCGGCAGTTTCAAATCCGGCATTGCCTCCACCGACAACAACAACATCTTGTCCCTCAAAAAGAGGTCCGTCGCAAGAAGCGCAGTAGGTGAGGCCCTTGTGTTCTAGTCTGTCTGCATTTTTTGCTTCAAGCTTTCTTCTGCCACTACCGCTGGTAATTAAAACTGTTTTCGTTGAAAATTCTTTTCCCGATTCAGTTTTAACAGCAAAGCCTTCAGAATTTTTAACCACAGACACTACTTTCTCTCCCTCAGTTACTTCCAAAGTTTGACCAGCGCCAGAATTTTCCAGTACATGTTTTTTAAAATTCTCCGCGAGCTCTATTCCGGAGAGGGCATTGGTCCCGATCCAGTTATAAATTTGTTCCGAGACGACAGACTGCCCGCCCCATTCGGCGACTACGAGAAGTGTCTTTAATTTTTTGCGAGACGCATACACCGCCGCTCCTGCGCCAGCCGGTCCGCCTCCGATAATTATTAAATCGTAAGTCATCCGAGTAGTATACACTATCTGTCAAAGTTTTTGAAATCATCTTTTGAAGGTGTTTTGAGGCTGACGAGCCGAAAACTTCAGGAATATTTGCGCTTCAAAAAATCCGTACCGGAAAAAGATGATTTCAAAAACTTTCAGCCTATTTCTTTCTTCGGAGGAATGCTGGAACAGCGCTCCAGTCATCTGTGTCGTCTTCGATAATGACTTCATCCGCATCAGCTTTCTTTTCCATTTTCTTTATAAAATCATTACTGCCAATATTTCCACTGATGCTTTTGTTTATTTCCTTTTTAGCCATCGCCGCGTTCTCTTCTTTGAGCAGTGTTTGACCAGATCCCGTTCCGCTAAAGAGAGATTTGCGAGGCATATCGGCAGGGAAGTTAGTAGCAATAACGGTAACTTTTATTTCACCCTTCTTTAATTTTTCGTCCCGGATTGTGCCGAAGATGACCTTCGCGTCTTTATCGATTGATTCGGTAATCATTTTTGCCGCTTCTTGAATTTCATGAATAGTCAGGTCGTCTCCACCGGAGATGGCAAAAAGCACTCCTTTGGCGCCATGAATTGAAACTTCCAAAAGTGGTGAGTTGATGGCTCCGAGCGCAGCTTTCTCTGCGCGCTTCTCGCCGGAAGCAGTGCCGATACCCATTAGGGCGCTGCCGGCGTCTGACATCACAGCCTTAATATCTGCGAAGTCCACATTAATGATACCGGGAGTTGTAATCAGGTTTGAAATGCCTTCCACCGCTTGGCGCAAGACATCGTCCGCGCTCGCGAAAGCGTCTTTGAAGTTTGTGTTTTTATCGGCAAGCTGGAGCAACTTATCATTTGGAATAATAATAATCGCATCCACTTCTTTGGATAATTCCTCGATCCCTTTTTCCGCTATCTTCATTCGGTGATTGCCTTCAAAGAAAAAAGGTTTAGTGACCACAGCAACAGTAAGGATGCCTTGTTCCTTGGCTGCGCGAGCGACGATCGGAGCCGCGCCGGTGCCGGTGCCTCCACCCATTCCGCAGGCGAGAAAAATCATGTCCGCGCCCTTGATGACATCTTGTATTTCAGACTTAGTTTCTTCAGCTGCTTTTTTTCCGATTTCTGGGTCCATCCCGGCGCCGAGGCCTTTGGTCAGATTTTTCCCAATGTGAATTTTTTTCTCAGCCAGGGAGTGATGCAAGTCTTGGGTGTCAGTATTCATACAGATAAAAGTCACTCCCTTGACCCTTGAATTGATCATATGGTTAATGGCATTTTTTCCTGAACCCCCTATTCCGATGACCATTATGCGAGCGAAGCTTTCGATAACTTGATTTATTTTTGGCATATATTTGGCTTGCCCCGCCAAGGCGGGGTGAATTTATTTCTGATAAAAGGCTGTTTGACTTATATAAAAGCATACTAGCACCGAAACAAAAAAAAGCAACTGACTTGGAGGCAAGGCCTCCAAGTGGTGCTTATTTTCAAATTTATTAGGCTATAATAGAAATATGGAGATTGTCCCAAAAAATTCGCGCTATGTTCCTTTTTCGCAACAACCGTATTGTTGTGTACCAACATCTATTCAGATGGTAATGTATAGGCATGGCATCCCACTTGTTCCGGCAGAAGAGCTGGGGTATTATCTCGGGCTTACTGCACCAAAAGATGCAGCTAAATTTTTTTGGCATATGAAAATTGGCAAAAGACGTCTAAGCAATCTACGTCCTATTGCCGGATATGGTACGAGAATCTATGAAGGTAAATACGATCCAAATAAGGTTTTCAAAAAACTTAATATCCCGCTTGCAATGAAATTAAAACCTCTGAAAAGTTTTAAAAATTTTTCTGAATTCAAAAAATATCTATTAAGGTTATCTCGGCAAGATTTTGATGTGCTTATGTGTTTTCATCACGGAACTCTTGCCAACGATCCAGCAAAGGATAATGGGCATGTGGTGGTTTTGGATAGAATATACCGAGCAAAAGAAAAGATTCGTTTTGTCGATCCGACACGTCACGGTCCAAAATGGAAGATTGTTACAATGAGAAAAATGTATGAAGCGATGAAAATGCATCCGAATAGAAAAGTTGCTGGATTTTGGGAACTGTATTTAGTCTGACCATTTGGAGGTTTTTCTTCCAAGTTAAATAAATTCAAGGTCATCTACTTGCTCTTTTCTTTCATATGTGTTTCTCCAAGCGTCTAGTGCAAATTTCTCATATTCTTTTTTAGATTTAAATTGACGGAGTATTATAGATTTTTCGCAAAAATTAAAATTGGCTGATTGAGTGTATTCAATCCAACTTGACGCATTTAAAGATTTTTTAATTATCCCATTTTTATCATAGTTGTTTAAATTTACATAGGAGCTTGCTTGAAGTAGATATTCATTTGAATTTATGTGTTTGCTTTTAAATTTACCCTGGAAAAGTGAACCAGATCTTTTATTTTTCTCATTGAAATACATTGTATAACCAGTTCCAAGCCGTTGCATAAATTTTTCTACTCCTTTTTCCACAAGGGGAGTGAGAATAAAATGATAGTGATTAGGATTCGAGCAATAAGCGATAAATTGCACTAACTTGGAGGCCTTGCCTCCAAGTTCTTTATTAAAACTATTTTCATACAAACTTCCAATAGGATTTTTAGTATTAAACTCCCTCATACTCTGAAGAAATCTTTGAATATCTGATTTGTCGGAAAATACATTTCTTTTATCCACGCCTCTATTGTAAATGTGATAATATTCACCTTCCACAAAACTATTTTTTCTTATTGACATAGCCTAATCATAGCACTTGGAGGCAAGGCCTCCAAGTGGATTACGGCATCAATTGCTTGATACTTGATTTAAGACTATTTTTTAGGTCCTTAAAAAGATTACCAAGTGAACCTTCGGAGTAGCCACTGGTGTCTCGTCCGGAAATTACGAGTCCCAAAGCCGTAAACCAAGCCGAGTCCCGAAGTTTAGTTTTTGAATTGCCAAAAATCTCTGTGCTTCCCAGGCTTGCGGGAAGTCTGAGCGCGAACTTTGAAAGTTCGGTAAGTCTTCCGGTGTTCGCGCCTCCTCCGACAAATACAATACCGGCCGGCAAGAGTTCGCTCCTTTTTATTCTTTTTAAATGATTTTCTATTAATTCAAAAATATCAGAAAGTCTCGCTTCAATAATTTCGTCCAGTTTCTTTTTTGAAAAATCTTCTTCAACTCCTTCTTGTTTCATCCGTTCTGCTTGTTCGAGTGGAATCTTGAATCCAAGCGCAATATCATTAGTGATGTCGGAAGAACCGATAGAAAAAGTATGAATCGATACTGGAAGTCCATTTTCAAAAACAGAGAGTGATGTTGTTTCGGAGCCGATGTTAACCAAGCCGACGCCGGCTATTTTCTGTTTTTCCGAAAGGACAATTTGGCTGATGGCTACTGGCGAGGCAATAACGTCAATTGTTTCCACGCCCGCCCCAGCTATGACTCCTATTAAGTCCTCTAAATGTTGTATCGAGTAGGTTAGGATTAAAGCTTTCGCTTCAAGCTTGGTTCCGCGCATACCTTCTATTCGGCCTAAGACTTCTTTACTATCAAGTTTGTAAGAAACAGGGAATACTTGAACGATTTTCTTATTGTTTAAATTTAAATTATCTTCACAGTCAGAGAGAGCTTTATTGATGTCGAGTGTTGTTACTTCGCCATCTGCTTTAGAAATTATTACTGAACCGGAACTGAATTCTCCGCGTAAACTTACGCCACCGACAGAAACAAAAGCGCGCCTTATTTTAATGCCGGAAGTTTTTTCTGCCATCGATACTGCATTTTTTACGGAAGTTATTGCCGGGGTAGAATCAACGACATACCCATGTCGCAGGCCTGTCGTCTCATTTTCACCAATGCCAATTATTTTAGGATTTTTTTCTCCTTTCAAGAACTCTCCTACCACCACTCGCGTCATGGAGGACCCCACGTCTATTCCCACTGAAATATTTCTTATCATATTTTTCTTCGGCTCTTGTCATTGTACTACTATGTTCGAGACCTTTCAAATGAAGCATGCCGTGGATAACTAAAAAGCCTAGCCATTCCTCGAATTTTCTATCAAAATTTTTGGCTTCCTTCTTTATGACAGCCTTGCATAATACAAGCTCGCCTTCGTCTTTGCGCAGAGAAAAAGAGAGAACATTCGTCGCCCTATCTTTTTTCCTGTATTTTTTATTTATTTCTCGCGATTTCTTTTCGGAAACATAGGTTACAGAAAGAGAATATTTTTTACCTAAAATATCGTTCTTTAACTTTTGAAACTTATCTTGCATAAATGTCAGTCTCCGCCTCTACGGCGGATCGCCGAGGAGGCGATTACTTAGTGACCATTTTGCCAAGTTTTTTCAAGTGCTCTATTTCTTTTCTTCGTCCCATACGTTTCAGTGCGCTCTTTTTTACTTTTAGTTTGGATTCCTTCCTTACATTGTAGCGGGCGCCTTTGACTTTGCGGATAATGCCGGACTCCTGAATTCTGCGTGAAAAACGGCGCAAAACGCTCGAATTATTTTCGTTTGGGTTCTTCTTCACTTCGATTACCGTCTTTGCCATATTTCTGAAGGTTAGCATAAAAAAAGCGGATTGTAAAATATAAGGCGCGGATATTTTTATTGACCTTTTTTGTAAAAAAAGCTAAGATGAATAGATTATGCAGCAGGCGGGAGATTATATAACCGAAGAAAAAAGGAAAGCTCTGGAGGTGGAACTTGCGGACTTAAAAGGACCGAAAAGAAAAGAAATTTTAGCGGCATTACAATACGCAAAATCTCTCGGTGACCTTTCAGAAAACGCAGAATATCATCAAACTCGTGAGGATCAAGGCAAGCTCGAAGAGCGAATTGTAAAGATAGAACAAATTTTAAAGTCTTCGCAGACTGTTAAGAAGGGTGGGGGCGATGTAGTCGAGGTTGGTTCAAAAGTTGTGGTGCAAAAAGTCCCGACCAAAGTCGGGATTCCGACAGAGGTCAGAAAAAAAGAAGAAAAAACTTTTATGATTGTAGGCTCCGAAGAAGCTGACATGTCCGCTGGTAAAATCTCCAACCGTTCGCCTGTGGGGGTTGCGCTTTTTGGCAAGAAGAAAGGCGCAAGTGTCTCATTCAAGACTCCAAGCGGAGTAGTTAATTATAAAATTCTTAGTGTTTCTTAGGCGTATCTTAGTCATCGCTTCACCCCGCCATGGCGGGGCAAGTGGCGGAATAAATATCAAATGTCTTCAATTGATGAAATTAGAGATGCTCGAATAGCAAAATTGGAACTCCTAAAAAAGAAGGGTCTGAATCCGTATCCGGCAGAATCAAAAAGAGAACTTACACTCAAAGAAGCAGTCGACAACTTTACTGATTTAGAAAAAAATAAAGAAGCAAAGTGGATTGCAGGCAGAATAATGTCTATCCGCGGGCAGGGCGCGATTATTTTCATAACGCTTTACGATGGCACGGAGAATTTCCAAGGACTTTTGAAAAAAGATGTTCTGGGAGATAAGAAGTTTGATTTTTGGAGTGAGGTTGTCGACATCGGAGACTTCTTAGAAATACAAGGCAATTTTTTTACCACCAAAAGGGGGGAGAAGACGGTAGAAGCGAAAGATTGGCGAATGCTTAGTAAAAGTCTGCGGCCACTGCCAGAGAAATGGCATGGGCTCAAAGATGTGGAAGAGCGATTCCGTAAACGCTACCTCGACATTTTAATGAATCCGGAGATAAAAGATATTTTTGAAAAGAAAGCGAAGTTTTGGGACGCGACGCGAGAGTTTATGAAAAAGAAAGGTTTCCTTGAAGTAGAGACTCCAACCTTGGAGGTCACGACCGGTGGCGCTGAAGCTACTCCTTTTAAAACTCATTACAATGATTATGACCTCGATGTGTATCTGCGCATCTCAATAGGCGAGCTCTGGCAGAAGCGCCTGATGGCGGCCGGATTCACAAAAACTTTTGAGATTGGCCGAGCATACCGGAACGAAGGTACCAGTCCCGAGCATGCACAGGAATTTACTAATATGGAATTCTACTCTGCCTATACGGATTTCAACGACGGAATGAAATTAGTTCGCGAGATGTATATCGATATCGCTAAAGCAGTTTTCAGCACTACCAAGTTTACTTCTAAGGGGCACACTTTTGATTTAGTAGATGAGTGGGTGAAGATAGACTATGCAGAAGAGATTAAAAAACAGACCGGCGTAGATATTCATACAGCGAGCGAAAAAGAAATGGAAAAGAAATTAAAAGAGCTTGGTGTAGAGTACGACGGAAAAAACAGAGAACGCCTGATGGACTCCCTTTGGAAATACTGCAGGAAAAGTATTTCCGGACCGGCTTTCTTGATCAATCATCCCACCCTAGTGGCTCCGCTTGCGAAAAGCAATGCCGATGGAAAAACGGTGCAGAGGTTTCAGCCAATCTTTGCAGGGAGCGAAGTTGGGAACGGTTACTCGGAATTAAATGACCCCCTAGAACAAGGAGAGAGATTTGTTGTTCAGCAAAAACTTATTGATAAAGGAGATACCGAAGCGATGATGGCAGATATGGAATTTGTCGAAATGCTCGAGTACGGTATGCCACCGACTTGTGGCTTCGGCTTCGGGGAGCGAATGCTTACTATCCTCCTCGATAAGCCACTGCGCGAACTGCAGGCTTTTCCATTAATGAAGCCCAAGAAAGAATAAGATAATATATTATGTTATAATAAAAATATGGAAGATCTAACAAAACAAACAGGTGAACTTCAGCCGAGAACAGTTGAAGAATTGGAAAATATGATAAGAATTATAGACGAGGAGATAGTAAGAGAAGGTAGTAATATAAAACAAGATAAGCTTGAAATGTTGACTCAAAAGAAGGGTGTTATGCTGGAGGAGAGAGCAAGACTAAAAGGGGAGACCACTGACGATAAAGGTCAAACATCTTTTTCTTAATTTCTTAACGATTCTCTCCAACTTTCCCTAAACTTACCCTAAGACGGTCTTAGTCTTAGGGGTATAATGTAAAAATGTGACATAGAAAGCAACCACTTGTGAATGGTGAGTTTTATCATATTTATAATCGTGGCAATGGTCGCCAACAAATATTTTTTAACGACGAGGACTACCATCGTTTTATTAAATTGCTTTTTATTTGTAATTCCACAAAACAAGTTAACTTTCGCGATGACATAATTGAAAAGAAAATTAATGCATGGGATTTTGATCGTGGAGAAACAATAGTTTCGATAGGGGCTTGGGTTTTGATGCCGTATCGCATTCACATTTCATGGGGGGGGTCCTTTCAGCCCCCTTTTAGAGATCTCTTGTTCTTATTTCTAGGGCCGCCAGAACAAAGGCGGCAACCACAACAACGACAATAATAACGACTAAAAACCACATAATACCCTCCATACATATTTAACCACATGTCACCTGAAGTGTCTAGACACCTAAATAAGTTATCCACAGGTGGGGCTTGGCGTTATTTTATGTATGGAATACAATGTGTACTAAGTGGGAAAAAGTGGGAAAGATGTGGATAATGAATTTGTTTAGAAAATTAATGAACGAAGTGAATATAATTTTCTTTACCCCAGTTAAATAGCTTTTGCTAGGCAAAAGCTAAAATCCTAAGGATTTTATTTAACAGGGTGATGATTTTCTAATCGCTACGCTCAAGAAAATCAATCATGCTCATAGGAGAATATATACATACCATAGATGAAAAGAATAGAGTTTCACTGCCGGTAAAATTTCGCAAAGAGATGGGCAAGAAAATTATTATTACCCCCGGACTTGGCCAGTGCTTGTTTATTTTCACAACAAAAGAATGGGAGAAAGTAAGCAAGAAACTTTCTGACAGTGATACAGACCTCTCATTTCTAAAAGCTGACCAGAGAAGTTTCAACAGATATATGTTTGGTCGAGCAGCAGAAGTGGAGATCGATTCGATCGGGAGGATGTTGATACCGGAATTTTTACAAGAAGGAATCAGACTGCGGGACAAAGCGGCAATTATCGGAGTCAAAGACAGAGTGGAAGTTTGGAATGAAAAGGCGTGGTCGGAGCAGAAAGAGAGAGTTGCAAAAGAAGCGGAGCAATTGGCGGAGAAGCTTTCGGAACATGGAAAATCTTGAAACATATTTTTTCGGTACGGATTTTTCAATAAGTCTTAAGCCTTAAAAAATTGTGAAGTTTAGGGCTCGACAGCCTCGAAACCCCTTCAAAATATGTTTCAAGATTTTCCAAAGAACAAGATGACAAGTATACACAGGACGGTTCTTTTAAATGAAGCTATAGATGGTTTGCTTGCCACGCAGAAGGCGGGGAATGAAAAAGCTATTGTGGTAGATGCCACGTTTGGCGGCGGAGGGCACTCTCTGGAAATCTGTAAAAGGTTCCCGGGTGTAAAAATAATCGCGATTGACCAAGACCAAAGCGCATTCACTAAAGCCGAAAGTAAATTCAAAGATTTGCATTGTGACATTGCTTTCGTAAACAAAAACTTCAGAAACATCGATAAAGTTCTGAAAGAAAAAGGAGTGAGTAAAGTAGATGGAATTATTTTTGATTTAGGTTTAAGTTCTGACCAACTAGAAAATTCCGGACGAGGATTTTCTTTTTTGATCGATGAGCCCCTGCTCATGACCATGAAAGAAAATCCTCGTCCGGAAGATGTGACGGCCGAGGATGTCGTCAACACTTGGAGCGAAGAGAGTTTAGCAGACATTATTTACGGATACGGGGAGGAAAGGTTTGCGAGGAGAATAGCGCGGGGAATAGTAGAGGCGAGAGAGAAGAAAAAGATCAAGACCACTCTCGAGCTAGTCGAAATAATCAAAGGGGCGATACCAGCAAAATTCCGAAATGGCAGGATACATCCGGCGACCAAGACCTTTCAAGCCATCCGGATAGCAGTCAACGATGAACTAGGAGCGTTAACAGAGGGGTTAGAGAAAGGATTTAGGTTTTTGAAAAAAGGAGGAAGAATGTCAGTCATTTCTTTTCATAGTTTAGAAGACAGGGTAGTCAAGAGATTTTATAGATTAAAAGAGACCGAAGACGAAGGGAAATTGGTAAATAAAAAAGTCATTTTAGCAAGTAGAGAAGAAGTTAGAAATAATCCAAGATCGAGAAGCGCGAAACTTAGAATTATAGAAAAAAAATGACCCTTCAAATAATTCAGGGTCATGGTGAATAAAATAGAACCATGAGACAAGCAAGTTTAAAATTTAAAAGTTATACCGGAGCTGTAAGTATTGTGGACAACAGCAATCTTTACGGGCGGGTGTTCCACTTTATACTTGTGTCATTTGGAGCGCTAGCTTTTCTATATGTTTTTCTTTTAGGTAATATGGTTTTAAATATTGTGGAGCGTCGAAGTTTGGAGGCGGATGTGCGTTCTCTTTCAAGTGAAGTGCGAAATCTAGAAGTTACTTATCTATCTTTATCTAACAACATTGACCTGCCTCTTTCTCATTCTCTGGGTTTTCAAGAAACCAAAGCCACATTTGCCACTCGCAAGTCTCTTGGTCTGAAAACATCCTCTGTGCTCGAAAATAGGGTAAAAATGCTTCAAAATGACATATAGTTTTATTCCCAGATCCAGGATTATTATTTTGTGCATTATAGTTTCAAGCTTGATTTTGACAGCCAAGCTTTTTTTGGTGCAAGTGGTTTATCATAATGCTTACGCGGAGAATGCGGACCGGCAATATGTTACGCCTTCGGATAATATTTACGAACGTGGAGCTATTTATTTTTCACGCAAAGACGGAGAGCTCGTCTCTGCCGCCACGCAAACGACCGGATTTAAAATGGCCATCAATCCAATTAAAATTACCGACCCGGAAGATATTTATGGAAAATTATCTGCAGTAATAACTCTCGATCATGATGACTTTCTGCTTCGAGCAGGGAAAGCTTCCGACTCTTATGAGGAAATTGCTCATCGTCTTTCTAAAGAAGAAGCGGATGCGGTCTCTTCTTTGAAAATCCCAAATGTAAATATTTTTAAAGAAAAATGGCGCTTTTATCCCGGAGGACCGCTCGCTTCTCACACCCTCGGGCTAGTGGGATATAAAGAGTCGGAGCTCGGCGGGCGTTATGGTATTGAGAGATTTTACAATACGGAGCTCGGGAGAGACAACACCAATCCATATGTCAATTTCTTCGCCGAAGTTTTTTCCAATGTCAATAGTAATTTATTCAAAGATAAAAAAAGCGAAGGGGACTTGGTCACAACCATTGAGCCGGAAGTTCAGAGTTTTTTAGAGAAAAAATTGACGGAAGTAAAAGAGCGATATCAGCCGGATTCAATCGGCGGGATAATTATGAATCCGGTTGATGGGTCTATTTATGCGCTCGCTGTCAAACCAGACTTTAATCCGAATGATTTTTCACAAGTTAAGAAAACTTCCACTTTTTCTAACCCCTTAGTGGAGAATGTTCTGGAATTCGGCTCCATTGTCAAGCCATTGGTGATGGCGGGTGCCCTAGATGCAGGAGTTCTTACAACGGAGACAAAATATAACGACCGAGGTTCTGTAATAGTTGAAAAAAAAGAAATATTTAATTTTGATAAAAAGGCGCGAGGTCCGGGTACGACGATGCAAGAAGTTTTAAATCAATCTCTCAACGTAGGAATGGTTTTTGTCGAACAGAAATTAGGTAAAGAAAAATTACGGGATTATTTGCTGGCTTTTGGCGTAAAAGATAAAACTGGGATTGACCTGCCGAACGAGACAAGCGGACTTGCTTCGAACCTAGATAGTCCCCGAGAAATTGAATTTGCCAATGCCGCCTTTGGTCAGGGCATAGCACTCTCGCCAGTTGAAATGATTCGAGCTCTCGCTTCGCTCTCAAACGGTGGAAATTTAGTTGTGCCTCATATCGTGAAAAAAATAATTTATAACGATGGAACTTCCAAAGAAATAACATACGAAACGAAGCCCGCCAAAATCACAAAGCAAACGGCGGAGGAAATAACCCGAATGCTAGTGACAGTTATGGATAAAGCAATAAAGGGAGGGCAAGCAAAATTGGAACATTTTAGCGTGGCGGTGAAAACCGGCACAGCCCAGGTTGCAGACAATACTACCGGAGGTTACTATGAAGACAGGCACACGCATTCTTTTTTCGGATATTTTCCGGCTTACAACCCGAAGTTTATTGTTTTTCTTTATGCAGTAAATCCGCGTGATGTCCTTTATGCCGCGACCACTTGGACTGACCCATTTTTGGACATCACCAAATTCTTACTAAACTATTATGAAGTTCCGCCAGACAGATGATCCTTCGATAAAAGCTCAGGCCTTCGGTTCTGAGGCTCAGGCTCGAAGAGGTCATGGTGAGTAAAATCGAACCATGAAAACAATTTTCAAAAAAATCATAGCTTATATTTTACACATAGAGTCCGAACTGGTGCTTTGGAAATATCAGCCGAAAGTTATTGCCATCACCGGATCAGTCGGCAAGACTTCCACTAAAGATGCGGTTTATGCAATTCTTAAGGGGGTGTCATATGTCCGCAGGGCTGAGAAAAATTATAACAGTGAAATAGGTCTGCCTCTTACTATTTTAGGTATTCCGAATGGATGGAGCAATCCACTAGTGTGGCTTAAAAATATTTTGAAAGGTCTGTGGCTCATCTTAGCGCCTCATCAATATCCCAAATGGCTGATACTTGAGGTGGGCATAGGCAAGCCGAACGATATGTATCGGACTGCTTCTTGGCTTAAAAGCGATGCGGTGATCATCACAGCCATAGGAGAGACTCCGGCTCATATTGAATTTTTTGATTCGCGGAAAAATCTGATAGAAGAAAAAAGCAAACTAATAAAAACTTTAAAAAAAGACGGACTTCTAATATTAAATGCCGATGACAGAGACGTCTTACTGATGAAAGAAAATAACAGGCATCGCAGTCTGACTTTCGGATTCTCTGAGGGAGCGGACGTTTTAAGTTCTGGGGATCGTATTTTCTACGATGACGCGGGAGTGCCCAAAGGAATAATTTTTAGAGTTGATTCCGAGGGGAACAGTTTGCCGGTAGTTATCGAGGGAGTTTTTGGCAGAAACCATGTCTATGCGTCTCTCGCAGCGTTGGCTCTCTCTTCCGGTTTGAAATTCAATATGCTATCAGCAGTCAATGCTCTTAAGAAGTATGATGTTTCACCAGGACGAATGCGACTCTTGGAGGGTATAAAAGGAACGCTCGTTATAGATGATACTTACAATTCTTCTCCGACGGCTTGCATGTCTGCGCTGAAAACTCTGAAAGAAGTAAACTCTAGCGGAAGAAAAGTTGCTGTGCTCGGAGATATGCTCGAGTTAGGTAAACATACCGAAGAAGCTCATAAAAATATCGGAAAGGTTGCAAAAGAGAATGCGGATATGCTCTTAGTGGTGGGGCCAAGAGCGGGAGCCATTAAAGAAGGCGCACTTCTCTCTGGTATGGGTGAAGAGCAGATTTTTGAATTCTCGGATTCTTATGAAGTGGCTAAATTTATGGAAACTTTTTTACAGAGCGCAGATTTGGTACTGGTCAAAGGTTCCCAAGGTATGCGGATGGAGAGGGTAGTGGAGGTGATACTAAAAGATAAAGAAAATAAAAAAAAACTATTAGTGCGTCAAGATGAAGAGTGGCAAAGGAAGAAGTAGAAGTGCTGTGACTCTACGCGGAATCGAACCGCGATTTAATCCTTGAGAAGGATTCGTCCTAACCGTTAGACGATAGAGCCGAAAGAGACTTACAGAGGAAAATATAGCATTTTTAATTAGAAATCAAAAATGATTTATTTTCTAAAATTCCGGATTTTTACATTTTTACAATTGGCATAAATGGGCAATAGTAATATAATAGGAGTATGGAAAATCCATTGGGAAAAGGCTCCCCAGCGCCCAAGTTTAATATTGAAGATCTCCAGCGTTTCGGGAAGCTTTTATCGGATTCGCGTATTATTTTACATAAAACTCACTTAGAAATTGCAAAAGAGACCGGATTTAGTAGTACAGAAATATTGAAATGGGAGGATTCGGATGGTTTTCCAGGAGAAGTTCAGCTTCCCGTTATTGCGAAGTGTTATCGAATTGGACTAGGCGAACTCGTTTCTGCTTTTCGAGCATCCAAACAGGCTCGCAAAATACAGGTAGCTGACCGGAGAATAATGCAAAATAAGGATCATTGGAATAAATAATGAAATTAAAATACTTTACAGATAAGGCACGCTGTGGTATATTTTTATTTGAGAAATAGTTCCGTTGGCCATCATTCCGGTGGTCAACTCACGTTTTGGGGGTGTTATGGATGTAGCGAGGAGTGCGCGTTTAGGGTTCGTTCTCGCCATGTTCGCCATTCGGTTTTTCTACTTCAAGTAATTTAAGTTCGGGCGAAGCACCGGCGATTTTTAAGACATCTTTGTCAATTTGTTTTAGTGCTTTGTTTGAGGTGTTATAGTAGTTCGCTACAGTATTG
>Ga0209515_10006523_pt1 | contig 14480 bp, 15 predicted proteins | sample Subgroupgradi54m_FD_187454 | JGI IMG/M metagenome (GOLD analysis project Ga0209515, IMG submission 187454) | Subsurface groundwater microbial communities from S. Glens Falls, New York, USA - GMW60B uncontaminated upgradient, 5.4 m (SPAdes)... ...
TCCTTGTAGTGGTCAATTTCTGGAGTGAAAGCTACACTCACGAATTGGCCACTACGTATTCATTTTTCTGAGATTCTAGCACCTATTTTTTTAGCTTGGTCTTCATAAAACTGCTTTAATTCTTCTAATGTTAAGGGTACTAACATTTTTGGCATGTATTTAAAATCTCTTACCTTAAGAAAATCCGCAGCTAACCAAATTAAATCCAATTCCATTCTAAATTTTTCCTTTACTCCATAAAATAAATCCCAAAAACTAAATTCTTTCAGTAAAAAATAAAGATCAACAAAATCTTTAACTTCTGTACGAGCAGTTATTGTATGTAATTTATTTGTGGCTATATCCTGGATACTATCTACTGTAGCTCCTTCTACATTAACTCCTCTTTTTATTCTTTTATAAGGATAATAAGCAAAATCTATCTTTATTGTTAACTCTTTACCTTTCATTAATCTATAGATTCTGGTTCTTTCTCTCTGAATTAATATTGGCTTTACCTTAAGTCTTTTAGAAATACTCTCAATAAAAAGATCAATATCAATGCTATCAAATTCATTCTGGCTAAAAAAATCCAAATCTTCTGATTCTCTGTGATGTAAATAAATAGCACTCAAAGCAGTACCTCCTGTAAAATAAAATTTTTTACTTAGTCTAGGATTATTGACAAATTCATCAAAGATAAATTTTTGTATAGATGTAAAGGTGAATTTTTTTGGGTTTTGTTTCATTTGCCCCAGATTAAAAGCTTAAATAATCTTCTTCTATCAGGATCAATATCTAGATTCTTCCAATTTTTTTTCACCTCTGAGAGTTTAATTTTTTCTTTCCCCACAACTCCATAATTTATCTGTCTTTCCAGAATCTTTAATCTCCCACTCTCGGTTTTTTTTAGTTCTTTTATATCATAATCCCAAATAAAAGGCATGAATAAATTATACCACAATATCCTTAACCTTAAGTTGTAGTTTTGCTTCATTATTATATATATTTATCTCTGGAATGTAAGCTACACCCACAAATTGGCCACTACTTAGTATGTCTTTTAAATCACCCATTCCAAAAGCAATGGCATCAATATTGTCGATTTTCAATTTTAAATGTTTATCTTGCCCAACAGTTCTAATATCTGATAATTGCATGCTCTTTGTTGCAAAAACAGGTCTTGGGTTTTTAAAACCAAATGGCTCAAATTTTTGCAGCGTTTCTACTAAATTTTTATTCAACTGATCTGAGGCAATTTCTGCGTCAATTTCCAATACCCTTTCTGACTCAGGTAAAACAATTTCTTCATCTTCCAATCTTTTTTTAAACTCCTCTAAATGTTCGCTTAAAACAGAAAATCCGGCAGCTCCAGGATGACCTCCTATATCAACTAAAATATCTGAATGTTTTCTGATCAACTCAACAATATTAATCCCATCAATTGAGCGGGCAGATCCTTTGGATACTTTTTCTCCTATTGATATCGCAATCGAAGGGCGATAATACTCTTCAGTAATTTTCCCGGCAATCAGTCCGATAATTCCCAAGGACCAATCAGAACTCATCAGTACATGAATCTTTTTTTCTGTATTAACTAAAAGCTTAGCTTGTGCTACTGCATCCATTGTCATTTTCTGCCGGGTGATGTTTGTTTCAGATAAAATATTTGCCAATTTTGTGGCCTTGTTTGAATCTTTTGTACAGAGTAAGCGCAAAGAATCTATCGCATGGGCAAGTCTTCCTGCAGCATTTATTCTGGGTCCGATAATATAACCTATTTCAAAAGAGCCAATGTTATCTAACTTAATGCCAGCCTTACTTAAAAGAGCTAATAAACCCCAATTATCTGTCTTGTTCAATATCTTTAATCCCTCGTAAACAAAGGCTCTACCTAAACCGGTTAAAGGAATAAGATCACAAACTGTAGCAATTGCGCAAAATTGTAATAACTCCTCCAATAAATCTTTCTTAATTAAATTTCGGATTAAACACCAGGCAACAGAAGCCCCACACATTTTTGTAGAATGAACTATTCCGTAAGCATCTGGTTTTCTATCATGAGGAATGTGATGATCAGTAATAATCAAATCTAAACCAATTTCTTTGGCATACTTTGCCTGCTCAAAAGCCACAATCCCATTATCAACCGTAATTACAACCGAAGCTTTTGCATCTTTTGCATATTCTAAACCAAGTTTTGATAATCCATATCCTTCTTTTTCTCTATGAGGAATATACGGCAAGACTTTTGCCCCAATTGAGGTTAACCCTTTATATAAAATAGTTGTAGCACAAACTCCATCCACATCATAATCACCATAAACAATAATCAATTCACTTTTTTCTATTGCCTGCAAAATTCTTTTATTTGCCTTATCAATACCAGCTATATTTAAGTCTTTCTCAAAATCAGAAATTTTCGGATTAAAAAATTGTTCTTTTTCTCTATCACTGTTTATACCACGATTAATTAATAGCTGCGAAACTAAATCATCAGACTTTTTGGGTAATACTTTCCATTTCATATAACAAAAGATACAATTACATCATGAATAATACCATACCCAGTGGGGTAAAAATTATTTTAGACAAATTTAAAAAAGCAAATTTCCAAATTTATATAGTTGGAGGAGCAGTGCGTGACCTTTTAATGGAAAAGCCGATTTCAGACTGGGATTTTACCACAGATGCCAAGCCAGAGGAGATTTTAAAAATATTTCCGGAAGGGTTTTACGATAATAAATTCGGGACAGTTGGGATTCCAGTTAATTCCACCTCGGAGGGGAGAGAGTCCATTGGACTCTCGAGTAAACCCTCCTCCGAGGTGAATGTATTTGAAATTACCACCATGCGCAAAGAAGGTGTATACAAAGACCATCGTCACCCAATTGAGGTTGGCTGGACTGATAAAATTGAGGAAGATTTAGCAAGACGGGATTTTACGATTAATGCCCTGGCCCTAAGCGTAGTCGAAGGGCAATCTAATGAAGTTATTGATCCATTTCATGGACAAGATGATATTAAAAATAAATTAATCAGGGCAGTAGGGGAACCCAATATCCGTTTTCAGGAAGATACCCTAAGACTTATAAGGGCCATAAGGATTGCAACAGAATTAGAGTTTGAAATTGACGGGAAAACTTTTCAAGCCATTAAACAAAATGCATCATTAATAAAAGAGGTTGCTTTTGAAAGAATCCGCGATGAATTATTTAAATTATTACAGAGTGTAAATCCAACTTTGGGTATCATAAAATTAAGAGAAACAGGAATACTGCAAATTATTTTGCCGGAGCTGGAAAGATGTTTTGGATTGCAACAGGAAGGACCAAAACATGACCGGATCTATGATATTGGCACACATTCGCTGCAAAGTTTAAAGCATACTCCCTCATCTGATCCACTTATTAGATTTGCTTCCCTTTTACATGATATTGGCAAACCAGATACAGTAAAAATTACTTCTGATGGAAATGTCACTTTCTACAATCATGATCTGGTCGGTGGATCAATTATTTTAAAAATTGCCAAAAGATTTAATTTATCAAAAAAACAAACTGATAAATTATATAAATTAGTTCGCTGGCATATGTTTACCCTGGATGAAAAACAAACAGATTCGGCAATTAGAAGATTTATTAAAAATGTAGGCCTAGAAAATATAGAAGATATGCTGGCAGTTAGAGTTGGGGACAGATTAGGTGGAGGTACTCAAAAAGCAGTTTCCTGGAGAATGGAAAAATTTAACCAAAGGATTAAAGAAGTACTACAAAAACCTTTTTCAATTTCTGATCTAAAAATAAATGGCAAAGATGTAATGGAAACACTCAATATTAAACCAGGCCCAAAAGTAGGCGAAATATTACAAAAACTATTTGAGGAAGTTTTAGAAGATTCATCAAAAAATAATAAGGAATATCTCTTAAAAAAATGTAGAAAATTAGCTTAATGGCCTAGTTTTTCTTCCCACCAAACCAGTAAGGCAGTAGCATTAAATATTGAGGAATATGTTCCGGAAATAATTCCTACAAGAAGGGCTACAATAAACCATTTGATTGTCTCCCCACCAAAAAGCAGAAGAGCTGTTAATACGAACACAACAGTTAAAGAGGTATTTAAAGAACGGCCTAAAGTTTGGACTACTGATAAATTTGCAATATCAATGAACTTTCTGCCCATATGTTTTATTAAATTTTCCCGGATTCTGTCAAAAACAACAATCGTATCATGAACAGAAAAACCAATCACAGTTAAAAGAGCTGTCACGAATAATGTATCCACTTCTACCCCTGAAAATTTCCCCAAAATTGCAAAAACTCCAACTACTACCAATACATCATGAATAAGAGCCACAACTGCAGCAATTCCAAATCTAAACGAGGACTGGGGTTTGGGCATTTTCCGAAAGGAATAAGCAATATAAAAAACAATTGCAATTGAAGCCAAAATTAAAGCATATAAGGCTTTTCTCTCAAGCTCTACTCCAATTACAGGACCTACATTTTCCACTCTTCTTTCATCCATTTTACCAAACTTTTTAATTAAATCATTTTTAAGATTGTTTAATTTGTTTTGTTCAATTGGCTTTGTCCGGATAAGATAAGTATTCTCTCCTGAGGAATTAATTGTACCAACCTCTATTCCATGTCTAGTAATCTCGGATTTTAAATTTTCAATATTGAGTTGTTTTTCAAATCTGTATTCCAGTAAAGCTCCACCAGTAAAATCTATTCCCAATTTTAATCCTGAAGTTATTAAAAAATATAAGCCAGGTAATATAATCAGCAAAGATAAAATAAAATATAAAAATTTAAACCTCATTATTTTACTCATCTGTTTTTGCCGATTTGGGCCTCCTTCAAATCTTTTTTTAATTCTACTATTAAATCCTCTGCTACTTTTTTAATCTTTTCTTCAATTCCATCCACTTTTTCGTTTAAAAATTTCCAGGTTTGATAATGGTCATCCATCTTTAGATAATTTAATAAAACTTTTTTATCAGATTCTGCAAGTTCTGAAAAAATAGCATCTAAAATTGTATGATGTAGGCTAGAATCTATCAAGCTGGCAAGATGAACTTTTTGCTCTGAGGATAAATCCAAATTATCAAGCTCTTCTATTACAGATTCTATCTCAACTAAATGTGTGTAGAAATATTTCATCCTTCACTCCTTACTTTGACAGGCCCTAAAGGAATTTCATCTTTTGGATCATCTATGAAAAAGTATAATACTGCACCTTTTCTTGGACCATCTGCTAACCCTAATATATCCATCACTTCAGGAGATCCTCCCAAATGTTTACCTGTCCATTCTGAGGGTCCAACATCAGCTATATCTGCTACAACTGCCTGACCGGTTTTGGGATTTAAAACCAGCATTTTTCTAAATTTAAAAAAATCTCTATATTTATCTACATTTTCCGCATACCCGGAGACTTTAAATGTTTGAATTGCCAAATAATATTTTTCTCGCAATTTATCTATTGCACTAAATGCTTGCTTTGAAGAGGCAAAATAACCCCAGGCACCCAAACTTGGAGCAATTCCAGCACTCCCATATTTTGCCCAATCTAACGAGGTATCGCCGTGTTGATATATATTATCCCCAGGATAACGATATAAATGTTGCTCTCCTCCAATTAAACCATAATTTCTATCCAGCCTTATACCTCCAAGTTCTGATGTAACTTTAAATCCGAAATTTCTGGATAATATATCAGTAATCCCTTTTTCCTCTGATAACTCCAGCGGCCTAACTTCCTTTGGAACTTTATCAGATAATACTTGGGCAAGAAGAACGTTTTTATCATATCCTAAAATTGCATCATCACGACTTATGGTTGTATTATCTAATGGTAATTGTGGAGGAGATGAGGGATTAAGTAACATTAAACTGCTTAAAGAACTTACTGCCAGATGTTTTAGCGACTCGCCATGTTTTTCCCAAAATTTATTTTGCGTACTGCTGTGACGGGCAATCCATTTTTTCCTTAAATATTCATATTCCGGTTTTTTACTGGTAAACTTCATTTAATTAGCAGCCTTAAAAAAGTTCTTGTTACAACAATTGCTGTAAACATAGACACCAAAACTCCAATTGCCAAAGTTATAGCAAATCCACGAATTATTGATTGTCCCATACTTACCAAAATTGCAGCAGTAATAAGCGATGAAACATTCGATGCCCAAATTGAAGACCATGCTCTTTTAAAACCCAGCTCAAGTGCCAGATGCTTGCTTTTTCCCCATCTGACCTCTTCTTTCATTCTTTCAAATATCAAAATATTGGCATCAACTGCCATACCTATTGATAATATAAATCCGGCAATTCCAGCCAAAGTTAATGTTATCGGAGGTAAAATAAAAAAACCTGTTTTAAATAAAGCCAAAGTGATAAGTGTATAAATTATAAGTGCAAGATCTGCAACAAGACCATATATGCCATAAAATAATGCCATATAACAAACAACAATTAATATGCCAATTCCTCCTGCAACTATACTTTTATTAATTGATTCCTGGCCCAGTGTTGGACCTATGGAACGTTGCTCTAAAATTTTAATTGGTACAGGTAACGCTCCGGCATTAAGTTGTATAGTCAAATTTTTTGCCTCCGTGGTAGTATACTGACCAGTAATAACTGCATTTCCTCCCAAAATTTCCTGTTGAACAATCGGCGCAGGTAATATAGGAGTATCATCCAAAAAAATAATTAAGGGCTTACCAACATTTCTCCTTGTAATATCAGCAAATTTTGAAGCACCCTCTGACGTAAATTCAATAGCAACTTGCGGACCTGCTCCTTGATTACGACTCGTACCAAAAGTTACCTGAGCTCCTTTTAAATCTGCACCTGTTAAACCTGTTGGCTTTGCATAAGATATTAAAGGAATACCTGATTTTGTGGCTTCTATTTGTTGCGCTGAAAAAGTTGCTGGTAATTCTCTAAAATCCAGCTGTGCGGTTTTACCTACCAAATTTGCTCCGGCTGAAGCATCTTTGACTCCTGGCAATTCAACCAAAATTCTTCTTTCCTCTCCTATTTTAGATGTTTGCACTAAACTTTCAGAAATACCAAATAAATTAACCCTACGTTCTATTACATTTTTTGCAGACTCCAAGGCATTATCACGACTCCCAGGATCAATTCTTTCCATCTGGGTTTCCAAAATAAGTTGTGTTCCACCTTGCAGATCCAGTCCTAATTTTAGAGGCAGATTAAATTGAATTTTCTTATCAAGAATTTTTATTATAGGCAATTTTGGAATATCTAAAATTGTGGATAAAAAAGTAATAAAAATAATCAGCCAAAGCAAAATCCGGGGTTTCATTTCCTAAACAATTAAACCCTCCAAGAGCTCGTCTTCATCACCTATCAACATAATTTTTGGCTGAGTCAAAACCCGTATAATAAACGGGTCTCTACGTTTTACCCTAAACTTGAATTCCGCCTCATCCATAAAAGAATAGTTTATCTCTTTCTCTCTTTTTGCCTGTTCATCAGCAATTATAGCCTGTAACTCTGGTAATACTATGTTTCCTACAACCAAAAGATCCACATCATCTGATACTTGGGACACACCTTTTAAAAAACGTGTTGACAAAAAAGCAAATTTAACCTTATTTAATTTCGCCTTGTTTTTTATTATATTACCCCCAAGCCCGCTTGTTTTGCATACAAGGGAGAGTAATTCCCGATAATAAATATAATCTTTTCTAAACCTATATAATCTTCTGTTTGCCCGCCATTCTGATGAAACTAAACCATACTTTTCCATTCTTCCCAATTCTCTTCTGACTGCATTAATTTCCTCTGAAACTCTCCTTACTATTTCACGAACATGAAAAATACTCTCTTGTGGAGAAGACAAAAAAAGTTGTAGTATTTTTACCCGGACACGTGATACAAAAAGTTCCTCTAACATTGCTACCACCTTTCTTAGGCAGAAGAATCTTTTTAACTAATAATTGACTTTTGATCCTTCCGGGACAGTCTGGATCCAAATCTGACCTTTGTTAAGTTCTATTTCTTTACCATTTTTATCTACAAATTTACTCCTTGTAATTCTGGATTGCTTAATCCATTTACCTTCTGTAACACTACCGTCCTGAAAAACTAATGCTCTGCCGGATCCTGTAGTGAGGTAAAGCAAGTGAACATTACCAGGATAACCATCATTGGCGTTCAATTCTCTTTCAAATTGAACAATTACAACTTTTGGATTCAGTTGAGTATTATTATCCAGATCCATATGATCTGCATCCCCATTTCTTCTTTTATAAGTATTTGATTTGGGATCATAAGTCCAGAGAACCTGATAACCTGGCTGGCTTTCCCAGAAATTCACTGTAATCTTCGCCATTTGTCCCGCGGAGCCCTGCGAAGTGGGATCTTTAAACTTCCAGCTGATAAAGTTTTTACCTTGCGAAGCAAGGGAGCTTTGCTCATCCCATCTTACTCCTGCAGAATCAGTTGCCAACCAGCCTCTTTTAGCTCCTATATCCCAAAGCTTTTGAGTTGTAGAATACATTGTATGCTCAGTTGCAACTGGATGACCTAATCTTTGATAATCTCTCCAAAAAACCGGAAATCCAATACTGAATTGGTTAAGATCTTTTACTCCGTATTTTATTATCTGGCTTAAAGCATCAGCGGGTCCGGGAGTATTTGCACCTCCAACATGAGCATAAAGAGCGTCATATTCACCTAGCCAATCCAAAAAGTAAGTTCTGGCAGATCTTACAGGTCCAACCTGAACATCTGAAATATCACAATAAAATAATGCCATGAACCTTGTAATACCACCTTCAGCAACTATTTCATAAATAACATCTGCTGATGATAAACCTGATTGTGGCCTTGCTTCTGTATGATTTTCAATCATCACTGCAAGAGGTCTTTTTTGTGTCCAGATATCCTTTGCTTTTTTTGTATGCATAGATCCGTTTAAAGGGCAAGTTTCTGTTTTTGGCTGTGATGGATCCTCAGCCTGTACATTTGCAGCAGAGGGGAGCGTAGTAGTGAGAGTTTCTTTTGTAGTAAGTGATATCAGTGTTCCGTTGCTAAATAAAGATAGAGATATACTTGCTGAAACACCGTAAAGCACGGTTGCTAATATGATTAAAAATAAAGTTCGTTGTAATTTTGTTAATCCCTCAAATATTTCAATAATCTTTTTCATAAAATTAATCTAAGACTTCCCTTTACTCATTGCTTTTTTTATAACCTCTTCTTCCTCTTCAGAAAGTTTATATTTAGTGCTTTTTCCATCAACTATTGGTTTAGCAAACATTCTGGTACCTGACCTGGCATGCAAACTGGTAATCAAAAAGCCATTACCTCTTTCATCCAATAAAGCTGCTGTAAAACTTTGATCCCCACCAGTCTCATCATATGGATTGTAACGGATAAGTTCCACTTTTTGGATATGACTTAATCCCTCAATCTCAAGCTCTGAAAGTTTATCTGTAGCAAAACCTAAATCTTTTCTAAAAACTTCAACCTCTCCCAATAGCTCTTCAAACTTTGCTCTTATGTCTCTTTTCCCGTCTTTTGGAAAAATTGACTTCAAAAAACTTTTTTGTTGCCAAATTAAAAAGGTTATTGCTCCAAGCCAAATTAAAACCACTACCAATAACGCATCAAACCAGACCGAATACATAAGTTACTCTTTAAATATAACTTAGTCAGGGATTTTTTGTCAATTGAGCAAAAGTACTTGTGCTGTGGTCTGAACATAAAAAACTGCAGGATTTTTTTGCTTATCGGTTTCTTTAAACATCTTAGTTAAAGCTTCTTTCTTATTCTCCCCAAAAGCTAATATAATAAATTCATTTATTTGTGAGAGTACCTCAAACGTTAAAGTTATTCTTTTACCAAAAGATCCATTCGTATCTTCATATCCAACCACTAATCTTTTATGATCATAATTTAATTCAGGTTTTATTCCAGCTGTATGGCCATCTGATCCAATACCCATTATTGCTACCTTTCTGGTAAATTTTTTAAAAAGTTCAGCTATCACTTTTTCATATCTATATGCCTGTTCTTCTATAGTTCCACTGGTAAGTATTCTAAAAAATGGTATTCCTTCATTATTAATATAATCTATCAGACCAGTTTCAAAAATCATTTTTTCATTACTGTTTTCGTGCATCTGTATTCCAAACCTTTCATCTATTAAAGCAATTGCTCCCGGGTGAAGTTTTTCACCTTTTGAAATAAGCTGATATAAAAATTTAGGAGAGCTACCTCCAGACAACAGCAACAGGGTTTTTGAATCTACGCTCTTTGATAAAAGCTCGAGTGCCTTTTTAGAAAGATCGGATTTATTTTCGCCTCTTAGAATTTCAATATGTTTCTTAATCATTATTAATATACCAATCGTTGCTCATTTTGCAAACATTTTATCTCAAAATGAGCTTACGAATGGTTATACCCGTAGCAAATTCATTTGCAAGTGGTATAAATATATCACAAGAAAGAGTTGCAGATTCAGTTGGTGCTTGACACTCATGAATGTTCATGCTAGGCTCAATTGTGCGTACTTAGTATGTCTATCCAAGAGTCCAGGAAACAATCAGATTTAGAAAAACGACTCAAGCTTATCCGTCAACAGGTGTATGGGAAGGAAAACAAACAGTTTTTAGCTTTCAACTATCAGTCACCGGACAAACCAAATCATTCTGATTCTTTCCGAACAGATATTACTTATCTAAATCAAGACCTGTTAAAAATTTTTATATTCTCTGCACTTGCTTTAGGAATACAGATCACTTTATTTATTTTATCAAAAAACTATATTCTGAATTTAAATTTTTTTTGAAGGGAGGTGAATTATCAGTATGCAAATGTATTGCGTTAAATGTCGCACCAAAAGAGATGCCGAAAATGTACAAGAGGTCACAATGAAAAATGGCAAAAAAGCTTCAAAAGGCACTTGTCCAGTTTGTTCAACCTCCATGTTTAAAATTGGCGGATAATAAATTTGGTGTCCCGACACTTCGGGATTCACCATCTTTAAAAAAGCCCCGAGATCTCGGGGCTTTTTTTTGCCTAGGAAGTTAGTAAGCCAGATTCTGTTTCTAGATGATCATTTATCTAATGCTCCTGACTTCGACAATTGAACGAGCAGCTCTGTCGGTTCTAGGATTGCAGCGGGGAGGATTGCCACGTTTCATCCGAGCATTACCCCGGTTCGTCACTGTTGCTCTAACTAGGTCTTACGACTATCGACTTACGTCGATCACCCTACTCTTTGCTGTCTGGACTTTCCTCCCGCCCTCACTGCCTTACGGCTGAGAGGTGGGCGATCATCCTTCTTCCCAAGCTCATATATTATATACTTATGCTTTCTGCTTTTCAATTAAATCTGTTACCACAATCTGTAAAACAACAGCCATCGGCACAGCAAGTAAGGCTCCTGATAACCCTAATATTCTCGTTCCTACTGCAATAGTTAAAATAACAACCAGAGGATTTAACCCTACAGCTTTTTTCATAATTTGAGGAACAATGAAATGATTTTCTGTTTGTTGTATTACAAAATACATTGCGGTTACCCCCATTGCTAAAATCGGAGAAATAGTCAGTGAAACCAAAATTGCCGGAATGGCTGAGATTATCGGTCCAATAACCGGTACAACTTCCATAATTGCTGCTATCAAAGCTAGTGGCAAGGCGTATGGAACATTCAAGATAATAAGTCCTGTATAAGATAAAACTCCAATGATTACACTTAAAATTAGTTGTCCTCTAAGCCAAGCCCCTAACTTTTCCTGAATATGAACTATTAGTTTTCTTGTTCTTACTTCATTCCCCAAAAATAAAGAGGAGATTCTATTTTCTAAGTTATTACGTTCTAAAAGAAGATAAAAGGTTATAACCAGAAGAAATATTATTGTCAGAAAATTATCAAATATGGCAAATGTAATTGAAACTACATTTCTTGAAAGTGAGGTTAACTCCGATTGAAATACTGATTTATCTATATTAGTAACTTTAAAAATCTGTCCTAAAAGAGAAGGCAAAGTTACAATTAGTTTACTGCTTTGTTCAATTAAAGGAGGCAAAACAGTTGCCAATATTCCTGCAATTATCGCTATTATAATAATGTAGGTTATAGCAATACCTAAAGCTTTTGGGATCTTAAGTTTTGCGAAAAGATTTACAAGAGGAGCTAGAGCTGACATTAAAATAATAGCAACAAATAAAATAATCAGTAAATCTCTTATCAAATAAATTATCCAAAGAGCTAAAATAACTACCAGAGTAAAAATAACCGTTCTATGAGAAATATCAATTTTTTGCGCCATTTGAGCCATCATACCATTTAGCCACCAAATTTTCTATTTCAGTGCAACAATTCTTCTTGGTAATATCAAACCAATTTATTGGCCCTTTGCATACTTTGGGATTTTTAAACCAAACTAATTGTCTTTTTGAATATTGTCTTGTTTTCTCTTGCATTGTTTTAATCATTTGCTCAAAAGAGATTTGTTTATCTAAGTATTCAATTATAACTCTATACTCAAGTCCCAAATTCGAAATTCGCTCTTTAGTTATACCTTTTTTAACAAGACTTTCAACCTCATTAACAATTCCTTCTTGAATCCACTCATAAACTTTAGAATCTATTTTTTTATAAAGATATTCTCTGGGCGCAGTCAACCCAATTTTTAAAGTATCATCACGCTCTTGTTGGTTTAATAGGACAGGTAATGATGCAGTAGCTAACTCTATAGCTCTAATAAGCCTTCTTGGATTTTGACGATCGGAAATATTTAAGTCCTTCCACTTTTGTTTATTTAGTTTTTGCAATTTTTCCTGAAGTTGTTCTTTATTTAAGTTACTCAATTGCTCTCTTAACTTATCATCGATTGGAATTTCCAAATTAGATAACCCGTCAAGCAAAGCTCTTAAATATAAACCAGTCCCGCCAACTACAATCGGCATCTTACCTATTTTTATAATATCCGCTATCGCTTTATTTGCATCTTTTACATAATTATCTACTGTATACTGTTTTTCCAAAAAAACCACATCATACATCCATACTTTTACCCCATCTAAGCACCAGAAACCTTTCCCTTTTTTCCACCTTCCATCATCTACCTTCCATCTTCCGCTTGGAAGTTTTCCCGTACCTATATCAAGATCAACATAAACTTGTCTTGAATCACAAGCAACCAATTCACCCTCAAATTTTTTAGCCAAAGATAGAGCTAAATCAGTTTTACCAGTTGCAGTCGGGCCTAAAATAACTAATGATTTTTTCATAGAAAAAATTGATATATAATTATAATTCATTCATGAAAACAATAATTATCTTATTTATTCCGGCAATAATCCTATTATTTTTTTACAATATTTTTACTTTTCACCAACAAGAACAATTTGTACATCTTGCTTATTCTTTTTTACAAGGAAAGTTGTATTTTTTATATCCTCCTCCTCATTGGGGAGACACAACATATTTTAGAGGACAACACTATTGGCCGCTAGGACCATTCCCGGCAATTTTACTTATGCCGTTTGTTTATATATTTGGCATCCATATGCAACAAGGTTATCTGGCATTCTTCTTAAATATTTTAAATGCGTACCTACTTTTTCGTATTGCCAATAAAATCCATAATGATTTCTATTTTTCATTAACAATAAGTTTTGCAATCTTATTTGCTACTGCTTACCTGGGTATAGCTCTAACCTCCCAGTCTTGGTATTATGCTCAAGTTGTAAATTTTTCACTAATTCTTTTGGCTCTTGAAGCTTTTTTCTACCTGAGGTCATGGTTGCTAATAGGTTTATATCTTGGTTTTGCTATAGCAACTAGAACTACCTCAGTAGGTGCGATAGTTTTTTTTACCATATGTCTGTTTTCTTCATCTGCTAGTAACCATGAAAGATTTAAAAAAGTCTTTTTGCTTCTTCTGCCTATTGTTTTATCTTTAATGACTTTGGGATTTTATAATTATGCCAGATTTGCAAATATTTTTGAAACAGGGTACCCACAAGCGCTTATTTTTGGGGAAGCGCTTGCTAACAAATCATACGGAATATGGAGCTTTATACATTTCCCTGCAAATTTTTATTATTTATTTCTTAAAATGCCTGACCCAATCTTCATCCCTGGGACAAAAGTTATGCAATTTCCATTTTTAAATGCTGGCGGTTGGGGGATGAGTATTTTGTTTACATCGCCTATTTTTATATGGATCTTCTTTTCATCCTGGAAAAAGTTAGAAGTTAAAGCAGCCTTTGTTACTTCTTTAACAATTTTATTTCTTATCCTTGGATATTTTGGTATAGGAGCCTGGCAGTATGGGTATAGATATGCTGTAGACATATATCCGTTTTTGTTTATTATCTTAGTATACGCACTTAAAAGAAAGATTACCTTTATGTTTTTACTGGTAACTATTCTTGCTTTTGTAATTAATTCTTATTTATTAATTACAGCATTCCGTGATCCTTTTAAATTTTTCTAGAATGCTT
>Ga0209515_10006524_pt1 | contig 14479 bp, 11 predicted proteins | sample Subgroupgradi54m_FD_187454 | JGI IMG/M metagenome (GOLD analysis project Ga0209515, IMG submission 187454) | Subsurface groundwater microbial communities from S. Glens Falls, New York, USA - GMW60B uncontaminated upgradient, 5.4 m (SPAdes)... ...
TCTGCTCTTTGGTGTACGGATTGATTTGCTCGGAGAGAACGCCCGAGGGGAGCGCCATGCCGACCACCCAGTCGAGCCACTGTTTGACGCGATGCAAATCTCCTTCTTCTTTTGCCGACGCTATGTAGTACTGCACCAGCCATAAAGTCGTAACAAACCACGGATTTCCCGGAACGTCGTGCCCTATCCGATAATAATTGTCGCCTTCGTATCGCGCGATGCCGCCGGAATACCGCAAACACGAAAGCCGCTCTTCGGTAACCCCGAACGCTTTTACGAGAATAGGGTCGCTTGCTTCAAGCAGTCCGAATCGAAACATTCCGTACGCGCTTGAAATATCGACGGTGTTGTCGTATGTGAATTCTCCGCCTTTCTTTTTATTGAAGAGTTTTCGAAAAGAGCCGCTTTCCGAATCGTAAAGATGCTTCATGATACCGGCTTTTACTTCTCCCGCCGTATCAAGATACTTTTTCTCGCTCGCGAGTTTCCCCAAGAGCTTGGAGAATTGCGCAGCCGCCATGAGTGCGCCGTACACCGAAGCGGCGGTATAAGTGGAAACGCCGAGCTTCTCTTCCCACAAATCATAACTTGGTTTCGGAAGCCCCGTCGTCTTATCGCGGTACAGCACCATGAAATTTGCCGCCTTTTGAATGAAAGAATTATATATTTCTTCGACAAACTCAAGGTCTTTAGTGAGCTTGTAATGCTCCCAGAGCGCAAAAAGCACCACCGCGGTTTCGTCTTCTTGAATCGGCAGTTGAACGGCGCCGTCTTTGGTCACCCACGGATGCCACGAACTGCCGAGGCTGCCGTCCGCGCGATATTTGTGCATGAAATACCCGTCGCTTGTGATGGCTTGATTGCAAAAAACAAAAAACTTCCGCGCGATGTATGAGTCGCCCGATTTATCGAGCGCCATGATGGTGAAAGCTCCGTCTCGCGGCCACATGTAGCTGTAGGTGTCGCGACCGTATTGAAGCATGTCGGAATCTCCCGATGCAATGACAGCGCCTGTCGAATCGACATGCGATCGAATTATGAAAAGCGACTTCTTGAAAATTTTTACTATATTGTCGGAGAGTCCGTAAAAATTAAAATTCTCGCGGTTCACCCATGCCGTCCAGAAATCTTTGGTTGTCCGAAGAAGATGCTCAGGCGTTTTTTCAAGGATATAATTATTAAGGTCTATCGCTTCGGGAATGGATTTCGCCGCCACAATCCAAAAATAAATTACTTTTCCTTGCTGCGGTTCCATTTCCATATGGAACGAAATCACGGAATCCGTAAGCCCGTGCTCTATCGGATTTTTTGTAAGCGCTCCGTCTTCCGCATCGCGGTAGCTCCCGTCTTTTCCTTCCATCTTGAAAATTCCGGTCGTGTAGTCGTCGATTCCGCGATCTTCCACGTCATCCACCCTGCCGTTGACCAAAAATACCCGCTTGCCTTCGTAGTGAATAATGCAATTGTTGAAAGGGTCGTAATAGCCCGTGTCCTGCCGCCTCGATTGGAAGATGTTGAATTCTTGGCAAAAGAAAATTTTAACCGTTCTCCGGCGGGGCATGTCGTTTCGTATCGTCACGCGGCGGAGAAAAATGTTTTTTTCGTTATAGACGACATCATTGAATACGAGCACGAGTCCGAGATTTTTATTTTCCGCGACCATGTCGCCCACCTGAGTGTCCGGCAAACAGTGAATGACAATGCTCCACCCGGGATCGGAAATCCACGTGAGGGCGCCGTCGACAAAAACGCCGATGCGATGAACGGATTCCTCGCCGACATGATTCTCAAGCCCCACATGCGGAAAATACAAATCTTTCACCTGCCCGTACTTGTCGAAGCACAGGAGCATTGAACCGTTTCCAAGGGTGAGCGCTTTGGGCATAAAAAATTTGAAGATTAAAAAGTTTGAGTACGGAACAGTGGGCGTTTCTTACATACATATTATACACCATGTTTTCTCAAACATGGGTGTGTATTACTCCGCACGAACAAGGTTTACGATAGAGGACACTCACTCGGTATCTTTTTTAACCCTCTGCTATTGTACTCCATAAAAAATTCCCATAGGTAGCAAATTCTAGCATATGCTAGAATTTGCTACCTATGGTAAAACGCGTATAATAATATTCATGCCGTGAAATACCGCTCATAAAAAATAATACCATCCTTAATTAAGGTCTCCCCATAAGTCTTCGGAAATTTTGAGCTGGAATTTTGAGAAAAATTTGAGATATACCGAGGTACATTGAAGATTTTTATCAAAATCCCAGCCAAAATTTACAAGACTTGGTGGGGAGAGATTAGTTAAGGATGGTATAAGTATGAGGAAACAAAAAATATGAAAACTGAAAAAACGACAAAAGGGGTATTGAAGACAAGACGAAGCATTCGTTCAATGGAAAAACTGCGTGTCTCGCCCGCACAGAGTCTGTCGTTCAAAGAACGCGCGGAAGAGTTTCTCAATTCCGGCACCCCCGCATCTTATGCAACATGCGTGGTGCTCGCACTCGTCATCCTCTCGGGAGTGGCGGTGGTCGCGACGGTGGCGCCGGGGCTTTCAATCCTTGCCCGCGGGTATCGCCGGTCAAACGGATACTCCCAAGCTCAATTAAAGGGTGCGATGCAAAACTTAAAAAGAAGCCGATATTTAGAAGAAATAAAGGGGGCTGACGGAAAACCGCGCATTGTATTGACTAAAAAAGGCGAGAAACATTTTCAGAAAATTCTGTTTGAAGACATTCAGTTGCCACATCCGCCCACATGGGACGGAAAGTGGAGATTCGTGCTTTTTGATATCCCCATCAAATACACCAAAGCTCGGGAGGCACTCAGGTGGCGTCTCAAAGCTCTCGGATTTTACCAATATCAAAAAAGTGTATGGGTCTATCCGCATCCATGCGAAAAAGAAATTCTCTATGTTGCCGACTATTTCGGCGTCGGGAAGTTCGTGGAAATTCTTGAGGTGACGCGTCTTTCAAATGATGTGGAAATTAAAAAATATTTTGAGCTGCCGTAATTTCTCTATTTTCCGATATTTCTTCTTGGTAGCAAATTCTAGCATATGCTAGAATTTGCTACCGAAAACTTTTTTTGAGAGAGCGGGGGTGTGTATGACGGTGGGGTAACGCGTCGTGTTACGCACTATACGTTTTAAGATGCTTCTCAACCACCGTGAGCGCCTCTTTCGTATTTTTCGCTTTCAATAAATCCGCGGCGCATTTTTTGTCGCCGAGGACTCCGAGAACCCACTCTGAAAAATCGTTCCGCCCCATTCCGGCGTGGTGAAAAAACTGCTCTTCACTCATGGTACGCAAAGCACCGGCGAGGTCTCGCATACTGGAAAGCGTCGCGCCGTTGTTGACCCAAAAACACATTGCGCCGGATACGACGACGAGCGGTTTCTTTTTCACCGGCTTTTTCACAAGAGCGGGTTTTTTTACTTCTGGTTTTTTTATTGCCATAAAACTATTTTATACTGCCAGTAATCTCCGATAAACCCCCAAACACTTCCCCGCCGCCTCCCGCCACCCGTGCTTCAAAACCTCCCGCCCTCCGTTCTCGCGCAGGTTCTCATGGAGCGGGCGATGGTCGAGCACGGAAATGATTTTGTCTGCCATGTCTTTTGTGTCCCAGAAGTCGGTTTTCAGGCAGTGGGTGATGATTTCAGAAACGCCGGATTGCCGAGAGATGAGGACGGGGGTGCCGTTCGCGAGGGATTCAAGCGGTGTAATCCCAAACGGCTCGGAAACGGAGGGCATGACGTAGAGGTCGGCGGATTGGTAGAGAGCATTCAGTTCGTCCCCGCGCAGGAAGCCGGCGAAGATGACTTTGTCGCCAATGCCTTCGTCCGCGGCTTGGCGGATCATCTGCCGCTCCATGTCGCCCGAGCCGGAAACGAGAAAGAGGGTGTTCGGGCGAAATGTGAGAACTTCCTTTGCGGCTTTAATGAAATAGTCGGGACCTTTTTGAAGAGTGATTCTCCCGACAAACAGCACGATTTTGTTTCCGGCGGCTTTGAGAGAAGAAAGGTGGTCGGGGAGCTTTTTGTATTCTTCCGCGTCAATGCCGTTATGGACGACTTGTATTTTTTCGGGAGAAATTCCGTACTTTTCGACGAGAATGTTTTTGGTGAAGCCGGAGACCGCGATAATCGCGTCCGCTTCCCGAAGTCCCGCCTTTTCGATTTCAAACACTTCGGTATTGATGCCGTTGCCTCCCGTGCGGTCGAACTCGGTGGCGTGGACGTGGACCACAAGCGGTTTTCCCGTCGCGCGTTTGGCTTCGATTCCCGCAAGAAAAGCGAGCCAGTCGTGGGCATGAATAACATCGCAGTTTTCGGAGAGGGCGATAGCTCCGGCTTTTCTCGCGTATCGTCTGACTTCTTCCATAAGAGAGAGTCCGTAGACTTCGTCTTTCAGATTCCGCACCTCGTCGGAGTATCTTTCCGAGGTGAGGTAGGGGTAAAGGAGGGAGTCGATATGGCGGACGGTGATGCTTTTTTCGTTCGCGAAAATAAATTTGGCGTGAGAGGAATTGACGGGGACTTTTTTGGGGAGAACGAAGACAACGTCCGCGGATTCTTTCGCGAGGGCTCTCGTCAGCCCGAAACATGCCGTACCCAAGCCCCCGCTGTTATGCGGGGGGAATTCCCAGCCGAACATGAGGATTTTGGGGTGTTGGGGCATAGCTTCATTCATTATACTCCTCCGCGTATTGACAAACAAGCGCGTTATCCACTTGATGTTTTTACGGTACCTTTTGAAAAGCGCTTGGGTCTTTTGCAACTCCTTCAAGCACGAGCTCTCCCACCGCGCCTTTGTCGATGGCTCGCGAAAGCGCGTGGTCAACGAGCAGGTATTTTCCGGGCGGATAATCCGAGGTGTCAAACTCCGCCATCATGGAACCGCCCGCGGGAACAAGCGTCGTCTGCACATTTCGGAGAGGTGGCGAGATAATCGCTCCCTCGGGGTACAATCGGTCAAAAATACCGCCGATGATATGGAAGTTTGAAGGAACAAACGTTCCGACTCCGAAAAAGATGCGAATCTTATCCCCGACTTTCGCCTTCAAAGCGTTATCTCCGGTTATCCCGCCCATCTTCCCGTTGAAGACCGCGTACTCCGGCTCTTCTTTTTGCAGTTTCTCCAAACTGAATTCCTGATGCCCTTTTTCGAGCGTTTTTCCTTTGGTATATAATTCCCCTTGCATAACATAAAATTCTTTGTCCACTTTCGACAAGCCGTCTTTGGGCTCGACGAGTATCATGCCATACATGCCGTTCGCAATGTGTGTCGGAATGTGTGAGCTCGCGCAATGATACACGAACAGCCCCGGGCGCATCGCCTTGAATTGAAAAGCGGTCGTTTCGTTCGGTTTCGCCTGCATGAGCATCGCTCCGCCGCCGGGACCAAGCACGGCGTGAAGGTCGATAGAGTGCGCTCCATGTCCGGCGGCCGTATGTTCGTTCGCCGTCATACCCGCCATGTGGGGGTCGCTCATATCCATGTGCCCGTCAGTTCCATCACCATGGGCTTCCGCGACGGACATTTGAATCGGGTTGATGGTAAAACTTTTATTCTTGGACGCGGAAGCGGTGTGTTCGTGCGCGTGCGTCAGCCGCACCTCCACCGTATCGCCTTCTTTCACGCGGATGAATGGCCCCGGAACCGTCCCGTTGTATGTCCAGTATTCGTACGTGATGCCGGGCGCAATTTCCGCCACGACTTCTTTTGTCTCTAATTCCACCACCACTTTTTTACCCCCCGGTCTTTGAATGGGCGCGGGGACATCATCCGCTCGCCGCGAAATGTTTTGCGCGGTTACGGCTTTTGCCGGACTAGCAATATATTTTGCTTCACCGCCCAATCGAGACAGTCCGCGAAACAAACCAAATGTTGCTCCTAAAAGAACAACCGCAACGAGCGCAACAATAAAATAATTTTTCATAAAAACAACGTCTCTTTAGTTTTTGTAATGAGACTCCTCGGAGAACGGTCTTCGTATTATACAGTGTACCGCTACTCTTCCTCCTCTTCAAGTATAAAAATGCGATAAATATGGAGCAGCGCAATAAAAGCGCTCAAGATGATGGGACCAAAGAGGATCCCGAAAGACCCAAAGAATGCAATACCTCCCAGAACGGAAAAAAACACAAAAAGCGGGTGAACGGCGATACCTTTGCTGTAAAGTATCGGAGCGAGAATGTTGTCTATAAGTCCAACTAAAAGCGCGCCCCACAAGAGAAGCCCGAACGCCGCCGCATTGCTTCCGATAATCGCCAAATACAAAACGACCGGGATAACAACGGCAGCCGTGCCGATACCCGGAACAAGCGAGCCAATGGCGGCGAAAGAACCCCAGAGTGCCGCATTTGGAACTCCGAAAATAAAAAATCCTATCCCTGCCAAGAAACCCTGGATGAGCGCGATAAAAAGCGTCCCGCGCAATATCGAATTTACGGCCTTTTGCATTTTGCTGAGAATTTCCTTGTCGTACAGATCGTCAAGCGGACTGATTTTTGTAACGGCGGAAACAAACCCTTCGCCGTCTTTCAGGAAAAAGAAAAGCGCGAGAATAAAAATAAATATCTCAAAAACCGCGAAAGCCGTACCGGATACGAGCGGTCCGATGTTTTTCGAAACAAAATCAGTAAAATCGCGGAAGTGCGTTTCAAGCTCGAAAGAAAAGCTCGGATAAATCTGCTGTATCGGTCGTTCAACCGCAAGAGTAAGTTTCGACAAAAAGTCCGTTCCGTTTCCCTGAAGACTCGAATACAGCGACTGTGATTCGATAAAAATCTGCACGCCCAGAAAATAAAGCGGGATGGCGATAAACACGAGGGTAACGACAATAACGAAAGTGGCGCTCATCCTCTTTCTCCCGCGAAAAAGCGCGAGTATTTTTTTGTAAAACGGCAAAAGCAGAACGGCGAAGATGGCGGCGAGAGCGATGACTTGAAAAAAAGGCTGATAGACAAAAAAAGCGAGTGCGGAAACAATGCCGAACAAGATGAAGAAAAAAGATATTTGCAATTTTTTGTCGTCAATCATGCCATATATTATATCATGCGAGAAAGTATTGACAATCTTTTTTTTGGGCGTATGATTTTTCGCAGGCAGGTTCATTTCGCAACGTGCCAGAAGGGCTGTCTCGGGAGACACTACATGAAAGAAGAAGAGAGAAGAAAGTTGTCAAGAAATCCATCTAATGTTCTCGTTGCAAGAACGATTGCCGTTTATGTATGCCGCGACCGGCGATTGGACCCGTTGAAAATGGCATTGCGCAAGATGCTCGGACCGGAAGCGTATTTCTTTCGACCGACGGGAGGGGGCATAGACATGGGAGACCCGTTGTCTTTCCATTGTTTTGCAAGAGAAATAAAAACATTGCAAAGGCTTGAAACGGGACTCATTATTGCTCTGGCGCACAGCGATTGCCATCATTGCAAAGTAAACCGTATCGTTTCGCCGGAAAGCGAAGAAATTGCCGTCCTGAAACATACGATGGCACGCGCGGGGCGAAATATAAAAAATGATTTCCCGACGATGAAAATCATCACCGGAATCATACATACCGAGCAGGCGCTCTCGGGCGACTTGCAATCCATCGAACTTATCGCTCCTTATAACGATTCCTCTTTTTTGTGCGGATGCCGATGCACGGAACATCTCCACACCAACGCTTTTCATGACATAGCGGTATAAAAAATAAACGACGCACCGGATTTTCGGTGCGTTTTTTTTTGCAAAAAAAAAGACGCCCACCCAAGAATAACTTGGCGGGCGCCGAAACAGCAATTTTATAACCACAAGCGAGAAGAAAGTGAATCCGCCGGCTGGCGGATCATTTTCTTCGAGTGCCGTGGTTATAAATGCAAGCGAGGGGCGAAATGGGAGCTTGCTCACATTTTTCCCGAGTGATGCATTTATATGCTTTACATATAATTTCAAGCGAGGGAGAAAGCGGAAGCTTGCTTCCACTTTTCCCGAGCGATGGAATTATATGCTTTGCATATATACTCAAAAACTTTCGCAATTGAGTATATTTACAAAGGAATGATAAGCACTTCCCCGTCTTGTATGTCGCAATACATTCCAAATCTGGAATGACGAGGATACAAGTGTCTTACTTTGCCATGAGGATATACTTTTATCAGAGGCAAGTATATGTGCGTATTGCGCTTGTGCTCCGGAAGCAACTCGGCGTGCACTTCCATGAATGGCGACGAATGATTTTTTTTTGCCTCCGTGGCTATGTGGATTGGCATATCAAGTATTCTTGCCACTTGCAGCCACCGGCTCATATCAACCGGGCAAATTGGTTTTTCCACTCGCAGAAATTTCATCATGTCTTCCGTTTTTCCAAGTTCCGCGAGCACCTCGCGAAATGGTCTGAAGCTTTGATGCCGCCCGTCTATCAAAGCCCGCAACTCCAAAATTCCCTTATATCTTTTTTTTATGCATATTTTAATCATTCTTCATTCTCTCTCTGTGTGGTTGGACAAATTGCTAACATAAAGTATATCACGGTGGATATTGTTTGTCAAGTCAGATAGACTTAAGTTGTCATGAACCGGCGAATCGTGTCCGCCGTGTCGTCTTTTTGCAAGATAACGTTGGTGATGGAAAACGTATCCGCCGCGAAACTTTCGCGAAGCGCGTGCGCGAATTGCGCCGGCGTTTCCACGCGAAATCCCAAACCGCACCCCGCCACTTCGGTGAGTTTTTCAAAATTCCCCGACGGGATGTCAAGGTACGGAACATTTCCCGCAATCGGACGAAGCATCCCCCACCCCTCATTGTTCAGAACGATGATGACTTGCTTTGAGCCGTACTTGCGGAGCGTCAGTATGGAGCCCAGAGACCACATGCCGAACGCACCATCACCAACAATAACAAGCGGGCGTTCTCCGAATGCTTTTTCAAGCCCGATGGCGCCGACGGTTACCCCCATCGCACCGTATGCAGAAGTGTAATATCCTCCGACGGCAACAACGGGAATCGCCATGGCATTTCCAATATCGGCAACGATCGGAGTATCGGGGTAGTCTTGGAGCGTCTGATGAATGATAGGAGAAATATCTGAAATGGCAATCGCGCGGGAATTATCAAGCGGTTCTGAAAAATAGCAATACGTGTCGGTGTTCATCCGATAAGAAAATGAACGCGGGTAAGACGGATCTTTTCTAAACTCTCTCGCCTCAATGAGGTGCTCCAGAAATACGCGAGAAACTTCTCCCGCTTCCATCACAATATCGCCCTCTCCCAATCGCGGCGGTCTCAAGCCGTAAGCCATATCGCAGTCTACAACGCCAACCTTAATAAGGCAGTCCGAATCCTCCACAATCTTTTGAATATCGGGCGGAAAACTCGCCTGTGCCGCATAAGTGCCGATAAAAAACGGGTCATTCGGCGGATACGCCCCGCGACCGTGATACGCGGCGGCGACAGGAATGCCGTACTTTTTTGCAAAGCGCTGAAGCAAGGGAACAAGCCCGAATCTCTCGGCGCGGGTCCCGACCAATATGACCGGGCGGCTCGCGCATTCAATCCGCTCTTTCGCTTTATTCACGTTGTGCGGAAGCAAAGATATTTCGGCGTTCTTTTTTCTTCCCGCGGAGAAGCTCGATTTTTTAATCCGCATATCCCACAAGTCTTTCGGAATGCCGATGTATACCGGACGATGTTCTTCGTGCGCAAGGGTTATGAGCCATGCAATATCTTTCGCGGCAGTGGAAATATCGGTGATGCTTTTTGCATACTCATTTCCCAAAAGCATTTGGAAAATTTCTTCTTGCATGGAGCACGAAGAGGCTTCCGTCTCATGGTGAAGAATATAATCCGCGCCGCGGTCGGCAAGCGCAACTTCCCCGCCGATGATGACGAGCGATGACGCGCCGAGATTTTTTGTCGCATCGCACACGCCGTTTAACATATTCAGGCATCCCACCATGAAGGTGGCGTAACAAGCGGAGAGTTGTTTCCTTCCGATCAGATTCGCCGCCCACGCCGCATCCCCCTCCGCAACCATCGCCATATTCTCCATTCCGTCAAAATCTTGGAGCTCGCGTACAAAGGGAAGGATATAATCGCCGGGGACTCCCGGGATTTCTCGCACCCCGCGCCTATGCAGTTCTTCCAGCAAAAACCGACCTATCGTTATTGTGTTCATCTCTTTCTCCTCATTCACATTTTTTGTGTCAAAAAACAAGCCCCTCAACAAACGAAGCTCGCCTAAAAAGCGAGCTTCGCGAGCTTCCGGGGGCGTATGCCACCATAGTAGGCTATCAAGGCGTTTTGTCAATTTTTAGAAATTGACAGTGAGGGGGCCGAGTCCGGTGATATAGTCGTAATGTTTGCGCGCGCCACAGTAGTAGCCGCAATCGCCGTTTGACCGGTGAAATACGATACGTAAAGGATTCCGAGAACGAGCATTACCACGCTCCAAATTTTCTCACTTCTCCTTTCGCGGTATCGTGCGCGAAGCTCCGGGTATAAATTACTGTGCATAATTTGAGAACTTACTTCGCGCTTTTAAACTTCTCTTCAGCAACTTCGGCGATAGTGAGACCTCTTTTTTTTGCCTTCTTCGAGAGAGCAGTGTGACGCTTCACACTCACCATGACACGCGGGTCCTTGAGGATTTTTATTTCTTTCATTTTTTAATTTCGATTTATTTTTGCCGGTAATTTTCGACCAGCGAGCAAACACAGAAAAAGCCCTATGATTTCTCATAGAGCCTTGTCTTTGTTGACTTATACCCACAAGCGAGAAGAAAGCGAAGGTTCAAAAAGACTTTTGTTCATTTTCTTCGAGTGCCGTGGATATATACCAAAAAGATTTCGCAAACCTGTGGCTTTTTGGTATATTTAATCCTTACGCTCCGTGGCAGTGCTTATATTTTTTCCCACTCCCGCAGTAGCACGGGTCGTTGCGACCGATTTTTTCGCCTTCGGTATTTGTTGCGGTGACTCCTCCGAGCGAGGCGCCGGATTCCAAGACCGCGCGTTCCATCGCGAGTTTAGCTTGTTCCATACGGCGCTCTTCGGCGGCGAGGATGTCGGTGGTAATATTTTTTACAAATGACGTGATATTTTCGCGCCATGCGTCTTCCATTTCACGGAAGAGCTTCAAGCCCTCGCGCTTGTATTCCACGAGCGGGTCGCGCTGGCCGTAGGCGCGGAGGCGGACGGAGTTGCGAAGATAGTCCATCATTTCGAGGTGGTCCATCCAGAGCATGTCGGTCGTCTGAAGCGCAATACGGCGCAGGGCTTCAAGGAAATTCTCCTCGCCCATGCCGTGTTTTTTCTCTTCAAAAATTTTCGCGGAATCTTCACTTCTGTTCGCCAATTCTTCGGAAAGCGCGTGCAAGTATTCTTTGTCTCCGAGAAGCATTTTGCGGCGGCGTTCGTACACAATCTTTCGCTGATGGTTCATCACGTCATCGTACTCAAGCACGTGCTTTCGAGAATCAAAATGAAAACCCTCGATTTTCTCCTGCGCGGATTCGAGCGATTTGGAGATAAGTGAATTTTGGATGGCTTCGTCTTCGGGGATGCCGAAACGCCCCATCATTTTTTTGATGGTGTCCGATGCAAAAACACGCATGAGAGAATCCTCAAGGGAAACGTAAAACTGCGTTTCGCCCGGATCGCCCTGCCTGCCGGAACGTCCGCGGAGCTGGTTGTCGATGCGCCGCGCTTCATGCCGTTCGGTACCGATAACAAAAAGCCCGCCCGCGTTTTTCACGTCTTCGTATTCTTCTTTCGTATGAGGATTGCCGCCGAGCTTGATGTCAACGCCGCGCCCTGCCATATTTGTGGCAATAACCACGTTTCCTTTCGTCCCCGACTGCGCAACTATCTGCCCTTCCTGTTCGTGTTTCTTCGCATTCAATACTTCGTGCGGAATTCCCTCTCTCGTGAGAAAATCCGAGAGAAGCTCATTTTTTTCAATAGACACCGTACCAATCAAAACCGGCTGACCTTTTTCGTGAAGCTCGCTCACTTTTTTTGCAATAGCGGTGAATTTCCCTTTTTCGGTTTGATAAATAAGGTCATTCTGATCTATACGCGCCACGGACTTGTTGGTTGGGATAGAAATAACCTGAAGGTCGTACACCTTGAAAAATTCCTCGGAAGACGTCGCCGCGGTTCCGGTCATTCCGGCGAGCTTTTTATAGAGGCGGAAATAATTTTGATACGTAATGGAAGCGACCGTCTTTGATTCTTTTTGTATTTTTGCGCCCTCCTTCGCCTCGATTGCCTGATGAAGCCCCTCGGACCATCTTCGCCCCGGCTGAACGCGTCCGGTGAATTCATCGACAATCAGCACTTCTTCGTCTTTCACGACATATTCTTTGTCTTTATGAAAGAGCGCTTTTGCCCGTACGGCGGTTTCGAGATGATGGACATATTTGATTCCTTTTTCGGTGTAGATATTTTCCACGCCGAGCGCTTTCTCGGCTTTTGTAATTCCCGCATCGGTAAGCGTAATGGCTTTCAATTTTTCATCCACTTCGTAATCTTCCGTTTCGTTCATTCCGCGCGCGATGTTGGCAAATATTGAATAGAGGTCTTCCGATTCATTCGTAGTGGAAGAAATGATAAGCGGGGTTCGCGCTTCGTCGATGAGAATGGAGTCAATCTCGTCCACGATAGCGTAATGGTATTCGCGCTGGACGACATTCTCCGGCGAGTACGCGATGTTGTCGCGGAGGTAATCAAACCCGAATTCGCTGTTCGTGCCGTACGTGATGTCCGCGAGGTACGCTTCTTTTCTCGTACACGGGCGCAAAAATTCGTACATCACTTTGAAAGAACCGACCTCATCGCGTTCTTTGTCCTCCTCCATGTGTTTCGGGTCATACACATACGAAGCGTCGTGGTTGATGACCGCCGTCGAGAGTCCGAGGTAAGCGAATATCTGCCCCATCCACACCGCATCGCGGCGCGCGAGATAGTCGTTCACGGTAACAATACTCACGCCTTTTCCCTCAAGCGCATTCAAGTATGCCGGCAAAGTCGCGACAAGTGTTTTCCCTTCACCGGTGCGCATCTCGGCTATTTTCCCCTGATGAAGCGTGATACCGCCGATAAGCTGAACATCGTAGTGTCGCTCGCCGAGCGTGCGCTTCGCCGCCTCGCGGGCAAGGGCAAAAGCCTCCGGAAGAAGGTCTTCCAAAGACTCCCCTTTTTCAAGGCGAGCTTTCAGAGAAGCGGTCTTTTCCGGAAAGGCTTCCGGGGTGAGACTCGATGTTTCCGGCTCAAAAGCATTTATCTTCTCAACCAGCGGAGCAAGACTCTTTACCTCCCGAGTATTCTCGTCTCCAAAAATTTTCTTTAAGAATTGCATACCTGCCATCATAGCATAAAAACAAAAACCCCTCCAGAGGAGGGGTTTTTGAAAGAAAACTATTTTCTCTTCGTAACCTTCTTCTTTGCTTTGACAACTTTCTTTACAACCTTTGCTTTTGCCTTAACAACCTTCTTTGCTTTTTTTACTACCATGGTTTTGAAATATTTTTTCTCAAAAAAATTTCCCGAGAAAAAATAAATGATTACGGTTTATAAAAAACATCGACCGTTTGTTTTCAAATAATTTCGAAAACTTTTCTTTGTTCTCTGCGTCTGTTTTAATTATCGTACATTTCAAAAATAAATACAATATGTTTTTTATAAAAGGTGTGGATAACTTTTATAAAATTATTTTTTTCAAAAATAATTTTAATTTCTAATTACCAATTTCTAATTTCTAATAAAATGCAAAATTTTTGAAATTGAGATTTTTGTTGGAAATTAGAAATTGGTAATTAGAAATTAGTTTATGATTTTCACCTCAAATTCCAAAATTATTCCCGTCTTTTCTTTCACGGTATTTTGCAGTAACTCCGCAAACGCTATGACTTCTTTCGTCGTCGCGCCGCCGTGATTCACAATGACGAGCGCTTGGTTTTTATATGTGCCGACATGTCCCGCCGTCTCACCTTTCAGTCCGCAGACGCGGTCAAGCAGCCATCCGGCGGAGATTTTTTTTGCGCCCTCGCCAGCGGGATACAAAGGAATATCAGGATATTTTTGCGCCACCTCGTACGCAAATTCATTTGAAAGAATCGGGTTTTTGAAAAACGAACCGGCGGTGCCGTACTCGCGCACATCCGGAAGTTTGGCGGTGCGTATTGCGACAATTGCATTTCTTACGTCCGCAACATGCGCATCGGTAATTTTATTTTTCAAAAAGTATTCTTGAACATCTTTATAATCCGTTTTCAATTCGCCATTTTTTGTAAGTTCAAATACAACGCGCGTGATGATATATTTTTTCCCTTCCGAAGTTTTGAAAAAACTGTCGCGGTATCCGAAACGGCATTCTTCTCGCAAAATTTTTTTTATTTCACCGGTCTCGGTATCGAATGCTTCCACTTCTAAAATTATATCTTTCACTTCCCTTCCGTACGCGCCGACATTTTTCACCGGCGT
>Ga0209515_10006525_pt1 | contig 14473 bp, 12 predicted proteins | sample Subgroupgradi54m_FD_187454 | JGI IMG/M metagenome (GOLD analysis project Ga0209515, IMG submission 187454) | Subsurface groundwater microbial communities from S. Glens Falls, New York, USA - GMW60B uncontaminated upgradient, 5.4 m (SPAdes)... ...
CCACCTTGAACCCCGCCGCCAGCAGCGCCAACCAGGTGTGCGATGCGATGTAGCCGGTGGCCCCGGTGAGCAGAACGGTCGGCGGCGTCATCGCAAGGTGACCTGCACCGAGCAGCCTATCGTGTTGGCGCTGTACGTCGAGTCCGCCACGCCGGTCGAGCGGCTGTCGTGACCGACGTTGCAGCCCAGCGAAACGCTGCGCGTCGCCGCGTACGACGCACTCAGGCCGATTGCGCTGAGGGTGTCGTGGCCGGTGGTGTTGGGGCTGAGGAGGCCGGTCTGCGCGGTCGTGTTGCGGCTGTATCGCAGGTTGCCGTTGAGTCCGATCTTGCCGGTGAGCTCATAGCTGGCCACCGCTTGCAGCACGGTGGTCAGCCGGTTGGTGTCGGCGGAGGTGATGAACGGCGGCGTGTTCGGAAGGACGCTGGGAAAGATGGTGAACGTAGTCTCGCTGCCGGTGTCGCGGCTCAGCGAGGCAGCGAACTGGGTCCGCCCGGTCGGCTTGTAGGTCCAGGACAGCGATCCGGTGACGCCCGAGAACTCGGACACGTTGGCCAGCGAATGGGTCTCGCGCGTCGAGCTCAGGCGGCCGCTGACGACGCTCGCGCCGCTCGGCTGCCAGGTGACGCTCAGGTCGACGTCGCGGCGCGAGGTCTTGTCGCCCAGATCGACGTCGCCGCGCGTGCTGCGCACGCCGACGCCCACGCTCAGGATGCCGGTGCCGCCCCAGCGCAGCCCGAGGTGGCCGACCCGCTGGGTGAAGTCGCGGTTGTCGCCGGCCAGCGAGAAGCTGACTGCGCGGCGTTCGGCCCCGCCTTCGAGCGCAAAGGCCGACGAAATACCGTAGCGCGCGGTCGCTGCGAGCTGCTGGCTGCGTTCGACGTTCTTCTCGGTGGTGAGCGGGGCATTCGGGTCGCCGTAGTTGGCGAGCCTCTGGTTCGTCAGGTAGCGCACCGTGCCCGACAGGTGCTCGATGGTTTGCCAGTCCAGACCGCTCGTCAGGCCGTAGCTCGTGTTGTTGAGCTGGTGGTTGCTCTTGAACTGGTTCGCGTTGACGTTGGCGTTCGCAAAGACGCGCTGGCGCCCCAGCGGCTGATCGACGCCGCCGAATATGCCTTCGCTCGTGATCGTGTCGGCCTCGCGCGCGGCGCGGCGGAAGATGTTCGAGTCGTGGGTCGCGCCGAGGCTGCCGCCGATGTAGTACGGGCTCTCTTCGGCCCAGGCCGGGGCGCCGGCCAGCAGTGCCGCAGCGGCCGCCGCGACGGCCAGCTTGCGTTGCTCAACACGCGGGTGATGTGGCATGCCTTTGATCTCCGTCAGTCTTGAAAATGGGAAGGTGCGCGGGGCGCGCCGCACCGCGCTTCAGTACGCGTTGCGATCGAAAAACACGAGCCGGATGGTACGCACAATGATTTGCAGGTCCAGGCCCAGCGACCAGTTGCGCAGGTACTCCAGGTCGTAGCCGACCCGCGTCTCCATCTTTTCGGTGGTATCGGTCTCGCCGCGGTGGCCGTTCACCTGGGCCCAGCCGGTGATGCCCGGCTTGACCTTGTGGCGCACCATGTAGGCCTTGATCAGGCGCCGGTATTCCTCGTTGTGGGCGACCGCGTGCGGGCGCGGGCCGACGATGCTCATGCGCCCCTGCAGCACGTTGATGAACTGCGGCAGCTCATCGAGCGAGGTGCGGCGCAGGAATGCGCCGAAGCGGGTGATGCGCGGGTCGTCCTTGGTGGCCTGGCGAATCACCGGCCCGTTGTCTTGCGCCGTCATCGAGCGGAACTTGTAGACCACGATTTCTTCGCCGTCCAGGCCGTTGCGGCGCTGCTTGAACACCACCGGTCCCTTGGATGTGAGTTTCACGCCGATCGCGATCGCCAGCAGCACCGGCGAAATCAGCAACAGGATGAAACTCGCGAGCACCAGGTCGCTGACCCGCTTGACGAGCTCGTTGGTGCCGGTGAACGGGGTCTCGCAAATGCCCACCACCGGCACGCCGTTCATGTCCTGCAGCCGGCCCTGGATGATGGTGATGTCGACCAGGTCGGGCACGAAAAACAGCGACGCGGTGGTGCCCTGCATCTGCTCGAGCAGCTTGACGATGCGCGGCCGCCCGCTCAGCGGCAGGGTGATGAAGATCTCGCGGATGCCGTGCTTGATGACATAGTCGCCCACGTCGTCGAGCCCGCCCAGGCGTTCGCCGGGGTCCGCTTTCTGGACCCGGTGGTCGTTGCGGTTGTCGAAGTAGCCGATGAAGTCGATGCCGAAGTCCTTGCTGCTGCGCAGCGCGTTCGCCACCTTCACACCCTGCTTCGCCAGGCCGACGACGACGGCGCGGCGCCGCGCCTCGGGGCGCGACGCGCTGTAGCGCACGATGCGCCGGCCGACCCACACGGCGATCCACTGCAGCACCGGCGTGATGAAAATCCACGCCAACAGCGCATCGTCGTTGTACAGGTACAGGCTCTTGGTCGCGTAGCCGCACAGCGCCAGGATGCCGATCAGCATCAGCCACGAGGTGACGATGTCGACGCCGGCTGCCAGCAAGTTCTCGCGGAAGCGGTTGCGGCCCGGGAAGGTCAGCGCAAACACCAGCAGACACAGCGTCAGCTCGGGCCGCCCGACCGGTTCTTCGAGGTAGTGGTTGGCCGCCAGAAAGGTCAGCACCGTGATCAGCGGCTCGAGGAACGCGGCCACCAGCGAGGTCACCGATTGCGGCGCGCTGTAGAACGTTCTCTTGTAGGTGCGGTCTTCAAACATCGGTGAGGGTGGTTTCCATGTGCCCGGCCGGCCCGCGATTTGGGGGGCACAAATGCAGCCGGCGCGTCAAACCCCGCCCGGTGCTGCGAGTCGCGGATTCTCCCTCAAAAACCCGACGGTCCGGACCCGTGAGTATGGGGGGCCGGGCAGAGTGCGTGCCTACAATCCGTGCATGTTCCACACTTTGCAACAGCTGGTCGGCACCGCGTTGATGGAGCGTTTCACGCTGACGCTCAACCATGTGCTGGCGGCCGAGCCGGCCGCGCTCGAACGGCTGCGGCCGCACGCCGGGCGCTGCGTCCGGGTCCAGTTGAACGGCTGGCCGAGCCTGTTGCCGCCGGTCCCGCAACTGGCGTTTCTCATCACACCGGCCGGCCTCGTCGAATGGTGCGCGACGGCACCGGCGCCGGATGCCGACCTGCTGGTGACGGTGGACGCCTCGAACCCGGCGCGCACGCTGGCGCAAGGCCTCACGGGGCAGCGCCCGGGCGTCGACGTGGCCGGCGACAGCCGGCTCGCCACCGACGTGAGCTGGCTGATGGACAACCTGCGCTGGGACCTGCAAGACGACCTGGCGCGCCTCGTCGGCCCGGCCGCGGCGAACGAGCTCGGCCGGGTCGGCCGCATGCTGGCCGGCGGGTTGCGCGACGCGGTGGCCCAACTCTCGTCGCTGGCGGAGCGCGCGCGCGGCGCCAGCACGCAAGCGAGGGCGGAGCCGCCGGTGCGATGAGGCACATCGCGCGGCTCGTCTTCATCGTCTTCACGGTTCTGCGCTTCGGACTGGACGAGCTGGCGCTCTCCAGCTTCCGCCAGCCATGGGTGCGCCTCTTGGTGCGGCTGATGACGGTGGGGCGCCGGCTCGACGCGCCGCGCGGCGAGCGCCTGCGCATGGCGCTCGAGCGGCTCGGGCCGATCTTCGTGAAGTTCGGCCAGGTGCTGTCGACCCGGCGCGACCTGCTGCCCGAAGACCTGGCCGACGAGCTCGCGAAGCTGCAGGACCGTGTGCCGCCGTTCCCCGCCGCACAGGCGCGCAGCCTGGTCGAGCTCGCGTTCGGCCGCTCGATCGAAACGATCTTCTCGAGCTTCGAGGCCGAGCCGGTGGCAAGCGCCTCGATCGCGCAGGTGCACTTCGCGGTGCTGAAAGACGGCCGCGAGGTGGCCGTCAAGGTGCTGCGCCCGGGCATGCTGGCCGTCATCGACGACGACCTCTCGCTGATGCGCCAGCTCGCGGTCTGGGTCGAGCGGCTGAGTGCCGACGGCAAGCGCCTGAAGCCGCGCGAGGTGGTGGCCGAGTTCGCCAACTACCTGCACGACGAGCTCGACCTGGTGCGCGAGGCCGCCAACGCCGCCCAGCTGCGGCGCAACATGGCCGGGCTGCAGCTGGTCGAGATACCGGAGATGTACTGGGAGCTGTGCACCTCGGGCGTGATCGTGATGGAGCGCATGAACGGCATCCCGATCAGCCAGCGCCAGCGCCTTCAGGACGCCGGCGTCGACATCAAGAAGTTGGCCACCGACGGCGTGACGATCTTCTTCACCCAGGTGTTTCGCGACGGCTTTTTCCACGCCGACATGCACCCGGGCAACATCCAGGTCAGCGTTGCGCCGGCCACCTTCGGGCGCTACATCGCGCTCGACTTCGGCATCGTCGGCACGCTGACCGAGTTCGACAAGGAATACCTGGCGCAGAACTTCATCGCCTTCTTCCGGCGCGACTACAAGCGCGTTGCCGAGCTGCACGTCGAAAGCGGCTGGGTGCCTTCGGCGACACGGGTCGACGAGCTCGAAGGCGCGATCCGCGCGGTCTGCGAGCCGCACTTCGACCGGCCGCTGAAGGACATCTCGCTCGGCCAGGTGCTGCTGCGCTTGTTCCAGACTTCGCGGCGCTTCAACGTCGAGATCCAGCCGCAGCTGGTGCTGCTGCAGAAGACGCTGCTGAACGTCGAAGGGCTGGGTCGCCAGCTCGACCCGGAACTCGATTTGTGGAACACCGCCAAGCCTTTTCTCGAACGCTGGATGAACGAGCAGATCGGCTGGCGCGGGCTGCTCGAGCGGCTGAAGAACGAGGCGCCGCGTTATGTGCAGCTGCTGCCCGAACTGCCGCGCCTGCTGCACCAGGCCTTGCAGCAGCGCCCGGCGTCGGAGCAGCGTGCGATCGAGGCGCTGCTGCTGGAGCAGCGCCGAACGAACCGGCTGCTGCAGACGATCGTCTACGGCAGCATCGGCTTCGTGCTCGGAGTGGTGGCGGTTCAGGTGGTGTCGCGCTTGTAGGCAGTGGATCCCGGCGTTCGCATGGCGTTCGCCGGGATGAGGGGTGCGGGGGCGTGTCATCCCGGCGAACGCCGGGATCCACAGTTCGCACCGCCCTGACCTCAGAGATAATTGCCGCATCCCCGACCACGTCCCCCGTCAGCGCATGAACCACACCCTCATCACTTTCGTCGTGTTGTACCTGCTCGGCACGCTCGGTCTCGGCGTCTGGGCCGGCACGCGCATCAAGAACACCAGCGACTTCGCGATCGCCGGGCGCAGCCTGCCGCTGATCATGGTGGTGACGACCACCTTCGCGACCTGGTTCGGCGCCGAGACCGTGATGGGCATCCCGGCGAAGTTCGTCCAGAGCGGCCTGAACGCAATCGTCGAAGACCCGTTCGGCGCCGGCACCTGCCTGATCCTGGTCGGCCTGTTCTTCGCAGCGCGCCTGTACAAGATGAACCTGCTGACCATCGGCGACTTCTATCGCCAGCGCTTCGGCAAGGGGGTCGAGGTGTTCTGCTCGACCGCCATCATCCTGAGCTACCTGGGCTGGGTGGCGGCGCAGGTCACTGCGCTGGGTCTGGTGTTCTCGGTGCTGACGCAAGGCGCGATGTCCGAGACCGCGGGCATGATCGTCGGCACCCTCGCGGTGCTGGTCTACGTGGTGGTCGGCGGCTTCCTCGCGGTCGCCTGGACCGACTTCATCCAGATGATCGTGCTCGTGATCGGCCTCACGATCATCGCGATCTTCTCGGCCGACCTGGCCGGCGGCGCCGACAAGGTGTTCGCGATGATCGGCCAGAAGGACCTCTGGAACTTCCTGCCGCCGCCCAGCTTCACCGAGATCGCGATGTTCGTCGGCGCCGGCCTCACGATGATGCTCGGCAGCATCCCGCAGCAGGACGTGTTCCAGCGTGTCATGTCGGCCAAGAACTCGGCCACCGCGCGCAACGGCGCGGTCATCGGCGGGGTGAGCTACATCCTGTTCGCTTTCGTGCCGATGTTTATCGTCTCGTGCGCCGTCGTCGTGATGGGTTCGAGTGCGCTTGACTTGGCCAAGAACGACTACCAGCGCCTGTTGCCGACCTTCGTGCTGACCAAGATGCCGCTGGTGATGCAGATCCTGTTCTTCGGCGCGCTGCTCTCGGCCATCAAGAGCACCTCGTCGGCGACCCTGCTGGCGCCGAGCACCAGCTTCGTCGAGAACATCCTGAAGAACCTGCGCCCGCGCATGACCGACAAGCAGCAGCTGTTCGCGATGCGCAGCACCATCGTCGTGTTCGCGGCGCTGGTGCTGGCCTATGCGGTCGCGATGAAGGGCACCTCGATCTACGACCTGGTCTCGTCGGCCTACCAGGTGACGCTGGTCGGCGCCTTCGTGCCGCTGGTCATGGGCCTGTACTGGAAACGCTCGACCACCCAGGGGGCGATCACCTCGCTCGCCGCCGGTGTCGGCGTCTGGGTCCTCTCCTTCCCGCAATTGAGCAACTTCGGCCAGCAGTTCCCGGGCCAGCTGGCCGGGCTGATCGCGGCGTTCGGCGGCATGGTCGTCGGCTCGCTGCTGCCGCAGATGCTGCAAAACCGGCGCGAACACCAGCACCCGATCGCAGGCTTGAACGCCTGAGCGCCGCCTCCATCTGCGTGGCGCTGGCGCGGGGTTTTCAACCCCGCGCCGTATAATTCGAGGTTTTCCTTTTCGAATCAAGGGCTTAGACATGCCGATCTACGCTTACCGCTGTGCTGACTGCGGCCACGCGAAAGACGTGCTGCAAAAAATCTCCGACCCGGTGCTGAGCACTTGCCCGGCGTGCGGCGCCGAGAGCTTCAAGAAGCAAGTGACGGCAGCCGGCTTCCAGCTCAAGGGATCGGGCTGGTACGTGACCGACTTCCGCGAAGGCAGCAAGCCCGCGCCCGCAGCCCCCGCCGCTGCGAACGGCGAAGGCGCGGGCGCCGAGACCGCGTCCAATGGCGCGAAGCCCGACGCAGCCAAGCCCGACGCCGCGAAGTCCGACGCCGCCAAGACCGCATCGGCTGCGCCCGCCGCCGCCGCGCCGGCGAGCGCGGCGCCGAGTGCCGCACCATCGGCCGCCGCCAAGTGAGCGTCACCCAGGGACCGCAGTGAAGAAATACCTGCTCGCCGGCCTGCTGGTCTGGCTGCCGCTGGCCATCACCATCTGGGTGCTGAAGGCGGTGCTGGGCACGCTCGACGGTGTGTTCGCCTGGTTCCTGACGGCGTCGCAGGCGCTGCTGCCGGGGCCCGCCTACGCGCCGATCGAGATGCTCAAGCACGTGCCCGGCCTGGGTGTGATCGTGATGGTGGGCGGGCTGCTTTTGACCGGCATGTTCGCCACCAACATCGTCGGGCAGTGGTGGCTGCGCCAGGGCAGCAAGCTGCTCAACCACATCCCCATCGTCAAGTCGATCTACAGCTCGGTCAAGCAGGTGTCCGACACCTTGTTCTCGAGCAGCGGCAACGCGTTTCGCGAAGCGGTGCTGGTGCAGTACCCGCGCGAAGGCTCGTGGACGATCGCCTTCGTGACCGGCAAGCCCGGCGGCGAGGCAGCCGACCACCTGCACGACGACTACCTGAGCCTGTATGTGCCGACCACGCCGAACCCGACCTCGGGCTTCTTCCTGATGGTCAAGCGCGCCGACGTGATCGCGCTCGGTATGAGCGTGGACGAAGCGCTGAAGTACATCATCTCGATGGGGGTGGTGGCGCCGCCGACGGTCGCTGCCGCGGTGATCGCGGCCGAGCACGTGGCCGTCGCCACCGACGCGCGAAATCAACCCGGTTGAGCGCGCGGCGAGCGTTCAACCATCATCGGGGCTGACTACAAGCCACCAAGCGCCTCCAACACTGCCGCAGCGGCACCCGCGCGGCGGCCGCGAACAAGACACTGGAGCATTCAATGAGAACCACCTACTGCGGCCTCGTCAGTGAAGCACTGATGGGCCAGACCGTGACGCTGATGGGCTGGGCGCACCGCCGGCGCGACCATGGCGGCGTCATTTTCATCGACCTGCGCGACCGCGAAGGCCTGGTCCAGATCGTCTGCGACCCGGACCGCGAGCAGATGTTCAAGACCGCCGAAGTCGTGCGCAACGAGTTCTGCCTGAAGGTCGTCGGCAAGGTGCGCGCGCGCCCGGCCGGCACCGAAAACGCCAACCTCACCAGCGGCAAGATCGAGGTGCTGTGTCATGAGCTCGAGGTGCTGAACGCCAGCGTCACGCCGCCGTTCCAGCTCGACGACGAGAACCTGTCGGAGACCACGCGGCTCACGCACCGCGTGCTCGACCTGCGCCGCCCGACGATGCAGAAGAACATGATGCTGCGCTACCGCGTCGCAATGGAAACGCGCAAGTTCCTCGATGAGCATGGCTTCATCGACATCGAGACGCCGATGCTCACCAAGAGTACGCCCGAAGGCGCGCGCGACTACCTGGTGCCGAGCCGCGTCAACGAAGGCATGTTCTTCGCGCTGCCGCAGTCGCCGCAGTTGTTCAAGCAGTTGCTGATGGTGGCCGGCTTCGACCGCTACTACCAGATCACCAAGTGCTTCCGCGACGAAGACCTGCGCGCCGACCGCCAGCCCGAGTTCACGCAGATCGACATCGAGACCAGCTTTCTCACCGAGGAAGAAATCCGCGCGATGTTCGAAGGCATGATCCGCACGGTGTTCAAGAAGACGATCAGCGTCGAGCTGCCTGACTTTCCGGTGATGAAGTACGCCGAGGCGATGCACCGCTTCGGCTCCGACAAGCCCGACCTGCGCGTCAAGCTCGAGTTCACCGAGCTGACCGACGTGATGGCGAGTGTCGACTTCAAGGTCTTCAGCACCCCCGCCACCACCAAGGGCGGCCGCGTCGCGGCGCTGCGTGTGCCCAAGGGCGGGGAGATGAGCCGCGGCGAGATCGACGCCTACACCGAGTTCGTCAAGATCTACGGCGCCAAGGGGCTGGCCTGGATCAAGGTCAACGACCTGGCCAAGGGCCGCGAAGGGCTGCAGTCGCCGATCGTCAAGAACCTGCACGACGCGGCGTTGGCGGAGATCTTGAAGCGCACTGGTGCCCAAAGCGGCGATGTGATCTTCTTCGGTGCCGACAAGGAAAAGGTCGTCAACGACGCGATCGGCGCGCTGCGCGTGAAGATCGGCCACAGCGAGTTCGGCCGCGCCAACGGCTTGTTCGAAGACAAGTGGGCGCCGCTGTGGGTGGTCGACTTCCCGATGTTCGAGCACGACGAGGCGGGCGACCGCTGGAACGCGGTGCACCACCCGTTCACCGCGCCGAAGGACGGCCATGAAGACCTGATGGACACCGATCCCGATGCGTGTATCGCCAAGGCCTACGACATGGTCCTGAACGGCTGGGAGCTCGGCGGCGGCTCGGTGCGCATCCACCGCGCCGAGGTGCAGAGCAAGGTGTTCGACGCGCTCAAGATCACGCCCGAAGAGGCGCAGGAAAAGTTCGGCTTCCTGCTCGACGCCTTGCAGTACGGCGCACCGCCGCACGGTGGCCTCGCCTTCGGCCTGGACCGCATCGTGACGATGATGACCGGCGCCGAAAGCATCCGCGACGTCATCGCCTTTCCGAAGACCCAGCGCGCGCAGTGCCTGCTCACGCACGCGCCGAGCGCGGTCGACGAGAAGCAGCTGCGCGAGCTGCACATCCGGCTGCGCAACCCGCAGGCGGCCGCGGCCGGCTAGCTGTCATCCCGGCGAAAGCCGGGATCCACTTCATCCGAAGCGCTTCCTCGGCCCGTGGACCCCGACGTTCGTCGGGGTGACGGCTCCAAGGCAAGGTGCAGAATCGAAGGGCGCGGTTTTCCGCGCCCTTTTTCTCGTCTCGCGAACCCTCACCCCAGCCCTCTCCCGCACGCGGGAGAGGGAGCGATTCGGCTCCCTCTCCCCCGTACCCGGGGGGGAGGGTTGGGGTAAGGGGCGCGTTGTTCTGGCTTTACGGGAACGTCGATTGCTGCAACGCCCCTACAAGATTCCCGAATCCGTGCTGGTGGTGATCCACACCGCGGCGCTCGACGTGTTGCTCATCGAGCGTGCCGACAAGCCCGGCTTCTGGCAAAGTGTGACCGGCTCGAAAGACAGTCCGGAAGAAGACCTGGAGCAGACCGCAGTGCGCGAAGTCGAAGAAGAAACCAGCATCGTCATCGGCTCGCCCGAGGTGCCGATGGCCCATCTGCGCGACTGGAATCTGCGCAATGTCTACGAGATCTACCCGGTCTGGCGCCATCGCTACGCCGCCGGCGTGACCCACAACACCGAGCATGTGTTCGGCCTGCAGGTGCCACGCGATGTGCCGGTGAAGGTCTCGCCGCGCGAACACTCGCGCTTCGAATGGCTGCCCTGGCGCGAGGCCGCCGACCGCTGCTTCTCGTCGTCGAACGCGGAGGCCATCCTGATGCTGCCGAGGTTCATGTCGGACAAGGGGCGGTCATGACCCCGCCCGTATCGAGGCCGATGCGCTTCGCGAACACCTCGCTGCACCCGAGCCACATCCTGCGTGTGGCCACCTACAACATCCACAAGGGCGTGCGCGGCGTGGGGCCGAACAAGCGGCTGGAGATCCACAACCTCGGCCTGGGCATCGAGGCGCTCGACGCCGACATGGTGTTCCTGCAGGAGGTGCGATTGTTCAACCACAGCGAGGCGCGCCAGTTCCCCGACACCCACATCGGCTGGCCCAAGATGCCGCAGGCCGACTACCTGGCGCCCGAGGGCTACGACGTGGCGTACCGCAGCAATGCGATCACCAAGGAAGGCGAACACGGCAACGCGCTGCTGTCGCGCTGGCCGATCGGCGACATCGGCCACCACGACGTGTCGGACCACCGCTTCGAGCAGCGCGGCCTGCTGCACGTGCCGGTCAACTGGAACGGCGTGATGGTGCACGGCATCGTCGCCCACCTCGGGCTGATGCATTCGAGCCGGGTGCGCCAGGTCGAACGCATCGCCGCCTTCATCGCCGCCGAGGTGCCGAAAAACGAACGCCTGGTGCTGGCCGGCGACTTCAACGACTGGGGCGAAAAACTCGACCCGCCGATGCGCGCGATGGGCCTCTCGCGTGCCACCCCCGACGGCGCGTCGCCGCTGCGCACCTTCCCGTCGCTGGTGCCGGTGTTTTCGCTCGACCGCATCTACACCCGCGGTTTCCGCTGCACCTCGCAGTTCGTGCCGCGCGGCAGCACCTGGGCTCGCATGTCCGACCACCTGCCTTGCGTGGCCGAACTCGAGATCGATTGAACGCCGCCCAGATCGCCGAAGAAGCGCCTGTCGAGCAGTTGTGGCGCATGGTGCCGCGTGCGGTGTTCAGCGGCGGCAACGCGGTGCGTCTGCTGCGCGGCGGCGACGAGCTGTTTCCGGCCATGCTGCGCGCCATCGCCGAAGCGCGCCACCAGATCTGGCTCGCCACCTACATCTTCAACGACGACCCGGCCGCGATCGAGGTCGCCGATGCGCTGGCCGCGGCCGCCGCGCGCGGGGTGCAGGTGCGGGTCGTCGTCGACGGCTTCGGCAGCCGCGCGACGCTGCCGACCTTGCGCCCGCGAATGTGCGACGCCGGCGTCGACCTGGTCGTGTTCCGGCCGATCCACCGCTGGTGGAACTGGCTGCAGCCGGGCCAGCTGCGCCGGCTGCACCAGAAGATGTGCAGCGTCGACGGCGACGTGGCGTTTGTCGGCGGCATCAACATCATCGACGACCGGATCGACCAGAACCACGGCCGCACCGACGAGCCGCGCCTGGACTTCGCGGTCGAGCTGCGCGGCCCGGTGGTGGAGTCGGTCGAGCTCGCCGGGCGGGCGGTCTGGTCGCGCGCCCACCTGGGCCAGGACTTTCGCGAAGAGGTGCTGGCGCTGGCGCGTGCCGCGCAGCCGATGGCGCGCGCCAAGCGCATGCTGCGGCGGCTGCGCATGCCGAACCTGCGCGGCATCAAGGGCAAGGTGATCGACCTGCCGCCGGTGCGCGCCGCGTTCGTGCTGCGCGACAACTTCCGGCGCCGCCGCACGATCGAGCGCAGCTACATCGCCGCGATGCGCAAGGCGCGCGATCGCATCGACCTCGCGTCGCCGTACTTCTACCCGGGCAGCTCGTTCCGCAGCGCGTTGCGCCATGCAGCGCGGCGCGGCGTGCGGGTGCGGCTTCTGATGCAGGGCAAGCTCGACTACCGCTTCGCCGGCCTGGCCGCGCGCACCATCTACGAAGAGCTGCTCGCCGCCGGGGTTCGCATCTTCGAATACACGCCGGCCTTTCTGCACGCCAAGGTGGCGCTGGTCGACGACGAATGGGCGACGGTGGGCAGCTCGAACATCGATCCGCTATCGCTGCTGTTGAACCTGGAAGCGAACGTCGTCGTGCGCGACGCCGACTTCAACAACGCGCTGGCGGCGGAGTTCGACCGCGCCGTCGCTGTCTCGCAAGAAGTCGACCCGAAGCTTCGCGCGCGTGGCGTCGAAGGCGCGCTGCGGCGCGGCTTCGTGGCCTGGTGTGCGCATGTGTACTTGCGGATCGCGGGGGCGACGGGCAAGTACTGAGGGGCGTCGTCATCCCGACGAAAGCGTCGCCCCGTGCAACGACACGGGGTCCACTGCACCGGTGGATACTGGCGCGGGCGCAGCCCGGCCTGCCCTGAGCCTGTCGAAGGGCCGGTATGACAGCTTTCAGCGACCGCGCTGCCTCTGGCGTGCGCCGTGAGCACCCATCAACACGACGCCGGCCAGCATCAGTGCGACCGTGCTCGGCTCGGGGACCGCGTCGGGGATCAACTGGGTCAGCGGCGCCATGGTCCCGCTGAAGTCGCCCGAGTTCGCGAAGGTCAAGCCGGTGATGAAGGCCGTCACGTTGCCCGGGTCCAGCATCGCCGAGGTCTCGATGCCGGTCACGCGGAAGGCGCCGACCCCGCCCTGCGGGAAGAAGAACTGAACACCGTTGCCGAGCGGCGACTTGATGAGCTGGCCGTTGCTCAGGTACTCGAGCGTGAACATCCCGTCGCCGACATCGGGCAACAGCACCGACGCGAAGTTCGGGTCGCCCTGGCCGATCGCGTAGTCGTAGCCGACGGCCACCAGCGGATCGATGAAGGTGATCGAACCGGGGCCGACGTTGCCGACGTTGAAGTTGTAGACGCCATTGACTACGGTCGGCAGGGCCACGTTGGGCGGGTTGTTGCCGGAAAGCGGAGAGAAGTCGAAGAACGAGCTGGAGCGCCGCAGGATCTGGGCGTTGTTGCCGTTGAACAGCACATTGCCTCGCGTTTCGATCAACTGCAGGTTCACCGCGTAGTTGCCGCCCAGCACCAGTTGCTGGCCCGAGCTCAGCAGCGTCGGCAGGGTGTACGACGTGGTGTTCGGCGCGACGGCTACGGAGTGGATGACGTCGGCGACCCCGTTGATCAGGATGCGGCCTTTGTCGAATATCTGGACCCGGAAGCCGTCGGGTGCGAAGCTGCCGGGCACGTTCCAGGAGATGGTCGGGTTGACACCGCTGCCCGAGAGCGTGACGGAAATCGGAAACGGCACCGCCTGAGAGGTGCCACTCAGTGACGGGCCAGCGACAGTCAGCGTGTCAGGTCCGTTGGCGAAATTCAGGTTCCACGAACCGAGGCGCTGATTGTTGAACAGGGTGGTGTTGGCGCAGAAGTTCGCGTTGACGGCCAGTGGCGCGCAAGCACCCAGTGGGTCGGTAAAGCCGGACGGCGGGTACACCGCGCCCAGTCGCGTGCCCAAAGAACCGCCGGCCACATTGGCACCGTACTGGAACACGTCACCTCCCCCGACCCCGACATCATTGGCGCCGCGGGTGTCACGGAACATGTTGATCGTGCCGGGAGTCAGCGTGATCGGTGCGGCGAGCGCGTTCGGCGCGGCCATAAGCATGGGGATCAGCGCGGTCAGGGCCAGATTCGCTGCAACGTGGCGCAGGCCGGTCGTGTTCATCGGAGACCTCCTCTGTTTGTCCACAACCCGGAGCCGGTGAATCGGCAACTTCTTTTTCCGTTGGGGACAGCTTCGACACTAGTCCACTTGACCCCGCGTTTCAATCATCAACCCGGATGACTACGATGGCGCGATGCAGGTCAGCGGTTCCCCGTCTTCATCCGACCTCGTCATCGAGCGCCCCGAAGGCCTGTACTGCCCTCCGGGCGATTTCTACATCGACCCGTGGCGGCCGGTGGACCGCGCCGTCATTACCCATGCCCACGGCGACCACGCACGCATCGGCCATGCCCACTACCTGGCCGCAGCGCCGTCCGAGGCCATCCTGCGTTCGCGGCTGGGCGAAATCACGCTCCAGACGCTGGCCTACGGCGAGGTCATCACCCACCACGGCGTGCGCCTGAGCCTGCACCCGGCCGGCCATGTGCTCGGCTCGGCGCAGGTGCGGCTCGAACACGGCGCGCGGGTCTGGGTCGCGTCGGGTGACTACTTCGTCTCGGGGCCGGGCGA
>Ga0209515_10006526_pt1 | contig 14473 bp, 14 predicted proteins | sample Subgroupgradi54m_FD_187454 | JGI IMG/M metagenome (GOLD analysis project Ga0209515, IMG submission 187454) | Subsurface groundwater microbial communities from S. Glens Falls, New York, USA - GMW60B uncontaminated upgradient, 5.4 m (SPAdes)... ...
GCGGCGACCGAATTGACGATGTCGCGGCCTTCCTTGTCCATGATGATGCCGCGCGTCCACACGGTGAGCTCGGTGTAACTCATGATGAAGCCTCGATTGAAGGTCCGCTCTCCAGAACCGTCAGGAAATCGCGCTCGCGCACGAGGAACGGTTTGTTACGTGGGCCGTTCTGGAATTCCGCAATCGCCAGAAGCGTCGCTTTCTTGCACAGGGTTTCCAGGTCGGCGCCCGTGAAGCCTTCGGCCCGACGGGCGAGCTCGACGATGTTGACGTCCGACGCAATCGGCACCTGCCGGCAGCAGAGCCGGACGATCGCTGCACGGTCAGCCGCATCGGGTTTCGCGCAGCGAACAATATAGTCGAACCGTCCGCTCCGCAAGAGCGCGGGCTCCACGCGTTCCGGTCGATTGGTGGCCGCCAGCAGAATCACGCCTTTCACGTCGCGGAGGTTGTCGATCTCACGCAGCAGCTGGCTGAGGATTCGCTGATAGACGTCCGCGCCGGCGTGATCGGCGCCCAGCCGTGGCGCGATTGCGTCGATCGTGTCGAAAAACAGCAGGCAGGGCGCAGCCCGCCTCGCCTTCTTGAAGACCTCCCGAAGCGCCTTCTCGGATTCACCGAGCCACTTCGAGTAGAGCTGCGGGCCATCGACGGCGATGAGCGGGATCTGTTTTTCTCCCGAGAGAGCGCGCGTGACCGCGGTCTTCCCGGTCCCCGACGGTCCGATGAGCAGGATGCCGCGAGGCGGCGCGAGCCCGACCTGCTCGTAGATCTCGTCATGCATGTGCGCATGCTCGACGACGGCGTCGAGCAGCCGTTTCACCTCGTCCAGCCCTCCGAGCGACGCAAAGGTCGTCGCGCTCTTCTCGATGAAGAATTCGCGCGTCGCGCTCGGCTCGACCTCCTTCAATCCGGCGAGGCAGTCGTCGCGGGTTACCTGCAGCGTTCCCAGATCGGCAGATTCGTCGATCGTGATGTCCGGCTTTCCCACAGGCAGCCGGGCCGCTGCGAGGAACCGGCGCAGGGCGATCATGCCGATTTCCTGGCACAACGCCTCGAGATCCGCGCCGACGAAGCCGTGGGAATGTTCCGCGATCTCCTGGAGGTCGACATCCGGCCCGAGCGGCATGGCGCGCGAGTGGATCTTGAGGATCTGAAGCCGGGCCTGGGCGTTCGGGACGCCGATCTCGATCTCGCGATCGAATCGTCCGGGTCGTCGGAGCGCCGGATCCAGGACCTCCGGGATGTTCGTGGCGCCGATGACAATGACCTGACCGCGCGACACGAAGCCGTCCATCAGGCTCAGGAGCTGCGCGACGACGCGCTTCTCGACCTCGCCGGCCACATCGGCGCGCTTGGGCGCCACGGCGTCGATTTCGTCGATGAAGAGGATCGCCGGCGCGCAGCGCGCGGCTTCCTCGAAGACCTCGCGGAGCTTCGCTTCGCTCTCGCCGTAGAACTTCCGCATGATCTCCGGGCCGTTGAGATGGATGAAGTGGACGCGGCTTTCGGCCGCGACGGCGCGGGCGAGCAGGGTCTTTCCGGTGCCGGGCGGGCCGTACAACAGCACGCCCTTCGGCGCGAGGATGCCCAGCCGCTCGAAGATGCGCGAATGTTTGAGCGGCAGCTCCACGATTTCGCGTACCCGCGCCACCTCGCGCTCGAGCCCGCCGATGTCCTCGTAGGACACGGCCGGCGCGCGGGCGGCCGTCTGCTCGCCCTCGACGATCCGGATGTCCGTGCGCTTGCCGATCACGACCGGCCCGGAGGGAATCGTGCGCACGACCTGAAAGTTCACCGCCTTGGCAAACGTCGGCACGCGGACCGCGCAGCCGGTGACCACCGGCACGCCTTCCAGATCCTGGAGGATGCGTTCGGGCGCGATGATCACGGGCGCGGCGCCCGCCCACAGCGGCGACAGGCGAACCGCCACGGCCGGGCCGGACTCGATCGGCGCCACCGACACCTGCTCCTGCAGCCCCGCGCCGCAGTTGCTGCGTGCCGTGCCGTCGATCTGGATCACGCCCTCGTCTCCATCGTCTGCGAGCTCGGCGCGGGCGACGGCGACCGTGCCGCCGGTGATCTTCAGGACGTCGCCGGGTCGAGCGCCGATGCGCACCAGGTCGGCCGGCGCGAGCCGCGCGATGGCGTGGCCGATGTCCTCGATGCGCGCTTCCGCCACGCGGAGCGTCAGGGCGGCGGCAAGTGCCGTCGGGATCGGTTCGGACGCGCGGTGATCGCCGGACGAGGAGGTCATGGGCTGACGTGGAATTTGCTCTGGACCTGCTGGACGAAACGGTCGAAAACGGCGGCGAGCTTGTGCGGCTCCGGATGATCCAGCGGTTCGGCGATGATCGCCACCTCGGTCCGCTCCTGGCCCGCATCCATCAGCCGGATGGTTCCCAGGTTGGTGTGCTCGATGGCCCATCCGTCGCTCTTGACCGCGGTGACCGCCATGCTCAACGTGGTCTTGTCGCTCTCCCACGGCACGACGATGGCGGTGAGATGGCCCTGGCCGCGCGCGTACTCCTCGATCGCGCGGGAGACGACCTGCGGAGATCCCGTGGCGGTAAATGTGATGGTGTCGCCCATAAACTGTGCGTTCCGGGGTCAGACTCGGGTGACGATCCGACTCCCGTACCGGAGCCTCATTGTGAGTTGGATCGTCACCCGAGTCTGACCCCGTTTGACCCGTACCGGAGCCTCATTGTGAGTCGGATCGTCACCCGAATCTGACCCCGCTCCCCGTGTTACACTGGCCCGGTGGTCGAACCAGTTAGACGGGTGAGTCTGACATCCGCCCGCCACCCTGTCAAGCGCGCGGCGGCCTCCCGGCGGCGGTCCGCCGGCTCCGGCTCCGGCCTGATCGAGCCGATCAGGAAGACGCGGGTCGCGGAAGAGATCGCCGACCGCATCCGGGTGCTGATTCTCGGCGGCGCGTTCCCGGCAGGCCAGCCTCTGCCCTCCGAACGCGCGCTCGCGGAACGTTTCGGCGTGAGCCGCGGGTCGATCCGCGACGCGTTCCGGACCCTGGAGACCATCGGTCTGCTCGTGACGCGCCACGGGCAGGGCACGTTTCCCCAGGAGCTCGACGTCGAACGGCTCGTCGCGCCGCTGGCCTCCGTGCTGAGCTACCGCGCCGACCTGCAGGACGAGCTGATGGACGTGCGCCGGATGTTCGAGCCCGCCGTCGCGCGCGTCGCAGCCACGCGCATCAGCGACGAGGACCTTGTCGACCTGCAGCGTATCCTCGACGTGCAGCGCAGGAAGCTCAAGACCGGCCGATCGGCGATCGCCGAGGACACGGCGTTTCACGAGATCCTCGCGCGCGCCACGCGCAATCGCGTGATCGTCAGCATCATGGCCATCCTGAACGATCTGCTCGTGGAATCGCGCAAGCTCTCGCTGAAACAGAAGGGCCGTCCAGGCCGGTCCATCACGGGACATGAAGCCGTCGTCGCGGCGCTGCGGCAGCGGGACGCCCACGCCGCGGCCGAAGCCATGCGCACGCACATCGAGCAGATCGCCGACCTCCTCCACGCGCCCGCCTCCGCTGACGCTACGGCGGGCAAGCCCAGCGTGTCGCATGGATGACGAGCTGCGCCACCAGCGAGACACCTCGCTCGGTCAGCTCGAGGCGCTGATTCGACGCGGCCGGGAGATCAGAGGCACGCGGTCGGTCGATGCCACGCGGGCGTGGCAGCAGGACTGCGCGGCCGCGATCAATCAGCTTTCCGGCGGCAGCAAAGCCCACTGGCTCGCCCGTGCTTACAGTGGCGCCTTTCTCGTGCGCTCGGCCCAGGGCGGGGTGGTCGTCGAGGCGGACGCGGCGGAGATTGTCGACCGGATTCTCGACGTCCTGGCGCAGGGCTCGGCGTCGCTGTCACGCATGGACGATGTCGCGGCTGCCTCGTCCGGCGCGGCGCCACGCCCGCGGCAATTCGAATTCGTGCACAACGCGGAGCTTCGCCCCGTTCTCGAGCGGGCGTTCGCCGATAGCCGCGACGCCTTCGACCGCGGCGAATTCGGTCTGGCGCTGATCCTTTCATGCGGCGTCATAGACGCCGTGCTCACCGATGCGTTGGGGGCAGCGGGCAGCGGGCAGCGGACAGCGAGCAGTGGACAGCAGGCAGCGGGCAGCGAGCAGCCGGCAGCAGCAGGCAGCACCGAACCATCTGCCAGCCGCCAGCTGCCCGCTGCCAGCTTCGAAACTCGCATCGCCGCGGCGGAGCGCGCGGGACTCATTCGCGGCGGCTGCGCCCGCCTGCCGCCCGTGGCGCGGAACTACCGGGATCTGACCGATGCCGATGGCGAGCTGCGCGCCGACGCGCCGGTGTCCGAGCGCGAGGCCCGGCTCTCCGGCCAGGTGCTCCGCGTCGTCATGCGAGATCTCGATCCCGGCCGATAACGATCGACTGAGAATCGGCCATAAAAGCGCGCCGGCCCGCACAATCAGACAAAATAGATGCGGACTGGGGGCGTCGCTACAGAAGCGTAGTAACGGATCACTGAGAACGCCGGGCGGAGCGACCATCGCCCCGCGCCATCGATCGCGCGCGACGCCGGCGACGCCTACACCTTCGTCGACAATTTCATAATAACGAACACAAATGTTTGGCGCGGCCGTCGTCCCGGGTGGCTGCGCGCGCGAACGTTCGTTATTCCTAGGAAATCACCGCGCGTTGCACGCGCCTGCTGGCGTCGATTTTGTATCGCGCCTTTGCCAACTCGATGCTCACGAAAATCTGCAAGGGTGCTGGTCGTGCTCGCGGTGTAGCACGCGCCCGCGCGTACGGCATCACGTCCCGGGCGCGGTCTGTCTTCGATACTCAAGGAGAGCAGTGATGGGAGCGAATTCCACGCAAGGTGTCGCGTTGCTCTTGTTTCTCGTTGGTTTCACGTTCCTGAGCGGCGCGATGTTCACGGGCGGCGGCATCATCTATTTACTGCTGTTCGCCGTCAGCATCGCCGCCTCGATTGCGTTGTTCCTGAAGTGCAAGCCCTGGGAACACATGGAAGAGAAGAGATAGACAGCGACGCGGTCGCTTCAAGGAGGATGCAGCAATGGTGTTCCTGGGAATCATCGTGACGTTGGTTGGGTGGCTGATTGCGGTCTCGAGCCTCACGTTGGCCGCCGGCAACGGTGGACGGCTCGTTATCGTGATGGCGGGCATCGTCGTCAGCCTGATCGGGAGCCTTGGCGTGCTCAACCAGGCCTACATGAAGAACGCAATCTGGAAGCGATAAGAGGACACACGACCATGAGAAAGGTGCTGCTGGTTTTCGTATTTGCCTGGAGCGTCGCGCTGCCGGGCGTCGTCCTCGCGCAGGCTCCCGCCCCGGCCGCGGAGCCTGCCGCCGCCCCGCCCCAGGCGCCTGCCGCCGCCCAGGCCCCGGCCGCTGCGCCGGCCCCCGCTCCCGTGATGCTGACCGACGCGGACCTCAAGAACATCAGCGGGCCATCCGCCGACGACCGGGCCAAGGGTGATCCGGGCGGCACGATGACCGGCACCGTCAATGACATCGTCCGGAGCGATCCCGCGAAGGGGCTGACGCTGGCGGATCTGGTCAACCAGGTGGGGCAGAACCAGATTGCGATCAACTTCGTGTGGACGCTCGTGACCGGCTTCCTCGTCATGTTCATGCAGGCCGGCTTCGCGGCTGTCGAGACGGGGCTGACCCGGGCCAAGAACGCCAACCACACCATGATGATGAACTTCATGGTGTACGGCGTCGGCATGCTGGCCTACTGGCTCATAGGATTCGCGATACAGGAAGGCGGCGTCGGAGCGGTCGCGAACCTCGGAGGCACCGCGCCGCTCAGCGCTGAGCAGACGGTCACGCTGTTCGGCAAGACCGTGGGCCTCTGGGGCAAGAACGGCTTCTTCCTGATGCACAACGGCACCTACGACGTTGGCGTGATGGTCATGTTCCTGTTCCAGATGGTCTTCATGGACACGGCGCTGACGATTGTGACCGGCACCGCCGCGGAGCGCTGGAAGTACGCGGCGTTCATGATCTCGTCGTTTCTGATGGGCGCCTTCACGTATCCGCTGTTCGCCAACTGGGCGTGGGGCGGCGGCTGGCTGGCCACGCTCGGATCGAACTTCGGCCTGGGCCATGGCTACTGTGACTTCGCCGGATCAGGAGTGGTGCACGCGGTTGGCGGCATGACGGCGCTGGCGTTGGGCATTTTGATCGGTCCCAGGATTGGCAAGTACGACCGCGAAGGGAGGCCCAACGCGATTCCGGCCCATGACATCGTGCTCGTCCTGCTCGGGTGTTTCATCCTGGCGTTCGGGTGGTTCGGATTCAATCCAGGGTCGACGCTCGGGGCCTCAGGCAACGGCAACCTGCGAATCAGCTCAATAGCCGTGAACACGATGTTGGCCGGCATGGCCGGCTCGTTCGGTGCCCTTCTCTACATGTGGCTCCGGTACGGCAAGCCGGACGCTTCGATGTCGGGCAACGGTCTGCTGGCAGGCCTCGTCGCCATCACCGCCCCAAGCGGCTTCGTGAACCCGGTCGCGGCCGTGATCATCGGCCTGATAGCAGGTGTCCTCGTCTGCCTGTCGGTGGAGTTCTTCGACCGCATCATCAAGGTCGACGATCCGGTCGGCGCCATCTCGGTGCACGGCGCCAACGGCCTCTGGGGCGTCATCTCGGTGGGACTCTTTGCGGACGGCAAGAGCAACTATGGTGGGGCCTGGAACGGCGTCAGCGGTTCGGTCACCGGCCTGTTCTACGGAGACGCCGGACAACTTGTCGCACAGCTCATTGGCGTCGCCACGCTGATCGGATTCGTGTTCACACTCAGCTTCGTCTTCAACCTGCTCATCGACTGGTTTGTCGGGCAGCGCGTGTCGGCGAAAGCGGAGCTGGAAGGACTCGACATCCCGGAGATGGGGTCGCTCGGTTATCCGGAATTCGTGCTCAAGGCGGAGTGATGCATGTCTGAAGCACTCGTCGCGGTCCCGTCGCTCTCGTCGCTCCCTGTCCCCTGGCGGGATCCGTACACGGTCCCGCACGGTGAGCTCACGTCCTATATTCGCGCGCTCGAACAGGCGTGCCTCGATCACCCGGCCTCGGCAGATCTGCGGACGGTCCTCGGGATGGCGCACGCGGTGAACTACGACGTCTACAAGTCGATGGACGCGCTCGAAGCGGCCACGTCGATCGATCCGTCGAATTTCTGGGCGCAGCTCAAATACGCGGAGCTTCACTATCGCCTGCGTGCCCTCACCCGCGCTGAGGAGCTGACGGTGAGGGCGCTCAACCTGGCCACCAATGGCTGGCAGCTGTCGCTCGCCCGCAAGCAGCTGCAGGAAATACGGAGGCTGAGCCGGGACAGCACGCGGAACGTGACGTGGAACAAGCCGCTCACCGGTCCGCTGCTGGCGCTGTCGGTGATGATGCTCGTCGTCACGGTTATCATGATGTGGAAATGAACTGGAAGTTTTTCGTCGGGGCGTCGATCCTGGCGGGGGGGCTCATGCTGAAGGTGGCGCCCATCTGGGCCGTTGCGGCGGGTCTGGTCCTGGCCGGCCTCGTGAACTGGGGCCGGCACCGCCGCCGCGTCTCGGGCGCCGGCAGGACACCATGATCGGCGGCGTCCACGGGGATCCGATCGCCGCGCTGATTCTTTCGCTCGCGATCATCCTCCTGGCCGCGAAGGTCGGGGCGCATTTCGCAGGGGTGTTCGGTCAGCCTCCCGTTCTGGGGGAGCTGGTGACGGGTGTCGTGCTCGGGAATCTCACCCTGTTCGGATTCCACGGGCTTGACTATCTGAGAACCGACGTCGCCGTGGATACCCTCTCCCGCCTCGGCGTCATTCTGCTGCTCTTCCAGGTCGGTCTCGAGTCCACCGTGGGGCAGATGATGAGGGTCGGCCTCTCCTCCTTCATGGTGGCGACGCTGGGCGTCATCGGCCCCTTCGTGCTTGGCTGGGGCGTGGGCGCATGGCTGCTGCCGGAGGCGAGCATCTACGCGCACATTTTTCTCGGCGCAACGCTGACCGCCACGAGTGTAGGCATCACCGCGCGGGTGGTGAAGGATCTCGGGCGGGCGGACACCGACGAAGCGAGGATCATCCTCGGCGCCGCGGTCATCGATGACGTGCAGGGGCTCGTCATCCTGGCCGTCGTCACCGGGATCATCGCCGCCGCCAATCGCGGCGATGCACTGTCGTACGGCGCGATCGGGCTCGTGCTCGGGAAGGCGACCGCGTTTCTCTTCGGCTCGCTCGTGCTGGGCGTCTATCTCTCCCGGCGCATGTTTTCCATCGCATCGAAGCTGAACGCGGGAGGTGTCCTCCTGGCCGTGGGGCTGGCGTTCTGCTTCGTTCTCGCGTGGCTGGCCGATGCCATCGGCCTGGCGCCCATCGTCGGCGCGTTTGCGGCGGGACTCGTGCTGGAAGACCTGCACTATCGCGATTTCACCGATCGCGGTGAGCACACGCTCAACGCGCTCGTCGAGCCGATCGCGTCGTTCCTGGTCCCGATCTTCTTCGTGATCATGGGCGTTCGCGTCGACCTGCGCGTGTTTGGGGACCCGGGCATGCTCGGGCTCGCCGCCGCGCTCGCGGCCGCTGCGATTCTCGGCAAGCAGCTGTGCGCGCTTGGCGTCATCGGCCGCGGACTCGACAGGCTATCGGTCGGAATCGGCATGACTCCACGTGGCGAGGTGGGCCTCATCTTCGCCAACATGGGCCTGACGCTCGTCGCGGCGGGAGTGCCCGTGGTCAATCAGAGCGTGTTCTCGGCGGTGGTCATCACGATCATCACGTGCGACCTCATCACGCCTCCGGCGCTCAAGTGGAGCTTCGAGCGGTTTTCGAGGCGGACCGCTGCGCACCGGAGCAGTGTCGGCGGCGCGACGTATGCGGATACGGGTGCCGACGCGTGATGAGGTCGCACATGAAGCTGATTCGAGCGGTGGTGCGACCCGACAAGCTCGAGGCGCTGAAGGACGCGCTCGAACGGGCCTGCGTGCCAAGCATCACCGTCATCGAGGTGAGGTACCGCGGACCGGAACGGCGCCCTCTCCTCGTCTTTCGCGGGTTTCAGCACCCGGCGGACTATCTCGAAAAGCTGGAGATCGAGATGGTCGTACAGGATGACGACGTGGACGAGGTCGTCGACACCATCATTCGCACCGCCCGCACCAGCACACCGGGAGACGGCCACGTGTCCGTCATGCCCGTCGAAGATCGCTACAGCATCCACACCGGCCGGCGCGATATCTGCTGACGCGGCCGTTTTGGTTACAATGACCCTTCTTGGCCGGCCGACAACTCAGAGTTATTCAACGCGGCACGCTTCGCCGGCAGCTCGAAGAGCAGATCGCCGGCGAGGTCCGGTTCGATCCGGTCTCGCGCGCGCTCTATTCCACTGACGCGAGCGTCTATCAGATCCACCCACTCGGGGTCGTCATCGCGAAATCGCGTGACGATATCGTCCGCACGGTCAACCTCGCGCGGGGGCATGGCGTGTCGATCACCGCGCGGGGCGGCGGCACCTCCCAGGCGGGGCAGGCCATTGGCGAAGGCCTGCAGCTCGACACGTCGAAGTACTACAACCGCATCCTCGAGCTGAACGTACCCGAGCGCTGGGCGATCGTCGAGCCTGGCATCGTGCTCGACGAGCTGAATGCGCAGCTCAAGCAGCACGGGCTGCGCTTTGCGCCGGACATCTCCACCGCGAGCCGCGCCACCGTCGGCGGCATGATCAGCAACAACTCGTGCGGCGCCAGGTCCGTGCTCTACGGGAAGACGATCGATCACGTCCTCGAGCTGGATGTCGTGCTCTCTGACGGATCGCAGGTCCACCTGCGCCCGCTGAATCGCGCGGAGCTCGACGCCGCGTGCCAGGGCGACACACTCGAAGCGACGTGTTACCGCACCGTGCGCCAGGTGGCGCGCGAGTGCGCCGGCGAGATCGAGAAGAGGTATCCGAAAGTCCTGCGCCGCGTCTCCGGCTACAACCTCGATGAATTCGTCGACGACGCGAAGCCGTTCAACCTTGCGAAGATCATCGTCGGCTCGGAAGGCACGCTGGGGATGATCGTGGCGGCAACGATCAACCTCGTGCCGCTGCCGAAGGAAAAGGCGGTGCTCGCGATCGAGTTCGACGAGCTGCTCGATGCCCTCGCGGCCACGCCCATCATCCTCAGACACAAGCCGTCGGCCGTCGAGGTGATGGACAGGTTCATCCTGAATTACGCGCGCGAGAACCCCGCGATGGATCGGATGCGCCGCGCGATCCTGCAGACCGACGATCCCGGCGCCCTGCTGTGCGTCGAGCTGTACGCCGACCGCGCCGACGATCTGCCGCCGCGGCTCGAGGCGATCGAACGCGACCTCGCGCAATTCCGGTGCATCTATCGCCGCGCGGTGAACGTGCCGGACCAGGCGCGCATCTGGGGCTTCCGGGAAATGTCCCTCGGCCTGTCGATGGCGATGAAGGGGGACGAGAAGTCGCTCTCGTTCGTCGAGGACACCGCCGTGCGGCCCGAGGTGCTGCGCGACTACATCGACGAGTTCCTGCAGATGATTCGCCGCAACGGCAGCTCCTCGGGCGTGTACGCGCACGCCTCGGTGGGCTGTCTCCACGTCAGGCCAGTCGTCAACATGAAGACGGCGGAGGGCGTGGCCCGCTTCGAGGCGATTGCCACGCAGAGCTCCGACCTCGTGCTCAAGTACGGCGGCGCGCTGGCGGGCGAGCATGGCGACGGCCTGGTGCGCGGGCCGTTCATCGAGAAGATGTTCGGCTCGGCGCTGTATCAGGCGTTTCGGACCGTGAAGCACACCTTCGATCCGCATGGCGTCTTCAATCCGGGAAAGATCGTCGACACGCCGCCGCTGACGGCGAACCTCCGCTACGGCACGACGTATCGGACACCGGACCCGCCGACCTTTTTCGACTATTCCGAGCACGGCGGTTTCGGCCGCGCCGTCGAGATGTGCAGCGGCGTCGGCGCCTGCCGCAAGAAGCTCGAAGGGACGATGTGCCCGTCGTACATGGCGACGAGGGACGAGAGGGACACCACGCGCGGAAGAGCGAACACGCTGAGGCTCGCGATGACGGGCCGGCTGGCCGAGGCAGGTCTTGGCGACGAGGGCGTGCTCGAAGTGCTCGACCTCTGTCTCGAGTGCCGCGCGTGCAAGGCCGAATGTCCGGTCGGCGTGGACGTCGCGCGCTTCAAGAGCGAGTTTCTCGCCGAGCACTGGCGGAAGCACGGCATCCCTCTCGGCAAGCGCGTGCTGGGCAACGTGCACCTGCTGTCGAAGGTCGGAAGCCAGTTCGCGCCGCTCTCGAACACCATCGCGGCGAGCGCGGTTGGCCGGTGGATGAACGAGAAGTTGTTCGGGATCGACCGCCGGCGGACGCCCCCTGCGTGGGCGAGCGAGACCTTCGCGGAGAGATTCAAGGATCGCGGGCCTAACAAGGCCCGCGCCGCTAGTGACAGCGCCCGCGCCGCTGGCGACAAGGCACCCGCCACTGGTGGGGTTGTGCTCTTCAACGACACTTTTACCAACTACAACGAGCCTGAGATCGGCATGGCGGCCGCGGGAGTGCTCGACGCGGCGGGCGTCGGCGTGCGGCTCGTGCCGCATTCCTGTTGCGGGCGGCCGCTCATTTCCACAGGCCAGCTCGATCAGGCGCGCGCGCTCGCGCAGGCCAACACCGACGCGCTGTTCGACGCGGCGTCGCGCGGTGAGCCGATTCTCTTCCTCGAGCCAAGCTGCCTCTCCGCGGTGCGGGAAGACGCGCCGGCGCTGCTGCGCGGCGATGAGCAGCGCAGGGCGCAGGTCGTCGGTGAGGCGTGCCTCCTGTTCGAAGACTACGTCGAGCGCGAGTGGGCCGCGGGGCGGCTGTCGCTCACGCTCAAAGGCGGGCCGTCAACCGTGGTCCTGCACGGTCATTGTCATCAGAAATCGATGGGGCTCGTGGCGCCCGCTCGCGCCCTGCTGTCGCGCATCCCGTCGTGCACGGTCGTCGACCTCGATTCGGGCTGCTGCGGGATGGCCGGATCGTTTGGCTATGCGAAGGACCATTACGAGGTGTCGCGGCAGATTGGCGAGCGCCGGCTGCTTCCCGCGGCGCGTGAACTGAAGCCGGGGGACGTGCTGGCAGCGGCGGGCACGTCGTGCCGCCACCAGGTGGCGCATTTTGCCGGCGTCGAGGCGCAGCACCCGGCCGTTCTGCTTCATTCATTGATCGGGTAGTATCCCCGCATGGAAATGGCAACCGCGCGCCCACGAGGCATCCCCGCCACCACCAACGTGCTCGCGCTGCTCTGCGCGATGTACTTCATCAACTACATCGTCCGGGTGAACGTCAGCACGGCGGCCGCGGTGTTCGGCCCCGAGCTGAAGCTGACCAACACGCAGATCGGCTTGATCTTTTCCGCGTTCGCCTATCCGTACCTGGCCTTCCAGGTGGCCGGCGGGTGGGTGGCCGACAAGTTCGGCGCGCGCCGATCGCTGACGGTCTTCGCAATCATCTGGTCATCGGCGACCGTGCTGATGGGGCTGGCGAACAGCCTCTCGGGCATGATCCTCGGCCGCGTGCTGCTCGGCATCGGCGTGTCGGCGCTGCCGGTCGCGACGCGCGCCATGTCGAACTGGATGCCGGCCGAGAAGCGCGGCTTCGCGCAGGGCATCACACACGCGTTCGCGCGGCTCGGCAACGCACTCACGCCGCCGCTGGTCGCCTGGCTGATCCTGCTCGTGAGCTGGCGCGGGTCCTTCGTGGTCGTCGGCTCCATCAGCTTCATCTGGGCCGTGCTGTGGGGGATCTATTTCCGCGACGACCCGGCGGAGCATTCCGGTATTACGCAGTACGACCTGGACCGGCTCCCGAAGAAGCGCGCGAAGACGGTCGCGCGTGTGCCGTTCGCCCGTCTCGCCGCGCGGATGATGCCCGTCACGCTCGTGTACTTCTGCTACGGCTGGACGCTCTGGTTCTTCCTCGCCTGGATCCCGCAGTATTTCCTCCACAGCTACAACCTGAAGTTGAGCAGCTCGGCGCTCTTTGCCTCGGGCGTGTTCCTCGGCGGCACCTGCGGCGACTTCCTCGGCGGGGTCGTCAGCGACCGCATCTTCGAGCGGACGCACAGCCGGACGAAGGCGCGGCGGAACATCATCATCTTCGGCTTCCTGATGTCGACGGTCTTCATGGCGCCGGTGCTGATGGTGCACGACCTGACGATCATCGTGTTGTCGTTGAGCCTGGCGTTTTTCTTCGCGGAGTTCACGGTGGGCGCGTTCTGGGCGATCCCGATGGACATCGCGCCGCGCTACTCGGGATTTGCGAGCGGCTTCATGAACTCGGGCTCGGCGCTGGCCGCCATCGTCTCGCCGCTGATCGGCGGCTACATCATCGACAGGACAGGGAGGTGGGAGCTGACGTTCGTGGCCGGGATCGCGTTGCTCCTGCTCGGCGCCATCCTCGCGTTCTGGATGAAGCCCGACGAGGAGCTCGAAGATCCGGCGGACGGCGTGGTGAAGCCGATGCCTACGTCCCCGTCCCTCGCGGCCGCCGCGAGACCCTGAATCGCTATGTCCCTGTCCACTGCGGCTTTCGTTTCGCGAGGAACGACGACACGCCTTCCTTGAAGTCGGCGCTCATGTAGCACATCTCGATGAGATCCGCGTCGCTCTCGGTGGGGCGGCGGGCCGCGAGGATGCGGCGCGTCATCTCCTTCGTGGCGCGGATCGTCAGCGGCGCGTTGGCGGCAATCTCGCGCGCCAGCGTCATCACCTCCGCCTCGATCGACGCCTGTGGCACGACGCGATTCACCAGGCCGATCGCCGCCGCTTCGGCCGCCGGCACGAGCCGGCCGGTGAACAGCATCTCCTTCGCGCGGGCAGGGCCGATCAGGTCCACCAGCCGCGCGAACGTGCCGGTCGATGCGCAGTTGCCGAGCGTCCGCGCGATCGGGATGCCAATGGACGACTCGGGCGTCGCGACACGCAGATCGCAGGTCGCGGCGATGCCGCACCCCGCGCCCGCCGCGAAGCCTTCGATCTGCGTGATCGTCGGCTTGACGACCCGGTCGAGCCGGCCGAGGACGCTGCTGATCTTCTTCTCGTAGTCGATCGCGTCGGCCGGGTTGCGGAAGGCCTGAAACTGCGAGATGTCCGTGCCCGAGACAAATGCCTTGCCGCCCGCGCCGCGAAGGATGAGGACGCGCACCTGCGGGTCGGCGTCCACCTTCTCGCACGCGGCGACGAGCGCGTCATACATCGCCCACGTCATCGCGTTGCGCGCCTCGGGGCGGTTGAAGGTCAGGATGGCGACGGGCGGATCAATCTGGAAGATGGTTTCGCTCGCGGACACTGCAGCCTCCGATGCTGTCGAGATCACGAAGACGGTTCAAACCACGAAGAGACTATGAGCGGGCCGCGCGATTAAGCTCCTTTGGATGTTCAAAGCCAAAAGGAGGCTGTGATGATCGCAACGACCCGCCC
>Ga0209515_10006527_pt1 | contig 14471 bp, 15 predicted proteins | sample Subgroupgradi54m_FD_187454 | JGI IMG/M metagenome (GOLD analysis project Ga0209515, IMG submission 187454) | Subsurface groundwater microbial communities from S. Glens Falls, New York, USA - GMW60B uncontaminated upgradient, 5.4 m (SPAdes)... ...
AAATTTTGTACCTTGTTCTCGAAGACCAATACCACCAGGGGAGAAGACGAAGTCCATGCGATTGCGGTAGGAGTAAGGTTGGTCGGAGAAGACGTTAACATTATCTATTTTGGTGATACGTTGGACGAGTTTTTTTTTGTTTTCTAATTGGAGTTCGTAGTCGATGTGTTGAGCGCTACAGCCACCGCATTTATTGAAGTAGGGGCAGAGAGGGGTTGACATATAAATGAAAAAACCCTATTTCTTTAAGAATATTTAGGGTAAAATAGAAATAAAAATCACCTTTGATGTTCTTGTTCTGCCAAATATTTCTCGACTTCCATGGCGGCTTGACAGCCGGAACCGGCAGCGGTGATGGCTTGGCGATAACGGGTATCTTGAACATCGCCTGCGGCGAAAACACCGGGGATGTTGGTTTTAGTGAAGCGGTCTGTTTTGAGGTAGCCTAAAGCGTCCATGTCTAATTGGCTCTTGAAAATAGTGGTGTTAGGGATGTGGCCAATAGCGAGAAAGACGCCGTCGCATTTGAAATCGGTAAGTTGGTTTGTCTTTGTATCTTTGAGTTTGACTCCGGTGACTTTTTTGTCGTCGCCAAGAATTTCTGCGATTTCTTTATTCCAGAGAACGGCGCATTTATGGTTTTTGAAGAATTTGTCTTGCATGATTTTGGAGGCGCGAAATGTGTCTTGGCGATGGATGACTGTTACTTTGGTTGCGAATTTAGTTAAGAATGTTGATTCTTCCATGGCGGAATCGCCGCCGCCAATGACAATCACTTCTTTGTTTTTGAAGAATGCGCCATCACAGGTTGCACAGGTTGTAACGCCGCGACCTTTGTATTTCTGTTCGGAAGGAAGGTTTAACCATCTTGCAGAGGCACCGGTTGAGATGATGAGTGTTTTTGTTTTTATTTTTTCACCGCTGAGCAGTTCGAGCTCAAAGCCAGTACTGTTTCTATTGATCTTATTGTTTTTGAGAATGGTAAATTTTGACGCGATGTCGATTTTGAATCTGGCACCGAAACGTTCGGCTTGGGATTTAGTGATGTTAATTAATTCAGGGCCTTGGATACCATTTGGAAAGCCAGGAAAGTTTTCGACGTCAGTGGTTAAAGTTAATTGGCCGCCGTCTTCGGGACCGGAGATGAGAAGAGGTGAGAGATTGGCTCTTGCGGTGTAAATTGCAGCGGTAAGTCCGGCGATGCCTGTTCCAAGGATGATGACGTTTTCCATAGCGAAGGAGAGAATTGGTTTACTTTATTAATCTTATGACTTCAAACTTAGCCGTAACTAAAACCCTGGTTTTCTATATCGATTTCTTGTTGTTCTAATGCGCCGTCATAATCTTTAAAACGTATGGGAAAGGTGTGGCGAAGAAAGAGGTTTTCATGCGGAAGAATGCCTGCGGAGAAGTGTAGATGGGGAATGGAGCCAATCCAGCCGGAGAGACCTGTTTTGGCAAGGAGTTGGCCTTGTGTAACATATTGATCACGTTGAATTACACAACTATCTTTTTGTAAATGAGAGTAGAGGGTGAAACTGTTGTCCTCATGAATGAGGAAAATATGATTAGTATAATAGTTTGTTCCTTGTTTAAAGTCTAAACCAGAATAATACCGTTCGTAAGAATTGACAAAAGATCTTACTCTACCTTCTTTTGCTGCGCGAATGGGAGTACCAAGAGGTAATTTGAAATCTAATGAATAAGTATCGTCACTGGGAGCATAGGCTAGTTTATTATGGCTGTATTCTCCATTATAGAGAAGTTTGAATAATTGATATTTTCTACTCAAACTTCTCTAAGAGACTTTGCAATGGCGCAATTTTAAGCTTATCTGTGCACCGGTTGGTGCAAACTAAATATTACAAATTGCTTTTTGCAAAGTTCTCTATAGCCTTGACAGATATCTACAATTGAATGGATAAAAGGTAAAATGTAGCCTGCTCTTGGAGGTGGATTTTGCATAGTTATCTAAAAAGAGGAGTAATTTAAAGAAAATCCTGAAAAGTGGCCAGGGTCACTACGTTCTCAGGTTTCCTGACGGAAACTATCCCCAACTCTAAAGAGTGGGGATTTACGCCACTTTTCCAAGACGGATTTTCTAAAATCAAATATAGCGAAATCCCTGAGCATGTTTACTCGCATTCATCCCTAAACATGAATGTTAGGGATTTCTGCTTATTTGATTTAAAAAAATAATCCTCTAAAAAGAAAAAAAAGTTATTTCTGCCCCAGTAACCAATAACATAACAAGCGTACACCTGCGCCACTTGCTCCTTTTTGAGAATAATCATTTTCTTCAATTAAAAATGCGGGGCCGGCGATGTCGATGTGAGCCCAACGTGATTTGTCTACAAATTTGCTTAAGAAGACGCCGCCGTTGATGGCGCCGGCTTCGTAGCCTTTGCCTTTGCTTGACATGTTTCGCAAATCAGAAATGGTGCCATCCATAGCGTCGTGGTATTCTTCAAAGAAGGGTAAAGACCAGACGCGGTCGCCACTTTTATTGCCGGCGAGGGTTAATGTGGAGATGAGTTGGTCGTCTTTACTCATCAGGCCAGAGGCGTAATATCCCAGCGCGATGACGCAGGCGCCGGTTAAGGTGGCAAGGTCAATCATAATCTCTGGTTTGTAGGTGGCTTCGGTGTAGGAGAGTGCATCGGCGAGGATGAGACGGCCTTCGGCGTCGGTGTTACGAATTTCAATTGTCTTACCGTTAAATGCTTTGACAATGTCGCCGGGTTTTTGGGCGCAGCCACCAATCATGTTTTCACACAAAGGTAAGATGCCAAGAATGTTTTCTGGAATTTTTAATTCAGATGCGGATTTGAGAGTTGCTAAGACAGCGGCGGCTCCGGCCATATCAGATTTCATGTCTTCGATGCCTCCTGTAGGTTTTAAGTTATAGCCGCCGGAATCAAAAGTGATGCCTTTGCCTACGAATGCTTTGTAAGGTTTGGGAGGAGATTGTTTTGGTGCGCCAGTATATTTTAAGATGATGAGTTTTGGTGGTTGAGAACTACCACGGCTAACACCGAGAAATGAATGTAGTCCAAGACGTTGGAGATCATTTTTTTCGAGGACGATGAGTGAGAGGTTGGATTGTTTGGCAACGGATCTGGCGATTTTTTCGATGTAGGAGGGGGTTGCTACGGATGCGGGTTCGTTGACAAGATCTTTGGCAAAATTGGTTGAGTTAGCGATGATTTGGCCTTGGGTTATGCCTTGCTGGAGTTCTGTTTTTGTTTTGCCATGCCAACCAAACGCGATTTCTTCGACAAGTTTCTTTTTGTCTTTTTTTTCTTGAGAGAGATATTTTGTGAAGTCGTAGTTTGCGAGCGTAGTGCCTTCAGCGATGGCTCTTCCTAATTCATTATCAGAAAATAAGCCACGTGCCATTTCTACAACGGTACTTTCAATCGAATATAATTTTAAGCCTCGGGCGCATTTTATTATTTTTCCTGTCGCTTTACGAACTTTTTCTATAGAAAACTCGCTTTTTTTGCCTAAGCCGAGCACAATTACTTTATGATAGGGTTTGTCTACAATTTTTGTTACAATCATTTCACCAAATTTAAATTCGCAACGTTTTGAGGCTGTGGCGGCTTGAATTTCGGTTGTGAGTTCTTGTGAGAATTGGTGGTAGTGAGTGAGGTTGTCTTCCCATAAACCTAAAACGAGTAATTGACTTTTGCCAGGGATATTTTCAGTTATATTTATTTTCATGTGTTAACCTCTGTTAATTATATCGTTCGACGTGAATCTGTTTAGGAGCGACATGGTGTTGTGTGAGATATTCTTTTGTGTCTAATACTAATTCGTTTAATCCACAGATATAAAATGATTTGTTTTGGAGTTGTGTGCCTAGATGAGTTTGGACACGGCCTTTTAAACCGGGCCAGTCTTCGCGAGTTAATGTGGGCATATACGTGAAGTTGGGGTGTGCTTTTTCCAATGTGAGAAATTCTTGATGAAAGAATAAGTCTTGTTGGGTTCTGACGCTGAAGAGGAGAATGAATTTAGTGGATGAATTTTGAGGGAGATGTTGGGCAAGCATACTATAAAATGGGACGACACCGGTACCGGCGCAGATAAACCATTGTTCGGTTTCCAGGGAGGATTCGTCTAAAATGAAATGGCCAAAGGGGCCTTTGATTTCGAATGTGTCGTTTACTTTGGTTTTGGCAAATATTTCAGAGGCGAAACCACCGTCAATAAGTTTAACACATAATTCAAGGACGCCGCGTTTGGAGGGAGCGTTTAGAATAGAATACGATTTCATTCTGGTTTGGCCATTGTTTGTCATTTTAATGATGGCGAATTGGCCGGCAGTGAATGTAAAAGAATGAGGGATTTTTAATGAGAAGAACATAACACTTGGGGTGAGATATTTAACTTCTTGTACAGTGCCTTGAAATGTGCTGATTATCGCCATGCACGGACGATTTAATGGTGGTTTTATATAGTTTGTGGAGGATTAGGCTAGATGGTGTATACACTTTGAGCGAGGGGAGTTGGAGCCATAATTATTTCTTGTTGAAGAATTCAATTATACGTTTATCGCCTTTTGGTTCGGCGTTTTTTCCAAGCGTGTAATAAATTTTTTCGACAGTGGTACCCCAGGAAAAGTCGCCTTTTTCTTGCTGAATTTTATGAATAGATATTTCGTTTGTGGTTATGCCTTTATGTAGGTGGTAATAGATGCTGCGCTGGGTTACTCTTGGGAAAATTTCGTTATAGATTTTGCTGATTTGATAGCCGTAGCCTTGTTTGAGATGACTGAGAAGTTCAATGATGTTTTGGCGAATTTGACTTTTTACAGGACGGCCACGGAGCATTTATTTTAGGAGGGAAAAGGAGTTTATATGTTTTTGTGTTGGATTATTGTGTTTGTGACGTGGTTTTAGAGAAGTTTGAATAATAATCTTTTCTACTCAAACTTCTCAAAGAGAACTTTGCAATGGCGTAATTTTAAGCATATTTGTGCACCTATTGGTGCAAACTAAATATTACAAATTACTTTTTGCAAAGTTCCCTTTAGTTGTTTTAATAAACGTTTGGGAGGGATACTTTTTTAACTGTGAATGATTTTCGTTTGTGTTATGAGTCGACCTACGTTTTCGAAAGTGCAGCAGAAAGAGATGGCGCTACAACGGATTAAGATTTTGTTTCGGGAAGCGGGAGCGGTGTTTGTAACTGATCCTAGTTCTGCGCATCGATATGTGGTGTTAGCGCGAAAGATTGCGATGAAAGTGAAGACGAAGATTCCGCTGGAATTGAAAAGGCGATATTGTAAACATTGTTATCATTATTTGCAGATGGGAGTAAATGCGCGGGTACGAACACGAGGAAGAAAAGTGGTTATTTCGTGTTTGGATTGCAAGAAGTTTTTGAGGATACCGATACGAAAATCATGAGCAAAATCGAGTAGTTTTTATTTTTTGTGCGCTGTACGCTAACTCATTTTTTTCATACATTGTTTGATAAGTTAGAGGGAGATAATTTGCGCCAAAATAATCGATATAATATTCTACACCCCAGGCGCCCATCTCTTGTACGGTTTGATCATCGTAGCCATTGCAAGTATGTTTGTGGGTCGTGTGTCTTGCTTCATGAATTAGCACAGCCACTAAATAAGCCATTCCGGAACCAGTTTGAGGATCAACCCATTTTAATTTATTTTGTTGCTGTAGATTTTCTTCTTTAAGATTAATAATTCCGGTTGGATCACAACAAAAACTATAAGGGAAATCTGCATTAATATGCACTCCTTTAATCGTTTCTTTGAGCCAACTATATAGTGATTTATCTGTCCAAGGAAGAGGTTGAGAAAAGTCTAATAATTTTATTACACGCAATGATTGGTATACAGTTAATCGAGGATCTAATTTTTCAATGGGGAAATTTGGATTAACTCCGAAAACACAATCATATTTTAAAGTGGTATTAGAGGTGATTTTAAACTCAGAATTGAACAGGGTTATTTCTTGAGGGGTTGGACAACTTTGCAAGATATTATCGATAACGGGTGCACTTACACATTGACCATCTATGCATTTGCCGCTGCATTTTACAATACTCGTTGCGGCTTGTTGATCATTCATACAATAATATTCATATACATAATCAGATACGTCTTTCTTTACACCGGCACCAGCACTGCCTACGGCTCCAAGACTACAAAAATCGGTAAATGTTTCACCATTCGTATTAGTTAACGTACCTTTTGTAGTGTAATCTAAGCCCGTATCAGAATCAAAACACTTTGAAGATGGTTTTACTGGAAGGGTAGGTTGTGGTTCTTGTTGTTTTGAACACGGTTGCCACATACCACTTCCAGAGAGATATACATTTTTTCCATTTTTAATAATTATAGATGTTGGGCACCAAGGGTCTTCTTTTTTTTTAATTCCTTGGTTATTCATAGTGGTACAGCCAATATCTCGACCGATTATTTTGCCATTTACTTCATAATACCATAGCCCTTGGATACACCCCACTGTAGAATACCCAGCTACTGCTTTTCCAGCAAAAATATTTTGGCCAGGAGTTATGCCACAACCGCTCATTAATACTAAAAATAATAATATAAAAAATAAATGGACAATAAAAATTAACTTCATCTCTTCCTCTCACTTTCTAACAAGACTTTCCTCTCTACTCTGGCAACCGTTGCGCGGATTTCGTCTACGGCGTCGGCGTTGGCGGAGATGGAATCTATTCCCTGATGGACTAGGAATTCGGCCATGATTGCTCTGCTTCCTGCTTGGCCACAGATAGATGTTGTGACATGATATTTCTGGCAGGTTTTAATGACTTTAGCGAGTTCGCCGAGAACGGCAGGGTGCATTTCGTCAAAACGATTTGATAAGCGTTCGTTGTTGCGGTCGATGCCTAACGTGAGTTGGGTGAGATCGTTTGTGCCAAAAGAGACGAAGCTGATGCCTTCTTTACAAAGGTCTTCGATAATCCAACAGGCAGCGGGAGTTTCGACCATGATGCCAAATTCGATATCACGACAGGGTTCTAAACCGGTTTCGCGCATGATGTTTTTGGCTTTGCGTAATTCTTCGACGCGAATGATGAAGGGGACCATGATGCCGACGTTTTTGTAGCCTTCGGCGTGTAAGTCAGCAATCGCTTGGAATTCGGCTTTGAGTATTTTTGGTTCGTCAAGCAGACGACGGATGCCGTGCCAACCGATCATGGGGTCGGTTTCATGTGGTTCTTGATTACCACCGGTTAAATTGCGGTATTCGTCGGAACGCATATCGGAGTTGCGAATCCAGACGGGTTTGTTTTTGAACGCTTGAGCAATTTTGCGAATGCCATCTTTTAGGAGAGTGATGTAGTCTTTTTCTTTGCCTTGGCGAATATATTCTGCGGGATGGATGCCACCAGATGCAATCATAATTTCTAATCTTACTAAGCCGACGCCGTCTGCTCCTGTAGATGCTGCGCGTTCGGCGAGATCAGGAAGATCGAGAATTATTTTAATGTCGGTTGCGGTGATGATTTTGCCGCCGCTTATTGTTTGTGGCTTTTGTACGACTGTGGGTGTATTCACTTCAATTTTGCCTTCGTAGACTAAGCCTCTTGTGGCGTGGACGGTGATGATTTCATCGTCTTTGAGAACTTCGGTGGCATGTTCGGTGCCGACGAGACAGGGGGTGCCCATTTCTCTTGAAACGATAGCAGCGTGGCAGGTGAGACCGCCTTCATTGGTGACGATTGCTCCGGCGCGTTGCATAGCAGGAACCATATCGGGTGTTGTCATAGTGGTTACTAAAATGTCGCCTTTTTCGACTTTGCCGAGTTCGGAAGGATCGTGAACAATTTTGACTTTGCCGCTATATACACCAGCAGACGCGGTTTCGCCTTTGAGGAGAATTTTACCTGCTTCTTCAACGATGATTGGGCGTTGGGTAACGAGGTCTTTCTTTTTTAGTGTGGTAATCGCTCTGGTTTGGACAATGTATAAATCGTTGTTGTTTTCGACGGCGAATTCGATGTCTTGAGGTTTGCCATAATGTTCTTCTAATTTTTTTCCAAGCCGGGCGTATTCAAGTATTTGTTTTTCATTTAAGACTTGACGAGCTTGAGTGTCGACAGGGATAGGGCGTTTTTCGTTTTCGCCGAGGGAGTTACGAAATAAACCGGTATCTTGTTTACGGATTTCTATTTTTTTTATTTCTTTGGTTTGTTTGTCGACCAAATACATGTTAGGATTGACTTCGCCGCCGACGATTAATTCGCCTAAACCGTAAATGGCTTCGATGACGATTTCGTTTTCGTTGTTTGTTGCGGGATTGGCAGTGAACATGATACCTGATTGAGTGGCGTTGACCATTTTTTGGACGACGGCGCAGATGAGAACATCCATATGATTGAAATTGTTTTTAACGCGATAATAGATGGCGCGGGCAGTAAATAAAGAAGCCCAGCAGGCTAAGACGGCACCGACGACGTTTTTACGGCCTTTGACGTTAAGGAATGTGGCTTGCTGACCGGCGAAACTGGCTTGGGGTAGGTCTTCGGCGGTGGCACTACTTCGCACCGCGACGAATACTTCAGATGCGGTTACAAAATCACTTGCTTTTTTGGTGTTAGTGCCGAGAAGATCGTATGAATCCATAATTTCATCGGCCATTTCTTCAGGGATAGGTGTTGAGAGAATAAGACATTGGATTTGGTCGGCGACTTTTTGCAGCTGGGTGTTATCTTCGACGTTTAGATTAATTAGAAATTGTTGGATTTTTGGTTTGATATTTGTGCGTTCAATGAATTCTTTATAAGTGGGGGCGGTCACGCAAAAGCCAGGAGGGACGGGAATACCCATGCGAAACATTTCGCCCAAATTTGCACCCTTGCCACCTGCAATAGCAATAGAATCTCTTGTAATATCTTTAAACCATACGACATAGGACATTGTAATCAAACCTCTTTTAATAGAGAAAAGAAAAGAAAATAGCTATTTAAATGTATCTTTTAAAACTCTTCTGAATCTTCGTACTGCTGTGTCTGTGTTTCTTCTTTGGAATGAAATTCGTCGGCACTTATGGTTGCAAACTTGGATGCTCTTGGCGGAGGAGCTTCTAATTTTTCAACGACTTCGCCAAAGCCTACTTTAGATAGAACGCGGGTAATTTTGATTTTAACATAATCGCCTTTTTGTACTTGCGGTACAAAGATAACAAAGCCTTTTACTTTAGCGATACCATCACCTTTTTCGCCGACAGCGTGGATACTTACTTCATGTAGTTCGCCCACTTTGACAGGGGCGACTTGACCGGATTCATTCATATAGATGTACCTCTTTTGTTGATGTTATATTGTTTATTATATTTTGAGAAAGAAAGGAGTAGTATCATTGCGAAGAAACCTGAATCTGTAATTTAATATTTGAAGTCATGTAATGTATGAGAGTATAATAGGAAGGGGATTTATATAGTTTTTGGCGGAATTTGGGAGGATTTGGGATTGGGTTAGGGGAGAAAGAGAAAAAATGAATTGAAAAAGATCTTATTTACTTTTCAATCGCACATACAGTCCTGCTTTGGGGATGAATGGAGTGTTTGTACCGTAATCGGCTTCGGCGGCGAGACCGCAGGTGAAGTTGCCGATGTTGTAGCCGAGATGGACGCGGCTAGAGGCTTTGAGAACATTTGAATTGGCCGAGACGATTTGTTCTAATTCTAAAGGAATGTCTTTTGTTAGAGGAATGGTTGCGAGCATCAGCAGTTCAGGGAGAGCGGGTTGTTGCAGATTTGAGGTGAGGGCGGTGTATACGCTGCCTTTCTCACCTTTTACGGAATAGGACACGCCGGTTTGGGGGATTAATTTTTCTCCTACTAATCGAGCTTGGGCGAGGGCGCGAAATCCGGCGAGTGTGCCTAGACTCAATTCATTTAGCATAAATGAGGTGTTTTTGTCGTCGTAGCTGCGAAATCTGCGGACACGAGTGAAATATTGAGCGTTGGGTTGGTCGCCGATGCTGGCGCTGCCTTTGACTTCGATCAATACGCCTTTGTTGCTGCCAAATACTTCGCCGGAAATGAAATCGGCGTTGGCAGGTGACGAGTGAGCCATAATTGTGGCTAATATTCCAGTGCTAATGATGTGGTGTATTGTTTTCATGATTATTATTCCCTCATTTGTTTTAATTTATTACTACTTTAGAATACTCAATAAATACGGTTCTATTTAAACATTACCTACCCCAAAGGGGGGAGAAATGACACAACATTTATCAATAAGAAGATAATTATCTAAAACATGGCATTCAATACAGAACTGTTAGAGGAGATTGGGCTGACGAAAGCGGAGATTAATGTGTATTTGGCGCTGTTGGAATTGGGTTCTTCTACAACTGGGCCGATTGTGGAGAAGTCAAGGGCGTCGTCTTCTAAAATTTATGAAATTTTAGAAAAATTGATCCAGAAAGGATTGGTGAGTTATATTATACAAGAAGGGATTAAGCATTTTGAAGCGGCGGATCCGAAACGGATTTTGGATTATTTGCAGGAGAAACAGGCACGATTGGTGCAGCAAACTAAAGAGATTACGTCTCTGCTGCCGGAATTGGAGCTGAAGAAGACGCTGTCGAAATATAAAAGCGAAGCGACTATCTACAAAGGGATGAAAGGGATGCAGACGGCGTTTAAAGAATTGCTCAAAGGGCCAAAGAGTACGAATTATGTGTTTGTGGTAGGAGAGATGGATGAGCGGTTGAATGATTTTTTTAAGAAGCTGTATGTTGAACGGGCTTTGAGAGGTATTCGAACGAAAACGATTTTCTCAGAAGCGGGAAGAGGGTATTATGAATCACGCAAAGGGACGCCGTTATTTGAAGGGAAAGTGATTGGGACAACAACGTCGCCGGCAACGATTAATATTTATGGCACAAAAGTGAATATGCGGATGGGGACGTCGAAAGATGTACTTTGTGTAATGATTGATAACAAAGAATTGGCAGAGTCTTTTTTAGAACAATTCAATGCGTTGTGGAATCAAGAAGTAACAGTAGGACAGGGGTTTGAAGCATTTGAACGGGAATGGCGGTCTCTATTTGATGAATTGAAACCGGGAGAAAGTTATGATGCACTTGGGGCGGCGTTTGGGATTGCGGAAAATGAAGAAAAGTTTGTAGCGTTCTTCAAAAGGTTACATCAAGATCGCATTGCAAGAGGCATAAAAAGTAGATTATTGTTCAAACCAGGGGCGCTGAAAGTTGTCCAAAAATATAGTATGCAAGAATTATACACCACAGATTTGCAATCAAAAACAATTCCGCTAGAATCGAAATTCCCGGTAGAAATTTTCACAGTAAAAGACCGCGCCATTCTATTAGTTCAAAAAAAAGAACCAGTCACAATCACGATTAAAAATAAAGATATTGCCAACTCATTCCAACAGCATTTCAATCACCTCTGGAACCAAAAAGTCCATACTTTTGAAGGAGTGGAACAAACGACTTCATTTTTTCTTAATATTCTCACTGATCTTAAAGCGGGCGAAGAGTATTTTGTGATCAACGGTAATTATGGGGGTAATGTGAAATTAGGAAAATTTTTTAAATCATATCATGCACTTCGACATAGACGAGGGATAAAAGCAAATCTACTTTTTAATCAGAATATTAAACCCTATGTGAAAGATCTAGCACAAACACCTTGTGAAGTTAAATTTTTGCCTGTGGAATTTCAATCGCCGCTGCAAGTTACATTTTATAAGAATAAGTTATATATCTCGTTATGGTCAAAACAACCAATTGGGTTTTTAATAGAGGGACGAGAAATAGTAGATGCGTTTAAAGCGTATTTTGATGTGTTATGGAAGCAAAAAAAATGAGTTAATACGCTTCTCCCAGAGCGGCTTTTCTTTCGAGAAGAAGGGAATCATTACGCGGAAGGCTTAATACGACAATTTCGCGTTCAACTAAAGGGATAGTGTTTCGCCCTTTTTTTTCTAAACGGATTATTTCAAATCGTTCTAATATTTTTAAGTCACGGGTAACGGCTTGTTTAACCCGTTTTGTCATTTTTGCCAATTCTTGAACAGATTGAGGATGGTGTTTTTTGATTGTTTCAATGAGTTCGAGACGTTTTTTGGTGAAAATACTAGTAGATTCTGGTAAAGCAATAAGAGCATTATGGGGGATATTAATGGTTTCGTTGAGTATTTCGTTGTCTAAAATGGTAAGCCATTCTTTTAATTTTTTTTTATTCATTTTGACACACTCTGGTTGAAATAGGAGCGGTATCGTTCAAAATTGTCGATGATTTGATTACGATATTCTTCTAATATAAGATAAAGAGGATAAATCTCTTTATCTGGAATAGGGATGGGATAAGGACTTCGCCAAAACTTTTGCTCATGGGGGAAGCCATGATAATTGTCAACGCGATATATCTCATACCATTTTCCGTGAATGTAAGCGCGATAATTTAGAGCAAATTTAGTGAGTATCCCTACTTGCTGCCAGATTAAGACGACATCAAGTATATCTTGAGGAGTGAGTTCTATCGAATATCTTTTTGTCTTCAGGGTAAACAAATAATGTTGACTATTTAAATATTTCCTTTGAAATGATCAAAAATAGAAAAGAAAAAACTAAAAAAAATCTAATCCAGATCTTTCAAGCCGCCTTCGGTGACTTCAAAACCACATTCTGCGTCGGGTAAGTTGGGCGCATCGATTAATTTTGCTACCCTTGTACCTTTTTTGCCTTTTCTCAAATATATCCGAAATGTACTTGCATGGGCAACAACGTGGCCGCCAATGGCTTGGGTTGGATCGCCAAAGAATTGATCTGGTTTGGCCATGACTTGATTTGTTACATAGACACAAATGTTGTTGGTATTTGCAATCTTGGATAACGCGTGCATGTGGCGATTCAATTTTTGCTGTCGTTCAGATAATGTACCACGACCGATAAACTCGGCACGGAAGTGGGCGGTTAAAGAATCGACAACAACTAATTTGACTTTCTTTTTTTGTTCGGTTAGCAAAGTCTCAATTTTTTCAACCAAGAGCATTTGATGGTCGGAGTTGAATGCACGGGCGACCATGATGCGGCTTAATGCGTCTTCGGCATCAATTCCTGCACCGGCGGCTAATTGTTGAATTCTCTCCGGGCGAAAGGTATTTTCGGTATCAACGTAGACGGCGTAGGCATCTGGATCTGCTTTTAAGATATTCACAGCCAATATATGGCCAATCTGAGTTTTTGCAGAACCGAATTCACCAAAACATTCGGTAATTGCACCTGTTTCAAAGCCGCCTTCCATCATGGCGTCAAATGCTCGGCTGCCTGTTGAAATACGATAGACTAATTCTCGTTTTTTTAATACATCCATTCCTGTTTCGAAACCCATTTTCATGCTATCACGTGCAGCATTGATCATTTTTCTGGCGACGGCTTCAGAGACTCCAGCGGTTTCGACTAATTCGCCGATGTTAGCGACGGCAATAGCCATCATATCACGATAGCCGGCTTGTTCTAATTTTTCTGCGGTTGCCGCTCCTACACCCGGTAGGTCATGTAATGTTAATTTTTCCATTTTTAATTCTTGTTTTGTTTCTGCCATAAAGTTATATCCTCCTTTTTAATTACTTGCTTTAAATAAATCTTGTTCTTGTAATACTAAAAATTCATACGCATGTTGTAAGACAACGGCCGCTTTAGGTAAGTCGCCAATACGATATGAATTGGTGGTTTGCCATTTGCCTTCTTTGTCAGCGTACGCTCGTTCTAAAGAAATAGTACGATATTCTGTTTCGCCTCCTTGTTGGTTGTGGCCTTTGTTTAACCAGACGGTGGCAGAGATTGCTCCGGCTCTAAATTTTTTCTCTGGCAGGTTGCCTTGTTTTTCTGTTTGTGCTTTGGGCACTTGCGCTTTTTGCGCTAATCCTATTGTTGTGTTCATTTTTAAACACCTCTTGCTTTTCGCATTTTTTTCAGACCGACCAATTTATTGTTCTACCGTTTTAATGTTTGAACGTTGTTGGTTGGCGAGGGCACCCACATTGTGTGAGTACAGAAATACTATTAATCAGGGAGCTATATAAACCCTGTCCGCAGTTGTCCTGTGACCAGTGGCTTTGAAAATTGAGGTTTTAGGGCTTGTAGCTTGAAAAATTTGAAGTTTGAAGGGGTGTCCAGTGGGTTACAAGATTGAAACTAATTTTTTTGTTTAATATACCAAAATCCACCAAGAGAAGTGATAATGATGAATATTAGAGCATAATTGGAAAACTCGGGAACAGGTGTACTGCTTAAAGAAGAAACGATATTAAGTGTGCGCGTGATTGTGGCGTTTTCGGAGTTAGAGGAATTCATGGCGGATGCAGAATAGGTGTAGGCGGCGTAGCCAAGCGTGTCGGTGGCGTTTTTACTTTGGTTGATGTATACATACCATTGGGTAGAGTTATATTTGTGGACATTTGAGGCGTATTGTTGATAGATTTGA
>Ga0209515_10006530_pt1 | contig 14466 bp, 15 predicted proteins | sample Subgroupgradi54m_FD_187454 | JGI IMG/M metagenome (GOLD analysis project Ga0209515, IMG submission 187454) | Subsurface groundwater microbial communities from S. Glens Falls, New York, USA - GMW60B uncontaminated upgradient, 5.4 m (SPAdes)... ...
TGTGCCCGAACGTGTCGTTGTATTGCTTGAACCGGTCGAGGTCGATCATGAGAAAACACAATTCCCTGCCCCGGCGCAATTCACGGCCGATCTCTTCGTTCAAGCGTTCCATCATGTGCCGGCGCAGGTAGAGCCCGGTCAGCCCGTCGCGGATGGCCATCTCCTCGATCTTCTGGTACAGTTGGGCGTTCTCGATGGCGACACTGGTGAGGTCCGCGATGGTCCTCAAAAAACGCAAGTCATCGGTGGTAAAATACTGCGCCGAAGCGCTGTCCACCCGCAATATCCCCAGCGCCTTTTCCCCCACCAGCATCGGCGCGCTGATCAAAGAACGGATGGGCCGGCCATCTTCGCTCATCATCTTTTCAATGTCGAAACGAAAGTCGCTTTTGGCGTCCTCGACCAGCAAAGGGTTTAAGGTCTTGACCACCCACTGGTCGAACAGGTCGCCTTTTTTCGCTTTCAGGCTGACCTGCATCTGCCCCTTTTGCGAGGAGGATATGCCCAATTCTCCCGTCGAGGAATGGAAAAGGTACAAAATGACCGTAATGTCCTTGTCCCCAAAAAGTTTGTTCACCTCAAACGAAAGGATGCCGGAGGTCTCTTCCAGGTTAACGCACAGGCTTAATTTTTCGGTCAGGTCTTTGAGCTGGGAATAACTGACGATCTTGCGGCGGAAAGATTCAATGGTCTGGGTCTCCCTTTCCAGTTCGCTTTTAAGCAGATTGGCTTTTTCAAAATACTCCTCTTTCTGCAGGACGATGACCGATTGTTTCTTTTGCAGGCGGCGGTGTAAGGAGACCAGAAGGACAATATTGACGGCCAGGGCAAGCGCCAAAAACAAGAACGCCGCTGGGTTGCGCACGGCATAAACAAAAAAGCCGACCAGGGGCAAAAGAAAACTGCCGGCAACCAACGCGTAGAGCTTAAACGATGGTTTCTTCGGTTTCGCGATCAAAGAAGTGCACCTTGCTCATATCGAACACCAGGTCCATGTCGCGGTTGACCTGCGGCCGGTCATGGGCGCCGACGCGGGCAATAAAATTATGCTTGCCTGAATTCAGGTACAGATAGACCTCCGCCCCCAGCGGTTCGACCACCTCGCAGACGGCGCGCACCGTATTTTCCGGCGAAGCCTCCGACGCGAAAAGTTTGTCGTAAACATCTTCCGAACGTATCCCCAGGATCACGTCCTTACCCTCGTACGCGTCCATCCTGTGGACCATCTCATCCACGATCCTGACCTGGCATTTGCCCTCATCAAAAAATAATTTCCTGTCACGTTTGATGATCTTGCCCTGCAGCATGTTGATGGGCGGGGAGCCGATGAACGAGGCCACGAACTTGTTGGCGGGCTTGTCATAAATGCTCATGGGATCGGCGCATTGCTGGACCAGGCCATTTTTCATGACGACGATGCGGTCGCCCATGGTCATGGCTTCGGTCTGATCATGGGTAACGTAAATGAAGGTGGTCTGCAGGCGCATGCGCAGTTTGTGGATCTCGGTGCGCATCTGCACGCGCATCTTGGCGTCCAGATTGCTCAAAGGTTCGTCGAAAAGGAACACCAGGGGTTTGCGCACAATGGCCCTGCCCAAGGCCACGCGCTGGCGTTCGCCGCCGGAAAGTTCCCGCGGCCGGCGCTCGAGGTAGGGGCCTATCCCCAGGATCTCCGCGGCCTCGTGCACGCGTTTGACGATCTCGTCCTTGGGATACCCGCGCAGCGTCAGCCCGAAAGCCATGTTCTCGAAAACCGACATGTGCGGATAGAGCGCGTAATTCTGGAACACCATCGCGATGTTGCGGTCTTTGGCCGGTACGTCATTGACCATGCGGTCATTGATCCAGATCTCGCCGGAGGTGATGTCCTCCAGCCCCGCGATCATGCGCAGGGTGGTGGACTTGCCGCAGCCGGAAGGCCCGACGAGGACCAAAAATTCCTTGTCCCCGATCTCCAGACTGACATTATTGACGGCCACAACACCACTTTTATAATTCTTGTATAAATTGACCAGCCGGATATGGGCCATGGTTTTTGTTTCCCCTTTGTTAATTCAGGCAATAATCAATGGTACGCGCCAGGACCCCTTTGAGGTCCTGACGCTCGACGATCATGTCGATCAGCCCGTGCGCCAGCAAAAATTCGGAACGCTGGAAGCCGGCGGGAAGTTTCTGGCGTATGGTCTGCTCGACGACGCGCGGTCCCGCGAAACCGATCAGCGCCTTGGGCTCGGCGATGATGACATCGCCCACGCCGGCGAACGAGGCCATGATGCCGCCCATCGTCGGGTTGGTCAAAACCGAAACATACAAAAGCCCCGCCTGACGGTGGCGATCCAGCGCCGCGCAGGTCTTGGCCATCTGCATGAGCGACAACGCCCCCTCGTACATGCGCGCCCCGCCCCCGGAACCCGAAACGATGATCAGGGCAAGCCGGTTGGTGGTGGCGTATTCGACGGCGCGGGCGATCTTCTCGCCGACCACCGACCCCATGGACCCCATGATAAACCGCGAGTCCGTCACCGCCAGCATGGCCTTGCGGCCTTCGATCTGGCAATGGCCGGTGATGAGGGCATCCGTCATTCCCGTGGCTTCCTGGTCCGCCTTCAATTTTTCTTTGTAGGTCTTGGGGCCTTTAAAATCCAAAGGATCGGCGGAGGCCATGCCCTCGTCATGCCCGGCAAATGAGCCCTCGTCGGTCAAATGCCCGACGCGCTCATCCGCGGTCAACCCCAGATGATATCCGCATTTGGGACAGACGTTCAAATTGGTCTTGAGTTCCTTGGAATACGCCGGCGACTCGCACCCCGGGCATTTGGTCCAGACACCCAAGGGAATGTCCTTGCGCTTGACCTTGATGAACGTGTAATTGCTTTTGCCGAACAGGGCCACGGTCTTACTCCATTTTATATACGGTCAAACCGGACAAAACTTTAGGATAAAAATAGGTCGTTTTAGGCGGCATTTTCTCGCCGTTGAGCGCGACGGCCTTCAATTGCCCGATGGGCACGGGATTTAAAATAAAACCTGCTTCGGCCTGGCCACCCTCCACCAGGACCAGGACCTCCTGCTGGTCTTTGGAATAGATGATGTCTTCGCCGGCCACCCCTGCCGGGTCAAGGACAAAGGCCTTGAGGATGGCGGAGTCCAGATTGCGGTAATCCCTGGACCCTTCCTTGACCATGGTATCGACGAGCATTTTGTTCTTTAAGCGCAAAAGCCGTATGCCGTTCTTGTCAACCATGCCAAAGGCGTGTTCATTCTGTCCGGCGCGCGCCAAAAGCACGGTCAGATCGCTCATGCTCTTCATCTTGTCGATGCGGAAATATTGTTCCAGGAGTTCTTGATTGTCCGGGAACTTACGCAGGACACGGTGGATAGGAAATATCTGGAGGTCTTTGGCATCAAGATTGGTAAAATACGTCATCGCGTAATCGTAGGGCTCCCTGGCCGCCGCACTGGACCTTTTCTGCAAGGCCTCGCCGCGGATCTGATGGGCCACCTCAAAACGGTGATGCCCGTCGGCGATGAACAGGTCCTGCCCCTCCAGGACGTCCATGATCTGGCTCGTCCTGGCAGGATCGTCTAAGCGCCATACGGTATGCCTGACCTTGTCGGCGTCCACGGCCTCCATCAGGGGCTTGGACGGCGCGACGTCCTTGATAAAGATCTTTTCCACCCTGTTCATCTTGTCCGCGAAACAAACAAAAATAGAACTCAAATTGGACTTAAGCGCGCTCCAGAGCATAAACCGGTCGGTCCTGGCCGCGGCATAGGTGTTCTCGTGGGGCAGGATCTTGGTGCCGGCATCCTCGGCTATGCGCATGAGCGCGATGAAGCCCATGCGGGTGTATTTCTGCCCCTGATATTTGTAATCCTGCTTGTAGAAATAGATCGCCGGCCGCTCATCCTCGATGAGGATGCCTTTTTCCAGCCATTCGTCGTACGTTTTTTTGGCGCGGCCGTATTTGGTTTTTTCCTCGTCCCTGGGATTTTCTTTGGTCAGCTCAAGCCGGACGAAATTGTACGGGCTTTGTTCGTACAGGTCGTCCTGCTGCTGGGGGGAAATGACGTCATAAGGCGGGCAAACCACGTCAGAGAGGTCCGCGACCTTCTGGGGGTTGTAATAGACCGCTGTGAATGGTTTAATGGCTGGCATAATTTGAGATAGAAATACAGAGAATAATAACAGAAGAGCCCCAAAAGGGGAACGAAAATTTAAAATTGTGCATTAATTTGGATGGCAGGCGCAGGAGCCGCCGCAAGGGGCGGCGGGTTTGTCTGCCTTGGGCTGGCTGGCAGACCTGCCTGCCGGCGAGACAGGCTTGTCTGCCGGTAAGGCAGGGACTTTCTTCTTATGATCGGTCGCGTAAAAACCGGATCCTTTGAAGATCATGCCGCTGCCGCTTCCGATCAAACGCACCAGTTTGGACTTGCCGCATTGGGGGCACTTTTTCAACCTGGGCTCAACCATGGATTGCAGGGCTTCAAAGGTATGCTGACAATTTTCGCATTCGTATTGATAGGTGGGCATCTTATTTAAACGCCTTTCTGAACTTATCCTTGAACGACCCGTTGTTGATACCCTCGCCGCTCGTTTTGGCGAACTCTTCTAAGAGTTCCCGCTGGCGGCTGTTGAGATTTTCAGGCACCTGGAGCATCACCCGTACGTAGAGGTCCCCGTGGTCGTGATGATGCACATCGGGCATGCCGTGCCCTCTTAAACGGAACACCTTGCCGCTTTGGGTGCCGGCGGGAATTTTCATGACCACCTTTTCCCTCAAACCGTCAATCGTTTCTTCCCCGCCCAGGGCCGCTTTCACGAACGATACGGCCAAGTCCATGGACAGTTCCGGTCCCCGACGATGAAAAACCGGATGGTCCGAAACGCGGATGTACAAATAAAGGTCGCCCGCGCCGCCGCTGCCGGCCTCGCCTTCCCCGCGCACCCGCAATTGGGAATCATTGTCCACTCCGGCGGGAATGCTGACTTCAATATTGCGGACCACCCGCGTGACGCCATGGCCGGAGCATTCCGGGCATTTTTCGGTGATGATCTTGCCCGTGCCCCGGCATTGGCCGCAGGTCTGCGCCATGCGGAAAAATCCGCTGGACATCACCACCTGCCCCCGGCCTTTGCACGCCGGGCAGGTCTTTAAAGCGCTTTTGGATCTGGCGCCGGAACCGTCGCAGGTTTTGCAGAATTCATGGCGGGGCACGCGGATGGACCTCTTGATGCCCGTATAGGCCTCTTTCAGGGTGATCTCGACCTCGTATTGAATGTCGCGGCCGCGCGAAGCGCGCGCACCGCCAGCCATTGCGGAGATGTCAAAATCTCCCCCGAACATGCGGCCTAAAATATCGCCCAGGCCCGCGCCTTCAAAGATGCTGCTGAAATCCGCGCCGCGGAAAATATCTTCGGCCGTGTAATTCTGGTCAATGCCCGAATGGCCGAACTGGTCGTAGGTCTGGCGCTTCTTCGGGTCCGACAAAACGCCGTAGGCCTCGGAAATTTCCTTGAATTTCTCCTCGGCCTGTTTTTTTTCCGCTTCGGGCACACGGTCCGGATGATATTTGAGGGCCAGGGAACGGTAGGCCTTTTTGATATCGGCCAAAGGTGCGCTTTTGGCAACCCCGAGGATCTCGTAATAATCCTTCTTCATTATTTATCCGGAGACGCCTTGAAATCCGCGTCAATGACATCGTCCTTGCCCTTGTCGGATTTCGGCTCTTCGCCGCCGGCATCGCCTTGAGGTCCGCCCGACGGTTGCGCCCCGGCCTGCTGAGCAGATGTTGCTTTATAGGCCTCTTCCGCCAATTTATGGCTGGCCTTTTGCAATTCTTCGGTCGCGGACCTGATCCTGTCAGGGTTCTTGTCCTTGACGGCCTCCTTAAGGGCATTGAGCGCTTTTTCCGTGCTCTCCTTGTCGGCGGCAGTGACCTTATCGCCGTAATCCTTAAGGGCTTTCTCCGTCGCATAGACCAGGGTATTGGCCTGGTTGAGCAGTTCCGCTTCCTCGCGGCGCTTCTTGTCCTCGTCCGCGAATTTTTCGGCCTCTTTGACCATGCGCTGGATATCAGCTTCGGACAACTTGGTCTTGGCCGTGATCTGGATCTTCTGTTCCTTGCCCGTGGCCTTGTCCTTGGCGGTCACGTGCACGATGCCGTTGGTGTCGATGTCAAAAGTGACCTCGATCTGCGGGATGCCGCGCGGCGCCGGCGGTATACCGACCAGGTCAAAACGCCCTAATTCGGTATTGTCACCGGCCATTTGCCGCTCACCCTGCAAAACGCGGATGGTCACCGCGCCCTGATTGTCCTCGGCGGTGGAGAAGATCTGGCTTTTCTTCGTCGGGATGGTGGTATTGCGGTCAACAAGTTTGGTAAAGACCCCGCCCATGGTTTCAATGCCCAGCGACAGCGGTGTGACGTCCAACAAAAGGACTTCCTTGGCCTCACCGGTGATGATGGCGCCCTGCACGGCCGCGCCCAGAGCCACGCATTCCATGGGGTCAATGCCACCCTCGATCTTCTGGCCCACTTCCTTTTCCAAAAATTGCTGGATGATGGGCATGCGGGTGGGGCCGCCGACCAGGATCACGCGGTCGACCTTCACGTCCGCGCCGAGTTTTGCCGACGCGTCCTTGATGGCCTGGCGCACCGGGCCGCGGCAGCGGTCCACCAGAGCGGACACCAGACTTTCCAGTTTGGCGCGCTCGATCTTCATGGTCAAATGCTTGGGGCCGGTGGCGTCCGCCGTGATATACGGCAAATTGACCTCCGTCGACACAGTGCTGGAGAGTTCCACCTTGGCCTTTTCCGCGGCCTCGCGCAAACGCTGGAACGACATTTTATCGTTGCGCAGATCCACGCCGCTTTCTCTCTTGAATTCCGCGGTGATGTATTCGATCAGGGCATTGTCCATGTCCGTGCCGCCCAATTGAGTGTCTCCGCTGGTGGCCAAAACTTCAAAAGTCGCGGCCTTGCTTTTTTCATCCCAGCCCATTTCAAGGATGGTCACGTCCAGCGTGCCGCCGCCTAAGTCAAAGACCATGATCTTCTGTTCTTTGCCGGCCTTGTCCAAACCATAAGCCAGGCACGCGGCCGTGGGCTCATTGATGATGCGCAGGACCTTCAAACCCGCGATCTCGCCCGCGTCCTTGGTGGCCTGGCGCTGATTGTCGTTGAAATACGCGGGCACCGTGATGACCGCGCCCTCGATCTTGTCGCCTAAAAATTTCTCGGCGTCGGCCTTGATCTTCTGCAGAATAAAAGACCCGACCTGCTGGGGGCTGTATTCCTTGCCGAACACCTTGAATTTGAAATCCGTGCCCATTTTGCGCTTGGACGCGTAAATGGTGCCTTCCGAATTGATCGGCGCCTGACGCCGGGCCGGTTCACCGACGAGCAATTGCCCGTCCTTGGTGAAGGCCACGAACGACGGGAACGCTTTGCCGGAAGAGACCCCGGCGCCTTCCGCCGACGGAATGATGACGGGACGGCCGCCTTCCATCACCGCTGCCGCCGAGTTTGATGTTCCCAAATCAATACCGATCACGCGTGCCATTTTTGTATCCTCCTCAAAGGGATTCCTTTAATTTTCAGTTTTAGTATTTTTTGCGACCTTAACTTTAGCTGTCCGGACCACCCGGCCGGACAAGGTGTATCCTTTTTGAAATTCTTCCATCACATGCCCGTCGGGATGCTCTCCGCTTGCCTCATGCATCAGTGGTTCATGCATGTGCGGGTCAAAGGGTTTACCCACCGCTTCAATGGGCATGACCCCGTACTTCTTTAATATGTCCTGCAATTTCATCGCCACCATTTCCAAACCCTTGATCACACCGGCACCTGCCCCGCCTTCTTTAGCTTTGGCCGCGGCCAGGGCCCGTTGGAGATCGTCGAAGACGTCTAAAAGTTCGACCACGATCTCTTCGTGGGCGTATTTAATGATCTGGGAACGCTCGCGTTCCTGACGTTTGCGCGCGTTCTCGAATTCAGCCAACAACCGGACATATTTGTCCTTATAGCCGTCGTCGACGGGTTCCGGCTTGACAGGTTCAGGTACGACCTCTTGCGGGTCTTGTTCGATGTCTTCGTTCATATGCCCCGGTTGATCAACCCACAAAGGTAATCCAGCGCGGAAACGACCCGCTCATAATCCATGCGGGTAGGGCCCAGAACGGCGATGCGGCCTTCGGCGCCGCGATTGCTGAAACGCGCCACCGCCAAAGAACAGCCCTCCATTTCCTTAAGCGCCATCTCATGACCGATGTAAATGGAGACCTTCTTTTCCAGGTCGCGGTTGATGAGCTTCAATATCTGCTCTTTTTGCTCCAGGGTCCTTAAAATGGCACGGATCTTGTCCAAGTTCTGTTCCTCGGGATAATTGACCACGAAACTGGTCCCCTTGCAGATCATCTTTTGTCCCCACCCGTCCACGGCAATGATGCTGGTGCAATGGGTGATCTCGGAAATGGCCTGTGAAGCATTATCCAGGGCCGTTTCCAATTCGTTTAACCCCTGCGCGTATTCCTGATGCAAACGGGCCTTTTCCTTCTCCAACAGCTGGATCTGATGCATCAAATGGTCCACATAATAGCGATACCCTGTCTGGGTCGGGACGCGGCCGGCAGAGGTATGCGGATGGGACAAATACCCCTCTTCCTCTAATTCCGCCAGAATATTGCGGATCGTGGCCGGGCTTAGATCCAAAGAGTATTGCTGGACAATAAAATGCGAGCCCACGGGCGTCGTGCTTTTGATATACTCATCGACCACGATCCCCAAGACCCGTTCTTTGCGTTCCTGAAAGTCAGTTTTTCTGGAAGACATACTCTATTGACCTAGTTAGCACTCTCAACGTTTGTCTGCTAAATTATAGCAAAAAAAAACTCTTTGTCAAGAGGGGTTCAACGGGTTGACCATGGATCAATGAGCATAACGCCTGTTGAGGTAAAGTCCGTACTGTTGCGGGTCAATAAATGCAATCCGTGCCGCAAAGCGCTTGCCGCGATCAAACCATCAGAGGAAGGAACAGTTTTACCGGTCTTTCGGGCCTTGGCCGTGATCTCGCCCCAAATGCGGGCTGTTTCCTGGTCCACCTGAAGAATCCGATTCTCGAACATCCGTTCAATTCCGCCGAGCCAGGATAAAAGCCGCTGCTTGGACCGGCCTTCCTGGAGAATGGATATGCCTTTGACCAATTCTCCGAATGAGATGACGCTCATGAACACGTCTTTTTCGTCAACCGTATCCAGAAGTTCTTTAACCTTTAAATTAATGTCGGCTTTGCGTAATGCGGAAATAGCGCAAGTGTCCAGCAGAAGCTTCATAGATCCACCTCGCGCATGGGAGACTTATCTCTTTCCAGATCGACCCCTTTGAATGACGGCGCACTCATCAGATATTCTATGAATCCCGGCCGCTTGCCATTCATGCGTTCAAAATCTTTTAGCGCGACAACAACGACAGATTTGCCACGGCGCGTGACCTCTTGGGGCCCTTCTTCCAAGGCCATGTCCACCACCTTGCTGAATTTATTTTTGGCGTCTGCCAGTTTCCAGATCATGTAATCACCTCCAAATTATCTAGCCAATCTAGCTAAATTGTATCATGTTTTGAGCAAGTGTCAAGGGGAAGGCGAAGGGATGTAATAAATTTGTTCGGTGATAAGCTTCCCGTCTTTGTTGAATTCCTGATGGCGCAGCAGGCGGTCATACTCGTAGAAATCCATGGCCTTGAGCACGCCGTCCTCGCCGTAAACCTTAAATATACCGTTGCGCCAGTCGTTTTTGAACGTTCCCTCATTTTTGAGGACGCCGTTGCGGTAAAATTCCTTGGCTGGCCCCTGTTTTTTGCCGTTGACCACCGCGACTAAATTCCACAATTCGCCGGTGTCATAAAATTCCCGCCAATTGGGGTCATCCATGACCCCGTGCTTGAATTCGGCCTTGCCGCGCACCTTGCCGTTGGTGTAATACATGGTCACCAGCCCGTTGAATTGGCCGTTGACCATGGGGCCTTGGCGCGAAAGTTCTCCGGTATCGTAATATTCCGTGCCTAAGCCCGAACGCACGCCGTCAACGGCCTCATACGTCCCTTTGTGACGGCCGTTCTCAAAATATTCGCGGACAAAACCATTTTGCTTTCCGTTTTTGTATTCGTATTCCCTGAACAAAGCACCGCTGGCCGGATAGAATTGTTTGGTCATGCCCACTTCCATGCCATTGACGAAATTGCGCTCCCAAACCGGGCGGCCTTCCTCGTCGAATTCGCGGGTCAGGCCTCCCTGCAGGCCGTTGAAATAGGTGATCTCGGCCTGGACCCTGCCGTTTTTGTAATAAAGCGTGGATTTGCCGTGGAGTTTGCCGTCGGTATAGAACGATTTGACCTTCATGGTCCCGTCGGGCCAATAGCCCTGGGCCATGCCGCTCAACTTTCCGTTGAGGTATCCGCCCGCCCCCTCAATGCGGCCGTCGGGATAATAGGTGCGAAAGCGCCCGTTGGGCACCCCGTAGCGGTATTCGACGGTGCGCACCAGAACGCCTTTGGCGTCGCGCTCGTCGTAAAAACCGTCCTTGATGGGCTCTGCCGCCCAAGTCAGGGCTGCGGAGACAAGCATCAAAAACAAAACAAGGACGGCGCGCATGTTTTTAATTTAACCACCCCAGAGAATTTAGTCAATAACGAAGCAGAAAAATGGCCTTATCAGGACCCACTGAATTGCTTGGCGTAACGATCAATAACTTCTCGCATCATTCTTTGATATTTTTTTCCATTCTTCCGGGCGTATTTCTTAAAAAAATCAATGCTGTCCTGGGTCAAAATAAGCGTGACCTTGGCTGTGCCATCCGGTCTGAACAATTTTGCAGGAGGGGGTAAGAAATCGGGTATCCGAGTCAATTTACCGATAGGCATGTCCTCATCTATTATCTTCTTCTTTTTCATAATACCTCACTCCTTTCCGCCAAAATCCAGCTCCAATAATTCTGATCTTATTTTCTCTACGTACGAACCTTACTGTCAATATCTCGCCCATGACCATGCCTACACAGAAGAACCGGTCTTCATGCTGGCTATGTTCTATCATCAAAAAATATCTTTCTATAAGGGTCATCAAATGCTCGTGTTGCCGTTAGAAAATCAACACCGTGTTTCTCAATGTTTTCCCCCTCTTTGAACGGATCCCATTCAAAACCATCATCATCCAACATAAGTATATCCTCCTGTCCGCACTTTGTCAATATAATTATACATACAATTATATGTATATTCCTAAAACGTAAAATGCCCGTACGGGACCTGGTTGAACCACGCGGCAAAGATGACCATGGCGCTCAACACCGCTTTCAAACACCCGGCAAAAGCAAAACCCAAAGGCGCCCAGCATCCGGCAACGGTCAATCCAAGCCCCAAAGCCATGACCAGGTCCGCCAAAGGCACGATGGGAATATTGGCCAGGATGGAGATGGGCGTGATCATGTGGAAATGATAAAAAATAAATCCTGCCGTCCCCGTCCACGCGGCCAGGGACACGGCCATGGATACCCGCAAGAAACCCGGTAAAAACGCGAACGGTTTCTGACAATAGGGATACAAGATCAGGATCGCAGCCACGGCGGCAAAAGACAATTGGAACCCCACGTCAAAAAGGTTGTGCGGGTCCATCAGCAATAAGATCAGGGCCGCAACGCCCAAGGAATTCAAGGCCTCCCCCTCCTGTTCAAACGCGAAACCGGCCAGAATGACCGAACTCATGATGCAGGAGCGCACCACCGACGCCGACCAGCCGCTTAAAAAAGCATAAGCAAATAAAAAAAGAACGACCCCCGAAAAACGCACCCAGCGCGGCAGGGGGAACAGCCGCAAAATGAACAAAAATATCGCGGCGACAATGGTCATGTTCATGCCGCTGATGGCCAGGATATGCGCCGTGCCGGTGTTGACGAAAATCTGCTTGAGGTCTTTGGGCATGCCCGTGCGGTCGCCCAAAACAAGCGCAGCCACAAAACCCGCTTCCCGGGGGGCCAGATAACGGTAAAAAACACCGATCATCCATCGCCGTACCTGGATCGCCCAGGCCACCGTGATGTTCCCCTGCCCCTCGCTCAAAACCCTGCAAACGCCTTTCTTAGGCACGCTGATCGTCCAATAAATGCCCTGGTCCTGCAAATAGCGTCGGTAGGAAAATCCTTTTTTCGCGTTCCCGTCAAAAATGGGATGGATATGACCGCGCACGGCCAGGGCCTGCCCGTAATGCAGCGCATTGTCCCCATACAGTTCGATCCTGACTTTGCCTGAAGACGACCTCCACCGGTCCTCCACCAGGACCTGACGGACATTCAACTCGAAAATGGTCTTTTCTCCCCGCGCCCAGCCCCGGCGTCCGACGTCCGAATCGACGACACCCTGCGTCTCTTGCAAATGTTGACGCTCTTGGACGGACAAAAAAGCAATGCTCTGCGGCGGCAATAAATATCTGTGCTGGATCCACGCCGCGCCCAAACAGAAAACCAATGCGTATATCAACCAATTCAAGTGTCGAAAGAAAAATACAATAAGACCGACCCCACCCATCATCAGCCAAACCCACAGCGGCACCGGAAGGAATTTTCCCGCTACGATCCCCAGCGCCAGATCCATGGCTAAAACAAAACATGGACGATGGATCTTATTCACGGTGTTTTCTCCGGTGAACAACACCGCTGGATCTCTTGAAATTCTTTTTGGACGATACCTGGGGAGGCGAAGATTTGGGTTTTTCCGCGACGGTATCCGCCCAGCGCACAAGCCGTACGTCTTTCTTTAATCCGACGCTGACGATCGTCCCGACCAGAAAAACACACAAAAGCCAGACCAAAACCGAGCGCTCCTGCGGGGTCAAATGAAACATGGCTGAAGTTCACAAAGGGGAATTAAAAAGAAACTACGCCGTGGGGAACGGCAAAAACAGTATAAGAAATAGGATGGGTTATGTCAAAACAATTTCATCTGCTGGTCCGGCGCAAGGGCGGGTTTGACTTTTTTCCTGCGGCCGGCCTCATAGGCCTTTAATTCTTCCTCAATATCAGCCAGAAACGGCGAAGGACCATTGAACATCCCTTTGCCGAACAATTGGCGGCGCTCGGCACGGGTCAAAAACAAAAATTCTTTGGCGCGGGTCATGCCCACGTAAAATAACCTGCGCTCTTCTTCCCTATCGCCAGTCATCCCCTCGATATCCAAAGGCAATAAATGCTCTTCGCATCCGACGATAAAAACAACAGGAAATTCCAGACCCTTGGCCGCGTGCAGGGTCAACAGCGAAACCTTTTCCACGTTATAGTCAACCGTCTCTTCCGCCGCGCGCAAAACTTCGTCATCGGCCTGCCCTGAGCGAAGTCGAAGGGCCTGCCCCGCCTGTGGCGGGGCGTCCGATGCCTGATAAGGAATGCCCAAATGTTCCAGCGCCTGGATAAGACAAGTTTTTTGCGCGTTTAACCGGTAAAGGACGGCAATGTCCCCGAACGTGCGCGGGACATATCCATGCCGTCGGACAAATGTGGACAATAAACTTAAACCGCCGACCATTTTTTCGATTTCATGGGCGATATATTCAGCTTCGGCCCGGTCCGTGGCCGCCTCATGCACGATCAGGCGGCCCTCGCTGTGGATCTGGGCCACCAGCTGGAAATCTTCCTGTTTCCCGCCTTGTCCAATGACCTGACTGCTGGCCTGCAAAAGGTTGGGCGCCGAACGGTAATTCTCCTTCAAATATAAACGCGTCCCGTTGGGAAAATCATCCGCAAAACGATGGAATAATTTCACTTCACTGCCGCGAAAACCGTAAATGCTTTGGTCCGGATCACCGATGGCGGTCAACAGCGCGCCGTCACGGCTTAAAATTTTAAGTAAAGCGTTTTGAACGATGTTGATGTCCTGATATTCATCCACACAGACGAACGGGTATTGCCGCCGCGCCACATCAGCGACCTCATCGTTGTTTTCCAGAAGGATCAGCACCTCACGCAAAATATCATCGAAATCAATAAGCCCTTTCCCCCGCAAGAAACGGTGATACGCTATAAAATCAGCATCGGGATCGAGAACAAGCTGGGTGGATTTGAGCAAGGAAATATTTTCCAAAGCCGCCTGGCGCTGGGCAATGGTTTTGCCCGGCCATATGTCTTTAGCCAAAGCCGCGATCTGCTGGGGCAAGGCAATTTGAAAATTGTCGGGCAATCCCGTGTGCCGCGCATGTTGGCGCAAAAGGTACACGCAGAAACGATGAAATGTTCCCGCCCAAAACTTTCCAGCGTCCACGCCCCTTTGTTCAAGACGCTCTTTCATCTGGTCCGCGGCCTTATTGGTGAACGTCACCGCCAAAACGCGCTGGTTACCGGTGAGGTGTCCGGTCAAACGGGCGATCCGATAAGTCAAGGTATGGGTTTTGCCGGTGCCTGGCCCGGCGACGATGAGCAGATG
>Ga0209515_10006531_pt1 | contig 14463 bp, 12 predicted proteins | sample Subgroupgradi54m_FD_187454 | JGI IMG/M metagenome (GOLD analysis project Ga0209515, IMG submission 187454) | Subsurface groundwater microbial communities from S. Glens Falls, New York, USA - GMW60B uncontaminated upgradient, 5.4 m (SPAdes)... ...
TTATGAACCTTGAATAATACAATCGGTCGATGCCTTCCGTCCTGTCTCCGATCGCGCGTGACGCGCTCGTCGCGGATTTGCGCGCGATCATTGGCGATCGCTGCACGACCAATCCGACGCAGCTCGACCATCACAGCCACGGCGAGTCCTGGCACGCCCCCGCCGAGCCCGACGTCGTCGTCTTTCCCGCGAACACGGATGACGTCAGCGCGATCGTGAAGGCGGCGGCACGGCACGGCGCCCCGGTGATCCCGTTCGGGATCGGATCGTCGCTCGAAGGACACGTCAACGCCGTCAGCGGCGGCGTCTCGATTGATTGTTCGCGGATGACGCGCGTGCTCGCGGTCAACGCGGAGGACCTCGATGCCACCGTCGAGGCGGGGGTCACACATCGCCAGTTGAACAAGGCGTTGAACAACACCGGCCTGGTGTTCTGGGTGGATCCGGGCGCGGACGCGACGATTGGCGGCATGGCGGCGACGCGCGCGTCGGGCACGACGTCGGTGCGCTACGGCACGATGAGGGAAGCCGTCCTGGGACTGACGGTGGTCCTTGCGGACGGCCGTGTCATTCACACGGGTGGCCGCGCCCGGAAATCGTCCTCCGGCTACGACCTCACGCGGCTGTTCGTCGGCTCCGAAGGGACGCTCGGCGTGATTACCGAGATCACCGTCCGCCTGTTCGGATTGCCGGAAGCGATCTCTGCCGCCGTGTGTCCGTTCGATTCGATGGAAGGCGCCGTTCAGACGGTCATCACCACGATCCAGCTCGGGATTCCCGTCGCGCGCATCGAGCTGCTGGACGAGGCGCAGCTCGACGCGGTGAACCGCTACGCGAAATTGAACTGCGCCCTGAAGCCGACCCTCTTCTTCGAGTTCCACGGCGGAAGCGAAGGTGAAGTCACCGGGCACGCGAAGACCGTGCAGGAGATCGCGGCCGAACATGGCGGGCGCGATTTCGAGTGGGCGACCACCACCGAGGACCGCGCGAAGCTGTGGCAGGCGCGGCACAACGCGTTTTACGCGGCGCTCGCGCTGCGGCCCGGATGCAGGCCGTGGACGACGGATGTGTGCGTGCCGATCTCGCGGCTGGCGCAGTGCGTGCTCGAGACGCGGGCCGACGTGCAGGAGGCTGGCGTCCTTGCGCCGCTGGTCGGGCACGCCGGCGACGGCAACTTTCATCTCATCTTCCTGATGGACCCCGACGATCCAACGGAGTTGCCGAAGGCGAAGACGATTAACTCCCGCCTGGTGAAGCGCGCGCTCGCCATGGGCGGCACGTGCAGCGGCGAGCACGGCGTCGGGATGGGCAAGATGGAATACCTGGCGGACGAGCATGGCGAATCGCTCGAGGTGATGAAGGCGATCAAGCGCGCGCTCGATCCCGAGAACCGGATGAACCCGGGTAAGATGCTGCAGATCTGATGGCCAAGCGCAGGTCCGAACCTTCTCTCTTCGACCTTCCCGAGAGCAAGTCCGCCGCGCCGCCGCCGGGCACCGAAGCGGTGCCGCTGCACGAAGCGGCGCAGAGTCGCTATCTCAATTACGCGCTGTCGGTCATCACGGCGCGCGCGCTGCCCGACGTGCGCGACGGCCTCAAGCCGGTCCAGCGCCGCATTCTCTACACGATGTGGCAGCAGAACCTGACGGCCGACGCCAAGCATCGCAAGTGCGCGAAGGTCGTCGGCGACGTGATGGGGAGCTATCACCCGCACGGCGACGCCGCGCTGTACGAAACGCTCGTCCGCATGGCGCAGTCGTTCTCGCTGCGCTATCCGCTGATCGACGGCTCTGGAAACTTCGGATCGCTCGACGGCGACAGCGCCGCGGCGATGCGCTACACCGAGTGCCGCCTCGCCCGCATCTCCGACGAGATGCTGTCGGAGATCGAGCAGCGCACCGTGCACTTCCGGCCCAGCTACGACGGCACGAAGACCGAGCCTGTCGTGCTGCCCGCGCGGATCCCGAACCTGTTCATCAACGGCGCGACGGGCATCGCGGTCGGCATGGCGACGAACATCCCGCCGCACAACCTCGGCGAGATCTGCGCCGCGCTGATCAAGCTGCTCGACAATCCCGACCTGAGCAGCGCGCAGCTGTGCCGCTACGTGAAGGGTCCCGACTTTCCGACCGGCGGTCAGATTCTGAATTCACCCGAGGAGCTGAAGGAGATCTACAAGACCGGCTCAGGCACCGTGCGGCTGCGCGCGACGTGGGAAGAGGGGTCCGGCACGCGCGGTGGGCGGACGCTCTACGTCACCAGCATTCCGTACATGCTCAACAAGGCCGCCCTCGTCGAACGCATCGCCGACGTCGTCCTGTCGCGCAAGCTGCCGCCGCTCCTCGACGTCAGGGACGTGTCGACCGACGACGTGCGCATCGCGCTGGAGATCAAGAGGGACGCCGATCCGAAGATGGTGATGGCGTACCTGTTCAAGAACACGCCGCTCCAGACCAACTTCATCGTCAACCTGACGTGCCTGATCCCGACGGAGAACGCCGAGGTCGGGCGGCCCGAGCGCCTCGACCTGCACCAGGCGCTGATGTATTTCCTGCAGTTCCGTCTGCTGGTGGTCACCAATCGACTGGAGCACGAGCTCGAGTCGCTGAAGCACCGGATTCACATCCTCGACGGCTTCGCGAAGGTCTTCGACGCGCTCGACGAGATCATCAAGATCATCCGCAAGTCCGAGGGGAAGGCGGATTCGGCGGAGAAGATCATGAAGCGCTTCGGCCTCGACGCGGAGCAGGCCGACGCGATCCTCGAGCTGAAGCTGTATCGCCTCGCGCGGCTCGAGATCCTCGTCATCCAGAACGAGCTGGCGGAGAAGCGGAAGCGCGCGCGGCAGATCGGCGGCCTGCTGAAGGACGAAGAGGGGCGATGGAAGGTCGTCCGCGACGAGATCGAGGAGATCCAGAAGACGTACGGCGGCAAGGACGACAAGCGCCGCACGCTGATCGAGACGGAAGAAGAGGTCTCCTTCACCGCCGACGACTTCATTGTCGAGGAAGACAACGTCGTCATCGTGTCGCGCGACGGCTGGTTGAAGCGGCAGAAGGAGGTGCGCGACCTGGCGACGACGCGGCTGCGCGAGGGGGATTCGGTGCTGGCGGTGGTGCAGGGCAGCACGCGCGCGACCGTGGCGTTCTTCACCAACTTCGGCGCCGCGTATACCTCGCGCATCATCGACGTGCCGGCATCGACCGGATACGGCGAGCCGGTGCAGAAGCTGTTCAAGCTGCGCGACGGCGAGAAGGTCATCGCGGCGTTCAGCCTCGATCCGCGCGTCGTCGGCACGATCGCCGCGCGCAAAGAAGGCGAGGCGCCTCCGGTGCACGCGCTGGCGGTGACGAGCGACGGATACAGCCTCCGATTCAGCTTCGAGTCGTTCGTCGAGCCGAGCACACGCGCCGGGCGGCGGTTCGCGCGTCCGTCGAAAGGCGTGGACGTCGTCGGTGTCGCACGCATCACCGGGGAAGAAGTGATCATTACCGCCACGGAGCAGGCGCGGGGCCTGCTCTGCCGGGCCGACGAGGTCAATTTCCTTTCGGGCCCGGGCAAGGGCGTCATTCTCATCAAGCTCACGGAAAAAGACGACCGCGTGCTTGGATTCATCGCGTCGACCGGGGACCGTGATCTGCTGCGCGTGGAAACGAGCCGCGGCAGTGAACAGACCATCAGCACGACGAAATATGAGGTCACCGGCCGGGGCGGCAAGGGGCGCGAGCTGCTCCAGCGCGGCCAGTTCACGCGCATCATCCCCGGCGAGGTCGAAACGCCCCAACCCCTGGCGCCCGAGGGTTAATTCGGGCCCCAACCCCTCCAACCGCTATACTTGAATCGGTTCTATTCCATCGCCGGGACCCTGCAGGCCAACCACCTCGCTATCAAGCGTCCCGGACACATGAGCCTGGCGTCTCGCCCGGCGGAAGTCGCATGAACAACCTCACACCAGATACACGCAGTACACGGATCGCCGTGTTCATCGATTTCGACAACGTCGAGATCGGAGTCAAGAACACCATTGGCGGCCAAGTCGACATCGGCCTCATCCTCGAGGCCATCAAGGAGCGCGGAGAGATCGTCACCAAGATCGCCTACAGCGACTGGAAGCGCGCGGGCGACTACAGCCGGCTCCTCACCCAGTACGCCATCCGCATGGTCCAGCGCAACATGACGCCGGGCGGCGACAAGAACGGCGCCGACATCACGATGGCGCTCGACGCGCTCGAGATGGCCTTCACCCACGACCACATCAACGCCTTCGTGATCGTCGGCGGCGACAGCGATTTCATCTCGCTCGTCGAAAAGCTGAAACAGTACGGACGCAAGGTGATCGTCGTCGGCGGACGCCAGTTCACCAGCATGACGATGCAGAAGAACTGTCACGAGTTCATCGCGTACGAGAACCTCGTGGGCAGCCGCGGCGGCGGACGCAGCGGCGAGCGCGGCGGACGGCCGGCGGCGGCGAGCGCAAGCGATATCTCGAAGGCGCTGCCGCTCGTGAAGCGCGCCCTGAAGGTGCTGTCCGAGCGCGAGGTCGCGCCGCAGCTGGGTCTTCTGAAGAGCACGCTGCTGCAGCTCGACTCGACCTTCTCGGAACGCGAGTACGGCGCAAGCAGCTTCCGCGACTTCATGGAGAAGGTGGCGCAGACGGGCGCGGTGACGCTGAAGAACGCGGGCCGCAGCATGATGGTCGAATCGCACGACGATGGCGCCGACGTCGACATGGGATCGCCGCAGCACGAGGAGCGTGCGCCTCAGCCGCGCGCCGCCGCGTCCCGCGCGGCCGCTCCGCGAGCCGAGACCGTAGAGCGATATCTTTCGGATGCGCCTGCCGCCGACGAGGACGAAGAAGAATCGATGCCCGCGTCGCCCATGAGCATGCAGGACGGCATCCGCGCCGTGCAGCAGGCGTTCACCGCAGGCTCGCCCGCGCCTCGCTGGCCGATGTACGTGCGACAGGCGAAGCAGTTCCTCAAGACCGGCATCGAAGGATTCGACGAGCGGAAGTACGGCTTTGCGTCCGCCGTGGATCTGCTGCGCGCCGCCGGCAAGGAAGGCGTGCTTCGACTGGAGCGCGATCGCCATGGCGCAGTACGCGTGTTTCCCGGAGCGAAGCTGACGGGCACACCGGCTCAGGCCGCCGGCGACGCGCTGGTTGAAGTCGAGGCGGAAGTGGTGACGCAGGGGACGGTCGCCGCGGAGCCGGTCGAGGAGCCGCCGATCGTGGATGCGGAGACCGTCGAGCAGCCTACCGTGATCGACCTGGACGCGACGCCCGCCAGGAAAGGCGCGCGCAAGCGCAAGTCCGCCGCGCCGCGAGCAAAAGCGGCAAAGGCCGAGAAGGTCGAGAAGCCGCGGGCGCGCAAAAGCGCGCGCCCGAAATCGGAAGCCGCAGACGAAAACTAACAGCTCGTCTCGACGAACTCGCCGTGCGGCGTCCACTGGATCCGCCGCACCGGGCCAAGATTGATCCTGCGCGCTACACTATAAACCTCGTTGGCCACCAACTACACCGCGAAAGACATCACCGTTCTCGAAGGGCTCGAACCAGTTCGCAAGCGCCCCGGCATGTACATCGGCGGCGTCGGCACCGCCGGCCTGCACCACCTGGTCTGGGAAATCCTCGACAACGCGGTGGACGAAGCGATGAACGGCTACGCCTCGAACATCGTGCTCACGCTGCACGAGGACGGCAGCTCGATCACGATCGCGGACGATGGCCGCGGCATCCCGGTGGACAGGCATGCGGCGACGAAGAAGAGCGCGCTCGAGGTCATCTTCACCGTGCTTCACGCCGGAGGAAAGTTCGAGCATGGGAGCTACAAGACGGCCGGCGGCCTTCACGGCGTCGGCGCCAGCGTCGTCAACGCGCTGTCGTCGGAGCTGCGCGCGAGCGTGAAGCGCGACGGCGTGACGTGGCAGATGTCGTTCAGGCGCGGCAAGGCCACGGGGCCGTTGAAGAAAGCCGGGGCCGCGCGCGGCACGGGCACAACGGTCTACTTTCATCCCGACTCCACGATCTTTCCGAAAGTCGAGTTCGATCCCGCGCTGATTCGCGAGCGTCTCGAGGTGGTGAGCTACCTCCACAAGGGGGTGCGCGTCACCTTCGACAACGAAGTCGAGGGGAAGAAAGAGGCCTTCGAGCACCGGGAAGGGCTGCTCGATTTCCTGAAGAAGATCCTCGCAGAGCGAGGCGGCAAACCGGTGCACGAGGCGCCGTTCGTACAGTCGCGCGACACCGCGCCGCGTCTCGATCTCGTCCTCCAGTGGACCGAGGCGACCGACGAGCACCTGCGCAGCTATGTCAACGGCATTCCCACGGGATCCGGCGGTACGCACGAGAACGGGCTTCGCGCAGGGCTGGGCAAGGCGGTCCGCAACTACATCGACACGCACAACCTGTCGCCGAAAGGCGTGACGCTGACCGCGGAAGACATCCGCGAGGGTCTCACGGGTGTGCTGAGCCTCTTCATCGAGGAGCCGCAGTTCCAGGGACAGACGAAGGATCGCCTGAACAATCCCGAGCTGACCTCCGCGATGGATTCGGCCGTGCGCCCGGCGCTCGAGCACTGGCTCAATCACAACCGCAGCGTGGCGGAGGCGATCGTCGCGCGGATCATCCTCGCGGCGCGCGCGCGCGAGGCCAGCCGCGCCGCGCAGGCGGAGGTCACGCGCAAGTCCGCGACGTCGGGCCGTCTCAACCTGCCCGGCAAGCTCAGCGACTGCACGAACTCCGGCCGCGAAGACAGCGAGCTGTTCGTCGTCGAGGGCGATTCAGCCGGCGGGTCCGCGAAGCAGGGGCGCGATCGCGGGCGCCAGGCGATCCTGCCGCTGCGCGGCAAGGTGATGAACACCGAGGGGATGACGCTGGCGAAGGTGCTCGAGAACAAGGAGCTCGCCGATCTCGTCACCGCGCTCGGGTGCGGACTCGGCAAGAGCTTCGACCTCGCGCGCCTGCGCTACGGCAGGGTCATCATCCTCGCGGACGCCGATTCCGACGGTCATCACATCGCGACGCTGCTGCTGACGTTCATCTACCGGCACCTGCCGCAGCTGATTGCCAACGGCAGGGTGTTCCTCGCGCAGCCGCCGCTCTATCGCGTCGACATCGGCAAGGAGACGTTCTGGGCGCTGGACGATGCGCACCGGGATCGGCTGCTGAAGCAGTACGGCAACGGGCGCGCGCACGCGGAGATCACGCGGTTCAAGGGTCTGGGCGAGATGATGCCGAAAGTGCTGTGGGAGACGACGCTGAATCCGAGGACCCGCCGGCTGCTGCGCGTCGAGATCTCGGATCAGATCGTGACCGACCGCGTGATCAACGAGCTGATGGGGAAGGACGCGTCGGCGCGCTTCCGGTTCATCATGGAGCGCGCCGAGGAAGCGCAGGAGCTTGATGTCTAAGACCCTTTGGGTCCGCGTAGGCATCCTGGCCCTGATCACCGTGCCCCTGGCCGCCCAGAGAGGGTCGACGATTGGCGTTCGGCCCGTTGCGACCGTGAAGCAGCTTCACGACGCGCTGATCACACCCGCGTCCGACGCGGTATTTCGAGCGGCCGGCGAGAGCCCGGAGAATGCGAAGGCATGGGACGCGGCGCGCAACCAGGCGCTCGTGCTGGCCGAGGCCGGCAACCTGCTGATGCTGGGGAGCCGGGCTCGCGACAATGCGGGATGGATGAAGATGTCGCGGGCGCTCGTCGATGCCGCCGCCATCGCCGCGGCCGCGGCGGAGAAGAAGGATGCGAAGGCGCTCGGGGGCGCCGGCGATTCAATCACCGTCGCATGCATGGCATGTCACCAGCCGTACCGCGATCGCGGACGACAGATGGGCGCTCCGAAGTAAACCGGCCGACTGCATCACCAAAGACGAAGAACTGAGCTGTCCCTCTCGTGGCGGTAAACTAGGCGCAGGTAGAACACATGCACAACGAGTTCACCGCTGTCTTCGAACGGGACGACGACTGGTACGTTGCCTATTCGCCTGAGATTCCTGGCGCCAACGGTCAGGGCCGGACCAAGGAAGAGGCTCGCCGCAGCCTCATCGACGCGATCGCGCTCATTCTTCAGGATCGGCGGGAAGAAGGACTCAAGGGCGTGCCGCCCGATGCAGAGAAGGAGACGGTGACCGTGAAGTGAAGCGGAGCAGTCTTCTCCGGCACTTGCGCAGCCACGGCTGCGTCCTCAAGCGAGAAGGCGCGTCCCACTCTCTCTGGACCAACCCACGAACCGGCGCCGTAGAAGCGATTCCGCGGCACACCGAGATTCCAAACGGACTCGTCCGCAAGATCTGTCGAAACCTCGGCATTCCTGCAATCGGCTAGCCGTCAAGTGGTCTCGCCTCGGCTCGGTACTGAGGCGCGCGATTCGAGCATTGCTTGGTGTTCGAGTTCGCCAGAGGCACTCCAGGCCATCGTCCAGAACATACACAGACTGTCTCTCCATAGAGAATCGATCGGTAGGAGGCTACGTTGACGCCGCACCGGCAGATGGATTCTGGAGCGCCGTCTTGTCTGGACCAAAACCAGCAAGCGACGCAATGCGCGTTAGAAGTTCGCCATGATTTCAAGGAGGATCTCAATCCGACGCGAGAGCATTGAGAGAAGTCGCCCGTGCTCGCTGTTGATTTGCCAGTCGAATACTTTTGGCGTGTAGGTATCGAGCGTTTCGAATCGTCCGTAGTCCTTTGCCGAGACCTGTCCCTTAATCGTCCCTATTACCAGCTTCTTCCAGTCGTCGACCTCTATGTGCCAACCGGCGATCTGTAATCCGTCGATCGATGGTTCCTTGTGTTTTGGCAATCGACGATTTCTCAGCTTCACTCCATCACGTCGCAATTCGACGAGCTTGTCGCCGAGATCTCTCTTCTTGCTGTAGGCGTTGAGCGCATCTTCGTGGCGCCTGATCTCCTCCTGCTGCTCGTCGTAGATAGTTGCGGTCGACCCAATGAAATTCACGACATACGTCGCGAACGCAATCGCCACGAATCCGCCTGTGTACATGAACCCTACCGAAACCCTCTCAACCGCCGCCTGTGTCGTTCGAAGCCAGGCGTGTAGTCCGCCGCCGACCACGAGCGACCCAGCCGTGAGGAGCATCGTTCGTAGGTTGAATCCGACAGTGTCCTTCGTCTTGGCCCAAGCCCGCTCGTGCACAACCGCCCAGTGCGACGGCTTCGCGACTTCGAACACTCTGGCAGGCTAACACAAGGCGAAAGCGCATTTGAAATTAGACGGACTTCTGCGATGTGACTTCTCTGGATGCGGGCCCCGCCCTCAGACGCAACCCCGAAGAGGCGGTAGGCCGGGCTCCGAGCCGCATCGCCGTAGGGAACATCCGGCTGACGCAAGCCAGCTTTAGGTCAGTGGGTGAGCGAGTAGAGGACGATGTTGGTGACGAGCGCGTAGCCCTCGGGTGAGAACTGCTGGAAGAAGAGCGGGTCCTCGCCCTCACGCTCCATCGAATCGCCGATGTCAGTGTTGTGCGTCATGATGACCACGACGCGGCCCTTCGCGTCGGCCTGCCGCTCGCCGCTTTCATCACATCAGCCGCTTCTCGAAGCAACGACTGAGCGGGAAGCCCACGTATTCGCCGAACGCGGGAATGCTCTGATATCCCGCTGATTCGTAGAGACAGAGGGCTTCAGGCTGACGGTTGCCGGTTCCGAGCCGCACGCTCGTTGAGCCCTCGTCTCTCGCCACTCGTTCCAACGCTTCGAGAATTTGACGTGCGAGTCCTCGGCGGCGGAATGCCGGCCGGACGTACATCCTCTTGATCTCAACGACGCCGGCTTCGAGTTGACGGATTGCTCCGCACGCCGCCGGCTGTCCGGCGACGCTGGCGATCAGAAAGGTCGTTTGTGCATCATCAGCATCGACCGAACGAATCGGCACGCCAGGGTAAAGCCGACGCAGTTCCCCGTCGAGTTCCGCAATGAGCTCCCGCGCTTCGACGGAAGCCAGCGACACGCGGGCAACGGAGATGCCGAATGAGGTCACGGCGGTCTGTGCGACCATCGTTTCATGCGGCTCCTCACCAGACAAGTGTGAGAGAACAAAACATCTGAAGGGGCCGTGTAGCGTAGTAGACTCGCGCACTCATCCACATGGCGACCGCCGCCCCGCGCATCCAGAAATACGACCGCTCGCTCATCGAAGGCCCGATCGTCCCCGCGGTCTGGAAGCTCGCGTGGCCGACGATGCTCCAGAACGTCATCGCGGGGCTGCAGGGGATCATCGACCACATCATGGTGGGGCACTTCGTCGGCTACGTCGGCAACGCCGCCATCGGCGTGAGCTGGCAGATCGTCCTCGTCGTCATCGTCTTCATCAGTTCGGTGTTCACGGGCATGGCCGTGCTCGTCGCGCGGTTTGCGGGAGCCGGCGACTCGCACAAGGTCAATCGCGTCGTCTACCAGTCGTTCCTGACCGCGGCGGGACTCTCAGCCGTGCTCGCGGTCGTGGGTTACGTCGCGGCGCCATGGCTCCTGACGCTCGTGAACGCGGCACCTGAAGTCCGCCAGGAGGCGCTGCCGTTCCTGCGCGCGATGTTCCTCGGCATCGTCGGCCTGATCATGTTCTTCATGCTGAGCGGCGCGTTCCGTGCGGCCGGCGATCCCCGCACGCCGCTCCGCCTCGGCCTCGCGATGACGGGCCTGACGATCGGCCTCAACGTCACGCTCATCCCGATGTTCGGCACCATCGGCGCGGCGTTCGGCACGATCATCAGCAGCACGCTGGTCAGCGCGTGGGGCGTGTGGCGGCTGACGCGGCCGGAGTCGGTGATCCATTTCGAGCGCGGCATGGATCACAAGCCGGACTTCACCGTCATTCGATCGCTCTTCCGGTTCGGCCTGCCGACCGGCGTCCAGGGCATCGCGATGAACATCGGAGGCGTGTTCCTCCTCCGGTTCATCGGCGCGCTCGAGCACAGCGCCGCGGCGCAGGCCGCGTTCGCGGTGGATTACACCGAGCTGTTCTCGCTGATCACGTGGACGTCGACCGGGCTGCTCGGCGCCGCGGCGACGATCGCGGGACAGAACCTCGGCGCGGGCAATCCCGATCGCGCGGCGGAAGGCGTGCGCGTCGCGGCGCAGATCGGGCTCGCCGCCGCGGCCATTGTCGGCGCGGCCTTCGTCCTGATCCCGCAATATCTCCTGGCGGCATTCGGCATGACCGATCCGCTCGTGCTGTCGATCGGCCGGCAGCTGCTCGCCTATCTGAGCGTGTCTGGGTTGTTCATCACCGTCGCGCTCAGCTACACGGGCGGATTGCAGGGCACGGGCGACACCCGCAGCCCGCTCTACATCTCGGTGATTTCCCAGATCATCATCCCGCTCGGCTTGTGCATGCTCATCGAGATGACCCGTGAGCTCATGCCGGGCGACATCTGGATGGCGATCGTGATCGGTCACTTCACGCGCTGCGTGCTCAGCGTGGCCCGCTTCCGTCAGCAGAAGTGGAGAACGATCGCTGTCGACATTGAACCAGCGCGTCACTGAGGGAGCGTGACGTAAGATTCGTTCATGGTGACCCAGGCCAACTCGGCTGTCTCTGAATCTCCAGCATCGGCATCGGCTCCAGCCACCGCCGGCGCGTCCGCAGGCGTCGCGGCCATCGTGCGTGTGCCTTCGCCCCTCAACGAACCAAACCTGGCATATCTCCCCGGTTCGCCGGAGCGCGCGGAGCTCAAGGCGCGGCTGAAGTCGATGGCGGCGGAGCGGATCGACATTCCGATCGTCATCGGCGGACGCGAGATCCGCACAGGACGTACGCAGCAGGCGGTCATGCCGCACGACCATCGCCACGTGCTCGCGGACTGGCATGCGGCCGATCCGGAACACGTGCACCAGGCGATTGCCGCAGCGAAAAACGCCGCGCGCGAATGGGCCAGCTGGCGATGGGAGGACCGCGCGGCCATCTTCCTCCGGGCCGCGGAGCTGCTGACGACGACGTGGCGGCAGACACTGAACGCGGCAACGATGCTGGGCCAGTCGAAAGTCGCGTTCCAGGCGGAGATCGACTCCGCGTGCGAGCTGATCGACTTCTGGAGGTTCAACTCGCACTATGCGCAGGAGCTGTACGGCGAGCAGCCGATGAGCACTCACGCGACGTGGAACCGGATCGACTACCGGCCGCTCGAGGGATTCGTGTACGCGGTCACGCCGTTCAACTTCACGGCCATCGCGGGCAACCTGCCGACGGCGCCGGCGCTGATGGGCAACACGGTGATCTGGAAGCCGGCGTCGAGCGCGATGCTGAGCGCCTGCTACGTTCTGCGCCTCCTCGAGCGCGCCGGCCTGCCGCCCGGCGTGATCAATTTCATTCCGGGCGACGCCGCGCAGATCAGCAGCATCGTGCTCGACTCCCCCGATCTGGCGGGCATTCACTTTACGGGGAGCACCGCCGTCTTCAACAGCATGTGGCGGAAAGTGGGCGAGAACACCGGCCGCTACCGGTCCTACCCGCGCATCGTCGGCGAAACGGGCGGGAAGGACTTCATCGTCGCGCACCCGTCAGCAGATGCGCTGGAGGTGGCGGTTGCCATCGCCCGGGGTGGATTCGAGTACCAGGGACAGAAATGCTCGGCGGCAAGCCGCGTCTACATTCCCCAGTCGCTCTGGCCCGAGGTCCGCGACCGCGTCGCCGGCATCATGCGCGAGATGAAGATGGGCGACGTCGCCGACTGCCGGACGTTCATCGGCGCGGTGATCGACAAGAAGGCGTTCGAGCGGATCAGCGCGTACCTGGACGATGCGAAGAAGAACGCGAAGGTGATCCAGGGCGGCACCGTGAGCGGAGATGACGGCTACTTCATCGAGCCGACGCTCATCGAGACAAAGGATCCCGCGTATCGACTGCTGTGCGAGGAGATCTTCGGACCGGTCGTCACGGCGTATGTCTATCCGGATGCCGACTGGGCGGAGACGCTCGCAACGATCGATCGGACGTCGCCCTACGCGCTGACGGGATCGGTGTTCAGCACCGACCGTGCGGCGATCGTCGAGGCCACGAACGCGCTGAGGAATGCGGCGGGCAACTTCTACATCAACGACAAGCCGACGGGCGCCGTCGTCGGGCAGCAGCCGTTTGGCGGCGGAAGAGCGTCGGGCACCAACGACAAGGCAGGCTCGAAGATCAACCTGCTGCGGTGGGTGAGCGCACGGACGATCAAGGAGACGTTCTCGCCGCCGCGCGATCACAAGTATCCCTATATGTCGGAGGAGTAGTCAGCTCTCGAGGAGCAGGTGTCCTGGATCCTCGATGAACTCCTTGATCTTCACGAGGAACTGCACCGCCTCGCGGCCGTCGACGATGCGGTGGTCGTAGCTCAGGGCGACGTACATCATCGGACGGACGACGACCTGGCCGTTGACGGCGACCGCGCGGTCCTGGATCTTGTGGAGGCCGAGGATGCCGACTTGCGGCGGATTGAGGATCGGCGTGCTGAGCAGCGATCCGAAGACACCGCCGTTGGTAATCGTGAAGGTGCCGCCCGCGAGATCCTGAAGCGTCAGCGTTCCGTCCGCCGCCCGCTTCGCATAATCGCGGATCGCGTGCTCGACTTCCGCGAAGGACATCCGGTCCGTGCCGCGAAGCACCGGCACGACCAGCCCGCCTTCCACACCCACCGCCATCCCGATGTCGTAGTACCGCTTCAGGACGATCTCGTCGCCCTGGATCTCGGCGTTGAGCTGCGGGAACGCGCGAAGCGCGGCAACGCTGACCTTCACGAAGAACGAGGCGATGCCGAGGCCGACGCCGTGCTGCTGCTTGAACGCTTCCTTGCGGCGTTCGCGGAGGGCCATGATGGCCGTCATGTCGATCTCGTTGAACGTCGTCAGCATCGCGGCGTTGTGCTGCGCCTCGACGAGACGACGCGCGATCGTTGCGCGGCGCTTTGTCATTCTTTGCCGCTCCTCAACCCGCTCACCCGGCGCGTGGCGCGCAATCACTCTCTGAACGTCCTCCTTCATGACGCGGCCCGTTGGCCCTGAGCCCTGCAGCTCGCCAAGGTTGACGTCGTGCTCCTTGGCTATTCGCCGCGCGGTGGGCGTTGCGCGCTTGTCTTCGGCGGGAGGCGCAGCCGCAGGGCCGTTGCCGCCGGGCTCTGTTGCCTTGGCCGTCCCCTTGGCCGGCGCCGCGGCCGATTCGTCCACCACGCCCAGCACTTCGCCGATCTTCACGTCCTCGCCTTCCTTGCGCTTGATGCTGGCGATGACGCCGCCGCGCTCGGCGTTGACCTCGAGATCGACCTTCTCCGTTTCGAGCTCGACGATCGGCTCGCCGACCTCGACGCGGTCGCCTTCCTTCTTCAGCCAGCGCGCGACGCGCGCTTCGACGACCGACTCACCAAGCTCCGGAACGACGATGTTGGTCATGATGGTGGTGTTCTACACCTGCTTTGACAGCACCAACGAGGGCTCCGAGGCATGGCTGCCGAGATCGAAGGCCTGCTCGA
>Ga0209515_10006534_pt1 | contig 14459 bp, 15 predicted proteins | sample Subgroupgradi54m_FD_187454 | JGI IMG/M metagenome (GOLD analysis project Ga0209515, IMG submission 187454) | Subsurface groundwater microbial communities from S. Glens Falls, New York, USA - GMW60B uncontaminated upgradient, 5.4 m (SPAdes)... ...
ATGATGTTAAAAATCAGAAAGTAGAGGCAATGTGTCGAATCGTTGCCTACAACATTGACAGGCTATTAGAAGCAGGGAAGCAAGTAATTCTAATATTCATCAGAATTACAAGGGTTTCATATTAGCCAGAGTGCACGAAAGCTTAATAAACTTAGATTATATTATAGACTCAAAAGAGGTATGAGGCTAAAGAGAAGATGGTAGAATTTACGTTCTTACAGAATTTTATGATTGCGTTAGCGTTAGGTGCACTTATAGGTTTAGAGCGGGAGTATGCACGGTATAAAAAGCGAGGGCACGATTATGCAGGAATTCGGACGTTTCCGCTTATTTCGCTGTTTGGGGCGCTGGCGGCGTATTTTGGAGAGGTTATATCACCGTGGGTTTTATTTGGTAGTATGATTTTGATGGGAATATTGATTATTATTTCTTATTTTGCGGATGTGGAGACGTCACGAAAGTATCATGGAGCAACGTCAGAAGTGGCAGGATTTATCACGTTTTTTGTGGGAGTGTTATGTTATAAAGGAGAATTTACGTTTGCGGCGTTTATTGCGATTATTATGACTATTATTTTGTATGCGCGTTCGATGCTGCATAATTTTGCGGAGCATATCCAGAAGAAAGAGTTAGCTGATACGTTGAAATTTGCAGTGATAGCGTTTATTATTTTACCATTTTTGCCAGATAAGGGGTATGGCCCCTATGAAATATTTAATCCATATTTAGTGTGGGTAATTGTGGTGTTTGTATCAGGAATTAGTTTTGCAGGATATTTTCTGATGAAATGGTTTGGGGAGAAAGGGTTGACGTTAACTGCAGTATTAGGAGGAATTGCGAGCAGTACGGTGTTAACAACGAGTTTTGCACAACGAAGTAAAAAGGAGATAGGATTATTCCAGGTGTTGGCATTAGGGGTTATTATTGCAAATGGGATTATGTTATTACGAGTTTTATTTATACTATTTTTTTTAAACTCAGAAGTGTATCTTAAAGTTCTTCTGCCATTTGCATTATTGGTAGTGGTATTGATGGGAGCAGGATATATGTTATGGAGAAAAATTTCTCCGGCAAAACATCAAAAGTCGCATCATCTTATGTTAGAATCACCGTTTACATTTTTACCGGCGGTCAAATTTGCACTTCTTTTTTCTTTGGTGTTGGCGCTTACTAAGTTAGCAGGGGTCTATTTTGCAAGCCAGGGGGTGTATATTATTAGTTTGATCTCAGGATTTTTTGATGTGGATACCGTGGTTATTTCCATGGCAAAATTGGTTGGTACAACAATAACAGCTGATGTTGCAAGTAAGAGTATTTTACTTGCGGCAATTACAAATACAATCTTTAAAGGGGGGATTGCGTATTTTCTGGGAGGACGAGAGTTTAGCAGAGTTATTTTAGTGGTGTTTGGATTGATGATTGTTGTGGGGGCAGGGTTGTTGTATTGGTGGTAGGGATTGTTCTTAGTTTCTTTATCGGAAACGACTTATTTCTTTTGAAGACATTTCTTGTGGGAATTGATGTTCAATGTGTTGTGAAAGCTTCTGCCTAATATTATAAGTATTAGCTTGTTTGGCATAGGCGCACCAGCCTTCGAGAAAATTGTAGATTTGGTCGTATTGAATATTTTTCTCTTGATATGCATTGGTTAAAGCTGTAAAAGTATTATGAAATTTGCACAAGTTTCTCTTTTTGAGTAACGTATGGTAGGGAAATATTCTCATGCCTAAGAAGCCAATCCCGCAATGAAGAGGAAGTATTTTTGATTTGTCTGGGTGAAGTTGAAGGGTTAGATTATGCTGTAAAAAAGAATCAATCTTATTTTTATATTCTTCCAGAACTTGATGAGCGGAATGCAATATGACAAAATCATCAACATAACGAATATAGTATTGTGCTTTTAGAGAATATTTAACATAATGGTCTAATTCGTGCAGATAGACATTGGCAAAAAACTGGCTGGTAAGATTACCCAGAGGCATGCCAATACACTCTTTCTCATTGTGATAGTTTGAGAGAATACGTTTGATAAGCCAAATTACTTTTGTGTCTGGTATCTTTCTTTTGAGAATGGTGAGAAGAATGGAATGGTTGACGTTCTCAAAATATTTCTTGATATCTGCTTTAAACACAAACGCATTCGCTTTATTGTTTTTTGTTACTTTTTGAGAAAATGTTCTAAAGCGATTGATGGCTTTAAGCGTACCTTTCCCTTTACGGTTCGCATAGGAATCATAGATAAACCGATTTTCAAACAGAGGTTCAATGATGTTGCAAAGTGCATGATGGATGATGCGATCGCGAAAATCGGATTTACTGATTTTTCTGGTTTTAGGGTCTTTGATGACAAACGTGGTTAAGGGTTTTGGTTGATAGGCGTGCAAGAGTAATTCGGTTTGTAATTGTAGAAGGTTATTGTTAAGATCTTGTTCAAATTCAATGACATCTGGTCGAAGGGTTTTATGTTTGCGTGCTTTTTTGTAGGCAAGTTCGAGATTAGAATAGGAACAGAGTTGGAAATATAAATCTGAGGACATTGTTTGATAGTCGTGTAGACTAAAATAAAAGCCTTGCGGAACGCTTAGGTTATTAGCGAGGAAACGACCGTTGTTGTTAAGGTTGTTATGGCCATTCGCATTCGAGTTGTAGTTAAGAAGATCGACGAACAGAGCCCTCCTCAGTAGCTCTCTTACTTTGTTATATCACCACCACTTCACGCATGTCGCAGTTGTATTTTATGATTGCATTCTAACAACACAACCCTAGCAAGAGAGCATGTAGCCCAAGCACTCACCATATTCTCTTTTCAAAGAATATCGCAAGGCTAGAAGAAAAGAAACGGTTGTTATTTAAATTTCTTGTGGAAAAATATTTCCGATGGAAACTCTCATTTTTTCGCGACGGCGCCTTCGGCGCATGACGTGGGCTACCGACCAGCGAGGAAACGACCGCTGAGGTTAAGGCCGTTAAGGCCATTCGCATACGAGTAGCTGAAAAGATCATAGACGAACAGAGCCCTCAATTCGTCCGTTGCTGTCTTTTCTCGCACATAAAACCCCATTAGTTTGTCTGTTGCACGATGTCTTGCGGCATACGCAGTAAACACAATATCAGTATAATTCTTCAGAAGTACTTTATCGTTATCAACTACCGCAAGCCACGCAGGATGTTCTACAATTTCTGCTTTGGTTAACAACGAGTTATATTTTGCAGATTTGCCAAACACTCGACTGTCACTATCCAATTCCACACCATCTATTTTTCCGTAATTCGTTGGCAGAAAAAATTGGTTAAACTCTTTTGCAATTCCACTTAATTCAGAACAGACATTAATTATTTTAAATTTGGTTGTACCTTTTTTATATGCAATACCAGTACAGGAATCTAGCCAGGTGTCAAATAAACGATGGTCGCCAGATTCATACGCTTCCACGCGCGCAAGAATGTTTTCTTTGAATGTGAATGTTTTTTTATCTAGTGTTCTCAATGCATCAACACCCAGAGCATATGTGGATGTTTGTGGCATTAAGATATATTTTCCGGCGATAAGTGTATCAGGGGTTGGTGCTGTTCGGGGTGGAGTAGCTGTAGTACGTGGAGGTGTGCGTATATCGGGATCGACACGAGGAGGGGTTTTTACTTTTGGTGCAGATGAAGAAGTTGGTGCAGGACGTACAGATGCATCTACCGAACCTGCGCGAGTTGCAAATGCCGCTGCTTTTTCTTGACGTAATTGATCATTTTCTTTTTGCATGCGTTCCATTTCTGGTACTAATGCTTCTAACATATCTTTATACTCATTGTGGCCGTTCTGCATGGTACGGAGCCATTCTTCACGTTGTTCAGGATGCTGCTGCAGAGAAGTGTAGGCACTGTTCACTACAGAAGATAAATTTGTATCGCCACCACGATCAGGATGGATATGCAACTGATTCAAACGAACATAACTTTTGAGATAGTCATCTAATTTTCCTTGCTGATGTAAATGTGCAACTAATTCTTTCTTGAGTCCCAGTTGATCGAAAGGATTGTCTAACATAGTTATGGTGGAAGTAATCCCCTAATTTTGTTTGCGTTCGCAGAACCTAATGTTTTCAAATAATTAGCCAACGCCAATGGTGATTGCGTTTTACGTGCCATGGCAATTAATAATTGTGGCAGCACATCAACCATCTCACCTAACGGAATATGATACTCTTTGCCATTGTTCGTTACAAGCCTGCGCTGCAGATTATAATTCTGTGGTTCGCAACCGACAAAGTAGAAGCCATCTGCCAAAGTTTTCAATGCGCTAAATGCTGATACATAATCAACGCCGCACGAAGCATCTTTCATGCCGTGTGGATAGGAATCACCAATAAAAACAACGGCACGTTTGCGACCAACAGATTCTGTAGGAATACGTTTGGCAAGAGCAAGAGCCGCACATTCATACGCTTCTGGTTCGTCGCCGCCGTGCGTCATCACAATATTTTCTAAGGCGCCGCGAATTTCTGCGGGATTAGAACTTAACGCATACATTTGTAAATAGTCTGGGCCGTCACAATGATCGCCGACGCCGTTGATAGAAATGCGAACATCGTTTTTATCAGTTAAGAGTTCACGATTAACAGTATCAACGTTATCTCGAACCGTGGCGATATAGGAATCCATGCTGCCGGTCGTATCCATCATTATGTATAAATCTAAGCCTTGGGTAGGATACGTAACGTTTGGTGTGGAACCTAATTGTTTTGGTGCGTTGCCTGTTGAATTACCAACTAAAAGTTTTGCGCGGGATAATACATCGTTTGTCATAGTGTAACCTCAGTTATGTTTTTAGTTTCAAAAGGAGAGTATAGTTATAAATGTTTTGGTATTTTTGTCACTTTAGAGTGGTTTTATGGTGTCGGAAACATTTATATATTAGTTACCTATTAGGTAACTTTATGACTATCGAGATTCCCAAATATGGCTTGAAAGCGTATGCGTTATTGTTTTCAAAATATGGGAATAATGGAACATTTAAGCAATCTGAATTAGATTGGATAGTTTCTTCGAGTATGAAAAAAAAGATTTTTGCGTTGTTATTGCGTTCAGGTTGGATCAGAAAACAGACCAATGATACTTATTCCTGCGCAAGTCCTACTGAAGCCATCCAAGGATTGTTAGAATTTCGTGTGCCAAAATTAATAAAACAAGCGACAAAAAAATATGCGTTCACACAATTATCAGCAATTGAAATATGGTCTGATTTTTCGTATGTGCAGCGAAGTCGGGAGAAATCGCCGTATTTTATCAAAGTTTTGCGCAAGGATTTGAGATATTGGAAACAATTTTTTAACATGCATGAAATTTTAAATTATGTTAAAACAGGAACGACGATAGGGGAGTATGTTATTTTAATACCGGTATCAAAATTATCTTCTGTAGAAGAAAATGGTTTTCAAGTAGAGAATTTGAACGATACAAGGCGTTATGCGAAATCAAATGAGATATTTGAATACGCCTCAGAATATATGAACCACAAATATGGGGCATTGGTATGATAAAAGATCTTTTTTCTTTACGTGAAGATGAAATATTTCAAACACTTAAAGCGATTTCTGATCATAAATTTGTTCTCATTGGAGGGTATGCGGTAAATGCGTATACGTTGCCTCGATTCTCAGTTGATTGTGATATTGTGGTTAAAGAAGATATTGAATTGAAAAAAATTGAAGCGAAGTTATTAAAAATAGGATACATCAAAGAATTGGCAAGGGAAAGTATTCCCTATTCGGGAAACTTTGTGCGTTATGAAAAAAAGATTAAACCGAATTTTTCGGTTAGTGTTGATATATTGATTACAAAAGTAACGGATAGAATGACTGGCGTGGAATTTCAAGCAGAGTGGATATTTGAACATGCGAAAAAAAGCTTCTTACTTGGAAAAACAATACGGGAAGAGCTGTCCATACAGATAATTGATATTGATGCATTGCTGGTTATGAAAATGATTGCGTGCAGATCAACAGATATACGAGATGTGTTTATGATGCTCCCTTCTGCTATAAATACAGAATGGATCAAATCGGAAATATCATTAAGATACAATCTACAAGATAGAGTAGAAAAAATAATGGAAAAAGTAACATCAACACAATTTAAAGATGGCTTATCGGGTGTGTACGGATACATTGATCAAAGTGTTTTTGAAAAGCATATAAAAGCAGTTCAAAATTTGATTTAATGATAATTATAGATATTTCTTCACTTTTCGAAGTATCCCTGGTATCCAGATAACAGAAGAAGCAATGATAGTGGAAGTACTCCAGTCTTGAAGAGTGAGAGGGGTGGTACTAAAGAGTATGTTAAGAGATGGAACATAAACAATTAAGAGTTGTAAGATTATGACGCTACAGATACCTACCCATAACCAGCCGTTTTCCCAGATGTGTTTGGTAAAGATGGAGTGAGAGCGGAATTTGTTGTTGATGATGTTGAACATTTGAAATAAAACAAATGTAGTAAACGTCATAGTGATAGCGTAAGGATAGAGAGGGTTTTGGTTGGTGAATAGATTAGGATTAAATGTAAGTGAAGAGCCGTTTAGAGTGTAATAATAGATGCCAAGTGTGCCTAGAGTGATGAGAAAACTAATGTAGAGGATCCATTTGAAATCGGTTCTGTTGAGGAGGGGTTCATTTTTTTTTGTTGGTTTGTTGTTCATAACGTCAGATTTGCTGTTCTCAACACTGAGCGCGATAGCAGGGATGGTTTCCGTAACAACGTTAATCCAAAGTATTTGGATTGCTAATAGAGGGAGTGGCCAACGGAGGAGAACGCTGAGAAGAATAAGAATAATTTCTGCCAAGTTGCCGGCGAAAAGATAGAGAATAAATGTTTTGACTTTCTGAAAGATGGCGCGGCCTTGTTCAATGGCGTGGATGATTGATGTGAAGTTATCATCGAGAAGAACCATATCGGATGATTCTTTGGCAACGTCGGTGCCAGTTTTGCCCATAGAGATGCCAATTTGGGCTTTCTTTAACGCGGGAGCGTCGTTGACACCATCACCGGTCATAGCAACACAATGGCCTCTTTTTTGTAATGCTTCCACTATTTTTAATTTATCTTCAGGGTTGACGCGAGCAATGACACCAATAGATTCGATTTCTTTGTCGAGGTTGATTTTTGGGAGGTCTTTACCTGTTATGGCATAGCCGGGGATGTTTAATTGCTGAGCGATAGTTTTAGCAATTTCAAGATGGTCGCCAGTGATCATAATTACTTTTATGCCGGCGTTATGGCATTGGGCGATGGCTTGTTTGACGCCATCACGTAAAGGGTCTTGCATGGCTTGCATACCGACGAAAGTGAGGTTGGTTTCGGCGGTGTTGTAGTCTTTGCACTGCTCTTTAAATGCAAAGCCGAGGACGCGCAAGGATTGCTTGGCGAATGCTTTTTCTTGGAGGAGGAGGATTTGGCGTTGTTGAGAGGTTAGAGAGATATGTTTGCCATTGTGGAGGAAATGAGTGCAATGTTTGAGGAGATGTTCAACAGAGCCTTTGGTGTAGACGATTTTTTGAGAGGAGGAAAGAGAGGTTTTGTGGACAGTGGTCATCATTTTTCGTTCGGAGGTGAAACTGATTTCATGGAGACGAGGATATTTTTGGATGAGGCTATGTTGGTCAAGAGAAGCGGATTTTGCAGAGAGGAGAAGAGCGAGTTCAGTAGGATCGCCGATAGAGGTGGTTTTTTGCAGTTCGGCGTTATTACACAAGACGCCGATTTTGAACAAAGGGAGGAGGGGTTGAATAGGTGTTGGTTGGCCCTCTGTTTTAATGATGTTCTTATCTAACGTATATTCTTGATTGTTGAACCATAATTTGCAGACGGTCATTTTATTGCAGGTGAGAGTTCCGGTTTTATCGGTGCAGATGACTGTGGTTGAGCCAAGAGTTTCAACGGACGGTAGGCGACGGATGAGAACATTTGCGGCGAGCATACGTTGGACGCCTAAGGCTAGGGTGATAGTAATTATGGCGGGGAGTCCTTCGGGAATGGCGGCAACGGCTAAAGCGATAGCGGTGAGAAGCATGATTTGCCAATCCAAACCACGAGCAATACCAATTAGGAAAATGAAAATAGCAATGCCGAAAATGGCGACGGCAAGGAATTTGCCGAACTTTTCAATTTTTTCTTGAAACGGAGTGAGTTCGAGAGATACTTTTTCTAACGAGGTGGCGATTTTGCCTATTTCGGTATTCATGCCAGTTGCAGTGACTATTGCTTTGGCTTGGCCTTTAGTGATTATGGTTGTGCAGTAGACCATATTTTTACGTTCAGCGAGAATAGAATCTTTTTTTAGAGTAAGAGCGCTTTTTTCAATAGGGATGGATTCGCCGGTTAATGATGCTTCGATGGTTTCGAGATTGGAAGATTCGAGAATTTGGGCGTCGGCAGGGATTTTATCACCGGCTTCAAGCAAGATAATGTCGCCGGAGACGAGTTCTTTGCTGTCGAGCAATACTTTTTTTCCATTACGTAGGACTTTAGCTTGCAATACAGTCATTCTCTTGAGTGTGTCAAGCGCTTTTTCGGCGCGGTATTCTTGAATGAAACCAAGAATACCGTTGAGGAGGAGGATACCAAAGATAACGCCGGCGTTGATATATTCTTGTAGGTATAAAGATATTATAATGGCGACAGCGAGAATAGCTAAAAGAGGATTATTGAATTGGTTTAGAAAGAGAAAAAAAGGATTGATGGTATCTTCGTGTCTGAGTTCGTTTGCGCCGTAACGGGTTATACGATTTTTGGCTTCGGTTTGAGTGAGACCGTTTAATGAGGAATCGAGAAGTTTGATTGTTTTTTGGGCAGGGAGAGTGTGGTAGAGCGGGAGCGGACTATCTTGTTGATTCAGCTCTGTTGTTACCATAGTATTAAGGTAAGTGAAGAAGGTTTAAAAGTGTTTTTGTTGTGGGATTGAGGTAGATTGAATTAAATGTGGCAGGGTTTCAGCATTGACGACATCTGTTAAATGTAATTTACCATCTTTAGCTAGTGGTTTCAACCGGTAACATTTTGTAACCGTTTCACTTTCCTCATTTTTTAGCTTTTCATTCCTTTATTGTAATTTTGGAATATCAAGAATTTTATATCCTATCTGAAAACTATCTAAAAATACTCAATCTTTGGCGTGGCTTCCCGTTTTTCTTCTGGTTTAACGTTTTTTGTGAGATTGAGAAAACTGCTAAAATCAGGTGCTTTGTCTGGTTGATTGGAATCGTCACCAAACATGCTCATCATGTTGGATGTGTCTGTGGATGTGGAAGAGGAGTTGGAGGGGTCAGAGAGGGTTTTATTTTGGAGAATGTGGGTGAGAATTTGAAGTACTTTATGGATGTCCTCGATCTTGTCCTCTTTGGTATCTATGGTTACTTTCATCTTATCCTCTCTTTTATGTGAGATGAGGAAGAGGAAAGGGTTTATAATTGTTGTGGGGGTTTTTTAGAGAAATTCTACTTCCAATTCTAATTGATCAGCAGTAGGCATTTCTTCAACGCGGGCGATGAGCAGGTTTTTTGTTTTAATTATGTTCGCGTGTTTACGGGCGTTTTTGGCGGAGATTAAAAAGCGATATTTTTCGTTGTCAAGAAAAATATCTTCATCCTGGAGCTGGAGCTCTGTTTTGAGTTGTTGTTGGATTTGGTTGAGTTTAGAGATGAGTTCTTGTTTTTGTTCGCTGGTTAGTTCAGCTAGTTTTTTATGGTAGTCAAAACCTGGTGCTAGTTCTGGCAAATATATGGCGCCGCGAATGAGGGTGCCGTTTTTTTCGATGTCGAAGGGGTGAGTCATGTGTTTACCTCGTTATTATTTTTTTCTAAGCGCCACAAAGCAACGTCAACATATTCTACAGGTTTTGTGTGATGAGCAAAGGTGGCTTTAATTGGGAATTCGTAGCGCCAGAGATGGGTGATATTGAATTTATGGTCTTTGCTGATGGCGTCGATAAATGTGTTAGTTGAGTATTTGTGCATGGAGTAGACGATATTTGCCGTGGTGAAGGCTTTTTCGAGGAATTTTTTATCGGCATGAGCGGTTTTTGTGCCAAATGGGGGGTTTTGGACAACGATGTCAACGGTTTCATCAAATAATGAGATGTCGGTTGTGATGAATTCGGCTTGGCCAATTTCGTATTCTTGTTCTAATTGATGGTAGTTTTGCTGGCAGATAGAGATGATAGATGGATCTTTGTCAAGGAAGTAGATTTTTTTTGCACCCATTAATAATAAACCGAGGCCAAGAATTCCTGGACCACAGGCGGCGTCGAGAATGGTTTTACCGGCGATTTCACCACGCAAAGCCATGTTCCAAATCCATTCGGCGGCGATAGAGGAGGGTGTTTGGTATTGTTCGAGTTCGAATGAGGGATTGGTAAAACCTTTGAGTTTACTGAGTTCGACTTCTAAATCTTTTTTGGAGCGAATGGACATGGTTGAATGGTGGGTTATAGAGAGGGTTTATGAAGATTTTGGTTAGGAATTTTAGTTGCAGTAGATTTATAAAATGTATTTTTTGGATTGTGATTATGGAATTTTACAATACGTTAGATGAGTTTGTACAAGGAGAATTAGCAAAGTTACAGCGATTACAAAATGCTTGTTTGCCGGAGAGGGGTATAATTACAAAAGTATTAGCTCCGGCGGAAAATCAGGATAGGAAGACTAATATTGATGGTTTTTCTTTAACACATGGAGTGGATTATCTAGAGGTTGATAATTTGGGGATCTATGGGGATCGACACAGACGAGCGGTTCGTAGTTCAACAGCAAGAGAGAAGAATGTGTATCTCAAAGGTTCGGTGATTTCTGAGCATCGGCATGTGTTTGCGGTGTCAGAATATGACTGCCGTGTGCTTAGCGAAAAGCTGGATGTGGATGTGACGCCGGAATTGTTGGGTGCAAATATTGTGATTGGACGAGAAGATGGACGCGATTATTCACTTTCGATGCTCCCGCAGGGGACACATCTGTTACTTGGATTGGCGTCTGAGTCAGAGTTGGCAAGACCGCCGTTGGTTACGTTGGTAAAATATGTGACGCAGCAAGGTTGTGTGATTACGGGAAATGCCATTCGAGCGGCGTATGATAAAAATACGGAGATGACACCACGATTTGTTGAGGTTGCAAAGGAGAATCGAGGTATTGTGTGCAGTGTGGAGTATCCGGTTGAGCATACGGCGAGAATCGAGGCGGGTCAGAAAGTGTTTTTTAAGTATGCGAAAGGGGTTTGTCCTTGAAACGTTAATTATTTTTTAAAATCTCAACGTATTTCAAATATTTGTAATCACGAATGGCTCTGGGGAAGAGGGTTTTGAGATGATTCATGAACTGAAGGAAAGTATCGAAGTTTTTGGTTTCGAGGTCGAATTCGAAGTCGATGTTATCGCTAATGGCTTTGGTGATGGCAATGACGTTTGGGTGGGCTTTACAATGATGGAGGAGATCTTTGATGATTTTAGGGTCTTCTAATTCTAAATCTACTTTATAATATTCGTAGCCGAGTTTGGCGAAGTCTAATTCGGTGCGGTAGCCGAGAATGACTTTATTTTTTTGGAGAAGTTTAATGCGGTAAATGATGGCCATGCTGCCGAGCTTGACGGCTTTAGCAAGTTCGGTTAAAGGTATTCTGGCGTTTTGGCTGAGGAGAATGAGGATAGTTTTATCGGTTTCGTCAAGCTTGATTGGTTCGGATGTGCCACGTTCCCAAGATATATTGCTTGTATCTTGTTTTTTATCTAATAAGTAGGCTTTGGGAAAAAGCAGGTCTTTAATGATAATACTGGTGTTATATTCTTTTATAATATGACGGAAACGTTCGAGGAATTTTGACCATTGTTCAGAGAAAGTGGCGAGATGAGGAACGCTGAAGTAGATAACGAGGTCCCAATTGCCGACGGTTCTGGCGATAAATGAGGTAGTTTTGTCTTTGAGGAGGTATTGGACTAGTTCGTCTTCTTTTTCAGGATGGAATTCATACAAATCTAAATATACGCGAACGTAGGTGAGAGGGATTTTTGAGAAGTCGATGATGGTTTTGTAGTTTTTGATTATGCCTTGTTGTTCTAATTGGCTAATACGATAATTGATGATGTTTTTGCTGAGTTGGATTTGTTTAGCGATGAGGGAATTACTTTCGCGGGCATTGAGGTCTAGGGCGGCGAGAATCTTTTTATCTTTTTGATCTAATTTGTATATAGGAGGCATATTTTAGGTAGAAATAGCTTATTCTTTATAAATTTTCTTATTTTGAATGAAAAATGTGACAAAGATTTAATATACTGCAATTAATTAGTTGTTATTTAAGAGTGAATAAAAATAAAGATTTAACAAATAAAATATGGAGATGAATACAATGATTGATACAAAAATGAAAACGATGGTAGCAGGATTAGGATTAGTTGCGATGTTAGGGGGGTGTGATAAACAAGCTACTCAAACTAGAGTAATAGATAATAGTGTGGCAAAGCCTGCACTAGTAATTGAAAATATTTATGTGCCACTTGAATGTGCACAAGTAACGGGGTTTAGTGCTACTGGAAATCGCGGTGCAGCGTATGGAGTAATTGAATGTATTGATACACAAGGATATCGTATGAGTTGTATTGACACTGGTTACTGCTTACGATTGATGGAGAAGAAGTGATTAAAATGACTGAAGGGAAATTAGAAAAAATCGTTAGTGGAGTAGGTACGGCGGTAAAAGGAACAGCAATCATTACTGCTAATGTAGGATTATTAGGAGCAACGGTTGGAGCATTAGGAGCAGGGGTGTATGAAGGCTATACCGGACAAAAAATCTTTGGTCCTGAAACTCCAACACCAATATTAGCTGCAGGACTAGGATATGGAACTCCAATATTAGCGACGATGATTCCAGATGAAAATGAAACTTATCGTTATCAGAGGCTTAGAGATGACGCTTTTGTTGGAGCAGTAATTTGCCCAATTGGTCCGATGATAAGTATGGCGTTGTATGGAGCAGGTTATGGAATTGGTTATTTGTTGAAATAGAAATAGAAAAAAGTGGCAAGTGAGGAATAAAAGTATAAATAAAAATGAGATGAAGAAAAATGACAACAATAATGGATTGGATTAGAAGTTTAGGGACTAGTAAGAAAAGGAGTGAAGAACAAGTAGAAGAAAGAGTAATAGCGCCAGATTTGAAATCTTTAGAAGAACAAGTAGCAAATATGTCAATGAGTGGATGTGGATGTTATCGTCATCCAGCAAGAAATTTATTTGCTAAGTATAGTGGAGGTACTGCTGAAGAAACAGTACGAGTGTATCAAATTTTACGTGAAAAATTGCATTCCTCTTGCGGAGGGAGCTCTTATACTTCAAGTAATATTGGAACAGTACGAGAAGCATTAAATGCGGCGTATGCTGCTCTTGAAAATGGAGCACCTGAAACACGAAGGGGGGTACTTAAGAGTTTAGGAGTAATTGTATATGATTTAGAATGTGACGGGGAAAGATATGGAGATATTTTTACCAATAGAGATGTGCAACGCTTATCTACACTTGCATCTAAATTGATGGGGGAAGAAGAGTATGCTACAGCAGTTGAAGCACTTGCAAAAGCAAGACGTATGGCAGGAAAAACTCAAAATGCAACTGTAGCTGTAGGAATGATTGAGGGATTATTGACAACCTATCGACCTAGAGCAATTGCTGCTTTAAGTAAAGGAGGCAGGTCTAAAGTACAAGATTTACGAACGGTAATTTATTGTACCACAGAGGGAGAATTACAACAGAAATTGCTTGAACGTATGAATAGAATTGAGAATGTACGCGCAGAGTATGTAGATCGTTTTATTGATCAAGTCGTAATACATTACTGGGGGAAGATTCGCCCTATTAAAAAAAAAGTAGCAGATGTTGAACACCAATATGCTGATCAGAAATCTACGATAGAACGAGGATTTGCTCCAGAAAGAAGGGGACATGATAGGAGTATTAGCTATCTACAACAAAGTAGAGAGCAAACAACTGAAGATGCGTTACGTAGCGATCTTGATAGAATGATTGGTGTGAAATTGGCTGAGAAATCAACATATGAAACAACGATGCAAGAACGTGTAGCTGCCGTTGATTTAGAAAAAACAGCAGCAATTCAACCATTGCAGGAACAAATTGAGGCATTAAAACAGTCTTTAAATGTGGCAACGGAACATTATCGTGCAGGTACGATGACCAGAGCAGAGTATAAAGCAATGGATCATGAGATGCGAGAAACACGAAGAAATGATGCACAAAAAAGATGAAGATATTTTTTTTATTTTTTTACTTCTTGAAATTTTCACCCAAATATTTTTTCAAGAAAACTTTTAGATGGTTTTTCTTCGTCTAATTTTTGGATAAGATCAAGTTGTTTTTTACTTAGTTTTTTTGGTACTTCGATTCTGACTTTGACCATTTGATCGCCAGCGT